>Ga0335081_10002473_pt1 | contig 29106 bp, 28 predicted proteins | sample Lox_Sample_35_FD_206713 | JGI IMG/M metagenome (GOLD analysis project Ga0335081, IMG submission 206713) | Soil microbial communities from Loxahatchee National Wildlife Refuge, Florida, United States - Lox_Sample_3.5 | ecosystem: Environmental > Terrestrial > Soil > Wetlands | place: USA...
GTTGCCGGGGGCCTGCTGGATCCGTATCCCTGGGACGGCGATGCCGCGTTGATGGGCGTGAGGAAGACGGGCGGCGCTGGGGTCTCGGTGAACGACCGGGAGATTCTCCGATCCGTCAGGGAGCTGGCTGCGTACGAGGGGGTCTTCGCCGAGCCCTCGGGCGCCGCCGGTCTCGCTGGGCTCGAGAAGTTGCTGTCCGAGGGCGGGATAGGCAGAGACGAAGAAGTGGTAGTCCTGGTGACAGGCTCGGGCCTGAAGGAACCTGACAGAATAATCGAGATGTTCGAAGGGGCAAACCAAGGAGGTCGAAAGAAAGGCACCCGTCATCGGCCCTGATTCTTAGGCGCATTCGAATACGGCACATAGAATTTAAGGGCCGATTGGTCCCTTTCAAGTGAATGACCTCGGTAGAGCTCGAGGAGCAGGCTCAGCGGGCCGCACCACTCCCCAGGACAGACGCTCTGGAGAAGGCACTCGGCGAGACGGTGTACACAACAGACAACGTCCAAGAGGACGCCCTCTACCTCAGGGTAGTCCGCTCGCCGCACCCCCACGCACTGATCAAGCGCATCGACACCTCCAGGGCGGAGCGCATCCAGGGAGTCGTGAAGGTGGCCACGGCCAGGGATGTGCCCGGGTCCAACTACATCGGCTACGTGGTCCAGGACAGGCCTCTTCTGTGCGCCGACAAGGTGAGGTTCGTAGGCGACAACGTCGCCCTCGTGATGGCGGACACGCCGGAGTCTGCCGAACTCGGAGTCCAGGCCGTTGACGTCGAATACGAGAAGCTCCAGGCAATCTTCGACTCCAGCGAAGCGCTGAAGCCTGGCGCCCCCGCCATACACCCCTCGGGAAACCTGACGGCGAGGCACTTCGTAAGGGTGGGGGACGCCGAAAAGGGGCTCTCGAAGGCGGACCACGTGGTCAAGGGGGTGTACAGCACCCCTGTCCAGGAGCAGGCGTACCTGGAGACCGAAGCCGCTTTGGCCTACCCGAAGAGCGACGGCGTCGTCGTCCTGGGCTCGATGCAGAACCCCTTCATGGTGAAGAAGGCCGTCTCGACAGTGTTGGGCAGGGCGGTGCCGAACGTCCGCATAATCCAGGCTCCGACCGGCGGGGGCTTCGGAGGAAAGCAGGACGCCCCGGATGAAGTCTGCGCCATGGCCGCCCTCGGGGCCTGGCTGACCAAGAGGCCTGCGCTCCTAGCCTTCTCCAGAAAGGAGTCCACCGCCTTTCATCCCAAGCGCCACCCCATGACCTTCGAAAGGGAGATGGGCGTGACCTCCGAAGGCAAGATTACCGCCGTCAGAGCCCGCATCCTGGCCGATGGCGGAGCCTACGCCTCCCTGAGCGAGCGGGTCCTCTTCGTTGCGGTGGTAGTTGCGGCGGGTCCCTACGAGATACCGAACGTAAACATCGACGGCACTGCGGTCTACACGAACAACGTGCCCACAGGCGCCTTCAGGGGCTTCGGAAAGCCACAGGCGTCATTCGCTGCCGAGCTTCAGATGGACGAGGCGGCTGACAAGATCGGGATGGACCCCGTCGAATTCAGGCTCCGGAACGTACTGAGGGTCGGCTCGACCGGACCCACGGGGCAAATTCTGCCCGAAGGCATCGGCATAGAAGAGTGCATCCTCAGGGCAAGGGCTGCCGCGGACTGGGATGCCAAGCGCCGAACAGGACCGGGCTCCGGGACCAGAAGACGAGGAATCGGCATGGCGTGCACCATCCACCCCGAGGGGTTGAACGGGGAGGCTGACTCGGCGACCGCCAGGGTCGAGATCAACGCAGAAGGGAAGGTCCTGATCAAGTCCGGACTGACAGAATACGGCCAGGGGATCTACACCGGCTTCACCAGCATAGTCTCCAGGGTCCTTGGCGTGGGCGCTGACAGAATCTCTGTCATCTCACCCGACACCGACCTGGTCCCTGACTCGGGGCCCACCGTTGCGTCCCGAAGCACGGTCTTCGGGGGAAAGGCGATCCTGCTTGCCGCCGAGAGGCTTAGAGACAGACTCGCGGCCGTCGCTTCCGAGATGCTCTCATGCCCTGCGGGAGAGCTCGTCTTCGAAGGCAACTCTGTTAGGCACATGGGGCGAGAGGATGACCGCCTGGACTTCGGCGAGCTCGTCTCGGAGTGCAAACGGCGGGGCATGAAGCTCAGCGAGGAAGGCACGGCCACAAAGGCGCTCCCATTTTGGGACGAAAAGGCAGGTCGCGGTGACTTGGCTCCTTCCTACGCCTTCGGAGCCCACATCGCGGAGGTTGAGGTCGACGTCGAGACAGGCAAAGTGGATGTAGTCAACTACACAGCCGCCCACGACTCGGGGACTGTCGTTGCCCGAGAACAGTACGAGAGCCAGATAGTCGGAGGAGTAGCCCAGGGGCTCGGGTACGCGCTCATGGAGGAGTTGATCCTGAAGGAGGGGGTAATCAGAAATCAGACTTTCCTCGACTACCACATCCCAACCGCCGCGGACATACCGACCATCAGGACAATCATAGTGGAAGCGCCGGACGACTTCGGGCCCTTCGGCGCCAAGGGCGTGGGCGAGGCGGGAATCGAGCCTGTGGCCGGCGCTGTGGCGAACGCGGTGTACAACGCTCTTGGCTTTCCCATCCGCCGGTTTCCGTTCACACCGGAAAGGGTCTCGGAGGCGATAGAGGAGAAGGCGCAACGACCTTGAGGTCCTTCCAGTACCTCGCGCCGATTCCTGCCTTCGACTATGTTGCCCCCAAAACCCTCTCGGAGCTTTTCGAGACCCTGGAAGGTCACGGCAGGGAGCTCCAGGTCATGGCGGGGGGGACAGATCTGACGATTGCCCTGAAGGAGCGCACCACCACCCCGCAGATTGTTGTAGACCTGGGTTGGCTCAGGAAGGAACTCGGCGGGATAGCAGTGGAGGGGGGGATACTTCGAATCGGGGCGCTCGCCACATTCTCTCAGATGGAAGTGAGTCCCTTCGTCGCAAGATATGCGAACGCCCTGCGCCAGGCTGCCGCCAACGTCGGGACCCTCCAGATAAGGTCCATCGCAACCCTGGGCGGGAACCTGGCGACCGCTTCTCCTGCCGCTGATTCGGCCCCTCCCCTGATAGCCCTGGGGGCCACCGCCACATTCCTTAGCAGGTCAGGGAAGCGGACAGTGCCCGTCCAGGGCGTTTTCAAAGGGCCAAAGAGGAACGGGCTTCGCTTCGGAGAGATCATATCATCAGTTGAAATCCCGGCCAACGACGAAGTCTGCAGCGCCTGGACAAGGGCCGCCGTCAGGAACGAGAATGTGCTGTCCACGGTCTCGGTGGCGGTCGCTTCCACCGTAGCCGACCGCAGGTTCGGCCCAAGCAGGGTCGCTCTCGGCGCGGTCGCCCCCACACCGATACTCGCCGAGAAGGCGAGCGCAGCGATGACTGGGAGCGCAGCCACCTCAGAACAGGCGGAGAGGGTGGCGGCCCTGGCCGCAGAAGATGCCAAGCCCATCTCAGACATCAGGGCCAGCGCGCACTACAGGAGGCACCTCGTCTCGGTGCTGACAAGGCGCCTGATTCTTCAGATGCTCTCGGAGTCGGTGGCGCCATGAAAGTGAAGTTCAGGCTCAACGGTGAGACCAGGATAGACGAGATTGAGCCCAACCAGACGCTCTGCGACTACCTGCACGATGCGGCTGGAACTACGAGCGTAAAGAAGGGGTGCGACACAGGGGAGTGCGGGGCCTGCACGGTCCTCCTGGACGACATGCCAGTCACGTCCTGTCTGGTGCTGGCCCCTCAGATCGACGGCCGCGAGGTGGTCACAGCCGAGGGTCTCGGGTCGAAGTCGTCTCCCCACCCTGTCCAGCGGGAGTTCGTTGCACAGGACGCCGTCCAGTGCGGCTATTGCATACCCGGGATGATAGTGACCCTCTCTTGGATCTACGAGCATGTCCCGGGGGCATCTGACGCCGAAATCAAACGGCTCATGTCGGGGAATCTGTGCAGATGCACAGGATACCTGCCGCAGGTCGAGGCCCTAAAAGCTGCTACGAAGGGAACCTAGCCGAGGCCTGTCCTTCACATCTATAAGCAGAATCGCTCGGCCCGCTGACATGCGTCCCCAAGACCTTCGCGGCAAGGACCTGATTTCTACCCAAGACTGGAAGAAGGAAGAGATCGACTACCTGATGGACTTCGCGGCCGACATCAAGCGCCGGTACCGCTCGAACTCCGTTCCCGAGCTATTCAAGAACAGGACCTTCTTCATGCTCTTCTACAACACTTCGACAAGGACGAGGTCCAGCTTCGAGGCCGCTGCGACAATACTCGGGGGGCACTCGCAATTCATCGACTTCGCCACGACGAGGGGCTCGGAGGGGGAGTCGATCAAGGACATGGCGAAGATGTACGAGAGGATGGGGCATGCCTTGGGAGTGAGGATTCTCGAGTCAGCGGTAGACTATGTCTACGGAAGGGGGAATGCCGCCATCCGAGAGTACGCCAAGTTTGCGGACATACCCGTCGTCAACATGGCGGACGACATGTACCACCCCACGCAGGCGATAACGGACGTTTTCACGCTTAGGGAGAAGCTAGGAGCCAAGCTGACGAAGAAGAAGTACGTCCTACTCTGGACCTACAGCGACCACATCAGGAGCTGGGGGAGCATGCAGGACGAGATGCTAATCTCGACCAAGTACGGCATGGACACCGTCCTCGCATATCCCGAAGGGTTCGACCTCGACGAGAAGATGGTCGAAGCAGCGAGAGGCAACGCCAAGATTTCAGGAGGGAGCCTGGAAGTGAGCCACGACCTGGTCGAGGCGATGAAGGGAGCCGACGTGGTCTTCCCCAGGAGCTGGGCCAGCCACGAGTGCGTCATGACAGGCATGAACCGATTCACTAAGGAGAGAGAGGTCGCGATGCACAAGGAGCATGAAGACTGGCGCCTCACGAAGAAGCTCACGGACGACATGACCAAAGACGGCATCATCACCCATGTCCTCCCCGTGTTCAGGGGTCAGGAGGCTGACGACGATGTCATGGACGGACCCAGGAGCGTCATCTACGACCAGGCCGAGAACCTTCTCTACGTGAGGGCCGCGGTGCTGGCGCTGCTTTCGGGCACGGCGAGATAGCGACACACATTTCCGACTTCACCTTAATCTACTCGGTGTCCTTCGGCATCAGGCGTGACGACGTCCAGGGTCTTCTTCATAACGGACGTGCACGGGTCCACAAGGTGCTTCAAGAAGTTCCTGAACGCTGCGAAATTCTACAGTGCAGGCATACTGGTGCTCGGAGGCGACCTCACGGGCAAGGTCCTGATCCCCGTAGTGGAGCAGGGGGATGGGACCTACAGTTGCCGGTTCGAGGGCAACGAGCTGAAGCTGAGGAACATGAAGGAGGTCGACGCGGTGGTCTCAAGAGCCACTGATGCCGGACTTTACACGCGGGTGATGACAAGGAAGGAGTTCGACGAGTTCTCCGGAGATCCGAAGAGCGTGACCGCTGCCTTCAACAGCGCGATGGTCGAACGCGTCAGAGAATGGGTGCATCTCGCGGAAGAGAGGCTTGGGAAAACCGAGGTGAAATGCTACATCTCTCCCGGGAACGACGATCTCTTCGATGTCGACACGGTGCTCAGCTCCTCCAGCTACGTGATCAACCCTGAGGAGAAGGCCGTGACCATAGACGGCGAGCACGAGATGATTACCTTGGGGTACACGAACCACACCCCCTGGAACAGCCCGCGGGAGGTCGACGAGGATGAGCTGGGGAGGAAGATAGAGAGCCTTACAGCCGGCGTCAAGAACATGAGAACCGCCATCTTCAACATCCATGTCCCCCCGATAAACACACCCATCGACAGGGCCCCCATGGTGGACAAGGACCTCAAGGTTGTTGTGAAGTCGGGCCAGGTGCAGATGACTTCAGCTGGCAGCGCTGCCTGCAGGGCAGCCATCGAGAAGCATCAGCCCATGCTGGGCATCCATGGGCACATCCACGAATCCCACGGCTTCGTGACGATAGGAAGGACCCTATGCGCCAACCCTGGCAGCGACTACGGTGAGGGGGTCCTCAGGGGATTCCTTACCGAGATAGACGGCGACAGAATCAAGTCCCACATGTTGACGACTGGCTGACGGCTACTCTGGGGGTATCTCTTTGTAGGCCAGGGAGATGTTGACGCCCTTGCCCTTGTGGTAGTAGTAGGATGCGGCGTAGATTATTGCCCCCAGGATGAATGTTCCGACGACGAAGTACACCGTCAAGTTGTTGAGTGACCACTGGGCCGCATTGGTGACGTACTGGTATGTCAGGAATCCGAACACAAGGAAGTTCGCGATGCCTGCGACTAAGAGTACCGCCTTCGCGCCACCCTTCTCCTTCCTGATGCCCCAGGTGGCTGCGGCCAATCCAACGAATGCGAAGTATATCATGGACGCAATCGTCGCTCCGAACAGGCCCCCGAGTCCGCTGTAGTAGTAGGCTGCCAGACCCACAAGTATGACAGTCACCACAAGTGAAATCAGGAACGCCTTCACTGGTGAGCCGAACCTCGGGTTGACGTCCGATATCATGGAGGGAAGGAACCTGTCGAAGGACTGGGCGAGGAGGTACCTCGAGATTACGATTACGCCGTAGGCGAGGACGCTGAGGTTGGCCAGGATCCATCCAAGGCCGATAAGGCCAGCGACTATGTTGTTCCCGGAGACGCCCATCGCCAGGGTCCAGAAGTTGAAAGAGTAATCGAACACGAGCGTCGGGTTGGAATAGGCGCCGTTGATGAACGCCTGGCCGCCGACGTAGTACATCGTTGCGAGTGCACCCGTGACGAAAATGAAGACTAGAACGGCCGAAATCGGGACGTTCCACCGCACAGCCGACTTGCCTTTGATTTCGCTGGCGACCGCGGGCGCTGCGTTCAGCCACGGATAGATGAAGGCAGCCATGAGCGGGAGCAGGTAGATGGTGTTGCCGAAGTTGAAGCCTGTGCTCCCCTGACTCGAAATGACGCTGTAGGTATTGGTCCCGTTGATCGCCATGTAGTTGGTGTTCATGAAGTTCTGGACCCCGGTGGAACCCGCGTTGAGCAGGACCGCGATGGACAGAAGCAGGGCGAAGAAACCGAAAATCGTCAGGATCGAGACCAGCCTGTACCCTGCCTTCGGCCTGACTATGTTGATGGCAATAAGGAGGGCGAATATCAGAGCTCCGACCACGAACTGGTCCAATGGGAGTGAGCCTGGCACGTCAGACGGAACCGCGAGCCCGAAGAGCGTCGCATTGGTCGCGTAGAAGAATATCCCCACCGACCCTATCGCAAATACCGTCGAGAGGACGATCAGCGCGAGATAGGCGGTCGTCTCGGTCGTGTACCCCATGAAGGAAAGGACACTGCCAACTGGACCTCCGAATGTCCTGGACATCCAGACGTAATCCCCGCCAGTCCTTGGCATCCTCCTGGACATGATGGTGTAAACCGCTATCTGCGGGAAGGACACAACGAACCCAATGACCGAAAGCCACACCAAGTTCACGCCGGTCATGTCATGGCCAAGCATCGGGACCAGGCCTGAGATTCCTATGACTCCCAGGAGGGCTCCCACGGACATGTTGCTCATGTTCATGGCGATGCTGTCGAAGAAAGACACGTTCTTGACTAGCCCAGTGGCCTCACGGACAAAAACGCCGGGCGCCGGCGCACTCGCAGCTTGCCTCTCCTGATCGCTCAAGGGTAGGTTTTGCTCGGCGTCTGCTAGACTGGGTTATTATTTAAGCGCCACCCATCCTCTTGCTAATTCTGTGTTAACCTAACACGTAGGGGTTAGCATGGACAATATGGAGGCCTCTAGAGTCCTCCATACGACCGGGGTTGTCTAAAGTTGCAATGCAAAACCTTCTTAGACACAACGCACGCTCCGGCCTCTGAGGTCGTGACAACTCACTGAGCGCACCGGGAGCACCCCTTGAATCCCTCGGGGAGGAGGCCGAAAGGATACTTAGCGGTGCCGAGGAGAAGGGGGTCACGCTCCGCCTGCTGGGAGGGGTCGCTGTGGTCACCAGATGTCCCACTGCGTCGAAGCCTCCCTTCTCGAGACGCTACGTGGACATAGACCTGATCGGCCGCAGGAAGCAGACGGCGAAGATTAATCAGCTCTTCAGGGACCTGGGATACAGGCCAAGAGAGAGGTTCAACGCCCTCCACGGCTCTAGGCTCATATTCAACGACATGAAGAACATGAGGCGTGTCGACGTCTTCCTAGACGTGTTCCAGATGTGCCAAAGGTTCGACTTCCGTGATAGGCTCGGGCTCGAACCGAAGACCATCACGATCTCGGACCTCCTGTCGACGAAGCTTCAGATTGTGGAGATGAACGAGAAGGACATCAAAGACATCCTGGTGCTCCTGCTCGACCATGACGTGTCAACGGAAGAGACTCCCGACTGGATCAACTCGTCGTACCTCGCTAAGCTGTGCGCGGAAGACTGGGGAGTCTACAGGACGTTCACCATGAACCTTGACAGAATCCCAGAGTTCGCCGGCAGGCTGAGCCTTGATGATGAAAGAAAGGGCCAGATCGTCGGGCGGGCGGGATCGATAAGGAAGGCGATAGAAAGAGCCCCGAAGTCGATGGGGTGGAAGATGAGGGCGGCCGTAGGCGATAGGAAGCGCTGGTACGAGCTCCCCGAGGCGGACCAGGCGGTCGTGGACTTCAACCCGACTGCGGCCGGGAAGTAGGCGTCCGGTCCAGGAATCCCTGGAGACTTTAAATCGAATGCGGAACCCGTCGGCTGTGGCGAACCATTCTGTCCAAGGCATCAGGCTCCTTGAGTCGGCTGGGCCTGTACCTTCAGGACATGCACGTCCGTGAGATGGTGAAGTACTCGCAGATCGCTGAGGCGCACGGGTTCGAGTCGGTATGGATTGCAGAGTCCAGACTTGCGAGAGACGCCGTGGTCCCGGTCACGGCCATCGCGACAGACACGAGCAGAATCAGGGTCGGGGCAGGTGTCATCAACACGTGGACGAGGAACGCCGCGCTCATCGCCCAGACCTGGGCGACGCTCGACGAGCTCTCGGCCGGGAGGGCCATGCTGGGCCTGGGTGCATGGTGGGACCCGTTGGCGAAGAAGGTGGGCATAGACAGGACCAGGCCCCTCCAGTGCATGAAGGAATACGTCCAGGTGATCAGGAGGCTCTTCGGGGCCGAAGAGGTGACATTCCAGGGGGAGTTCGTGAAGATGGACGGGGTCAGGCTCGACACGCTCCACGGGACGGGGGCGAGGCCAAGGAATGTGCCCATCTACGTCGGGGGGACCGGCTTCCAGATGCTGGAGCTCGCAGGGGAAATCGCCGACGGCGTCCTCCTGAACTACCTCGTCTCTCCGAAGTACAACGAAAGGGCATGGGAGAGCATCAGGCATGGCGCTGAGAAGGCGGGAAGAGACCCCAGAGAGATTGACTCGCCCCAGCTCATCGCTTGCTCCATGGACGACGACGCAGACAAGGCGGTGAAGCTCGCCAAGAGCCATGTCACAATGACGATCGGCCAGCAGCCCCACATCGCGAAGGCGAGCGGGGTCAGCGAGGACCTCATCCGGGAGGTGCAGGAGCGCATGGGAGGCTGGCCCGCGAAGCCGGGAGGAATCGAGAAGGCCGCGGAGATCGTCCCCGACGAAGTGGTGCGGCTGATAACAGCCTCTGGAGACCCTGCCGACTGCGAGAAGAAGATCAAGGAATACATGGCGGCTGGATGCAGCTCTCCTCTCCTCCTGCTTCTGAGCCACAACATCGAATACGCCGTCGAGTCCTTGGCGTAGGCGAGTTGTCGACCAAACTCCTGGTCAAAGGCGGGGTCGCCGTCACCATGGACCAGAAGCGCAGGGTGATCGAGGACGCGGGAGTGGCCGTGGTCGATGGGAGGATTGCGGCGGTCGGCGCGACTGACGATGTGGCGAAAGGGTTCGGCGCGGACGGCTTCATAGACGCCAGAGGATGCATCGTTATGCCCGGGCTCATCTGCAGCCATACCCATCTCTACGGCATCGCCCTAAGGGGATCGGCACTGAACATCAGGCCGCCTTCGGACTTCCTTCAGATCCTCCAGCGGGTGTGGTGGCCCGTCGACGAGGCGCTCACCAACGACGACGCGTACGCAACGGCCCTCGCCGCCGGAGCCGAATCACTTTCCAACGGAACCACGTGCTACGCGGACACCTACTCCTCCCCCAACTCCATCGAGGGGTCTCTCGACCACATAGCGAAGGCGTCCAACGAGGTGGGGATCCGTGGAGTCATTTCGTTCGAAGCGACGGAACGCCGAAGCGCCGAGGAAGGGACGAGGGGGCTGAACGAGAGTCTGAGGTTCATCAAAAGGAAAGACAAAGGGAGAGCCATGGGAATGATAAGCCTCCACGCGTCCTTCACCGTCTCGGACGACCTCATCTCGCGGGGGGTCGAGGCGAGCCAAAGGCACAAGGTTCCGCTTACGATCCATGTCTCCGAGGGACCAAACGACGGCTATCACAACATGGAGAGATACGGGAAGAGGAGCGTCGAAAGGCTGCACGAAAGTGGCCTTCTTTCCCCAAGGGCGGTCCTGGCCCACTGCGTCCATCTCAACCAGCGGGAGATTGGCCTGATTGCGAAGACCTCCGCCAACGTCGCCCACAACCCCATGAGCAACATGCTGAACGCCGTTGGCGTCGCTTCACTGACGGAGATGTTGGACCGAGGAGTGAACGTGAGCCTAGGGAACGACGGGTACGTCTTCGACATGTTCGAGAACATGCGGGCAGCCTTCCTGCTGCAGAGGGTCGCCCGAAGGGACCCGAACCGGCCCACGCCGCAGGAAGTGGTGGAGATGTGCACTGTCAACGCTGCCAGGGCCTACGGCCTGACTTCTCTGGGGTCCATCGAGGTGGGAAAAAGGGCGGACATCATAGTGGTGCGACCCGCCTTCAGGGCGACTCCATACTCGGGTTCGATCTACGGCTACATCGTCAACAGCACGAGAGGGCCCGACGTCCGAGACGCGGTGGTGGATGGCCAGGTCGTCATGCAGAACGGGAATCTGCTGACCCTGGACGTCCAGAAGGCGGAGGCGAGAGTCCTGAAGACCATGGACCGGCTCTGGAATCGCCTTGGCCGTTCCCCATCCGAAGCAGTCGAGCCATTGGGGCAGGGTCTCCGCGGCAAGGGAAAGAAGGGAAGCTAGGCCGCCATCACGACATAGCCCGGCGTGGCACGAACCTGCCCCGGCCCCTCCTTCCAACGAACTCACCGTCCTCCATGACCACATCCCCCCTGCTCACGGTGAGGACAGGGTACCCCTCGGTGGTGATGTGATCGTAGATGCTGTAATCGATCTTCGAATGCATCACGTCTGTGGTCATTCTCACCCGCTTTTGAGGATCGATAACCACGAAGTCTGCGTCTGCGCCCACAGTGATGGAGCCCTTGGTTGGGGACAAACCGAAGTGCATCGCGGGCGCGGCGGAGGTGACCCGGACCAGATCGAACATGGAAATCCTTCCCTTCTTCACTCCTTCCGAGTAGAGGAGCGGGATTATTGCTTCCGTTCCCGGGACACCATTCGGGATCTTCGTGAAATCCTCTTCTCCCCAGTCCTTCTCGGCGCTCGTGAAAGGGCAGTGGTCGCTCCCCACCGTTTCGATGACCCCGCCCGAGGCCAGTCCCTCCCAAAGGGCAGCCCTGTCGCTGGCCTTCTTGACGGGAGGCGACATCACGAAGTCCCTCGCGTCGTCCCTTTCATAGACCTCGTCTGTCAGCACGAGGTAGTGTGGGCAGGTCTCTGCGAACACGGTCGTCCCCGTGCGCCTGGCGTTCTCGATTTCTTCCACCCCGGCTCTGCTCGAAAGATGGACGATGTAGATCCTCGCGGAGGCCGCCTTTGCGAGCCTGGTGACCCTGGAAATCGCTTCGGCTTCGGCCTCTGGGGGCCTGCTTAGGGCGTGGTATCTCGCCCCTGTGTTCCCTGCCGCCAGGTTCCTCTCGATCAGCCGTTGGATGATTCTCTCGCTTTCCGCGTGAACGGCGACGAGGCCGCCCGCGGCTGCGACCTTCTTCATCACTCTCGAGATGTCCTCGTCTTCGAGCATTAGTCCCCGCTCCTTGTACGCCGTGTAGACCTTGAAGCTCGGAACCCCCTTCCGGACCACTTCGGGTATGCTGTCGATTTCAGGCAGGTTCTGCCCTTTGAACATCATGTGTAGGCCGTAGTCGATGGCCACCTTGCCGTCGGCCTTCCTCCTGTATTCCGACAGCGCGCCCAGCAGGGTCTCGCCAGGCTGGGTGTCCACGAAGTCGACCAGTGTGGTGATTCCGCCGCAGGCCGCGGCCACTGTCCCGGTGTAGAAATCGTCGGCGGAGCTCGTGCCGGCGACCTTGAGCTCCATATGTGTGTGGGCGTCGATGGCTCCGGGGATGACCAACTTCCCACTCGCATCGTAGACCTTCGCCCCTGACGCTTCCAGGGCAGGAGAGACGGATGCGATTACGCCCCCTTCCACCCCGATGTTGGACTCGAACGACTCCGAACCTGTCACGATTCTGGCGTTCTTCACCAGGAGGTCCAAAGGCCGGGCTCCCTAGTCCTTGGCCCCAGACCTGGAGATAAGCTCGTCCTGGTGCGTCTGCGCCTCGCCCACAATCCTACCTTCGTCGAGGGTGAGCGCCTTCCCGTGCCGCAGCAGGAGCCTCCCGTTGACCATCACAGTGTCGACGTCGCTCCCCATGGCCGAGTAGACGATGTTCGAAACTACGTCCCGGAAGGGCATCAGATGGGGCTTCCTCAGGTCAATGAGGACCAGGTCCGCCTTCTTGCCCGCCTCAATGGACCCCAGCTCCGACTCCATCCCCATGGCTCGAGCGCCTCCTAGTGTTGCCATCTCTAGGACCGTCGTGGCCGGCATGACCATCGGATCCAGGAGCCGCCCCTTCTGGATCACGGCCGCGAGCTTCATCTCCCGGATCATGTCGTAGGAGTTGTTGCAGGGGGCACCGTCACACCCTAGTCCGACGTCCGCGCCAGCTCCAAGCAACTCTGGCACCTTTGGGATGCCTGATGCGAGCTTGAGGTTGGAGGAGGGGCAGTGGGCGACCTTCGCCTTCGTCTTGGCCACCCTCCCGATGTCTCTGTCGGTAAGCCAGACCATGTGAGCGAATAGGGACTGCGGTCCTGCCAGCCCGGCCTTCTCGATGAACTCAAAGGGAGTCAGCCCGAAGTTCTGCTTCGCGTACCTCACGTCCTCCTCCACCTCAGCCAGGTGCATGGTCACCCTCGTCTTCTGCTCCTTGGCGAGCTCCGCCACCTCCTCGTACAGCTCCCTGCTGCACCCCCCAAGAGACCTCGGGGCCAGCCATGTCGTGACCAGGCCCCCCCTCCGGTTCCACTTGTTGACCATGGACTTCGCTTCTCTGATGCAAGCCCCCTTCTCCTCCACGAGACCGGCCGGCATTATCTTCCCTTTCCTGCCGTAGGACGGAGTGTCCATTATCGTCTTGGCCAAGGCACCCCTCATGCCCGCCTTCGTCACCGACTCGGCTATCCCGTCGAACCCGTAGCGGGATACCACGTCGACCCCGACGAAGGAAGTGGTCCCACTCTTCACCATCTCGAGCATGGAGAGCTCAGCGCTCGCCCTGCCGTCCTCCTCCGTGAAGCTCCCTTGGATGGGCCAGACCCTCTGACTCAGCCACTCTACGAGGGACAGGTCATCGGCGTACCCCCTCAGCAGGCTCTGAGCCAGGTGGATGTGAGTGTCGATGAGCCCGGGTATCACTGCCATCCCCTTGGCGGAGATCCTCTGCTGGGCTCCCCTCTGTCGCCTCGATCCCGGCCCAGCAATCTTGGCAATCCTGTCTCCCTCTACGAGGATTGAGCCCCCTTCTATGACCCTCCGCCGAGGGTCCATGGTGACGACGATGGCGTCTTCGATGAGGAAAGAGCTAGGCTTAGGCAACTGGCGGCATCATGCCCTCGGACCGACCACGTGGGTGCCGGCTTCGCCCTTCAGGGCTTCCGTAAGCTTGCCGAGCTCGGCAATGATGGCTTGCTCTCCTCCGCTCTCCACAAAGCGGATTGCGGCGGTCACCTTCGGAGCCATGCTTCCTTCCTTGAACTGGCCTTCGCTCATGTAGTTCTGAAGCTTCTCTGCCGTCACCTCCGTGAGCATTTTCTGCTGAGGAGTCCCGTAGTTGATGTAAGCGCCCTCCACGTCAGTCAATACTACGAAAACGTTGGCGCCTATCAACGTCGCGAGTCGCTGGCCCGCCAGATCCTTGTCTATCACTGCCTCGACCCCGTGGGCTTTGGTCCCTTCCTCGACTATGGGGATGCCCCCTCCACCGGTAGAGACCACAACAAATCCAGCGTCGACAAGCGTCCGGATTGCTGCCCTCTCCGCGATTATCTTGGGGTCCGGCGAGGGGACCACCCGCCTGTATCCTCGCCCGGCGTCCTCCTTGATCGTGATGCCAGGGATGCGCAGAGTCAGGTCGTCCGCCTCCTCCTTCGAGTAGAACGGGCCCACTGGCTTGGTCGGGTGCATGAATGCCGGGTCGTGCTGGTCAACGGTGACCCTCGTGATGACTGTCACGACGTACTTGTCCAACCCCCGCGACTTCAGCTCATTCCTCAAAGCCTGCTGGATCATGTACCCGATGAAGCCCTGCGTTTCAGCGCCGCAGGCGTCGAGAGGCAGGGGCGGTACGATGTTCTTCGCTGCGTCATGTCTTAGCAGAGTGGCCCCCACCTGAGGTCCGTTGCCGTGTGTCAGGACGATGCCGTACCCTTCCTCGATGAGATCAGCTATCTTCACGGCTGTCTTCTCCACGTTGCTGTACTGGTCCTCGAACGTCCCCTTCTGCTTCCTCTGAAGGAGGGCGTTGCCTCCGAGCGCTATCACGACGAGTTTGCCTGACAAGAAACCAAATCCACCTCTCCGAACCCTCGCCTATAACTCCTCTTCATGTCTGCTGTCCCTGGCCGATACTCGGGCGACCCACCCGCGATGTGGGCATCCCCTGCGGATGCACGAACACGTTCAATTCACACTTAGGTGTGAACCGCCCTCCTAACGGTTATCTACGAAAGGGCCTCGGACGGGTCATTGACCGAGTACAAGTACGTCAGCTGGCCCGAGTACGGCAACCTGGCCGAGGCGCTGGCCGAAAAGGTGCGCTCCGGCGGCGGCACGGCGTTCGACTTGGTCATCGGGATAGCCCGCGGCGGAATGCCAGTGGCCATGGTGATTTCCGACCGCTTGGACGTAAGAATCGACTTCATCAACGTGAAATCGTACGTCGGAATCGGCGAAAGAGGGATTCCCAGGATCCTCTCGACGCTCACGCAGGAGATCAAGGGCAAACACGTTCTGATTGTGGATGATCTGGTCGATCAGGGCGACACCATTCAGGTGGTGAAGGAATACCTGTCGGGGCAGGGACCGAAGATCCTGGAAGTCGCAGTCCTTTTCAAGAAACCTTGGACCAAGATTGAACCGGACTACTATCTGGAGGTGATCGACAGGTGGGTGGTGTTCCCCTTCGAGCTGAGCGAGGTCAACAGGCTTAGGGTCGCGAATGGCGACCTTTCGGCAGTGGACGCCCCCGCCCTCCACGCCACTTTGCACTCGGCCAACGTTTAATTACGCAAATCCGAGGCAGACGAAAAAGTTCCCCTTGACCTCCGCCATGGAACAAACGGTGAAGGCGCTCGTAGAGTTCGAATCCGCTCTCAACAGCGCCAAGGCTGAGGTCTCGGAAGCAAAGAGAAAGAACGTGAAAGACGCTTCAGACTGGGCAGAGGCCGCGAGGAGCTCGGCGTTGGCTGAGGCGACCGAAATTGCAGCCAGGCGTGTCGCCGAGGCGAAGGCGGAGGCCGAAGCTGAAGCGAAGAAGATCAGAGAGGAGGGGGAATCTGCACTGAAGGAGTTCGAGAGCTCGATATCAAGGCGCAAAGAGGAGGCCGCAGCGTTTGCCGCGTCCAGTCTGCTAGGTGAATCGAAGTGAAGGTGGTGGCGGTCGGAGGAAAAGCGTTCGTCGCAGGATTCGTCCTTTCCGGAGTGAGCGGCGAGTACGCGTCCGACTCACCCGCGGCCCTCGAAAAGATCGAGAGGCTCTCCAAGGACCCCGAGGTGGGGCTGATCATGGTGAGCGACGAGGTGGCCAAACCCATAACGGAACAGCTCACCCAGCTGAAGGCGAAAAGGGCCATCCCGCTGATTTACGAGGTCCCCGGACCCGGCAGCAAGAAGGAGAAGGTCGAGTACAGAGCAATGCTGAGGGCCATACTCGGAGTCTGAGACATTGAGCAAAGCTGCCTCTGACACGCTCGAGAAGGTCTCCGCAGAGTTCGAAGCCGAAGTGTTGGCCGACTTGGAGGCAGGCCGGTCTGAGACGCTCGCGAAGGTAGAGGCGGCGAGGAAGGAGACTGCCGAGGCCGTGGCCAAGGTCCTCGAGACGGGGGAGAAACAGGCCGAATCCGTAAAGAGGCAGATAGTGGGGACAGCCGAGCTGGAGTCCAGGAACGCTCAGCTCAGGTCCCTTGAGAGAGCGGTCAACGAAGCTTTCGACATGGCGACCAGGCGGATTTCCTCCGAGTCCGGAGCCTCCCAGGAGAAGGCCGTAACTCTGCTGATTCAGGAAGGGCTGGATGTCATAGGTCCCAGGGCCACTCTGCACTGCGCAGCGAAGGACAGGAAGGCGGTATCCTCCGCCATCAGGAAGCTCGGAACCAAGGTGAAGCTCTCCCTGGGCGATGAGGAGTTGGACACCATGGGCGGCGTAGTGCTCACCACGCCGGACGGGTCGGTCAGGTTCGACAACACCATCGAGGCGAGGCTCGAAAGGATGAGGCCCACCCTCCGCAAGGAGGTCGCTGCGATTCTGACGGGCGCAGCGTGAAACACGAAAAACGGATCGTTCCCCTCTAAACGTTATAAGGCCGCCAAATTTGGCGCACGAGCAGATTCCGTTTTGCCAGCCAAAGGAAAGATCGAGTGGATTTCAGGCCCGGCGGTGAAGGCTTCTGGCATGGCCACCTCGAAGATGTACGAGGTGACCCAGGTCGGAGAAGAGAAGCTGGTCGGCGAGGTCATCAAGCTCACTGGGGACATAGCATTTGTTCAGGTCTACGAGTCCACCGGGGGCCTGCGGCCCGGGGAGCCCGTGGTCGGGACAGGGCAGCCTCTGTCGACAAGCCTGGGCCCGGGCATGATTGGAACGATCTACGACGGCCTCCAGAGGCCCCTCGACGTAATCGCCAGCAAGGCAGGCGCCTTCATCACCAGAGGTGTCTCCGCCAATTCAATCCCATTCGACAAGGAGTGGGACTTCGTCCCTGCCGTGAAGAGGGGAGATGACATCGAGGGTGGAACGGTCCTGGGTACAGTCCAGGAGACGCCACTCATAGAACACAGGATACTCGCTCCCCCCACCACCCCAAAGTCCACGGTGAAGGACGTAGCCGCAGAAGGGAAGTACAGGGTAGACGAGGTCGTGGTCACTGCCGACGACAAATCGGGAAAGAAGCAAGAGCTGATGCTCTACCACAGGTGGCCGGTGAGGACCCCTCGGCCGATCAGAGAGAGGCTCGACCCCGAGATCCCCTTGCTTACGGGCCAGAGGGTGTTAGACTCGTTCTTCCCCATGTCCAAGGGTGGGACAGGCGCGATCCCGGGCGCCTTCGGGACCGGCAAGACCGTCACGTTGCACAGCGTCGCAAAATGGGCGGACGCCAAGGTGGTCTTCCACATCGGGTGCGGCGAGAGGGGTAACGAGATGACGGAGGTGCTAGTCGAGTTCCCTGAGCTCATAGACCCTCAGAGCGGTCGCCCGCTCATGGAGAGGACCATATTGATTGCCAACGTCAGCAACATGCCGGTGGCCGCCAGAGAAGCAAGCATCTACACAGGCGTGACCATGGCCGAATACTACAGGGACATGGGATATGACACGGTCCTTGTTGCCGATTCCACAAGCAGATGGGCGGAGGCCCTGCGCGAGATTAGCGGCAGGCTGGAGGAGATGCCAGCTGAAGAAGGCTACCCGTCATACCTGGCGTCCAGGCTCGCCGAGTTCTATGAGCGGGCAGGGCGCGCCGACATACTCGGCACTCCGGAGAGGACGGGGTCGATCACTCTCATAGGCGCAGTCTCGCCCGCGGGCGGCGACTTCACGGAGCCCGTGACATCGCAGACCATACGCTTCGTCAAGAACTTCTGGGCCCTGGACGCCAGGCTTGCCTACTCGCGCCACTACCCTTCAATCAACTGGATGAGCTCCTACTCCGGTTACGTTGATTCTGTCAGCAAATGGTGGGCAGAGAGGGTGGACAGGGAATGGGCGAAGGTGAGGGGGGAGGCCTACGGCATCCTGCAACGCGAGGACGCGCTGAAGGAGATTGTCCGACTTCTCGGACCCGAGGCGCTTCCCGACGAGGAGAAGCTGATCCTGGATGTGGCCAGGATGATCCAAATTGGGTTCCTGCAGCAGAACGCCTATGACGACGTCGATGCCTACTGCAGCCCGCAGAAGCAGTTCTTCATGATGAAGATGTTCGTCCAGTACCACCAGGAGGCCGTCAAGGCGCTGAGGAATGGCACATCGCTTGCGAAAATCAGGGGCATGCAGACGATCGCGCCCATGCTCAGGGCGAAGTTCGCCATCAAGAGCGAGGAACTTGACAAGCTCGAGGCGCTCTCGAGGCAGATGTTCGACGAGTTCTCTTCCATCTCAGGCGCTCAGGAGGTCAGGGCCGCATGAGCAAGTCCTCGTCAGGACTGGAATACAGCAAGATCGCGGAGATTAGGGGGCCCCTAATCGTCGTGGACGGCGTCGAGAGGGCAGCCTTTGACGAACTCGTGGAGATAGACGACAATTCAGGTAACAGGAGGCTCGCCAGGGTACTCGAAACAGGCTTCGGAAAGGCGGTGGTCCAGGTATTCGAGGGCACCTCGGGGCTGTCCATCAGCGGGACAAGAGCGCGCTTCCTCGGCAAGACGATGGAGCTCCCGGTCTCGGACCAGCTCCTAGGCAGGGTGTTCGACGGGCTCGGCAGGCCCCAGGACGGTCTCCCGGAGCCTGTGGCGAAGGCATTTCTGGACGTAAACGGTGCGCCCATCAACCCTGAGAGGCGCGAGTACCCCACCGACTTGATTCAGACAGGGGTCTCGGTGATAGATGGCATGCTAACCCTCGTCAGGGGCCAGAAGCTCCCGATCTTCTCCGGGGCAGGCATGCCCCACAACATGCTTGCCGCGCAGATCGCCAGGCAGGCGACTGTGGTAGGTGAAGGGGAGGAGTTCGCAGTCGTGTTCGCTGCCGTCGGGGTGTCTCACAGCGAGGCTTCGTTCTTCCAGAGGACCCTCGCCGAGTCGGGCGCCATCCGCAGGAGCATATTGTACCTGAATCTGGCAGACGACCCCGCCATCGAGAGAATCATCACGCCGAGGGTCGCTCTCACAGCGGCGGAATATCTGGCCTTCGAACTGGGGATGCACGTCCTCGTGATCATCACGGACATCACCAACTACGCAGAGGCGCTCAGAGAGATTTCAGCGGCCAGAGAGGAGGTCCCCGGCAGGAAGGGATTCCCTGGCTACCTCTACACCGACCTCGCCACGAATTACGAAAGGGCGGGCAGGATTAAGGGGAAGAAGGGGAGCATCACCCAGATGCCCATCCTCTCCATGCCAAGCGACGACGTTACGCACCCCATCCCAGACCTCACAGGCTACATCACCGAAGGCCAGATCTTCCTGGGAAGGGAGCTCTTCAGGAAGGGGATCTACCCTCCGGTCTACGTGCTTTCGAGCCTGAGCAGGCTCATGGGCCCCGCGCTGGGCTACGTCATCAAGCAGGGGAAGGCCAGCCCGGACCACCACCAGGTGGGAAACCAGCTCTACAACGCTTACGCCAGATCGGTCGAGCTCAGGGCCCTGGCCGAAATCGTGGGCAAGTCGGGGCTGACCGGCTCGGACCTGAAATACCTGCAGTTTGGCGACGAGTTCGAACAGAAGTTCCTCAACCAGGGCTACGATGAGAACAGAACCTTCGAGGACACCCACCGCATCGCCTGGGAGGTTCTCTCCGTCCTCCCTGAGAGCGAGCTGACAAACATCAAGGAAGAGTTCATCAAGCAACACTACATCAAAGGGAAGTCGGCTGCTTAGCACATGTCAGTAGCGTCCGGTGGTAACGTCCTCCCGACGAAGATCGAGCTCATCGGCACCCGGAAGCGCCTCCAGACAGCGGTCAGGGTCAAGAAAGTGCTGGACGACAAGCGGGACGTCCTACTGAAGCGGCTCGACGAGATGATTGAAAAGGCCACCACCGCCCGGGACGAGATATCGCAGCCGCTCTCAGACGCATACCTGGCCCTCTTCGACGCCTACCTCAAGCTCGGACCGCTAAGGCTCGAAGGCATCGCAGCCAACACCCCTCCCATGGTGGAGGCGAACGTCCACGTCCGCAGGATTGTAGACGTCGACATCCCCTCAGTCAAGCTCTCAGAGAGGGATGTTGGAATGACCTACGGGTTCGCTGACAGCAGCGTGGCAGTCGACAGGGCAGCCAGGCAGATGAGAAAGGTCCTCCCCTCGATATTCAGGGCGGCCGAGTATGAGAACGCCATCTTCAGACTCGCGAAGGAGCTCGAGAAGACCCAGAGGCTGCTCAACGCCCTCGAGTACATGATAATCCCGCGCTACGAGAACTCTATCAGGTACATACAAGCCACCCTTGAGGAGAGGGAGAGGGAAGAGTTCTCGAGGCTGAAGCACGTGAAGAAGGTGCTGGAGAAGAAGGCGGTCCAATGAGCGAAGACCTGGTGGAGGGGCCTTTCAAGTCCGCGGCCAGGAGAGTCGATGAGGCCTACGACCAAGCTGCCGCCGACCTGAAGGCAAAGGTCGAGAAGGCAAAGTCAGAGGCTCTGAAGAAGGTCAGCCAGTAGGCCGTTCCGTACCGCCCACCACCGCCCTGATTACCCTCCATATCACGAACATCCCTATCACGAATCCCACGGTCGAAAAGGCGATTGCAAGGATCGTCCCAGAGTATCCAGCCTGAGGTCCGACGTAGAAGCCTAGGAGGGCTCCTCCAAGGATTAAAGGGGTCAGAACCAGCGCAGTCGTCAAGACGACGATGAGCAGAGCCCTCTTCCCTTTGCTCAAACAGCGCCGCCCCTGGGGGCGCGTGTAAAATCGTTGTGGGGCGGGTCGGCTACTCGCACTTGGAGTAGCCGCAGGAGCCGCAATGGTAGCACCCGTTCTCAAAGACGAGGGTGTTCTCGTGGCAGTCGGGGCATGTCCCTCCCAGGGACTTCGGGTTCCCCTCCATCGGGAACCCAGACTCCTTCACAACGTGGTTGAGGGTCAGCATCTCCAGCGCCTTTGCTATGGCGTCAGGGATGGACTGCAGCTGGGTCCCTTCGTCCCAGGAGACGTACTTACCCTTGATCCCCTTGAGTGTGGACACGACGTTCTTGATGTCCCCACCGTGCTGCAGGTAGAGGCTGATGAGCCTTCCAAGGGCTTCGGCGTCGGCCTTCTCGTCCCCTCCGGACTTGCCCAGCGTGACGAAGACTTCCTTCAGCTCTCCGTTGTCCACGTTGGCCGTGACGTAGATTCCTCCCTGTGGAAGCCTCAGCTTGACCGTCCTTCCCTCCATCATCTTGGGGCGCTCGAAATCTTCCTTGGGGGTTTCGACCTTCTTCACCACCTTCTCTGTCTCAAGGATCCCCTCCCTGCTCCCTTCTCTGTAGACGGTGATGCCCTTGCACCCCGTCCTCCAGGCAAGCAGGTAGATCTTCTCCACATCCTCCGGCGTTATCTCCTCAGGAAGGTTGACGGTGCTCGAGATAGCCGTGTCTATGTGCTTCTGGATGGTCGCCTGCATCTTCACCCTCATCTCTGGCCTGATCTGGTGGGCGGTCACGAAGTAGTTGGGGAGCTCTTTCTCGTCACTGGCCCCCGTCGCGCCCATGTACTCCTTCACCAGTGGGTGGAAGACCTTGAACTCCCCTTCGCTCAGGGACTTGCTCCTCCTGGTGTAGAAGAGAGCGAAGACGGGCTCAACGCCGCTGCTGGTCCCTGCCAGGATGGATCCCGAGCCTACGGGGGGGATCGTCGTGATGGCGGCGTTCCTTATTCCCTGGGCCCTGATCTTCTGCTTGACATTCTCATCGAGCCTCGAGATGAAGGGCTGCGCGAGGTGCTTCTCCGCGTCGAAGGCAGGGAAGCTGCCTTTCTCCTTGGCAAGGTCTGTTGAGTAGTCGTAGATTACGTTCTTGATCCTCTCGAAGAGGTGGTCTACGAATTCTATGGTCGAGTCTTCGTCGTACTTCAGTCCCAGCTTGATCAGCATGTCCCCAAGCCCCGTGATGCCGACACCCACCCTCCTGCTGTGCAGGGATGCGTCCTTCTGCTGAGGGAGCGGGTGTCTTTCGGTGTTGTAGTCGAGCACGTTGTCGAGGAAGCGCACTCCGTACTGTGTCGCCCGGGTGAGCCCGTCCCAGTCAATGCTTGCCCTCTCGGTGAAGGGGTCCCTCACGAACGCGCTGAGGTTAACCGAACCTAGGCAGCAGCACCCGTAGCTTTCGAGGGTCTGCTCGCTGCAGGGGTTGACCCCCTTTACTTCCATGCCGTTGTACTCTGTGGTCGAGTCCCGCTTGATGGTGTCCCAGAACAGAACCCCCGGCTCCGCCGACTGCCAGGCGCCCTTGATCAGGGACTTCCACACGTCCCTTGCCCTGACCGTCCTGTTCACCTCAACCTTCTCGTTCTTGAAGTGCAGCATGAAGTCGCCGTCAGTCTCAACCGCCCTCATGAAGTCATCAGATATCTTCACAGAAATGTTGGCGTAGTTCACCTTCTTGAGGTCCTTCTTGACGTTGATGAACTCCATCACGTCCGGGTGGTCGACCCGGATTGTTATCATCAGGGCGCCCCTCCTCCCCGCCTGGCCGATGGTCCCGGTCGTCGTCGAAAGGAGCTCCATGAAAGACACCGCGCCTGAGCTGTAGATGGCCGAGTTGTTCACGGGCGCTCCACGGGGCCTGAGGACAGAGATGTCCGTCCCGACCCCCCCTCCGAAGCTATAGGTCCTTGCGGCCTCCTTGCACCATTCGAATATCGCTTCAATGGAATCTTCCTTTATTTTGAAGAAGTAACAGTTCAGGAGAGTCGACTTCCTCATCTGCCCTGCCCCGAAAAGTACCCTCCCTCCGGGCACGAATCTGTAATCCTCGAGAAGCCAGTAGAACTTCGAGGCCCATTCCTTCTTCTTTTCTTCGCCCACCTCGGGAGACGCAAGCTCCCTGGCGACCCTGCGCCACATGTCCTCAGGGCGCTTCTCAATCTGCCTCCCTTGGGCGTCCCTCAGTGCGTACTTCTCGTAGAAGACCCTGGCGCGCAGTTCATCTCCGCCGAACGACGCCAGAGTCTCCGCTGGAAGCGCGACTTCTCCCTTCTGCTCTCCGGCATCCGGAGAGTCACGTGGTTGCTCAACGATTGACGCCATAACCTTGACCTTGACCCCATGGTCCCACTCGTATATTTCAACTTAGGCTTACCGCAAGTTAACCAACACGCAAGGATCTGTCTGCGGAAACCGGCAACATGAGGCGTTGCGCAGTAAACTCTTCTTGACAAGAACTCGGGCTGGTCCGCGGTGCCTAGGCCGCCGTTGAATACTGCGTCATAGCTACCGACTTGCATCGGGGGCATCTGGCAGAATTCTGCGGGAGTTTCGCGCCGCAGTTCCTGCACACAGATATTGTCCTGTCCACCTTGAAGTATGGGAGCTTCGGCGTCGCATTGAGTATCAGGTTGTAGATTCCCCTGACCTCTTCCGCCGATCCGTCCAGTGTCATCGACATCCCTCCGTGGAGGGCAATCGAGAGCTTCGACAGGTAGCCCATCTTCTCAGGGTTCTCAAGGTCCGCCAGTTGCAGTCTCGGCGCCTGGGTGTAGGCTCCCTTCTGCAGCGGCTGTAGGTTTGCCTTTCCGTACTTCTCCGAGTCGAGGGTGGCGAGCCTCATCGCACCGTCCAGGTCAAGCATGGCCACGCCCAACTTGTCTATCTTGGTGGACTTGTCGTCCGCCACCTGGGTGGCCGTGCCGACGATCTTATCGGCCAACTCGTAGCGGGAGCCTGAGGTGGGGTCTCTGATCAGGCTCGCCAGGGTCTCGTCGAGGCCGACAATGTTCATGATCAGGGGCATGGTGTCGGAAGTGACTGCGTCCGAACCCGACGCCAGGAAGGGAAGCAGGCTCCGCTTCAGCGTCCTCTCTATCAGCCTCCGCCTGGTTGAAAGGGCGTCGGCAGCCACCGCAATGAGCAGCGCCAGCTTCGCCCTGAAATATGTCTCGTCCTGGTTGGAGTCGTAGGCCAACCTCGGGAGGTTGAGACTGAGCCCGTGAAGAACGCTCACGTTGTCAGCCTGGGACTCTGCCGAGAGCACGTTGGCGTTCAGACCCAGGAAGCTCCTCCGCTGGTCCGAAGAGAAGAACGCTATCCTGCCTCCGTTGAATATTATCGAGGCCGCGTCCTTCAGCACCTTGGTGTCGTCCACCCTGTTCGGCTTCGCAAGAAGCAGGCGCACATCCGGCCTTGGCGTCTCCTCAACGTAGCTCCTGTAGGCGCCCAGAGTGGCATCCAGCGTCTTGTCCATCACATCCCGGTGCACGTCGTCATGCCTGTACGGATTCAAGTCCAGGCTGATTGCCGGCCCAAGTGAGCCCGCAACCGGGGACCCAACAGCACCGACTCGAGCTCCCTCTTTCCCCTGGACTTGCAATAGGGGCCCAGGAACTGCAGGAAGTTCCGGAAGGTGACCTCGTCAGATACCTCGCGGGTCATCATAGACGCCATGTTCAGCACCGTGTTCAGGGCTCTCTCGACGCTCTCGGGGCTAGGTATCATCGAAGCGTTCGGGATTTTTCCCCTGGGGTTGATTCCGCCGCTTCTTACCGAGAGGAGGTCGACGAACACTGTGTCAGGAGTGAGCCCCCAGGACCCCGCGTTGGTGATGTGGATGTCCCCTGAGAGATGCGCGTCAGCCACGTCTCTCGGGAGCTGCTCGAGCAGGAGGTATTCGGAGAAGACCTGCTTCCCCGTCTGGTGAATGAGCGACTCCACATTCCCCCCGTCGTCCCCGGCCTTCCCTAGTAGCTGGGTCACGTCGTAGATGGGCATCCCGAGCCTCGTCAGCTTGTGCCTGTATTCCTCCATGCTGTGCTCGACAAGAAGCGCGTTCACGATTTCCCGAATGAGAGGAGCTGTGAGATACTGGGTCTGGAACTTGTATAACCGAGACTCGGTCTCGCTCGTGATCTTCTGAGCCAGCTCAACGGGCATCCCCGCCTCTTTCACGAGCGACTGCAGGATCTTGTTGGCGTTGAACTCTTCCATTGTCTGATGAGACGTCCTCACGTATAGCTTCCCGCTCTCTACCAGCGATTGCTCTTCGATCTGGCGGGTGAGGTTGAGCACCAGCCTTCCGAGGTTGGTGACCGTGTACTTCCTCTCCTGCCTGTTAAGCTGGATTAGGAGTTGCTTGACCAGCTTCCTGAGGTGGTACGCGAACTTCCCTGACTCTTTCTTCGACTTGAAGCCCGCAAGGGTCTTCAGCGCGCTATAGGTCAGAGGGCCCTTGATGTTCAGGATCCTGAGTATCTCGAGCCTCTGCGGAGAAGCAATTACGCTGTAGATCGTCTTTACCCTTCGAGGAGCCGCCTGCAAATCGGGCTTCACCCTGACCGAGGTTCGTATATCAATGTATGGCAACCATTGGTCAAAACAAATTCGCTTCCGTCCTACCCGCGTGCCCCTATGGGAAAGGGACCGTCAACCATCAGACCTCCGGACGGAAAACCCTGTCGGAGGAATCGTCATCCTCGCAGTCGGCGTAGACGCGTCATACATTCACTCTCCAGGCGTTTCGGCCCTGTTGCCATTCTGGTCTTGGTGACGTGCCTGGCCTTGTTCGCACAGAGGCACCCTGAAGCGACTGGAGCCGCTTGTTCCGTGACCTCCAATCGCTGCGAGTGTGCGAAGGGGGGGATTAAATGTCGTATTGGTCTAGTCTCCACTAAGACGAGAGAGTTACGACATGGTTATGTGGCGGCTGGAGTCAGTCTCTCGAACACGCTAGAAGGGAAGTCTGCAGTCGGCGGCTCGAAGCAGACTTCGGCTTAGGGTCTACATCGTGCGTATGTTGTAAAACGTCGGGCCACACGAGCTGGACACTTCCCGGCCTAGCCGTGTCAACTCGAAAGAGAAGGGAGTCCACTTAGAGACCAGGATGCTAGATGTACGGCAATATCGACATGATCCTTCCGAACCCGATTTGGGAGAACCATCCCCCGACTTCGAACTCGTAAGCCATTTCCGGAGTGAGCCTAGAATCGAGTCCGGCCAGATAATTGACGGCTTCGAACTCCTTCGGGGCATCCAGCCTTCTGTAGTAGGAAGCGGGTCCGTCCCGCCATCCCTCGATCACGGCAGATTTTTCGAGCCTCGAGAGGCTCTTCCAGGATATCGGGACATCATTCAGCTCCAGCGCCAGCCTGATCGGCTTGAAGCAGTTCCTTAGGTGGTTCGGGGTCACTTTCTATCGATCCTGCCTCTCTCCCTCTCCAGGAACCTGACCATTAGCGACCTGGCGAACTTAGGGTCCTGCTGGCTCTAGGTGATGAAGGCCCTCATCCCGCGCTCAATTTCCTCCCGTTCCAGCTTCACCCGCAGGGGGTTGGGCCCGCTACTATGGTGCATCAGTTTCGGGTCGACCAACTCTCCGAACTCCAGGAAGAAGCGGCTCTTCCGTCTGTACTCGTCCCTTGTGGCTGGGGCGTCGACGGCATTCCAGGGCATCAACAAAGTCTCCCCGACCTCCTCCTGTTGCACCTGGCCCGACAACGGCAGTATTAAGCAAAGTCGGGATTTGAACGGTAAAGGAGTTGGGGTCGCCCGGATTTGAACCGGGGATCTCAAGCGTTCTTGTGGTGGATCCCAAGGCATCTTCCATCTGTGATTGAAGCCTAGACCAGACTAGCCGACGACCCCACGAACGCGCCGTCGCGCCTCGGTGTAGTTATGGGTTCTGTGGGCGTCTGGTGGAGGTTTTTCCCCGAGAGACGAATTCGCTTCCTGCGGCGTAGAATCTCCACTTCCTTTCCGTCCCGCGCGAGATACCGATCCTTTGGCTTCTTCTGACCCGCACTTGGTTGGCCCTTGCCTCGATGAAGAGCCTCCGCGATGTGATTAGGTCCTCCCCGTTGAAGCTCCTGTCAATCCGGAGCGCTCGGGTCAGCTTCCCCGGCCCGTCCGTGATATGCCTGCTATCGTTCACTCCCTTGCGCCGGGCCATCTCGGACATGCCCTCCCAGGGCTCAAGGGCCCGGAGTAGCACAGCCCCAGGTATCCCGGGACCTTCTGTCGTCACGTTCATGCAGTTGTGAAAGCCATAGGAGAAATACACGTAGGCGTGACCCGCGTCGCCGAACATCACGGCGTTCCGTTCGGTCCTTCCCGGGTAGGCGTGGCTTGCCGGGTCCCCCCTCCCCCGGTAGGCCTCCGTCTCCACGATAATGCCCGAAAGCCGTCTGCCTCGCCAAACCCTCACCAGCCGGCAACCAAGGAGGTCTCTGGCCACTCCAGGCGTGTGCCTCTCGAAGAACTTGCGACCGAGCCTCGCCATGCGGCCCGCCAAAGCTTTCCGCCCCCGTTAATTAATCCGCCACGTCGTGGTGCGCAGTGCGAGTCATAGCGGATCTCCATCTGCATTCCAGGTACGCCCTGGCGACAAGCAAGGAATCGGATCTGGAACATCTCGCTGCGGGGGCGAAGTTCAAAGGAGTGAATCTGCTCGCCACCGGGGACTTCACCCACCCGCGCTGGCAGGCGGAGCTGAAGGGCAAGCTGAAGCCCGGTCCCGGGGACGGCGTCTACTCCTACGGAGGGGTTTCTTGGGTTCTCGGGACGGAAGTGAGCACGGTCTATCAACAGGAAGGGAAGACGCGGAAGGTCCACCACCTGGTCTTCGCGCCGGACCTGGACGTGGTCGCACAGATCACAGACTCCCTTTCCAGATATGGCAGGATGGTTTCGGACGGGAGACCGGTCCTCAAGGGGCTTTCCTCCATGGAGCTCGTGGAGAGACTCACCGCCATGTCAAGAGACGTTGTCATCATCCCAGCCCACGCGTGGACCCCCTGGTTCGGAGTGCTCGGGAGCAGGTCAGGTTTCGATTCGCTGGTGGAGTGCTACGGCGACATGGCGCAGAGGATATTCGCCATCGAAACAGGTTTGAGCAGCGACCCTCCCATGAACTGGCGGCTATCCTCCCTGGACGGAGTGTGCCTGATATCGAACTCTGACGCTCACTCAGCAAACCCCTGGCGCCTCGGCAGGGAGTCAAATGCCTTCGACCTCCAGCGGCTAAGCTACTCGGAGCTCTTTGGGGCCATCCGGGCGAGGGATTCGACGAAGTTCCTTCACACCATCGAGGTCGACCCGGCCTACGGGAAGTACCACTTCTCCGGGCACAGCAAGTGCGGCGTTTCACTTCCGCCAAATGAGGCCATGAAGCTGGGGAACAGGTGCCCGAGGTGCGGCAAGCGCCTGACTGTTGGAGTCTTGCAGAGAATAGAGGAACTTTCCGATAGGCCGGAGGGATACGCGCCGCCGGGGGCCATCCCCTATAGGCGTCTCCTCCCACTCTACGAGGTGATCTCGTTCGCATCGGGCGTCCGGGGGCTCTACGCGAAAAAGGTCATAAGACTCCAAGACGCCCTCGTTCGGACTTTCGGTAGCGAGTTTGCGGTGCTGCTCGAAGTCCCGCGCGACGAGCTGGTCAGGGTCGCAGGTGCCAAGATTGCGAACGCAATTGTCCTGTGCCGGGAAGGAGGAGTCGTGGTCACACCTGGCTTTGACGGCGTCTACGGGGTTCCCCACTTCTCGTGAGTTCCAGCTTCTCCTTTGTCAACTAAACAAATTAAGGGGTCATGACCAAACCGGGCACGCTGATTTGAAAACAGAACTCGAGGGACCGATCTTGGTGGCGCTCCTATTCATCGCTGCCTTCGCCCTGGGCATCGAGTT
>Ga0335081_10002474_pt1 | contig 29095 bp, 24 predicted proteins | sample Lox_Sample_35_FD_206713 | JGI IMG/M metagenome (GOLD analysis project Ga0335081, IMG submission 206713) | Soil microbial communities from Loxahatchee National Wildlife Refuge, Florida, United States - Lox_Sample_3.5 | ecosystem: Environmental > Terrestrial > Soil > Wetlands | place: USA...
CGACTCCGGCGTGCAGCTCACCGTCAAAGACCTGCTCACCCTGATGATCATCGTGAGCGACAATACCGCGACAGACCTGCTGTGGGAAAAGGTGGGCGGACCGGAAGCGGTAAACCGCCTGATGGGGCAGTGGGGCCTCGACTCGATCCACGCCATCGGCACGGCGGATGCGTGGTTCAAAGCGCTACGCGCGGCTCCATCCACCGAGGTGTTTTACCGCTCGGGAAAGCGGTTCGCGCTGAGCTCGCCCCGCGATATGGGAAAGCTGCTGGAGAAGCTCGAAAAGGGCGAAGCCGTCAGTCCCAAGGCGAGCGAGCTGATGCTGCAGATCATGCGCGGGCAGGTCTACGGCTCGCGCCTGCCGCGCTACCTGTCCGGATTCCGGATTCCGCATAAGACCGGCGACTTTCTCCCGTATGTCGGCAATGATGTCGGAGTGCTGGAGAGCCCAGCGCGCCGCATCGTGATCAGCGTCTTCACGGCGAACCACTTTGGGGCGGGGGACCGGCTGGAAGACGCCATCGGACGGGTTGCGGAGCTCGTGGGAAACTACTTTGCCGCCCGACAGGACGGTTCGCAGCGGTGAGAACGACATGACCACAGCTTCGTTGGAAGTAAGGCAGGCGACGATAGCGGACCTCGACCGGATCGTGCCGCTCTTCGATGCGTATCGGCAGTTCTACCGGCAGGCGAGCGATCCCGAAAGGGCGGGGCGTTTCCTGCGGGAGCGGTTCGAGCACAACCAGTCGGTGATCTTTCTCGCGCTCGACGGCGAACCGGCCATCGGGTTTACGCAGCTCTATCCGAGCTTCTCGTCCACGGTCATGGCGCGCATCTTCGTTTTGAACGACCTCTACGTGGCTCCGGAAGCCCGCGGCCGCGGAGCCGGCGCGGCACTGCTCGGCGCGGCGGCCGAATATGGCCGGCGGGTGGGCGCGGTGCGGCTGGCGCTTTCGACCGAGCTGACCAACACCACGGCTCAGTCTCTTTACGAAGGCCAGGGCTGGAAACGGGACACGGTCTTCTGCGCATATCAGTTGGCCTTGTGACCGCCCCGGCGAAAGGGCCTCGACCGTCCATCCGGTCGCGTTTTTCAAATCTCCCGCCCCAAAACGGCCGGATTTGGATAAACTATCATCCACGTGCACCACGAAGGAGGTTTTTGCATGAAGGCACAGTTTTCATTGGGGATCATGGTGGCCGGCTGCGTGGCGGCGGGCGCGTGGGGGCAGTCGGCTAAAGAATCCGAGTGGCCCACCTACGGCGCCGACCTGGCGAACAGCCGATACCGGCCGCTCGACCAGATCAATGCTTCCAATTTCAACAAACTGGAAGTCGCCTGGCGCTTCAAGACGGACAGCATCGGCAACCGCCCGGAATTCAAGCTGGAAGGCACACCTCTGATGGTAAATGGCGTGGTGTACGCCACGGCGGGTTCCCGGCGCGCGGCCATTGCGCTGGACGCGGCCACGGGCGAGCTTCTTTGGGTGCACGGCGAGCATGAGGGTGCCCGCGGGGCGGCCGCTCCCCGGCAACTTTCGGGCCGCGGGCTGGCCTACTGGACCGACGGCAAGGCGGAGCGAATTCTATACGTCACGCCCGGCTATCGGCTGATCGAACTCGACGCCAAGACCGGGTCGCTGGTACCCTCCTTCGGAAAGGAAGGCGCGGTAGACCTGAAACTCGAAGACGATCAGACGATCATGCCCGACCTCACAACGGGCGAGATCGGGCTTCAGTCGGCGCCGATTGTGGCCAAGGACACAGTAATCATCGGCGCGTCGTTCCGCGAGGGCATGACGCCGAAGACCATGCGGAATAACAAAGGCTACGTTCGCGGCTTCGACGTCCGGACGGGCAAGCGGCTCTGGATCTTCCACACCATCCCGAAAAAGGGCGAGGACGGCTACGACAGTTGGGAGAACGGGTCGGCGGAATACACCGGTAATACGGGCGTGTGGACGCAAATGTCCGTGGATGAGCAGCTCGGGCTGGTCTACCTGCCGGTGGAGTCACCCACCGGAGACTATTATGGCGGCCACCGTCCGGGGAACGATCTCTACGGCGAGAGCCTGGTGTGCGTGGATCTGAAGACCGGGCAGAAGAAGTGGCACTTCCAGTTGGTGCACCATCCGCTTTGGGACATGGACATTTCGTCGGCGCCGCTGCTGGCCGACATTACGGTGAATGGCCGGGCGGTCAAAGCCGTGGCGCAGCCCAGCAAGCAGGGCTTCCTGTACGTTTTCGACCGGGTGACCGGGAAACCGGTATGGCCGATTGAAGAAAAACCTGTCGAAAAGGGCAATGTCCCCGGGGAGTGGTATTCTCCCACCCAGCCGTTTCCCACCAAGCCGAGGGCCTATAGCCGAAATGGTGTGTCGCCGCAGGACCTGATCGACTTCACGCCGGCGCTTCACGATCAGGCGCTGACGATCATCAACAAGTACCACATCGGGCCGGTTTTCACGCCACCGGTGGTGAGTTCACTGGATGGTCCTCTTGCGACATTGACTCTGGGGACCGCGAGCGGCGGCACGAACTGGCCGGGCGGATCGTACGATCCCGACACTCATAACGTGGTAGTCTATGCCTGCAATGCCTGCCTGGGACCGATCGGCCTGGTAGCCGCGCCGAAGGAAATCTCCGATATGCGGTACATCGCGGGAACGGCGGGATTGCCGGTGACCATCCGGATGGGCCCTGGTGAGAACGCCGGGGCGGACTCTCCGATGCCCACGCGGACTCGCGGCGGCGGACGCGGGGGCGATGGCGCTGCGGCACGAGGCGGAGACGGTGCTCCCGCGGCGGCGCGCGGCGGCGGTGGTGGCGGCGGCCTGACCGTGCAGGGATTACCGCTGATCAAGCCTCCGTATTCGACGATTTCAGCCATCAACCTGGATAGCGGCGACATCGTGTGGCAAGTGCCGCACGGCGACACGCCCGATGCGATCCGCAACAACCCCGCGCTGAAAGGGCTCAATATTCCGAAAACCGGCCAGTCGGGCTACAACATCGGGACGCTGGTCACGAAGAGCCTCGTGATCGCGGGCGATGGGCAGGTGACCACGACGGACACACATCCGCGGGGCGCGATGCTGCGCGCCTACGACAAGACTAACGGCAAAGAAGTCGGCTCGGTCCTGATGCCGGCGCCGCAGAGCGGGTCGCCCATGACGTACATGTTGAATGGGCGGCAATACATTATCGTGGCTGTGAGCGGCGGACCGTATTCCGGCGAGTACCTGGCGTTCACCCTGCCCAGGGAGGAGCGTTGAAGGGCGGCCAGAGTTACCCTGAGAGAATATGAAGCTTCGATTACTGGCGGCGGCGGTCTTTCTGCCGGCCGCCGCATTCTGGGCGCAGACTTCGAAATCGGTCTGGGACGGGGTCTACACAGACGAGCAGGCCCGGCGAGGGGAGACCATCGCCAAGGAGGAATGCGTGCGCTGTCACGGACAGGCGCTTTCCGGAGGGGAGGAGGCTCCTCCCCTGGCGGGCGCGGGATTCGTGGCGAATTGGAACGGGCTGACGATGGGCGACCTGTTCGAGCGCATTCGGATCTCCATGCCGACCGATGCGCCCGGACGCCTGACGCGGCAGGAGAACGCCGACGTCCTGGCCTACATGTTGAGTCTCAACAAATTCCCGGCGGGCAAGAGCGAACTGGACCGGCAGGTAGAGAATCTGAAGCAGATCAAATTCGAGGCGGAGAAGCCGCACTGAGGAAAATGGCTTAGAACCGGCTTAGAACGCCTTTTTCCGCGTCCGCCCCTATCGCACGAATTCCACGGCGACGCGATTCGGAATCAGGCCCGCCTCGAAGCCCATATCGAGCAGTTTCTGGGCAGCGCGCGGAACCACGTCACCCGCGTCCAGAGTGTAATGATTTACGTACATGCCGACGAACTTCTCGGCCAGCCGGGTTTCCATGTCGCGGGCGAATTGCATGGCGTACTCCAGAGCCGCGCTGTGGTTGTCGAGGGCATACTGAATGCTTTCGCGCATCAGGCGGCAGCATTCGCTCTGGATCTCGGGCTCGAGCGAGCGGAGCAGCACATTGCCGCCTAACGGAAGGGGCAGGCTGAAGGTGCTCTTGAACCAGCGGCCCAAATCGATGATGCGGTGAAAGCCCTCACGATCGAAGGTGAGTTGCGCTTCGTGGATGATCAGGCCGGCATCCACACTGCGCTCGTGAACGGCGTCGGTGATGCGCTCGAAAGGGGTGATCACGGGCTCGAAGTCCGGTTGAAAGAGCTTGCAGGCGAGGAATGCAGTCGTCAATTTTCCGGGGACGGCGATGCGTTTTCCCTTCAACTCGTCGGGCTCCATGGGACGGTTGGCGATGACCAGGGGTCCGTAGCCGTCTCCGATGCTCGAACCGCTGGCCATGAGCACGTACTTGTCAGCCACGTAGGGATAGGCGTGGTAAGAGATGGCACTGAGTTCGTATTGCCCTTCCATGGCCTTCCGGTTCAAGGTCTCGATATCCTGGAGCACGTGCCGGAAAGAGACTTTGGACGACCGGACTTTCTTGGTCGCCAGTCCGTAAAACATGAAGGCGTCGTCAGAATCGGGACTGTGAGCGCTGACGATTTCCCGGGGTACGGATGTCATAAGGGGGGCAGATCTCAGTGTACAACAGTGCGGGGGAGCACCTTAGAGGAAAGATGGCAGGAAAATGAAGAAGGGCGGTCATCCGCGATAGTGAGCCTGGGAAAGCCTGTTGGCGGTCATCACAGATGCGCGTTGAGCGCCGTGCCAGCAAAATGCATGGCCGCGATGAATCCGATCGTCCAGAACTCTCCGTTACAGCCCGATTCACTTCTCGCGGATGAGTCCGCCCTCATCCTGGCCCGGTTCTATATGTCACCTCCCGCCAACCCGGGGTGGGCTAGCTTTCGAAGACGGCGTCGGAATCAACAACCGGCCTGATTCCAACTTCAGTGTCCTCCCGGGCTGGTATGCTTGTCAATAGTACCGGCGCCAGCCGTGGAAGGGAAATCACCTTAGGCAGAAACGTGTTTCGCAGCCTGTTCAAGAAGAAACCTCAGGCGCTCAGCGGCGCGCCGGCCGTGCGCCGGCAAAAGGTGTATTCCGCGCAAACCGGATACGTTTATCAGTATTACTATGAAGGGCACCGCGACTTTCGGGTACCCGGCGACAGCGGCACCGAATTCGTGTTCAGCCTGTCCGCGGACCGCAAGAAGTGGCATCCCATTTCCGTGCTGTTGAGCGATGAGGCAGTTCATGCCTGGGAAACGTCTCACGAGCGCGAACTTTCTGCAACGGAGCGTTATGCGGTGGCCAAGATCGCGCTCTTCCAGGCGTTTGATGAGCGGGCGGAGCCGGCGCTGATGCAGAACGCGGTGCGTGTGCGCAACGCCGACATCGATGGAATTGTCGAGACGCTCGGCTTGTAGGCGGGGCTACTGATTCCGGCGATCGGGGTGCGGCTCGCGGAAAGCGTGGCGAGGAAGGCCCTGGGGAGAGGGCTTCTGGCCCTGCAAAATCGCGGGTCTTCGCACTGGTGCCACAACGACCTCAGCACCGGCAGCGGTGCTCGCCGGTGCCACGGGAATCAGGGCTAGGGTGGTGTCCGAATCGGGACCGACGATTTCGAGCGTTTGATCCCCAGTTGTGACCCCAGTTGGGATGGTGAGGTTCACCTGGTAGAGTGCCGCTGAACCCGGGGCGAGACCGGCATACCCAACGGATGCCTGGATTCCCCCGATAAATGCACTGATTGTGTTGACCGTCAGGCTGTAAGGCCCGGTTGGAGCCACGGAGCCGTCCGGCACGGCCGGTATGACCGCACCCAGTCCCGTTAAGAAGACAGATACTGTCTCGCCTACCTGAGCCGGGTGAGCCTCGGTGACAGTGGTGTAGTCCGAGTGCAAGACGGCGCCAAGCCCTTGTCCGCTCGACGACGCCGTGAATACGCCGGGAGCGGTCTTATTCGTGAACACCGTCACGACATTTGAGGGCGATCCGTTGTTGACCACCTGAACCTGGGCAACGGACGTCGTCGTCGAATAAGGAACAAGCGCGGAGATAGCGCTGGGGCTTACGTAGTATAACGGTGCGGCCGCTCCATTGATTAGCACTTGCACGCCAGCGAGAGTCGTTGGCAATGGAACCGTTGAGGCGAGCACCAGGTTCGAGGAGTTCGACAGACCGCTGCCGGAGAGAAACAATAGCTCGCCAGGAGCGATGCCTGCCGTGAAGGGCGCGAAACTCCCTGCGTTTTGCACGCCTTGGGGGCTGAGAAAAACGCCAGTCCCACTCAGTAAAGGAGCCGCCAGCGCGACGTTTATCCCCAGAAGGGGGCCAATTCCGGATCCGATCCGCGTCCCCCCGGCTCCCACAACATACTTCATCGATGTGGTGCTGTAGGTGCCGTCAGACTTGACGGTGTAAGCATCCGGGTATGTGGAATCAAAGGCATTGGGAAACAGCGCATCCTGCCTGCGTTGGTGGCCAATAATTGAGCCGGATGCGGCGGTGAATGATCCGAAATAGCTCTCCAGATACGTGTAGCCCGTGGAAGCAAGAGACGAGAAGTCTTCGTCCATGCCGGCCTGATAGTACAGCCCATTGAGATTGGGGGCGGTGCCGGCGGCCCGGACGCCGACAAACATATCGAACGGTGTGCTACCGTTTACGGGTGACCCACCAAAAATGAAGTTGCCGTCGGGCGATATGTATATGAGCTTCTGGCCCGCGAGCAACGTAGCGGACGATGCGGTGGAGAGTGTCATGCTGTAGGCGCTGTTGCTGAGCGAATATTTCGTGCTTTGTGCTGGTTGCGAATAAACGCTCGTCCCACCTCCGCCAAGGTATCCCGAGACGGCGCTCACGGACACGTTGCCCGCACCATCTGGGTTCAGCTGAAAAGTGGAGCCGATGGTGTACACGCTGCCTTGATTTAACGCCAGCGTAAAATCCATGTCGGCAATTGAATAAGAGCCCTTCAAAGTCGAAAGCGTCGGAGCGGGCGAACTGATCTGGGCGGCGACGAAAAGGTCGTTAAATCCGCCTTCCGTGCTGCTCGCGACGAAGACCCCTTGAGAGACCAGTCCATAGATGCTGACTCCGCTAAATAAAGGGTGGGAGAGAAACCCGTACCCAGAAGCCGAGATCGAGTAGCTGCCGCTGATCGTTATCGTTCCGGCACCTTGGGACGCCTGGAATCCGGTTGCGCTGCCGGTGTAAGTCCCGTTCCCGTTGAAAGTGATCGTGCCGTAAAGAACGACAGCATCGCTTGCGTCCGCTGCAGCGTCCCCAATTGCATAAGACAATTCGCGGAAGTAATATTGGCCGTTCAGCAGCCCGTTACCGCTGCTGTCAAATGCGGGAACTTGCGCGGCCGCCTGCCAACCGGCCGCGGTGGTCAAAAGCAATGCCAGTAGCGCTGTCTTCATGCCCAAGATTATAGCTTCCAAGGCTTTTGGCCGCCGTGTCGAAGGAAAGAAATAGTTTTTGGAACTTTTGAAGAAATTAAAGGAAAACGGACGCAGGTTGCGGGGAACCACAGCATCGTTTCGGGAAATGTCGCAAGGAAAGTGAGTCGTTCGCGTGACCATCAAAACAAAAGACGGACCAACACGCCTCCGCCGTTCCAAACACTAGTACGCGAAAATCTGCGCCGGCTAAAAATCCTGCAGCAGGTGGCCCATCTTTTCTTTCTTGGTCCGCAGATAGGCCTGGCGACTATCGACCACGTCTGCCAGGCACGGTACCCGCTCGGTTACCGCGACGCCCGCGCTCTCCACGGCATCCACTTTGTCCGGATTGTTGGAGATCAGGCGAACCGAGTCCAGCCCGAAGTACTTCAGGATCGCACCGGGAAGCTGGTAGCTGCGCAGGTCCGAATCGAAGCCGAGCTGCTCGTTGGCCTCCACCGTATCGGCGCCCTGGTCCTGCAATTCATAGGCGCGGAGCTTGTTGAGAAGACCGATGCCGCGGCCCTCCTGGTGCTCGTAAATCAGCAGGCCGCGCCCTTCTTCGGCGATGCGGTTCAGCGCGATCTCCAATTGCGCCCGGCAATCGCAGCGCAGGCTATGAAAAACGTCGCCGGTCAGACACTGGGAGTGGATGCGCACCAGCGGGGGGGCCCCGCCCAGATGGCCCATTTTCAGAACCACGGCCTCCTCGATCCGATCACCCGACCGGCCGCGAAAGCCGTAGATCCGGAAGAACCCGAACTCCGTCGGAAAGTCCGCTTCGGCCACTTTTTCGAGGGTTAGGGCACGAGAATTGTTCATGGTCCTGCTATGGGAACGTTATTCCTTTTATTATAATGGCTTCCGGCACCGAATGCTGGAAAGCGACTACTTGCTGCTGCTGGTGCGGCTGGGCCTGATGGCTGCCATCGCCAGCGTGCTGGCGCGCTCGAACGCCTTCAAAACCGTCCTCATGCGCGAAAGCCGCACCATGAAACAGCGACTCGATCTGTCGCTCTGGCTCTCGATTGTTTTCGGCGCGACCGTAGCGCTCCGCGTGCTGATCTCGCGCTCGGTGGAAAGGGAGCGGTTTCGCGGGTATCAAGCAGCCGACCTGGGGCTGGAAGGCAGCCTCATCGCCGGCCTGGTCGGCGGCTACGTGACGGGGTTGCTGTCCGGCGTGATCATTTCGCTCCCCGCGGTCTTCTCCGGGCAAACCATGGCGATGCCCCTGCTGGCGGGCGTGGGGGTTTTGGGCGGCCTGTTGCGCGACCTGGCTCCCAGCCCCGACGAGATCTGGCGGTTCTCGCCCTATTTCGATCTCAGCATTTACCGGTTCTTCAAGGAAAGCACCCATTACCGGCGGACCGCATTTCATCTCGTCCTTCCCGCGGGAATCCTCTTAGCGGAAGGGCTGCGGCAGGTGGTTGGCCCAATGTTTGCAGACCGGGGCGTCTTCTACCTGCAGACACGCGATAGCTTGAATCGCCTGGCCGTGTACCTGACCACGCTATTCGCGATCGGCATCGCGCTGAAAATCTGGAACAGCACACGGAACGAGAAGAAGCTCGAAGAACAGGGGCGGCTGCTGGTGGAGGCACGCCTGGCGGCCCTGACCAGCCAGATTAATCCTCATTTCCTTTTCAACACGCTCAATTCCGTGTCGTCGCTGATCCGCACCGATCCCAATCAAGCGCGGGTGATGGTGCTTAGACTTTCCACAGTCCTGCGGCGGCTGCTGCGCAAGAACGAGAACTTCAGCCCCCTGCGTGAAGAGCTGAGCTTCATCGACGACTATCTTTCGATCGAAGCCGTACGCTTTGGTGATAAGCTACGATTCGAGAAGGATGTTGCCGCCGATACGCTCGACATGTTGGTGCCCAGCATGCTGCTGCAACCGCTGGTGGAGAATTCCATCAAGCACGGGTTGAGCTCGAAAGTCGAGGGCGGCACGATCCGGATTCATACGCACCACAGCGATTCCAGGCTTCATCTGCTGGTGGAGGACGATGGTGTCGGAATGAACGAGGCGCGGCTCGCCACGGTGCTCGACCAGGGGATTGGGGTGAGCAACGTCAACGAGCGGCTCAAGGTATTGTTCGGGGGCGATTACCGCATGTGGATAGACAGCCAGCCCGGAAGGGGCACCAGTATTCAGATCGAGATTCCGGAATTACAGGCGGACCTGGCAGCCGTTTCATGATCGGGCGGCTTCGCAACTTCGCAATGATGAGGAGATATTTTGAACAGACTTGAAGAGTCCGTGAGCATCTGGCCCGTTAATGGGCTGCCCGCAACCCTGGCCGGCCGCACCCGAAAAGTGTACGACCGTCTCGCGACCGTCTACCCGGTTTCCACCATGCTCTTTCATTCCCGCGCGCACCGGTGTGCCCTGGATGCCTCGGGAATTCAGAACGGGATGCAGGTGCTGGAGGTCGCGACCGGAAGCGGGGAGATGTTCCGGCGGTTGGTGCGGGCCAACGGCAGCGGCGCCACGATCGGCGTGGACCTGTCTCCCAACATGGCATCGCGGACACAGCGGGCCGCACGCAGCCGCTTTCCTTCCGCGAGAACGCACTGCCAGGCAGTGGATGCCCGGCAGATGCCGTTTCGCAACGATTCCTTCGATGCCATATTCTGCTGTTACCTGCTGGAGCTGCTCTCGGGCGACGACATTGTTTGCACATTGCGGGAGTTTCGGCGGGTGCTGAAAGACCGCGGGCATCTCACGCTCGTGCTGATCGGCCAGAATACGCCGCTGTTCAACGCCATTTACCGGGTGCTGGGCAATGTGGCTCCGGCGTTCTGGGGACGGCAGGTGGAGCAGCGCGTTCCCGAGCTGATTCAGCATGCCAGGTTCGAGATTCTCAAGGACCGGCAGGTGCGCCAGACGTTTTATCCTTCGCGCGTTCTGGTGGCGCGCAAGTAGAGGGCCGCTCCCGGCATGCGAAAATCGTAGACGAGCGTGCGGATCACCATCTCGAAGGAAAACTATCTCAAAGCGATCGCGGAAGCGGAATCGGAGGGGGAAACCGTCAAGGCGGTGACGCTCTCCCGATGGCTTGGGGTGTCGGCACCCGCCGTCACTATGGCCATCAAGCGGCTCCGCCGCGACGCCCTCATCCGGGTTGCCTCCGAGGGTCAGATCACACTCACGCCCGCGGGGCGCGAGATCGCGAACCGGGTCCTGAACCGCCACCACCTGATTGAGCGCATGCTCACCGAGATCTTCGGCCTCGAATGGTACAAAGTTCACGATGAAGCCGAGCAACTGGAGCACGCCGTTTCGACGGATTTCGAACGCAAGCTCATCGAGAAACTGGGCAACGGCGGTATCTGCCCTCACGGGAACATGGTGGGAATGGATTCTCCGCACGAACGACGCGAGCGGGGGCTGAAGACTTTGGATGAGGCGCGCGCACATGAGCATCTCACGGTGGTGAGTGTCTTCGAAAGGGACCGAGGCTTTCTGGAGTACCTGGATGGCGCGGGCATTCGCCCGGGTGTTCGCATGGAGGTGATGGCGTCGAATGGCGGTGTGGAACTGAAGACCGGGGGCCATCGTTGCCGGATCGAGTTGCCGGCGGCTTCCAAAGTTTGGGTGAAGGCCACGTAGTGGCGCAGGCGCTCGTGCCTGCGCTACGTCTGTGCGAGATAATCGGCGCATGGCCACTCTCGGTCTGATCGAATACGCCGATGCCAGCCCGGAAGTGCGCGCGGTCTACGACGACATCATGGCCACGCGCCAAACCGACTGGATCAACAATTTTTGGAAGGCCCTGGCGCACGACCAGGCGACGCTTCGCCGCACCTGGGAGAGTATCAAGCAGATCATGGCGCCGGGCGCGCTCGACGCCGTCACCAAGGAGATGATCTATCTCGCGGTGAGCGCCTCCAACCAGTGCCCCTACTGCATCGCTTCCCACACCGCGTCTGCCCGGAAGGCTGGAATGACCGGGCAGATGTTCGCCGAACTGATGGCCGTGGTCGGAATGGCGAATGAGACCAACCGCCTGTCGAGCGGTTACCAGGTGGAGATCGACGAGCGTTTCAAGCGGTAATCTCTGGCGTGCGATGATGTTCAGTTAATGCACATACCGCACGTTGAAGCGCACTTCGAAGCGTCCGCCACGGTCCGCGATGTCGTGATTGGAATGTCGGATGGGCTGACCGTGCCGTTCGCCCTGGCTGCCGGGCTCACGGGGACACCGACGGCGACCACGGGGCTGGTGGTGATCGCGGGGCTGGCGGAGATCGCCGCGGGCTCCATCGCCATGGGTCTCGGCGGTTATCTGGCCGCGCGCACCGATCGGGACCACTATGAGTCGGAGCGCGAGCGGGAGATCCGGGAAACGGTGGCACTGCCCGAAAAGGAGCGCGAGGAAGTGGCCGAGGTTTTCCGGGGCTACGGCATGTCGGAAGCCGACATTCGGCCGGTGGTGGCGGCCATCAGCGCCGACCGGAAGCACTGGGTGGACTTCATGATGAAGTTCGAGCTGGGGTTCGAGGAGCCGGACCCGAAGCGCGCGCGCAACAGCGCGGCCACGATTGCGATTTCGTATATCCTGGGAGGCCTGGTGCCATTGGCGCCGTACATGCTGGTGGCGGATTTGGAACGCGCCCTGGCCATCTCGGTTGGAGTGACGCTGGCGGCATTGTTCGCGTTCGGATATGTGAAAGGCCGGATGACCGGCATTTCGCCCTGGCGGGGCGGACTGCAAACCGTGGTCATCGGGGGGCTGGCTTCGGCGGCGGCGTTCGGGCTGGCGAAGTGGATCGGCCGCACGTGACACGAGGCCGGCCGCAAGTTGGCCCCGCTGCTAAAACCGCCTCTTGAAAAAGAAGTCGAGGCCGAAGGTTCCATTCTCTTCGCGCAATGCGACCACTGACCACTGCTTGCTGAACGACCATTCCACCCGCACAATCTGAGGGTTGCTGGTGGTCACGTTGGTGATGTAGGTGAAGGTGATGTCCGGGGTGACCTGCTGTTCGAGGGTAAGCCGCGCCTGGGGATTGTTTTCCACTCCCGGGAGGGTGGGGTCGATGCGGAGCTTGCTCACACCGAAAAACCTCTGCAGGCGGCCGGCAACCGGGTTCGCGATCGCCTGGCCCAGCAGCGCCGAGGCTCCCATCTGCTGCCAGGATTGCGGCGTCGTGCTCTGCTGTGCCAGCAAGGTCGGGTCGGAGGTCGGCGTGCGGCCAGTAGCCAACAACGATACGATTTCGCTGAACTGCAGCGGGGGATCGGAGCGCGGCGTCAGGCGAAGCTTGTTCAAGGGTCCGGCCACCGTGAGGATGATATCGATGCCGTTGGCCTTGGTCTCCAGATCGAAATCCAGGATGGGTTCCACTTTGAGGGCATTGTAGAAAGCGATGGTGCCCTGATTGATGTTGTACTTCGTTCCATAGAAGACCACCTGTCCCTGCGTGATGACCACACGGCCGACCACGCCGGGGTTGCTGACGGTGCCGCGCAACCGGAGATTGGCTTCCGCCTGAAGGTCCGCCGTCAGCGTGCTCTGCAGTTGGATGTCGGGAGCGGTATTGATTTGGATGTCGTAGTTCAATCCGCCCAGAATGCCAGTCTGCGCGGCCGGGGTGCGGACCGGTTCGGCGGACTCTGCGATCAACGAGCTGAAGTCCGATTGCACGGTAAAGCCGGTGCGGAGAATCGTAATGGATCCCGACAGCATGCTGCGATCGGGAGTGCCCGTGAGGTTGAGGTCGGCGTTCAGAAGCGTGCTGACACCTTCGGGATACCGTACCCGAACCTGTTTGGCGTGGGCCTGCAATTGGAAGACGGTGATCCCGCCGCTGTAGCCTGCCGAGCCGGAAAGGTCGATCCGGCCACCGCCGGTCTCTCCGCTGAAGCTCTGGATGGTGGCGCGATCGGAGGTAAATAATACAGACCCGTTGGCGTTGGAGATGCCGTTGGGGAAGTCGGCGAGCGCGAAGGCGGCGTTCTGGAACTGCACGCGTCCGTTGATCTGCGGGGCGCTCAGAGGGCCGCGTACGGCGGCGTCGGCGGTGACGGAGCCCGCGGATGTGAAATCGTGGTCGAGGGTCTGCACGATAGCGAGGTCGAGATGGCCGGTGACACGAAGATCGAGCGGGCTCTTTTGATCGAGCAGCACTCTGCCGGTGACGCTCAGGTCGGTGGCGCGGCCTACCAGCCGGGCGCTCTGGACGGTCACGACCGAGTTCATGAGAGAGGCTACGATCGGGCCTGAGTTGGTGAGAGTGATCGCACCGGCGGGAGGCACGCTGCCGGGCGCGGGTCCGATTTCGAGCTTCGGAATGCGGAGTTCGGCCTTCATTCCGTCCGGCTTCATGGCGGGCCCTTCGAGATGGAGTTCCCCTTCGGCAGATCCCGCGATACGGTCGGCGACGGTAGATTGGGACGGCGCAATCCAGGCGCGCAGTTGGGCGAAATCGAGTTTCGAAAACCGGATGGTGGCGATGCCGGGATAGTCGCCTTCGAGCCGCCACTCGCCATCACCGTGGATGGCGGAATTCGCCAAACCAGAGTCGAGGTGCGCGGTCAGCACCCGGCCTTGCGAACCGGCTGTCAGGCTCGTGTCGCCGAACGCCTGTCCGTTCAGCGCCAGGCCTTTGCCTGAGATCTGTGCCTCGAGGGCGGCAATGCGGAAGGACGGTTGTCCAGGTGCGGGCGGAGGGATATCCAATGCTCCGGCGCCGGAGATCTGCACGGTGCCCTGGAGTCCCGGACGGGTTTCGCGCAAAGTCCGAAATTGATTCAATGGCATTACGTTGCTGGCCAATTGAAACCGTACTTGCCCTGCGTCCATGCGGTCCGCCAGGTGATCGAAAGCGCCGCTGAATTGAATCTCGCTCGCGCCGGCGGCGATGTGGCCGCCGGCGATTCCAAGGCGCCGGCCGGCATAGCTGACATGTGCGGTTAAGCGGTCGAAGGGCTCTTCGTGGTACGCACCTTTGGCGACCTCAATGTCGCTGTTGATGGCCGGGCTGCCCACGGTGCCGCTGACCTGGGCCGTGCCGGTCACGGTTCCAGTGGGAAACTCGGACTTGGTAGACGTTTCCAACACGGCGGCGAGGTCGGCGATGCTCGCATTGCGGATGGTACCGCTTCCGGAGATGGGGCTGTTGTCGTCCGCCTTCCACTGATTCAATCCGAGCGAGCCCTGGAACTGAGCGCGCAGCGATCCGCGGCCCACCGTGGCATTCTGCATCTCGGTGTGCGCTGGTGATGCCGAGACGGAAGCGTCCAGCGAATCCAGATTTCGTCCAAGGAGCGAGAAACGGGTCGCACTCAAATGTCCGGCGATCCGCGGGTCTGCCAGTTTGCCGGTGACTGTTCCATCGAAGATTGCGGCACCGTTCTCCAGTTTCACGGGCGATGAGTCGGCGTTCACACCGACCACCGGAAGAATGTCGTGGAGATCGTGTGTCTCGAAGTGCACCTTCAGTTCGCGCCCGAACGCTCCCGAGAAATCGGCGCGCGACGAAGGCAGCGTCAGCGTGGAGCGTCCCCAATCGAGGATGCCATCGGAAGCTGCGTACGATGTGTTGATCTGTCCGTGGACGAGGGCGCCTTGCGCAGCCGGGGAGATCGCCAGATTGGCCGTCACGTGGAGTGCTGACTTCTGGTGGAGGGCGCCTGACAGGGTCACCGGTCCGGAAGCGGTGGCGTCCCAGGGCAGGGGCTCGGCGCTGAAGTAGGCGAGCGTGCGCCTGGCATCCATACCGGAGACTGCACCCTCGGCGCTGTATTGTTCCAGGCCGCGCACCCGAACCTCGCCGTCAAAACCGCCGCCCAGGAGTCCCAGGGCGACTTGGTGAAACTCGAGGTCTCTTCCGCGCTGGGTGGCATGGACGATGCGTCCTTCCACAGGCAGGCGCGCGGTCGGGCAGGGCCACAGGTCACGCGATGCAGACGCCGCACAGGGCCCGGCGCCGCTCACGTTCGCCGCGAGCCGGATGTCATTCAAGTCGATTCCTTTGGGGTTGGCGGTGAGTGCCGCATCGACGCGTCCCTCCGCAAGCCGCAAAAACGAGTCGCGGTATTCCACCCCAGTGGCGCGGACTGTCCCGGTAGCGGCAAATTCGGACGATCCCGACCAGGTGGAGCGCCCGCGCAGTTCCACTGTGCCGCGCTTCAACTCGTCCAGGTGCAGGGTCCGGGCGGCTTCCGGCACCGCTACCTGCGCCTCGTAATCGAAGGACCCGTGCGGCGATGCCAGATCCTGCACGGCGCCGGAGAATTCCAGGCGGGATTCTCCGCTGGTCAGCTTCACGGCTGTGAAATCGACGCGGTTCCTTTCGACGGCTACAGCCGCACTCACGCCTAGCGGTTCGAGAGGATAGCCCGGGAGGTGGACATCCAGCGGTTGAATCGAAATATCGGCACGATAGCGCGGCGCCGCAGCGGTTTCGTATTGGAACCGGGCGTTCAGATTACGTCCCTGCGCGTCGAAGGGCCATTGGCCGCGATCTTCGACTTCGAAGACCCCATTGTGCAACTCGAAGCGGCCGATCGCGAGGTCGAGGAAGGTTTCGATCGGGCTGCGTGGATTTCTCCCCGGCACCTTCGGCTCGGGCAAGTTCGTGCGCCCGTCGCGATCGACAATCAGATACACCTCTGGATCGGCCACCTCGAGGTATTGCAGATCGACATCCCGTTTGAGGATGGAGACGATGTGGAGCCCGACCGCCACCGAAGATGCGTGGAACAACGGCGGCTTGTCAGGCGGCTCGGTTCCGTGAAGCGTGAAGTTCTGGATTTCCGCCCGCAGCTTCTGCCAGTCAAACGAGAACGTGCCGGCCTCCACGCGCCCGCCGGTGGCGGCCTCCACCGTGGCCACCAGGTAATGCCGCACCTGCTCATGGAACCACGGGCTGCGGATGGTCACCAAGGCGGTCACTGCCAGGAGGAGCAGCAGCGCGAGCAGCGAGCCCGCGACCCACAGAACGCTGCGCCGGCGGCGGCTCATCGCAAAGCGTCCTCATGAATGACAATTTCGGTCCGCTTACGAGCCTCGCGGAGCCAGGCATCGACCTCGCGATCAACGCGCTGGCCCGAGAGGGTTTCTTCGATCTCTGAACGGTAGTCCTCCAGCGCCACGGGCTCGCCGGGATGGGCTGTGCGTGCGGCAGGCGCCACCACCTGGTCGAAGTAATCCTGAATTTCCTGGTCGGTCACCTGGACGGCGGGGCGGAAACGCACCTCGATGAAGCGCAGGAGCGTGCGCTGCCACAGCAATTCGTCCCGAATGTCCTGCTCGGTGATACCGCGCTCCTTGAGGGCATTCCGATACTCCTCTGCGTCCTTGAAGTTCTCCGTGCGAAAGTCGGTCAGGATGGGATCGATTTCCGACGGATCGGGGACCGGGTAGCGGCTGGTCTCCAACTCGCGCTGGATGAGCTTCTGTTCGATCATCCGCTGGGCGGTCTGGTGCCTGGCGGCGGAACTGAAGTCCGGCGGTACGCCATTCAGGAATGCGGTAACGCGGATCTCCCGTTCGAGATCGCTGACGGCGATCACCCGGCTCCCCACCGAGGCGGCGATGCGATCGATGATGTCCGCATGCGCCGGAAGAAGGAGCAGGAGGAAAAGGAAAAGCGCGGCCTGCCTGTTCGGCGCAGCGTGGCGCAGGCACTCCTGCCTGTACCCATGAGCCCCCGCCGGCCCAGAAAAATCCATGAAAACCCTTGCGGCGCCGATGTGTCGCGGGCACTCGTGCCTGCCGCGTCCCCACTCATGGGGACGCTTGTCGGGTGTGTACAGTGCCAGTGGCGGCGAGGGGTTTTCGAGGCTGCCGCGCCGGGACTCATCTCGGCGCGTGGCGGGTATGCGTGGTTTCGTTGGCTGCGAGGTGACCTCCGGCCCTGCACCCTCTCGCCTTGCAAGCCAGTCAGCCGTTTCCAGACATGTGCTACACCCGCTCCTCAATGGAAATCTCCGTTTCAAAACGTCTGTCCTATCGAAAAGAAAAACTGGAAATGACTCACATTCTGCACTACGCACTGATTCGCCACCGGTGAACCGGGGGAGCACGGATTGACGCCTCCCGTCACTAAATCCTGAGACGTTCCTTTGAAACCGAAAAAGTACGGTGGATTGATACTGTATCCGAGATCCACACGCACCGGGCCTACCGGCGTCTTGTAACGCAGACCAAATCCGACTGCGTGGACCATGTAGTCAAAGTCCTGCAGGTTGCGCTGGCGGACCCGGCCCGACACATTGTCGATCGTGGAGTACACGTTCCCCATGTCGTGATAGAAGACGCCGCCGATATCGTCCCCGATCAGCGGGAAGCGGAACTCCGTCTGATTGAACAGCAGCGCATTGCCGCCCAACGGAAAGCCGGTGGAGGTGTCTCGAGGGCCAGCCTGCTCTTCCGGAAAACCGCGGTGCGAGGTGCCGCCGCCACCAAAGAAGCGCTCCGCGAGAGGAATGGCCTCCGCCGCCGTACCCTGGTAGCCGAATGGGTAGAGGTTCCCAAACTGGGTGCTGCGCGCCAGCACCATCTTCCTGCCGATCGGATAATAGGTGGCGTTGCGCGCCAGGAATCGCATAAAGTCCACCTGTGAACCGAGGTATCGATCCGCCAGCCCCAGGTCCACCGTTGTGTAGATGCCCTTGTGCGGCTCGACCGGATCGTCGCGCCGGTCTTGCACCAGATTGATGGACCCAATGCCCACGCGCACCGGTTGCGAGAGCTGCGGGATCAGAAACGGAGTGATCTTCAAATCGCTCACTCCCACACGCCGGAAAGCCAGCCGGTACAGCAGCGTGATCGACTTGGAGAGCTTCTGATTCAACTGTGCGGATCCTTCTTCGCGTTTGTAAGAGAAAGTCCGGACATCGCGGGAACTCTCATACAGCCCGGTGAAGGAGACGGTGAAGTTGTCGTGGCTGGCGAAGCGCGGCCATGAATAATTGAGCAGCGCGCGCTGGTCGAGTGTCGAAAACCGGGTTCGGAGGCTGATGCTGTGGGTTTCGCCCCAAAGGTTGTTGCGCGTGATGTCGAGCGACACACGGGGCGAGAATCCGGTGGCTCCAGCCGGCGCGTCGAAGCAGGTCTCGCACCCGCCGATCCGGCCCAGTTCGGCGCCAAATCCGGTCGCCAGCGAGTAGCGACGGGCTTCGTCTAGGTCGTAGAGCACATATTTATGATTGGCTTCGCCGTCGGGATCCTGGATGGCGGCATCTACCCGGGCAAATACGCCCAAATCGTACAGGTGGCGCTGTGTTTCGGTGATCGCCGTGGGCGAGAGCGGATCCCCCGGATTCAATTTCAACCGGCGGAAGATCAATTGATCCTTGGTCACTTTGTTGCCGGTGACCAGAACCTGGCGGACAAACTGCTGCTCGCCTTCGTGGATCTCGAAACGCAGATCCACCCGGTGTGGCTGCGCTGCCGGCGTGGAGTTCCATTCGAAGGTGGCGTTCGGAAATCCGCTTTCGAAGTACCGCGCGAGGATGGCATCGCGGTCCACAGCCACACTGAATTCGCTGAAAGGCTGCCCTTCCACCGAGCTGAGCTGACTTAAGACCTCGTCCTTGTTCAAATGCTCGATGCCTTCGACCTGCAGGCTTTCGACGAAGTACTGGGGCCCCTCCTGAATCGTGATGAATACCGCCTGGTGGCCCGAAATCCCCATATAGTCGTCCACCAGGCGATGGCTCGTCGCAACCTCTCGAAAGCCGTTGGACTGGTACAGATTCCGGATGGCTTCCTCATCGCGTGCGAGCAGGTTCCCGCTAAACCGGCCATGCGGGAACTGGAGGAACTTGGCCCGCTGCAAATACATGCGCTCGCGGATGGCTTCCGTTCTGAAATAGTGGTTGCCCGAGATTTCGATGGCGACCAGAGTGTGCCGGCTGCCGGTGTTCACCAGGTAATCGATGGTCGCCTTGTCGTTGACCACGCGCTGTTCCTTGAACTCCACTTCGGCGTCGAAGTAGCCCTCGGACTGCAAGTAGTCTCTCAGATTGCGGGCGCCCTCGGCCAGGAGGTCGTGATCCACCGCGTGCTCTTCGAACACCGGAATGTAGCGCCGAAGCCTGCGCTCGGAAAGGTTGACTCCGATAGTGCGGACTTCGATTCGCGGCCCGGCGTCGATCCGCAGGGTGGGCAAAGCACTGTTGGTCTTCGGATCGTAGCGCAAGGAATCGAGCGAGACCTGGGCTTCCAGCCTATTTTCGTCCTGGTAGAGCCGCCGGACGCTGTCCAAACCCTGCCGGACACGGACTTGGGTGACCGGCTTCCAGTTGTGAATCAACCAACGGCGGAATTTCGTGGCGGAGATGATCTTCTTCGTGTCCATCTTCAGGTCGCCGGAAAGCACAGGTGTGGTGAACCGGGCACGGGGTCCGGCGTCCACTTCGAAGTGTATATTCACCTGCTGATAATCGCGACCGGTCTCCCAATCCAGGAGCGGATGCACCCGTCCCCAGTACAATCCATTGCTCTCCATCGCCCTCTCCTGGCTGGCGACGCCCTGTTGGAGCGCGGTCTCGCGATAGGGTTGGCCGAGATTGAGATCCGAGGCATTCTCGAGTTGGCTGGCGTTGGGCGGGCTGGAGATATGGCCGCCCACCGACACTATGCCGATGAACCAACTGCTGGTGGTGTGAAACGTGATCGCCACGCCGTCGCGATACGGTTCGGCTTCCACCTGGATGTCGGTGTAGGTGCCGGCGGCGAACAGCTTTTCGATACTCGCGCGGACATCCGTCATGCGGAGCGGCTGGTTCATCTTGAGAGGCAGCAGATCGTGGAGGTCCGAGGGGTCGAGGGGCTGATTCTCCGGAACGAAGCGGATGTTCCGAATCGTCAAACCCTCATATTTCTGACCTTGTCCGAAGAGGTGCGAGGGCTGTACAGCCGCCAGCGCGAAAAACACCAGGAGGCCGGAGCCGGACCGCGTTCGCACCCTCATAATGATAGCGTAAGGCGTTCAAGGCAGGTTTGTTACCATCGGATTGATGAACGCGGAAGAGCGCCTTCGCTACTCTCGGCAGATCCTCTTTCCAGGCATTGGGGAGCCCGGGCAAGAGGCGCTCCTGCGGGCGCACGCCGTGGTGGTTGGCTGCGGCGCCCTGGGCAGCTTTCATACGTCCGCCCTGGCTCGCGCCGGGGTCGGGCGGATCACTGTTATTGACCGGGACTACGTAGAGCCCAGCAACCTGCATCGGCAATGGCTGTTCGACGAGTCCGATGCGGCGCAGGCGCTTCCTAAAGCCGCGGCAGCTGAGCGGCACGCCGCCCGGATCAATTCCAGCGTCCTCGTGCGAGGGGTAGTAGCCGATCTCACCGCCAGAAACGTCGATGATCTGTTGGGCGGCGCCGGCGTGATCCTCGATGGGACCGACAACTTCGATACCCGCTACCTGATCAACGATTTCGCCGTCCGCCACGGAATTCCGTGGATCTACGGTGCGGCGGTAGGCAGCTACGGGCTCACCATGCCCGTGATTCCGCGGCAGACCGCGTGCCTGCGCTGCGTCTACCCCGATCCGCCCGCCGGAGCGCAGCCGACCTGCGAAACCGCGGGAGTGATCGGGCCGATCGTCTCGGCCATCGCCTCGATTCAGGTGGCCGATGCACTCCGGATCCTGTGTGGGGCGATGGAAGCGGCAGAATCGCGAATCACGACCGTGGACTTGTGGACGAGCAACATCCGCCAGATCGAAGCGGAGCGAGATCGGGACTGTCCCACGTGCGTGCGCCGTGAGTTTCCTTACCTCGCAGAAACCCGGCGTCCTCCGGCGGCCCTTTGCGGGCGGAACGCGGTGCAGATCTGCGATCGCGAGCGGCCGATTGAACTTGCGGCACTGCGGGCCCGGCTCGAGCCGCTTGGCGAAGTCCGTGCCAACGAATTCGCTTTGCGGTTTCTGATAGCCCCTTACGAAATGACGATTTTCCCGGACGGGCGGGCCATCGTGAAAGGCACCAACGACACGGGAGTCGCACGAAGCCTGTACGCGAGGTATGTAGGATAACGGATCTCGCTCTGTGGCTAGCCGGCCGTGACTGGGATGCGGTGATGGGAGCGACGCGAAGGCAGGTAGACCGGCTCGATGCGGCGGCGTTGGAGCCGCTGCATTTCCCGGATTACCTGGGCGCGTTCGACCAGCGCCCGCTCCGTCATGACTCGCTGGCCGAGCACGCAAACCCAAAGGAGAGCAACAGATGCACCGATTGCCGCCAGGCCTGGTCCGGTAATTCTCGCGATTGCCATTGTCACCCTCCGATGTCTTTCTCTCCGGAGCAATCCGGATACCATAGAGTACGATCTTTGTTATCAAACGGATTTACGCGAGAAAAGTCGCGGTGCTGTGGTCGTGTGGACACGTACTGGACCCGATTGCCGCCCCGGGTGGCGGCAATTAGTGACACCCCGCGCAGGTGAAGGTCCGGCCATGGCACACCGCGCAGGTGGTTCTGTCGAGATTCAGCTTGCCCGAACTGTGGAGGTCGCCGAAGCGAGGGACGTGACTGGCCGGCTTTAATTGTGCGACATTGTTGTGGCAATCTTCGCAACTGAAGGGCGCCTGAATGTCACTGTGGCAGACAAGGCAGTCGGCCATTTGCGGCAAGGCGGCTCGGGTGACCTGGTCGGACTCTTCCAAGCCGCGGTGGCACGCCTGGCAGGGGTTTCGCGAATTGAGGTGGCGGCGAATATCGCCCGGCGGCTGGAGGTAGTTCTGGTGATCAATGGCCGAAGCAATGTAAGGCGCCACGTTGCCGATCCGCAGATGAAGGGCATGGCTGAATTTCGAGACTTTGACGGCTGGCGGCGCCGGCGTCCCGGCGTCCTCGTGGCATTGCAGGCAAGTGGCTTTGGCGGGGAGGAGATTGTCTTCCACTTTGGTGCTGGTGGCGGCGGCGGTGTGGCAGTCGATGCAGTCGAGGCCCACTCCGAGGTGCAGACGATGTGAAAAGGGCACGGCACCCCAAGCCGTGCCCAAGGCCAATAGCGAGATGAGGAGAGGTCGCAAGTCCCTACTTTCCCGTGTAGGTCATGTGCCAGAGCCTCTTGCCGCCATCGTCGGAGATCAGCAGGCTGCCGTCGGTCATCTGCAGGATGGCCACCGGACGGCCCCAGACTTCTCGTTTATCCGGGCCCAGCATCCATCCACTCAGAACCTCGCGCGGCGGACCGGCGGGCTTGGCATCCTGGAATGGCACGAAGGCGATCGACTGCCCGACGCGCTTGGAACGGTTCCATGATCCGTGCCATGCCAGGAATGCGCCCCCCTGGTACTCGGCCGGGAACTGCTTGCCGGTATAGAAGACGAAATCGAGGACGGCAACATGAGCTCCGAGCAGCTCGTCGGGGACGATAGCCTTCTTGACCAGGTCCGGCGCGAGGCCCTTATTGGTGGGATCCTCGTGCGGCCCTATGTAGGCGAAGGGCCAGCCGTAAAAGCCGCCCTGCTGGACATGGGTCAGGTAATCGGGCACAAGATCGTCGCCCAAGTCATCCCGCTCTTGAATGGCGGCCCATAGCGTGTCGGTGCCGGGATACCAGTGGATGCCGATCGGATTCCGCAACCCAGTGGCGAAAAGCTCTTGAGACCAGCCGTTCACCTTGTAGCGAACGATCGCCGCGCGACGCGGGTCTTCGCCCGGTGAGGAATTGGAACCGGAGCCCACACCTACGTAAAGGTACTTGCCGTCTTTGTCGAAGAGCAGGCTTCGGGTCCAGTGGTGTGTGCCCTGGCCCTTTAGCGATACGACTTCCTCGCCGGATCCCGCAGTCATCGCCTTCGAGTCGTACTTGTATCGCTTCACCGAGTCGCATTCTCCGACGTATAGGTACCCGTTCAACATCGCCAGCCCGTAAGGCCGGTTCAAATTCTCGATGATCTTCTTCCGTTGATCCTTGCCCTGCAGCACATAAATGATCCCCGTCGGCCGCTGCGAGGAACCCGAATCGGCCAGGAGGATTTCGCCGCTCGGCCCGTACATCAGGTAGCGCGGGGTAGAGAAATCTTCGGCCCAGATCTCCACATGAAAGCCGGGCGGCACGGTGAGCTCGGCGCCGGCCGGACGCGGAATCACCCGCGGCTGGTTGCTCGCGGCGGGAGTCGCATAGGGCGGTGGCAGGACCGGTAGCTTGGATTGATCAGCAGCGTAAAACAGTGCGCTTGCGGCCAGGAGCAGGCACACGACAGTCAGCAGCGTTCCTCTCTGGGTCATGCTCCTATGATGCTACACGGAAGCAGCGAGACGCATCGCCGTCATGTAGTGGTCACGACCTTGCTTCGATAACCGGAAACCTTGCCCGGACGAAATCCGCGACTGCCGCAGTCACGTAGCGCGGAGGCTTCACCAGAAACTGTGGCTTCTGATCCCAAAGCCCGCGCGCAATCTCGTCCCACAGAGGTCCGTTGATCCCGCGGTCGATCACGACGAAAGCATCGGCGCGATCGAGGAATCGCAAGCTCGAGGCCTTGAAGTCCTGGCATGAGAAGTCCAGCAGCATCAGGAAAACGTCCGGCCGAACCAGTTCCAGCACGCTGTTCGATTCGACAATCACGTTATCGCTGTGGTCGAGGATCTTCCGCAGCGTAGCGGCCGCGCGCGGCAGATCGCCCATCGGCGCCCGCAACCAAAACGACCGGTCGGCGCCGGCGGCCAGGAACCGCCCCGAATCCGTGCGGCTGGGCTCATATTCTTCGCTCAGCGCGAACGGGTGCTCCGGCTCCGCCTCGCACCCGCAGGATTTACCCTCATTGGTACAGATTCCGTGCCCGTATTGTGTGATCTTGATCGCCGTCCACTTGCGATCCTTCAGCCGGCGGATCAGCCCCGCCACCACTGAGGTCTTTCCGATATTCCGCGAGTGCCCGCCGACCACCACCAGCATCAGGCCCTCCTCTCCAGTTCCGCCAACCGCCTCTTCAACTCGACCACTTCGCGCCGCAGGTCGGGAAGGCGGGCCAGGTTGGCGAGTTGTTCCAGGTGTTGTTTGAGAGGGCGCGCCGGCGTTCCCCAGACAGTCTCGCCCGAACGTACAATCTTCGAGGTCAGCACGCCGCAGCCCGAGCCCAGCACTGCGCGCGACTCCACCCGAGCCTTATCGCCGATTCCTACCTGCCCGCCGATTACCGCGTAGTCTTCCACCACCACGCCACCCGAAAAACCCGTCTGCGCCGCCACCACCACGTGCCGCCCGATGCGGCAATTGTGGCCCACATGCACCATGTTATCGAGTTTCGTGCCTTCGCCGATGGTAGTCACTCCGAGCGCGGCGCGGTCTACGCAGGAGTTCGCGCCGATCTCCACGAAGTCGCCGATCTCCACCCGTCCCACTTGTGGGAACTTGTGCCATCGATCGCGGTCCATCACATACCCGAAACCGTCCGCGCCGATTACCGCCCCGGAGTGCACGATGGTCCCGCGGCCGATGTCCACGTTCTCGTAGACGGTCACATTGGGATGCAGCACGCAGCCTTCGCCCAGCATCACGCGCTTGCCCACATAGCAGCCCGCACCGATGCTGGTGGCCACGCCGATCCGGGTGGTATCGCCCACCACCGCGTGCGGCCCGACGTACACCAGCGCGCCCATCTCGACGTCTTTGCCGATAACGGCGGTGGGGTGGACGCCGGGTTTCAGTTCCGCCGTCGGATAAAAGCGGCTCATGGCTCGCGCGAACGCCGTGCGCGGTTCCGGCACGCGAATCACGGTCCGATAGCTCGGGCTGGGCCACTCCGAGGGCACCAGCAGACACCCGGCGGCGGAACTCTCCGCTTGAGCGGCTGCCTTGCGCGTGCCCACAAAGGCGACATCCGCGGCACCGGCCGTCTCGAGCGGCGCGACCCCATTCACTTCTTTCTCGCCATCACCCTCATACGTGGCACCCAGCCATTCCGCCAATTCGCGAACTCGCATGGGTCGATTTTAGCGCCTGATGGTCTGCTGCGAACTGGAACTGCTTTAACAGGCGCCGATTATTTCAAGAGGTTTTCAAGGGCTCGAGGCGTCCAGCACACGGTCACAGATGGCTTCCAATTCGCCGAACAACTGGTCAGTTTCTCCTCCAGCAAGGTGGGAATTGGTCCGAATCGCTTGGCGAGGATAAGGCGGAGAACCGCAAGTTTCCCTTCCGTCGCCCCTCCTGCCATCCCTCCTTCCATCCTTCCATCCTTCCTTCCACCCTTTCTGCCAGCCGTCCTGAAGTCCTTTTTGCAACCCTTCGCGATAGGCGGGCCCGATTATTACGTGGTCTAAGATGTTCTCCGTGATAGGCATCCGATTACTTTATGAGGTCTTCCAGGCTCGAGGCGTCCAGCACGTGCTCACTGAGGTTTGCGACTTCGTCGGCGGAACAATGCGCCAGCTTCTCGTCCAGGGCGGGAATCGGTCCGAATCGTTTCGCAATCTGGCGGCGGAGAATCACGAGTTCCCCCTCGTGTCGCCCCTCCTCCCGCCCTTCCTGCCGCCCTGCCCGATAGGCAGGTCCAATCAGTTCGTGATTTAAGATGTCTTCCGTGATGGGCATCCGACTTACCTCCTCCTGTACCAACGGGGACAAGTGCCGCAGTCCCGCCAGGATCCACAGCTGCTCCACTGCGGAACGTCTCTTCGATTCCTCCAGCCGCCGATCCGCTTGATAATCTGACGGACCACCTCGCCCGCATCATGCAGCCGGGCCAGGATCGCTACTACATTATCGCCGGTCGATCCTTGCCGACATACAGCACGACTGCTCCGGGTAGCGGTCGTAGCGCCGCATGATCGCAACGCCGTACTCCAACATGCGCCGTGCCATGGACGGCTGATTGCTGCTCTGCAGCTCAATGTGGAGCAAGGTCCCGTCGGCGGATTCCCCCAGCAAATCTACTCGCAGACTCTCCACATTGGGCACCTCCACGTTCAGCCAGCGATCGATGGTAAGACCGGATAGCGCCTGGATTGTGGCGGCAGCAGAGCCCCTAAGGCTTAGCTTGAGGGTGGCGTCGTATTCGAACATCGAGAGCCCTCATTCTGACACAAGGCCCGCCAGCGGCTGCCGGCCACTGCGGCTTGCAGCCCATAGCGTCACTGCCAATGCCACAGATAACGCCGGGATCAGATACATGGCATGGTGAAGGCCAGCGGCCTTGGCAGCTTCAGTGACGGGGAGTGCCCCGGCCGCACGGTGCGCAAAGTAATCGCTCAGGCGGCCGGTAACCAGCGGGCCGAACGCACCTCCGCACAGGTACATTACCATCAGGTACGCTGCCATGGCGGTTCCGCGGAGACCGGGGCCAACCAGGTCGTGGATGGCGGAATAGACCAGCCCGTAATACATCTGCCATAGGCCGTATGCCGCCATGAACAGCGGAACAGCGAATGCGGCTCGCCCGCCCGGCACCAGGATTCCGGCGGTAAACAGGGGAACCGCCATGGCCGCCGCCGCCGCCGCCAGCAGCACACGTCCACTCTGCCACCTGCCGAAGACGCGATCTCCCCACATACCGGCGGCGATTGCTCCCAGGATGCCTGCTGCGCCCGAACCGATGCCCGACCACAGACCTGCTTGTGCTACCGAAAGCCCGTGGAAGCGTGTGAGAAAGGCCGACACAAAAGTAGAGAAACTGTAGAGCACGAAATTCACGATCGCGCCCGATAGCGCGATCCACCATAAGGACCCAATCCTCAACAGGGAGAGGGGATCTGCTCCCTGGACCGGATCTCCGCTTGTACCGCGCAGCGGCTCCGGTAACCAGAGGAGCGACGGGACCAGAAGGACTGCCGGGGCTGCCGCTACGGACAAAGCGACGCGCCAGCCATGGGCCTGCGCGACGGGGCCGCTGATCGCGAAGCTCAGCATCACTCCGATCGGGACCGCCATCATGAATCCGGCCATAGCACGAGCGCGACGGGGAGCGGGAACCAGGTCGCCGATCCAACTGGTGGCAGCCGGTGCGCAGACCGCCTCGCCAATCCCCACTCCCAGGCGCGTACCGAAGAGGACCGCGTAACTCGCGGCAAGCCCGCCCAGTGCCGTAAGGCAAGACCATACGGTTACCCCGATGGCCAGCAGGCGCCTGCGGCTCCACGTATCGGCGAGCCGTCCCAACGGAAGCCCAGCCACTGCATACACCACGGTGAAAACCGCGGGCAGCGCGCCTAACTGCGTGTCGGAAAGGTGGAACTCGTGCCGTAGAGGTTCCAGGAGAGCGCCCAACGCCTGGCGATCATAAATGTTGAGGACGTTTACCAGGAACAGGATAGATAAGGCGGGCCGCCGAGAACCCTCTCGAGTGAGCATTAATTCCTGATCTTATACGCATCAGACACTCGCCGCCCTACTCGTTGCGCAAGGTCCGCGCAGGATCCAGGCGCAGCACCCGCAGTGCAGGGATGACGCTCGCGAGCAGGCACACCAGCAGCAGAATTGCTGCGGTGGCGGCGAGAGTCACGGGGTCGGTGGAGCGAATTCCGTACAGAAGATGCTCCAGAAAGCGCACCGCGATGCGGGACAGAAGTGCTCCCGCGGCAGTGCCCGCCAACGCCAGCAGGATCCCGGGGCGGATGGCGCTTGTCATGGCCTCCAGCGCGGTCGCCCCCAATGCAAGGCGAATCCCCAGTTCGTGAGCGCGCTGCGCGATCGACTGGGAAATGAGCCCGTAGAGCCCGATGGCTGCGAGCATCAAAGCCAGTCCCGCGAGGACGGAGAAAAGCGCAGCATCGTACCGCTGGGCCTTGGAGTTGCGTGCCTCGATGTCCTCGATGGTCTGAAAGCCGGCAATCGGCAGTTGCGAATCCACGCTGGCCACGGCAGCCTGGATCTGCCCCATGAGAGCGCCCGTGCGGCCAGCGGCCCGAACCACCCAATGCGTCGGGAACCAGGTGTGGACCATCCGGAAGAATCCGTCCGTGATCTGCGCCGCCGGCAGGTAAATCGTGGGCTCCATCGAAACCGGGCCCCGGTCGTTGAGGCCGCTATTCTGTTGCACGTCGCCGACCACGCCTACGATCTGCGTGGGCGATGCGCCGCCAAGGTCGAGGTGTCCCCCCAGTGCTTCCGCTCCCCGGAAATACTTCTCCGCAAATGACGTGCTCACCACCACTACCTTGGCCGAATCGGCGGTGTCGGAATCGCGGTACGAGCGGCCGCGCAGCAGCGGAATGCGCATCGTTTCGAAATAGCTGGGAGTGGAGTAGATGGCTTCGACGGCGTGGCCTTCGCGATCCGTGCCATCCACAGTCTTGAACCCGGTATTCAGTGGACGCTCGTAGGGCAAAGTGAGCGCCACCGAGGCGCTTTGAACGCCCGGGATGTGTCGGATCTGCTCGAGGCTTTGGGAGAACAGGCGGTTGACCGCGGTGCTGGTGTTGTACCGCGCGTCCTGCAGGGAAGCTTGGGCCGCGATCACATTGTGGGCGTCGAATCCCGGATTGAGACTGTTGAGGTACGCCAGAGTTCGGACGAGCAGCGCGGCGCCCACCAGGAGCACCAGGGTCAGGGCCACTTCGCAGGAGACGAGCGCCTGGCGGGACCAGCGCCTTCGGCCTCCCGCCACTCCGCGGCTCCCTTCGGAGAGCACGGAGCGAATATCCAGCCGGCTGGCCGAGAGAGCCGGCATCAGGCCGAAGAGGATGCTGGTGAGCGCCGCGATACCCAGCATCGCCACCATCACGCGGGCGTCGATCATGATGGGG
>Ga0335081_10002475_pt1 | contig 29094 bp, 28 predicted proteins | sample Lox_Sample_35_FD_206713 | JGI IMG/M metagenome (GOLD analysis project Ga0335081, IMG submission 206713) | Soil microbial communities from Loxahatchee National Wildlife Refuge, Florida, United States - Lox_Sample_3.5 | ecosystem: Environmental > Terrestrial > Soil > Wetlands | place: USA...
ATCAGCGTGTAGCCGTCGGCCGGCGCCTTCACCATTTCGTCGATCGCCAGCATGCCGAAGGCGCCGGGCTTGTTGACCACGACGAAGGGCTGGCCGGTGACCTTCTGGAAGGCGTCGCCGACGATGCGCGCGACGATGTCGGTCGCGCCGCCCGGCGCGTAAGGTACGAAGACTTTGACCGGCCGGTCGGGATATTTGTCTTGCGCCGGCGCCGCCGTCACGCCGAACGCGAGCAGCGCGGCCGACAACACCGTGAACCCAAATCGTCGCATCACATCCTCCCTGGTGCCTTAGCCGGCTTTGACGCCGTGCAGGCTGTGCGAAGCATCCTTGACGGTAAAGAACACGACGTCGCCTTCCGGCGTCGCGTGCCCGGAATGGATCGTGTTGGCTGGGATGTAGACGACCGAGCCCGGCTGCACGTCCATCGACTTGCCGGCGATGGTGGCGCGAAAGGTGCCCTCGAGCACGTAGATCCATTGCTCGTTCGGGTGCGAATGCGGCTCGGCGCCGGTGCCCGCCTTCATGCGCATCAAGCCGACGATCATGCGGTCGCCTTCGACGCGAGGTCCGTGCGCCGTCGAATAGGCCGGACCGCCCATGATCTTCTGCACGGTGCCGAGATCGAAAACATATTCGCCCGGCGCGGCGCGCGTGGCGCCCGGCGTCCGAGCGGCCGGTGCGGTCGACATGGCGTTCTCCCTGATTGCCGTAAGCGGCTTATTGTTGCAGCGATGTTAGTTGACCGCTTGTGCGGGCGCCAGTACACGGCAGCCCAGGCGGCGCCGTCGTTCGTTCACAGTCCGCGTTAGAGTGAGCCGCCGCGATTCGAGGAATGCCCAGCCGATGCGTCTGCTCCGTCCGTTTTTGCTGCTGGCCGCGCTCGCGACGCTCGGCGCCTGCTCGGCCTTCCAGGTGCCGGAGCAGCCGAGCTTCTATCGCGACATAGCGGAGGGCGGACAGCTCGACGGCGAAGCCGCGGCCTCGATGATTTCCGGCTACCGCAAGAATAACGGGCTGCCGGAAGTGACGCTCGATCCGGATTTGACGCGCATGGCGCAGGCGCAGGCCGAAATCATGGCCAAGCGCGACAAGCTCGAGCACAACATCAAGACGCCCTTCGTCGCGCGGCTGAAAGCCTCGGGCTACAGCGCCAGGACCGCCGCCGAGAAAATCGGCGCCGGCTATCACACGCTGGCCGAGGCCTTTTCCGGCTGGCGCGACTCGCCGCCGCACCGCGCCAACATGCTGCTGCCCGGCGCAACGCGCATCGGCATCGCCGCGGTGCCGGCGCCGTCCTCGAAATATCAGGTCTATTGGGCGCTGATCCTGGCGGAGCCATCGTGAACTAGACCGCTCGTCCGCGCGCAAGCGGGGACCCGGGGAAGCTACTGCGCCTCGACCACGAGCGGATCGTTTGCTCGCGCGGCATCGGCGACCGAACCGCCAATGCTGTAGGCGTCGTGGCGGCCATGCCCGATACGAATGGCGACGTGGCCGTGCTCATGCTCCCAGCCGTTGCAATGCGCGACTTCGTGACGGCGATAGGTGCCGAGATCGCGCACCGGCCCGCCGGTCGGGATGACGATGTGGCAGACATTGCCCGTCTTCCACGAGCAGGCATCGGCCCACACGCCCATGTGCCCGCAGGCCCGCCGCGCTTCGGCCAGCGGCAGCACGCGCTCGATAACCGGGCCGGCATAGTGAGCGAGGCCTGGCGGCGGTTCGAGGACGGCGGTGATCCACGGCATGTGGGCGAGCTTGCCGCGTTCGCTCCGCCGGCGCAAGGCGATCGCCGATGCCCACGCGCGGGATACGGTAGCGGCTTGCCGTCTATTCGGCGCTCAATGCGCGATTGGCTTCGGCGATCCAGCGCCGCTCGTGCCTCTTGACCATGAGCAGGATGACGACGATCGCGACAACGGCCGCCCCCAGAAGTCCGAGACTGATCGGGCCGGCAAAACTGGTCACCGATTGGCCGAAGTAGAATCCGCCCAGGCCGTAAATCGCCGCCCAGGTAACTCCGCCGCTTGCATTCCATAGGAAAAATCGGCGCGGCGAAAATCGGTTGGCGCCGGCCAGCATCGCGGCGTAGGCGCGCAGCAGCGCGGTGAAGCGGCCGAGGAATACGACCTTGCCGCCGTGCCGGTCGAACAGCATCTGCCCGATCTTGAGCCGCGGCGCCGTCAGCTGGATGTAGGGACCATAGCGATGAAGGAAATCGAATCCATAACGGCGGCCGAACCAGAATCCCAGATTGTCGCCCAGGATGGCGGCGGCGGCGGCGGCGGCGACAACGAACTCGATTTTCATCTGCCCCGTGGTGCCGGCGAAAATCGCGGCCGACACCAAGGCCAGTTCGCCGGGCAGCGGGATGCCGGCGCATTCGAAGAAAATAAGCGTGAACACGCCGATATAGCCGAATTTGACGATCAGCTCGGTAACGTCAGCCTGCAGAAACGATTCCATCGTTCAAAGCCCCTTTGCCATCATCGGTAAACCGTCATTGTGGCGCAATGAGCGCGGGCGTTAAAAATCTTCTTGACTTTAATCCTACTACTGAATATATTCATACAATTCGGTCCGCTGAGGGCGCTCTCATGAGGCGTCATGATGGTGGGACCGGGTGCGGCGCCCGCGGGCAGGTTTCGCAAACCTGCTTCCGGGCGGCGCCGGGGCACCGCCCGGGGGTACTACGGCCCCCCGCGAGGAGCTCGCTGACGGCGGACCGTTCACCGGTCTGTCCGGGGTTCGGAGGCCACGGCCCCAAGGCTAATAACCTTGGAGGTGCGTCCTTCCGGACCCGGGCAGAAACGAGACGGTCCGAAGAAAGCGCGGCCCGGCGCCGAGATGAGAACGCCGCGATGGCGCGCCGAAAGGCGCCACGTGTCCGAAAGGGCACGTGCACTAAGGAAGGTTGCGCCTGACGGCGCGCCGTCCCCCTCCTTTTTGGAGGGACGAAGAAAAAAGGAAGGCCTACCCCGGGCCTCACAAAGAATAGGGGCGATGACGCTTGCGCGCTTTCACCCTCCCCTGGAGGGGGAGGGTCGCGAGCAGTGAGCGAAACGAGATGCGAGCGGGGTGGGGTGAATTCACAAGCGAGCAAGTTCACCCCACCCCGACCGCCTTCGCTAGCGCTCGGCGGTCGACCCTCCCCCTCCAGGGGAGGGTGAAAAAAGATGGGCTGTTTGAAAACTGAATCGGCGAACGTCACCCCAGCCGCGCCCGATCGTGCGGCGCGGAGAAATCGAGTTGCGGCCCGACCGGAACGATGCCGGTCGGGTTTACTTGTTTTTGACTGTGATAGTAGTGGCGCTTGATCTGCGCCAGGCTGACCGTCTCGGCGACGCCGGGCTGCTGATAGAGATCGCGCACATAGCCCGACAGGTTGGGATATTCGTAGATGTGCCGCCAGTTGCACTTGAAGTGCGCATAGTAGACGGCGTCGAAACGGATCAGCGTCGGGAACAATCGCCAGTCGGCTTCGGTGATCTGCGCGCCGGTGAGATAGCGCTTGCCCGACAAAATCTGCTCGATCTCGTCGAGCGCGTCGAACAGATTGCGGAAGGCCTGCTCGTAGGCTTCTTGCGAGGTGGCAAAGCCCGCGCGATAGACGCCGTTGTTGACGTTGGCATAGACGAGCTCGTTGAGCCGGTCGATCTCGCCGCGCAGCTTCTGCGGATAATAATCGGTGCGCACGTTGGTGAAGGCGTCGAACGCCGAGTTCAACATGCGGATGATTTCCGGCGACTCGTTGTTGACGATTGTCTTGCGCTTCTTGTCCCACAGCACCGGCACGCTGACGCGGCCGGAATATTTCGGGTCGGCGAGCAGATAGATCTCCGACAATTTGCTCTTGCCGTTGACCTCGTCGCCGCTCGAGCCTTCATCCTTGTTGAAGGTCCAGCCGTCCTGCAGCATGTCGGGCGAGACGACCGACATGGAAATCGCGTTCTCCAGCGCCTTGAGCTTGCGGTAGATGATGGTGCGGTGCGCCCACGGGCAGGCGAGCGAGACGTAGAGGTGATAGCGCCCGCTCTCGGCGGCAAAGCCGCCTTCGCCGGACGGACCCGGCGAGCCGTCCGGCGTCACCCAATTGCGATAGCGCGGCGTCGGCCGGATGAAATGGCCGTCTTTGGTGCGCTGACCGTCTTGCTGCCAAACGCCGTCGACCAGAAGTCCCATGCGCCGCTCCTTCGCCAAACGGCCTTCATTTAGGCGCTTGCGGGCGCAAGCGCCACCGCCGATTGGACCTGAATCGGTCCAAGTGCTAATCGGCAGCGCCACAGGGCTGAGGGTTTTTTGCGGGCCATGAGCGACGTTTCGCTGACCATCCTGCCGGAGACGGCCGACGACGCGATTGCGATCGAGCGCTTGCACGAGCGCACGTTCGGGCCGGGGCGCTATGCGCGCACCGCTTTCCGCGTGCGCGAGGGCCGCGGCCACCTGCTCGAATTGTCGTTCACCGCGCGCATCGGCACGCTGCTGGTCGGCTCGGTGCGCCTCACCCCGATCTGCATCGGTGAGACCAAGGCTTTGCTGCTCGGCCCGCTCACGGTCGAGCCGCCGTTCCGCTCGCACGGTGTCGGCACCGCATTGGTCAAGCGCGCGCTTAAGGAAGCGCAAGCCAAGGGCCACAAATTGGTGGTGCTGGTCGGCGACGAGCCGATCTACGCCAAGTCCGGCTTCACGCGCATCCCCAAGGGGCAGGCGAAGATGCCCGGTCCGGTCGATCCGGCGCGGCTCTTGGTGGCGGAATTGGCCAAAGGCGCCTTCGCCGGCGTCAAAGGTTTGATCCGGTCGGACTGGGAAGTCACGTAATCCGTTCGTCCCCGCGAAAGCGGGGACCCGGAGCTGAGTCTGCTAACCTTCCGATTACGGTCTGGATTCCCGCTTGCGTGGGAATGAGCGGAAGAGAGCTAGCGTCCCTCGCGCGCCCAGGTCGCGGCGAGCGAGCCGACCAGCAGCAGCAAACCGATGAGCCCGGCGAAAATCGGCAGCACGCCGATGCCGCGCACCACGGACACGTCGCGGATCTTCAGGCCGATCCAGTCGTCGCCCTTGAAGCTGGTCGAGGTACGCACCGGCACCACGCGCGGCACGTCGAGCCCATTGCCGCTGTCCAGCCGCCGCACGCTGCCGCCGGTGGCGTCGGCAAGCTTGCTCAGCACCTCGGTGGTCGAGGTCACCTCCGCGAATTCGCGCGGATTGGCCGGGCCGACATTGGCGAGCGCGGTGAGCTTGCCGTCGGTCGCGCGCCACAGGCCGAGCTCCTTCACGCTCATGTCGGCCTGCCACAGGCCGGGCTCGCTCGGCCGCAACGTGACGGTCGATTGCGCGCCGGTCGGCGAGGTCAGCGTCACGTCGCTGACGCTGTCGGCCATGGTCTGGCGCTCGACGGTGACGTCGTGGCCGTGCACGACGAGGCGCAGCGCTTCCTCTTCGAGCTCGGGCTGCTTCATCAGCCAGTGCGACAGCCGCCGCAGCAGGTCGAGGTGCGGACCGCCGCCTTCATAGCCGCGCGCCCACAGCCAGATGTGATCGGACAGCAGCATGGCGACGCGGCCTTTGTCCGCGCGCGCCAGAACCAGCAGCGGCTTGCCGTCGGGACCTTCCATCACGCTGGTGCCGGTGGTCTTCGTGGTGTTGACGACGCGGAACCAGTGGCTCCAGTGCGGCGGATTGCTGTCGGAGCCTTGCAGGCCGCGCGTCACCGGATGGCGCTGGCCGGCCTGCGTCAGGCGCGCGTAGAACGGCTCCTCGGTGACGTCGCCGGACGGCTCCGCCGGCAGCACGACGTCGAGCGGGGTGTGCCAGATGCTGCCCGGGGTCGCATAGTCGGGACCGGCCGCGATCATCACGGCGCCGCCGTCGTGCACATATTTGGCGATGTTGTCGAAATAGATCATCGGCAGCACGCCCTGGCGGGCGTAGCGGTCGAAGATGATGAGCTGGAATTCCGAGATCTTCTGCTGGAACAGTTCGCGCGTCGGGAAGGCGATCAGCGACAGTTCGTTGATCGGCGTGCCGTCCTGCTTTTCCGGCGGACGCAGAATGGTGAAATGCACGAGATCGACGGAGGCATCCGACTTGAGCAGATTGCGCCAGGTACGCTCGCCGGCATGCGGCTCGCCCGACACCAGCAGCACGCGCAGCTTGTCGCGCACGCCGTCGATCGACAGCACCGCGCGGTTATTGACCTGCGTCAGCTCGCCCTCGAGCGGGGAGGCTTCGATCTCGACGATGTTGGGGCCGGCATGCGGGATCGGCACTTTGACCTCGATGTCGGAATGCACGGCGACCACGCGCTTCTCCAGCACGTCGCCGTCGCGCCGCACGATCACTTCGGCGGCGCCGACCTGCGCGCCCTGATCCTCGATGCGGAAGCCCACGGTCTGCGCCTGGTTGACGATGCCGAAGCGCGGCGTCTTGGTGAGCACGACGCGGCGATCGATCTCGTTGGCGTGTCCGGTGATCAGCGCGTGCACCGGTGCGGCAAAGCCGAGCGCGGCGGCATTGTCCGGCACGTCATGCACGCGGCCGTCGGTGATCATGATGGCGCCGGCGACGCGGTCGGGCGGCACGTCGGCGAGCGTCGAAGTCAGCGCCGAGAACAGCCGCGTGCCGTCATTGGCGCCGTCGGCTTCGCCGGCCTCCGCCACGCGCACTTCCAGGCCGGGAACGCGCTTGAGCCGCGCCAGCAGCGCGTCGCGCGCCTGCTCGGTCTGCTGCGTGCGGTCGCCGAATTGCTGGCTCGGGCTCTTGTCGATGATGACGGCGGCGACCGAGAGGATAGGGTCGCGGTCTTCGCGGGTGAAAGACGGATTGGCGAGCGCCAACACCATCAAGGCGAGTGCGACCGTGCGCATCAACGCGCCGCGGCTGCGCGCGATCAGCAGCACGACCGAAATCAGCAGCGCAACGCCGGCGGACGCCCAAACGGTGTAGTCGGGCACCAGCGGAGCAAATGACACGCCGAGGTTCACGATCTCGCTCCTATTGCCCCAGCCGCTCGAGCAGCGCCGGGATATGCACCTGGTCCGCCTTGTAGTTGCCGGTCAGCGCGTACATCACGATGTTGGTGCCGGCGCGGAAGGCGTATTCGCGCTGGCGCGGCTCGCCCGGCACCAGCGGCAGCATCGGCTGACCGTCCGGCCGCATCGCCCAGGCGCCTGCCAAGTCGTTCGACGTGATCATGATCGAGGACACGCCGTCGCCGGCGCGCGCCGGGCGGTTGCTCTCATCGTCGTCGTCCGCCGGCAGCGCCTCGACCCAGAGCTGGCCGGAGGTGAAGCGGCCGGGGAAGTCGCGCAGCAGGAAGAAGGTCTTGGTCAGCACGTGGTCGCGCGGCACCGGCTCGAGCTCGGGAATGTCGAGCGAGGAGAGGATGGCGCGCAGCGCCACCATGCCGGGCGTGCGGTTCTCGCCGCCGATGCCGGCCGGCGCGTCGACCGCGTCGCGCGTGTCGAACAGCACGGTGCCGCCGCGCTTCATGTAAGTGTCGATCTTTTCGAGCACGGCCTGCGAGGGTTTCGGCACGTTGGGCGAGATCGGCCAATAGATCAGCGGGAAGAAGGCAAGCTCGTCGCGCGCCGGATCGAGCCCCATGGGCTCGCCGGCTTCCAGCGCCGTGCGCTGCGCGAGGAACAGCGTGAGGCCCTGCAGGCCGGCCTTGCTCACTTCGTCGACGTCGGAATCGCCGGTGATGATATAGGCGAGGTGCGTCTTCTCGGTCGCCTTCATGGCGAAGGCTTGCGCTTCGCTCGACATTTGCGGCGGCGGCGCGGCCGGCTGTTGCGCATGCGAGGGATCGAACAAGCCGAATGCGGCGAGCAGCCCGGCCGCAAGCAGCGTCGCCGCCACGCGCCGGCGCGACATCATGCTGGCGATGCCGCCGGACAACATGATCACCAAGAGCGCGTCGAGCAGCAGCAGGCCGAGCGCGACCAGGAAGATAGGACCGCGCAGGTCGAGCGGCTCGCCATGCCGATAGACGTCGAGCCGGGCATTGAGGCCGGAGAAATCGAGCAGCGCCGGCCGGTCATTGGGCGCCAGCGTATTGACCGCGACCAGGCCCTCGGGCGGCCCGTAGAAGCCGGGCGGATGATCGGCGCTGCCGCGCGCGTTGAAATTGGCCGGCACCCCGCGCGCGGTCGGCGGCGGCACCGAGAAGGCGCCGAAGCCGTCGAGCACGCGGCTCGGCGGCACCACTTGCCGCGCGTCGGCATTGGTTACGCCGGCGGTCTCGCCGCTGGCGGTAGCGTCGGCAAGCCCGACCATGCGGCGCAGCATATCGACGAAAGCGCCGGATAGCGGCAGGTCCGACCAGCGCGTGTCGGCGGTGACGTGGAACAGCACCAGCAATCCCTTGCCGCGGCGCTGGGCCGTGACTAATGGCGTGCCGTCGGCGAGCGTCGCCCAGGTGCGCTCCTGCAGCAGCGAGTCAGGCTCGGCCAGCACTTGGCGCGTGACGGTGACATCGTTGGGCACCGGCATGCCGTTGAACGGGCCTTCGCGCGAGAAGCCGGCGAGCTTTTGCGGCTTGTCCCAGCTCAGGCTGCCGCCGAGGATGCGGCCGCCGCGGCGCAGCTTGACCGGCACCAGATCGTCGTCGGTGCGCGCGAGATGCGGGCCGGCGAAGCGCACCAGCACGCCGCCGTTCTCGATCCATTTGACCAGCGCGTCGCGTGCTTCAGCGACGTTGCCGACGTCGGCCAGGATCATCATCGGGATGTGCTGTTTGAGGAAACGGTCGACCGCTTCGCCCGGCGCCACGCCTTCGGCGAGGCGGACATCGGCGAATGGGTTGAGCGCGCGTGTCAAATAATAGGTCGCGCCGATCAACGGCTGCGAGCGGTCGGCGGCCGAGCCGGAGACGATGCCGACGGTGCGCCTGCGCCAGCGCTTGTCGAGCAGCTGCACCGCGCCGGCCGAGCGCTCGCCGACGATATCGAGACGCGCCACGTCGTTGCGGATTTCCACCGGCAGGTCGATCGAAGCGTCGGCCGCGCGCGCGCCCGCCGTGAACGCGAACGGTGCTTCGCCCAGCGGCAGACCCTTGAGGTCGATGGCCTTCACCATGCCCGGCTCGGCGCCGCCGCCCTGCGGGCGCAGCACCTTGACGGTCAGCGCGCCGGCCGCATTGTCGGCGGCGGCAAGCGCGCGCGGCACCGCGATGCCGCCGGACACGATGGTGAGCGGGTGATTGCCGACGATTTTCTTGAGGCCGTCGATGAATTCAGCGCCCTTGCCGAGATCGACTCCGTCCGACAGCCAGACGATTTCGACGTCCGGCGCCTGGGAGAGGAAGCGGCCGATCAGCGGCAGCGCCTCGCTGCGGTCGATGCCGTAGGGCTGCGGCTGCAGCTGCTTTGCCTGCACGCGCGCGGCGCCTGCTACTTGCAGCGAAATATCGCGCCCCGTTTGCGACAGCGGCAACACGGCGACGCCGCGGTTGTCGGCCTCCGCGCGCGCGATCAGTTCGTCGGCGGTGCGCAGGCGTGCGTCCCAGCTCGCCGCCGCCGCCCAGCCGTCGTCGATCATCAGCAGCAGCGGGGCGCCGCGGTTCGAGGCGGCGATCGGCGGATTCCACAACGGTCCGGCGGCGGCGATGATCACCAGCGCGGCCAGGATCAGGCGCAGCAGGATCAGCCACCACGGCGTGCGCGCCGGCGTCTCTTCCTTGGGCGCGATCTCGAACAGCAGGCGCGTCGGCGGGAAATCGATCTGCTGCGGCCGCGGTGGCACGAGCCGCAACAGCCACCACAGCACCGGCAGGCTCAACAGGCCGAGCAGCACCAGCGGCTGCGCAAAGCCGAGCGGGAGGCCCGCGATCATGTCGGCGCTTCCGTGCCGGTGCGCGCCGGCTGGCGGTTTTTAACGACGACATGCGCGCCCGCGCCCATGCGGGCGTGGATCGCAAACAACAGCTCGGTCGGGCCGCGGTCGGTGCGATGCACGGTAAAGCTCCAGCCGAATTGCTCGCACTCCGCGCGCAAAGCGGCGCGGTGATTGGCGACCAATTTCTGGTACTCGTTGCGCCAGGTTTCGGCGCGGCCGGCGGTGATGCTGCCGAGGCCTTCCGGCTCGACGAACTCGACGCGGCCCATGTAGGGAAAACTTTCTTCCGCCGGATCCACGACCTGCACGACATGGCCGCGCGCGCCGTTGGCCGCGAGCTGGCCGATGATGCGGCGGAATTCCGAGACCGGGCTCCAGAAGTCCGACAGCAGCAGCACCTCCGAAAACGGCGCCGGCGCGAAGTTCGGCGGCAGGCTCGGACGCTCGGAGGTGTCATGCACGATCGTCTGCGCCATTTTCTCGATGATGTTGCGGTTCGAGGTCGGCCGCATGATGTCCGGAATGCCGACGCGCTCGCCGCCCTGCACGAGCACTTCGGCGAGCGCAAACGACACGACCAGCGCGCGGTCGAGCTTGCTCCATTCCGTAAGATGGGAGTTGAAATCCATCGACGGCGAGCGGTCGGCCCACAGCCAGATGGTATGCGAGGCTTCCCATTCGCGCTCGCGCACATAGAGATGGTCGTCGCGCGCGGAGCGCCGCCAGTCGACGCTGTTCGATGGCTCGCCATTGGTGAAGCGCCGGTACTGCCAAAAATTCTCGCCGGGCCCGGCGCGGCGGCGTCCATGCAGGCCGTGGATGATGGTCGAGGCGACGCGGCGAGCTTCCAAAATGAGCCGCGGCACGCGCGCGGCGAGCTTACGGCTCTTGCCGATGGCCGCCCGTACGGCGTCGCTTTCGGTCTCGCTGCGCGTGAGCTCGGCCATTGTTACCCGATGCGCGACTTCAGCCGCGCAATGACGTTGCCGATCGTCTCGCCCTCGGCGCGCGCGGAGAAGGTGAGCGCCATGCGGTGCTTGAGCACCGGCTCGGCGAGCTCGAGCACGTCGTCGACCGACGGCGCAAAGCGCCCGTCCAGCAGTGCGCGGGCGCGCACCGCGAGCATCAAGGCCTGGCTGGCGCGCGGGCCGGGGCCCCAGGAGATGAGAGTGCCGACGTCGCCGGCATCCGGGCCCGGGCGCGCCGAGCGCACCAGTTGCAGGATCGCTTCGACCACCGACTCGCCAACCGGCAGCCTGCGCACCAGTCGCTGCGCGGCAATCAGGTCCTCGCCGGTCATGGCGGCCTTGGCGCGGCTTTCGTCGGCGCCGGTGGTATCGAATAGAATCTTTCGCTCGGCGGCGGCATCTGGATAATCGACGTCGACTTCCATGAGGAAGCGGTCGAGCTGCGCCTCGGGCAGGGGATAGGTGCCTTCCTGCTCGAGCGGGTTCTGTGTCGCCAGCACGTGGAAGGGCTTGGGCAGATCGTGGCGGGCGCCGGCGACGGTGACGTGCTGCTCCTGCATGGCCTGCAACAGCGCCGACTGGGTGCGCGGGGAAGCGCGGTTGATTTCGTCGGCCATCAGCAATTGCGCGAACACCGGGCCGGGGATGAAGCGGAACGAGCGTTTGCCGCCGGGGCTCTCCTCCAGCACTTCGGTGCCGAGAATGTCGGACGGCATCAGGTCGGGGGTGAACTGCACGCGGCGGGCGTCGAGCCCGAGCGCGATGCCCATGGTGTCCACCAGCTTGGTCTTGGCGAGGCCGGGCACGCCGACAAGCAGCGCGTGGCCGCCGGACAGCACGGTGATCAGCGCGCGCTCGACCACGATGTCCTGGCCGAAGATGACCGCGCAGATGGCGTCTTTCGCCGCGCGCACATGGGCTGCGGTCGATTCTGCCGCGCGCACGATCATGGCCTCAAGTTTTTCCAGGCTTTCGCCGCTTGCCGACGCCATGATTATTCTTCCTTTCGTTGAGCGCTTCGGGCGCTTTCGCCGGCGCAGGCCGGTCTTCAAGTGTGCCTAAAGGCCATGCAACAAACGCACCAGCCGACGAATCTGGCTCAATCTACGCTATCTTTTGCTGCCGGGTTCGCCCTATCACGGAAATGCGAACAGGTCCGGCTGAATGCCGATTGCGTAGGAAAACCATGGCGAAGACAGGGCAGAGCGGACTGGAGTCGATTGTGACATCGCTGCCCCGCGAAAAGCGCGGATTACCGCCCGTCGAGCGGTGGGACCCGCCGTTTTGCGGTGATATCGACATGAAAATCGAGGCCGACGGTACCTGGTTCTACCAGAAGACGCCGATCGGCCGGCCGGCTTTGGTCAAGCTTTTCAGCGGCATACTGAAGCGGGAGGGTGACAATTACTTCCTCGTCACCCCTGTGGAGAAAGTCGGGTTAATCGTCGTAGATGCACCGTTCCTCGCCGTCGAACTCAAGGTCGAGCATGCCGACGATCAGATCCTCGCCTTCCGCACCAATGTCGACGACTGGGTGGAGGCCGGCCCCGGCCACGGCCTCAAATTCATCCCCGAACCGGCGACCGGCGGCCTCAAGCCCTACGTGCACGTGCGCCGCGACCTGTGGGCCAAAGTGACGCGGGCGCTGTTCTACGATCTGGTCGCGCTCGGCGAGGAGCGCGAGGTCGCCGGCAAGCGCATGTTCGGCGCCGCCTCCAAGGGCGAGTTCTTCGCCATGGCGGATGCCAGCGCCGTGCGGGAGTTCGCCTGATGCAACAGGCGGCCGCGGCGCTTTCGGGCGCGGAATTCTTCGAGCGCGTCCGCGCCCGGCTCACCCTCGACGTGCCGCCCGGGCTGATCGATGCGACCGTGACGCCAAAGCGCGGCGACCACGACGCCGATCCGGTGATGGAGAAGATCGCCATGGTGCGGCCGATCCGGCCGGCGGCGGTGCTGGTGCCGGTGGTCGATAAGTCTGAGCCGACGGTGCTGCTGACGCAGCGCGCGCAGCATCTGCCCGACCATCCGGGCCAGGTGTCATTCCCCGGCGGCAAGATCGACAAGGCCGACGCCAGCCCGCTCGCGTCGGCGCTGCGCGAGGCACAAGAGGAGATCGGCCTCGACCGCACGCATGTCACGCCGATCGGCTATCTCGATCTCTATATGACGACGCTCGGCTACCGCATCGTGCCGGTGGTCGCGCGTGTTGCGCCGGGATTTTCGCTCACGCTCAACACCAGCGAGGTCGACGCCACCTTCGAAGTACCGCTCAGCTTCCTGATGGACCAGGCCAATGTGCAGCGTCATTCGCGCGACTGGAATGGCATGACGCGGCACTATTATGCCATCACCTTCGGCGATCGCTATATCTGGGGCGTGACCGCGGGAATTTTGCGCAACATGTACGATAGGATTTATCGGGAATGATCCGCATCGGCGCGACCGAGATCGTCCTGTTCCTGTTGCCGTTCGTGCTCTACGCCGTGTTCCTCGTGGCGACGCGCGCAAGCGTGCTGCATCCGGCCTCCTGGCCGCTGCCGCACCTTGGCTGGCTCGTTGCCGTGGCGCTGCTGCTGGTGGTCGGCAGCTTCATCTACTTCGCCAATTACAGCGGCGCGCCGGTCGGCTCGACCTATGTACCGGCGCATATCGAGGACGGCAAATTCGTGCCGGGGCAGGTGCGCTGATGGCCGCGGCCGACGGACGCACCGATCGCAAGCTCTCCGATGCGCCTTGGCTCGGCTACGGCCCGCTCAGGCATCTGCTCGGCGTGCTCGATCGTGACGGCGAGGAGGCGCGCGTGGTCGGCGGCGCCGTGCGCAACGCGCTGCTCGGCATTACGGCGGAGGAAATCGACGTGGCGACCACGGCGGTGCCGGACGAGGTCGTGCGCCGCGTCGAAGCGGCCGGCTTCAAGGCGGTGCCGACCGGCGTCGCGCACGGCACCATCACGGTGGTGGTGGACAAGATGCCGTTCGAGGTGACGACGCTGCGCCAGGATGTCGAGACCTATGGCCGCCATGCCAAGGTCGCCTTCGGGCGCGACTGGCGCGCCGACGCCGAGCGGCGCGACTTCACCGTGAACGCGTTTTCCGCCCGCGCCGACGGCACGGTCTACGATTATGTCGGCGGGCTCGAGGATCTTTCCGCGCGCCGCGTGCGTTTCATCGGCGACCCCAGGCTGCGTATCGAGGAGGATTACCTGCGCATTTTGCGCTTCTTCCGTTTCCACGCCGCTTACGGCACCAGCGATCATCCCGACCGCGCCGGGCTTGAGGCCTGCATCGCCGGCCGCAACGGGCTCGAGCAGCTATCGCGCGAGCGCGTGCGCATGGAGCTGATGAAGCTGGTGGCAGCGCCGCACGCAGTGCCGACGCTCATCGCCATGACCGACGCGGGGCTCACGCTGCGCGTGCTCGGCGGCGTGTCTTATCTGGCGTCGTTCGAGATGATGGCGAAGGTGGAAGCGGCGATTGGCATGAGCCCGGACCCGGTGCAGCGGCTGGGCGCGCTTGCGGTGTGGGTGGCGGAGGATGCCGAGCGGCTGTGGCAGAAGCTGCGGCTGACCAATGCCGAGCACGAGCGGCTGGCCTCGATGGGCGAGGGCTGGCGGCGGATTTCGCCGGAGCATGGCGAGCAGGCAGCGCGCGCCTTGCTCTACCGGCTCGGCCCGCAGCAGTTCACCGACCACGCGCTGCTGGCCTGGGCCCGTTCGAGCGTGGGCGCGATCGATGCCGCCTGGCACGAACTCGCTACTTTGCCACAGCGCTGGACCGCGCCGGCATTCCCCTTGAAGGCCGCCGACTTCATGGCGCGCGGCGTCGACAGGGGCCCGGCGCTGGGCGTCGCGATGGCCAAAGCCGAAGCGGCCTGGATCGAAGCCGGATTTCCCGACGATGCGGCGGCGCTGGCGAAGATCGTCGAAGCGGTAGCCAAGACCGCCTAGTCTGGTTTCGCCGCCACGGTGGGCCTACATTTCAAGTATGAGCGAGTATCGCCGTCCCGTCGATCTGGCGCGCAAGATGGCGGCGCGCCGCGCCGCGCAGAAGCCGCGCGGCCAAGCCTTCCGGCGCGAGACCTTCGCGCTGCCGCGCGAGGCCGCGCGCGTCAAGGCGCGAGAATTTTTCGCGCGCTTCCCGAAGGCCGCCTACATGACCGAGATCGAAAGCTGGCGTGAACTGCCCGGCGGCGAGATCGAGTTCACCGTGCGCCGGCTGCCGAGCGCGGACTAAGACGCCGCGCCGTTCTCTGCCGTGCGGATCGGCGTGCATTTATGGCTATGGCGATCGATGTACTCGCGAACGATCGGCAGGTGGCAATACCATTTGCGCGGACGGAATTTGACGCGGATTGCGTCGATGTCGCGCGCGACCAGCGTGTTGAACGAATGCAGCCGCTGCGCCTCGCGGTCGAAACGATCGGACAGCTTGTCCGGGTCGTCCGTGAATTCCTTCTTTTTCTGTTCGTCGAGGGCGCTGCCGGAGGCCCATTGGCGCACGACCTCAATGCCGGAATGTGTGGCCTGGAAGCAAAAATACAGGGTGAGCAACTGATGCTTGGCGCTGTACCAGTCAATTCCGAGTGATGGCGCGTTCGGGTCCTTGTTCAGCATCGCCTTGGTCGCCGGCACGTCGACGTGCGGTCTCTTGAAACTCGGCATGTACTTGTCGACATCGCAATTGAAATCATAGTTGCCCAACGCGATCCGGCTCATCGGATCGCCGCCGAAAGCGCCGGCATGGGCGGCGTCGCGCTCGGTATTGCTCGCCCAGTCGATGGTGACCTCCACGCGCCGCGCCATCAGATCGATGCTTTCGCGCAGTTGCGTGCGCAGGTCGTCGTAGTCCTTGAAGATGGCGCGCGCGTTTTTCGTTTCCAGCGCCTGCGGGTCGCCGTCACGGTGACTCTTGATGGCGTCGCGATAGTTGAAATAGAGCAGCTGCTGCAGCGTGATCGCCTTGGACATTTGCCCCGACACATCCGCGAAAGTGGCATCCGCCGTCGTGATCTGCTCGGTGCCGATCGTCTTGATCTTGTCGTCGTAGGCGGAAAGATACTGGTAATGCGAGGCGAGGAAGGTGCCGACGACGGTGACGATCGGCAGCCCGATGATGAAGGTGAACTTCTCGTTGGCGATTTCGACCAGCCGCCAAAAACCGCGTTTCCTGGTCGCAGTAGTTGGCCGTTGCCGTTTTCGCGCGCCATGGCTTCCCCCCTGGCACTGGAGGAAAAAGCCTAACTCAATCAAAAGTTGAAATCTAGGGCCATTTCACCACCGGTGGCATGGACGACAGGATCGATTCGACATTGCCGCCGGTGCGCAGGCCGAAGATGGTGCCGCGGTCGTAGAGCAGATTGAACTCGACGTAGCGGCCGCGACGGATGAGCTGCTCCTCGCGCTCGGTCTCGCTCCAGGGCGTTGCGAAATTTCTGCGAACCAATTCGGGATAGACGCGCAGGAAGGCGCGGCCGACGTCCTGCGTGAAGGCGAAGGTTAAGTCCCAGTCGCTCTCGAGGTAGTCGTAGAAGATACCGCCGATGCCGCGCATCTCATTGCGGTGTTTGAGAAAAAAATAGTCGTCGCACCATTTTTTATACTTGTCGTAGGGCGCGACGGCGGCGTGCGCGTCGCAAGCCGCCTTCATGGCGGCGTGGAAGGCGATGGTGTCGGGGTCGCTCTGGGTGCGGCGCTTGTCCAGCACCGGCGTCAAATCGGCGCCGCCGCCCAACCAGGCCTCGCTGGTGACGACATGACGGGTGTTCATGTGTACGGCCGGCACATGCGGGTTGTGCGGATGCGCGATCAGCGAAATGCCGGAGGCCCAGAAGCGCGGGTCGTCGGCGGCGCCGGGAATTTCCTTGCGGAATTCGGGCGCGAATTCGCCGTGCACGGTTGAGCAATGCACGCCGACTTTTTCGAACACCCGCCCGCGCATCAATGACATGACCCCGCCGCCGCCGGGTCCGCCGCTATGGTCGGTGCGTGTCCACGGCGTGCGCGCGAAGCGGCCGGCGGGGAGGTTTGCAAGCGGCGCATTTTTCGGCAGCGCGTCCTCGACCGCCTCGAAGGCCGCGCAGATGTCGTCGCGCAGGCGCTCGAACCAAATGCGGGCGTGCGCTTTGCGCTCTTCGAGGATGGCGGGGGCAGGCAGGGCATTCATCGGGACGGGAGCTTAGCCAATTCGCAAGCCGCCCGTCTGCCGCAGCGCCTCGCCGGCCACCATGGCGGCGGCCATCGCCACGTTGAGCGAGCGCAGGCCTTCGCGCATCGGGATACGCAGGCGCGCGTCGGCCGCCTTGTGCACGGCCTCCGGGACGCCGGCGCTTTCGCGGCCAAACATCAGGATCTGGTCCTCGGCAAAGGCGTGCTCGAGATAGCTGCGCGCGGTCGCGGTAGTGAAAAGCACCAGCTTAAGGCCCTGGCGGCGGCGCCAATCCTCGAATTCCGCGAAGGAGCTGTGGCGGGTCAGTGCCACCTGGTCGAGATAGTCCATGCCGGCCCGGCGGAAGGCGCGGTCAGTCACCGGAAAGCCGGCCGGCTCGACGATATCCACCGGCAGGCCGAGGCAGGCGGAGAGCCGCAGGATCGTGCCGGTGTTCTGGGGAATGTCCGGCTCGTAGAGGGCAATTCGCATGGGGCGGGGCCTGCTCGAACCCGCTTATCCAAACGAATTAGCTGCGGGACGGGCGCTGCGGCGATAGCGGGCTTGCACTCCTACCGCAAGGGTGCCAATAGAACCTCACCGAAGCGCCGTCCTGCCTTTACCGGGACAGCCGCGCCGGTCCGCCCCGCCGCCCTCGGACTCGTCTTAGGGCTCCAGCCGCGGGCGGCGAAATGGCCAGCCGGAGGAGAGGGCTTAGGACGTGACGACCGTGTCTTCGGCGGAGCAGCACTCGCGCCGCGACTTTCTCTATATCGCCACCGGCGCGGTTGCCGCGGTGGGCGGAGCGGCTGCCCTGGTGCCGCTGATCGCGCAGATGAACCCGGACGCCTCCACGATCGCCGCGGGCGCGCCGGTCGACATCGACCTCGCGCCTATCGGCGACGGGCAGATCGTCAAGGTGTTCTGGCGCTCCAAGCCGATCTTCATCTTCCACCGCGCCAAGCGCGACATCGAACTCGCGGAGAACGTCGACTGGCATGACCTGCCCGATCCCGCGCCCGACAGCGAGCGCGTAAAGCCCGGCCATGAGCAATGGCTGGTCGTGATCGGCATCTGCACCCATCTCGGCTGCATCCCGCTCGCCCATCAGGGCGAATATGACGGCTGGTTCTGCCCCTGCCACGGCTCGCAATACGACAGCGCGGGACGCATCCGCAAAGGGCCGGCGCCGAAAAATCTCTATCTGCCTCCCTACACATTCCTCTCTGCCACCAAGATCCGGATCGGCGAAGATACTGCCAAGCCGGCTTGATAAGAAGGTTTCCGAAGGTTCGATCATGAGCGGACACTCGACCTACCAGCCGCAGAACAAATTTCTGCAATGGTTCGAGAAGCGGCTGCCGATTGGCGGCCTGATCTATTCCTCTTTCGTTTCCTATCCGACGCCGCGCAACCTGAACTACTGGTGGACCTTCGGCGGCATCCTCTCCTTCATGCTCGGCGTGCAGATCATCACCGGCATCGTGCTGGCGATGCACTACACGCCGCAGGTCGACATGGCCTTCGATTCGGTCGAAGGCATCATGCGCGACGTCAATTACGGCTGGCTGTTGCGCTACGTGCATGCCAACGGCGCCTCGATGTTCTTCCTGGCGGCCTACATCCACATGTTCCGCGGCATGTATTACGGCTCCTACAAGGAGCCGCGCGAGGTGCTGTGGATTCTCGGCGTCATTCTCTATCTGTTGATGATGGCGACCGGCTTCATGGGCTACGTGCTGGTCTGGGGCCAGATGAGCTTCTGGGCCGCGACCGTCATCACCAATCTGTTCTCGGCCATTCCCGGCGTCGGCGACGCCATCGTCACTTGGTTGTGGGGCGGCTATGCAGTCGGCAATCCGACGCTCAACCGCTTCTACTCGCTGCACTACCTGCTGCCCTTCCTGATCGCGGGCGTGGTGGTGCTGCACGTCTGGGCGCTGCACGTGGTTGGGCAGAACAATCCGACCGGCATCGAGCCCAAGTCCGAAAAGGACACCGTGCCGTTCACGCCCTATGCGACCGTCAAGGACGGCTTCTTCATGGCCGTGTTCTGTATCCTGTTCGCTTGGCTCGTGTTCTATGTGCCGAACTATCTCGGCCATGCGGACAACTACATTCCCGCCAATCCGGCGGTGACGCCGGCGGAGATCGTGCCGGAATGGTATTACCTGCCGTTCTACGCGATCCTGCGCTCGATCCCGAACAAGCTGCTCGGCGTCTGCGCGCTGTTCGGCTCGATCGGCATCCTCGCCTTCCTGCCCTGGCTCGACACCTCGAAGGTGCGCTCGGCGCGCTATCGCCCGCTCTACCGGCAGTTCTTCTGGCTGTTCGTGATCGCCGCGGTCGGCCTCGGCTATCTCGGCTCCAAGCAGCCAGAAGGCATCTACGTCATCCTGTCGCGCGTTTTCACGGCCTACTACTTCGCCTATTTCCTGATCGTGCTGCCGCTGCTCGGCATTTTCGAGAAGACCAAGCCGCTGCCGAATTCGATTTCGGAATCGGTGCTGGGCGCCAAGGCGTGAGCGGGGGCAGGGTCATGAAGAAACAGTCCATCGTCCTCGCCGCAGCCTTTGTTGCCGCGCTCGCCGCGCCGGCATTGGCGCAGACCGAGCAGGTGCCGCCGCCGCGGATCACCTGGTCGTTCTCCGGGCCGTTCGGCAAATACGATGAGGCGCAACTGCAGCGCGGCTTCAAGATCTACCGCGAGGTCTGCTCCAACTGCCATTCGCTCAACCTGCTGTCGTTCCGCAATCTGGCGCAGCCGGGCGGGCCTGATTTCACCGATGCGCAGGTCGCCCAGATCGCGTCCGAATACAAGATCAAAGACATCGACGATGCCGGCCAGCCGGCCGAACGCGCCGGCCGTCCGGCCGATCATTTCCCGCCACCGTTCCTCAACGAGCTGGCGGCCAAGGCCGCCAACGGCGGCACCGCGCCGCCCGACATGTCCACGCTCGCCAAGGCGCGCAGCTACAGCCGCGGCTTCCCGTGGTTTATCATCGACTTGTTTACGCAATATCAGGAGGAGGGCCCCGACTACATCGCGGCCATCCTGAAGGGCTACAAGGACCCGCCGAAGGGCTTCAACCTGCCGGCAGGCGGCCACTACAACGAATATTTTCCGGGCCATAACATCGCCATGCCGCCGCCGCTCGTGACCGACGGTCAGGTGAAATATGACGACGGCTCGCCGGAGAACCTCGAGCAGTATTCCAAGGATATCGCCGCATTCCTGGAGTGGGCGGCCGAGCCGCACATGATGGCGCGCAAGCGCATCGGCTTCCAGGTGCTCATCTTCCTGATCGTGCTGTCGGGCCTCTTGTACTTCACCAAGAAGAAGGTGTGGTCGGCGGTGCACTGAGCGCGTTGCGAAATCTCTTGACGCGAGGGCCCCGATTGGGGCCCTTCGTTTTTGGGCATTCAGGGGCAAGCCATGACCAAATCCGTGCTCGGCATCATCGGCGGGTCCGGCATTTACGACCTGCCGGGGCTGGAAAAGGTGCGCGAGGAGCGCGTCAAAAGCCCGTGGGGCGAGCCGTCGGCGGCGCTGCGCATCGGCGAGATCGCCGGGCTGCCGGTCGTGTTCCTGTCGCGCCACGACAAGGGCCACCGGCTGTCGCCCTCCGACATCAATTACCGCGCCAATATCGATGTCTTGAAACGCGTCGGCGTCACCGATCTGGTGTCGCTGTCGGCCTGCGGCTCGTTCAAGGAGGAATTGCCGCCGGGCGCCTTCGTGCTGGTCGATCAGTTCGTCGACCGCACGCACAAGCGCGAGAGCTCGTTCTTCGGCAAGGGCATGGTGGCGCACGTCTCGATGGCGCACCCGGTGTCGCCGCGCCTGCGCGCGCGCGTGGCGGAAGCGGCGCTCAAGGAAGGCATCGAGCCGCACATCGGCGGCACCTATGTGTGCATGGAAGGCCCGCAGTTCTCGACTTACGCCGAGAGCATCACCTACAAGTCGCTCGGCTATTCGGTGATCGGCATGACCAACATGCCGGAGGCCAAGCTCGCGCGTGAGGCGGAGATTTGTTATGCTACCGTCGCCATGGTGACCGATTTCGACTGCTGGCATCCCGACCACGACGCCGTCACCGTGCAGGACATCATCAAGGTGCTGCTGGGCAATGCCGACCGCGCCAAGAATTTGGTAGCTCGGCTGGCGCGCGATTTCCCGCGCGAGCACGAGCCGTGTCCCATCGGCTCCGACCGCGCGCTCGACACGGCATTGATCACGGCGCCGGAAGCGCGCGATCCGGAGTTGCTGAAGAAACTCGACGCGGTGGCGGGCCGGGTGTTGGGACTTGGGGCGTGAACATCAAGCCGCTAGTATGCGCGCCGTCCGCGCGCATCAGCCAACTCATGAGCACTTCCGCGCTCTAGTGTCCGAAAACCACCTGCGCGGCGCAGGCCACGCATTGGATCTGGTTCTGGACGTCGGTACGGAATCCGTCGGCGAGATGCTTCAAGGCCGATACGTGCTCGCCACCGGCGACGCGCTCGCTCTCTTCCCACTTGGCGGAGCCAGCCCGCTTGCACTTCGGACACCTGAATCGCGTGACGTAACTGTGAGGGCGTCGCATGGCGCGCCTCCGTCTTGCCAATTGCCCAATTCAAACGTCGCACTTTGCGAACGCAGGCCGGGGGCGGCCGAGGTGGGGCCTTGCCTGACTGATGCGGCCCGCGAAAGCCGCTCCCGGCAAACCGTTCGTATGGTGCCGCTCTTGTTGCCGACCGAACGGGTTACGCAACAATCATCGCGGCCTTTTGACCCGGTGGAATCATCAAGACCTCCACGCCAGAAGGTTGAGCCGAAATTCTGAACTTGTGAGCCGGATTGTCAAGCGGGTCGCGCGGACGGCAGCCGGATGCGCTATTTCGGCGGCTCGTCGTAGCCGATTGCTTGCTGCGCCCATTTGCTCGGTTTGCCGACGATTCTGGCCTTGTCTTGCGCGCAGCTGAATTTGGGCGCATCGGCGTCGGCGGTCGCACGCGCAAGCGCCAGCGCGTCCGGGTTGGCTTCTTCGTCGATCGCCGCCATTTGGCAGGCCTTGCGCCGCCCGATGCGGATGATGCCGAGCACGTTGTAAGTCTTGTAATGTCCGTCATTGTCCATCGCGTTGTCGTCGCGCTCGATGATTTGCACGATGATTGCGTAGGGCTTGAAGCCGCCTTTGTCCTTGAGGCCGCGCCATTCGAGCTTTTCGCCAAGGCTGTAGCCGTTGACGACGTGGCCTTCGTCCGCCTTGCGCCAGCGTAACGACAGCTTGACGTTGGCTACGCTCGCTTCGGTATAGGCGCGCGCGCCGCCAAGGCCGGGACAACGGACCAACGTATAGTCGCCGACCTCGCCGTCGTCTTTGACGATGCGGCAAGGCTTCTTCACATTGAGCGGGGTCTCGACGCTGACCGGCGCCTGGGCGGACGCTGGCCCAGCCAGCAGGGCGATGAAGAGAAGCAGCAGCAAGGTGCGCATGGCGTGTTGGTCGCTTTTGGGCAACGGCCGGTTCATGAGCATGGCGCGGCTGGGGCGAGGGTCAATGCGCCTGTGGATATTCGCGCTATGGACGGCTATGAAAATGGCGAAGCTTTACACTGCGAGACAGCAATGGCCGACCTCGACAGCGATCTTACGCACACCGTGCGCTCGATCCCGGACTATCCCAAGCCCGGCATCATCTTCCGCGACATCACCACGCTCCTGGGCAACGCGCGCGCCTTCCGCCGCGCGGTCGACGAGTTGGTGCAGCCCTGGGCCGGCATGAAGATCGACAAGGTCGCCGGCATAGAGGCGCGCGGCTTCATCCTGGGGGGAGCCGTGGCGCACCAGGTGTCGGCCGGCTTCGTGCCGATCCGGAAGAAGGGCAAGCTGCCGCACAAACGGGTGAGCGTCGCCTATGCGCTCGAATACGGCGAGGACGTCATCGAGATGCATGCGGACGCTCTGGTTGCCGGCGAGCGCGTGGTGCTGGTCGACGACCTGATCGCCACCGGCGGCACGGCGGAGGCGGCGGTAAAGCTGCTGCGTCAGCTTGGCGCCAATGTGATGGCGGCGTGTTTCGTGATTGACCTGCCCGACCTCGGCGGCGCGGATAAGATTAGGAGGCTCGGCGTGCCGGTGCGCACGCTGATTTCGTTCAGCGGGCATTAGGAGCGGTTCGGTCCCCAAGGCCCGCCCCGCGGGCCCGGATCCGGGCCCCAAGGCCCTTGCTGCGGCGCCGACTGTTGCGGCGCGTCGCCCCAAGGGCCGCCGGAAGCGCCTTCAGGCGGTTGATCTGCCGGCTGCGGCTGCTCTTGCGATTCGATCGCCAGCGGACCCGGATCGTGGCCGCCAGCGAATTTAATCAGCGCCTGCACCCGCGCATCGACCGACGGATGGGTGTCAAAAATATTGGAAAAGCCCTCGCGCGGGTTGTCGATGCACATTTCCATCACCGCCGAATTGGCGTGATGCAGCTCGCTGCGGTTCTCGATCTTGCGCAGCGCCGAGATCATGGCGTCGGGGTTCTTGGTCAGCTCGACCGAGCCGGCATCGGCGAGAAATTCGCGCTGGCGCGAGAGCGCAAAGCGGATCACAACCGACAACAGCCAGGCTACCACGATCAGCGCGATGGCGATGATGATGGCGAGCCCGCCGCCGCCTTTGCCTTCGCCGTCGCCGCCGGAGCGCCTGCGGCCGCCGAAGCCGCCGTAGAAGCTTGCCTGGAAGAACAGCCGGAAGATCAACTCGCCGAAGAACGAAATCACGCCGGCGATCACCACCGCGATCACCATCATGCGCACGTCGCCGTTGCGGATATGCGTGAGCTCATGGCCGAGCACGGCTTCGAGCTCCTGGTCGTTGAGCGCGTTCATCAGCCCGCGCGTCACCGTGATGGAATATTGCTTCTGATTGAGCCCGGTGGCGAAAGCGTTGAGCGCGTCGTCGTCGGCGACACGCAGCGTCGGCATCGGAATGCCGCGCGAGATGCAGAGGTTTTCGAGGATGTTATAGAGGCGCGGCTCTTCCTTGCGCGTGACGGGCGTCGCGCCGGTCACCGCGTCGATCATCGACTGATGGAACTGGTAGGCGATGAAGATCCAGAGAATGGCGCCGCCGGTGGCGAAGGGCAGCGCTTTGAGAAAATCATATTCGGCGGCGCGCACGAGGTAGTCGACCGGCGCCTCGACCGTGAGCGCTTCCGCCAAGAGCGCGCCGGCGAACACCAGCACATAGACCAGCACGAACAGCCCGATCAGCAGCGCGACCGAGCGCCGCTTGTTGGAATGGATATGCGTATAGAGACCGTAGGCGGCCATAATCCGTCCTTCGGTGACGCCGGTCGCCGCTAGAACTTAACGCTCGGGGCCTGCTCGAGTTGGGCGCGGGTTTCGCCGAGATCGAAGAAGCCGTGCTGCTGGAAGCCGAACATGCCGGCGAAGATCGAGGCCGGGAACTGCTGGATACCGGTATTGTATTCCTGCACCGCGCTGTTGAAGAAGCGGCGCGAGGCGGCGAGCTTGTTCTCGATGTCGGAGAGGTCGCTCTGCAACTGCTGGAAGTTCGCGTTGGCCTTCAGGTTCGGATAGTTCTCCGAGAGCGCGAACAATTGCCGCAGCGCGCCGGACAGCATGTTCTCGGCCTGCACCTTCTGCTCGACATTGGGCGCGGCGATCGCGGCATTGCGCGCCTTAACGACGGCTTCGAGCGTTCCGCTCTCGTGGGCGGCATAGCCCTTTACCGTCTCGACCAAGTTGGGGATGAGGTCGTGGCGCTGCTTCAACTGCACGTCGATGTCGGCGAAGGATTGGTTGACCCTTTGCCGCATGGCGACGAGGCCGTTGTAGACCGAGATCGCCCAGATAACGACGACGACAATGACGCCGAGGACGACCCAGGCGGTAGTGGACATTTGCGGCTCCTTGGGAACGGGAAACTTGCGGGTCGGCAGCCTATCCTAGATGGGGACACCGCCGCCAAGCGCACCAGAGGCGTTTTCCCGCTTTTCGTAAGCCATTGATCGGACAAAAAAAGACCCCAAGCAGTGCTTGGGGTCTTTTCGCCAGACGGCTATTCGGGGGGTAAGGGGGAGCCGCCCGACTGAAACGTACGGGCAAATAACGCAGCCCCCCGGCTATGGTTCCTGGCCATTTCGAAAAAAATTGCGGATCGGCCGCTTCGGCGGGGTCAGCCCGCCTCGCGGAACCGCACGGCGGCTTCCAGGTCGACCGATACCAATTGCGACACGCCGCGCTCGGCCATGGTGACGCCGAACAGCCGGTTCATGCGCGCCATGGTGATCGGGTTGTGGGTGATGATGACAAAGCGCGTATCGGTCGAGTTGATCATCTCGTCGAGCAGATCGCAGAACCGCTCCACGTTATGATCGTCGAGCGGCGCGTCCACTTCGTCCAGCACGCAGATCGGCGCCGGGTTGGTGAGGAACACCGCGAAGATCAGCGCAAGCGCCGTCAGCGCCTGCTCGCCGCCCGACAACAGCGACAGCGTCGAGGGTTTCTTGCCCGGGGGCTTGGCCAGGATTTCGAGGCCGGCTTCCAACGGGTCTTCGCTCTCAATGAGCTGAAGCTCCGCGGTGCCGCCGCCGAACAATTGCGTGAACAGGTGCTGGAAGTGCTTGTTGACCAGCTCGAAAGACGACAGCAGCCGCTCGCGCGCCTCGCGGTTGAGGCTCTGGATGCCTTGCCGGAGCTTGCCGATCGCCGCCACCAGATCGTCGCGCTCGGTGGTCAGCGAAATGTGCTGGGTCTCGACCTCGCGCAGCTCTTCCTCGGCGCGCAGATTGACCGCGCCCAGCCGTTCGCGCTCGCGGCGCAGGCGCTCAAGCTTTTCTTCGATTTCGGGGAGTTCGGGTAGCGCCTCGCCCGGCTTGATCTCGGCAAGCTCGGCGACCGCCGACGGTTCGATCTCCAGCATGTCGTGGATTTCACGGCCGATGTCGGCGAGTCGGCGCTTGGCGCCCTCGAAGCGCTCCTCGGCGCGCGCCAGGTCCTCGCGCGCGAGGCTGGCGGCCTCAAGCGCGGCACGGGCGTCGCGGTCGGCTTCGGCCAGCGCGTTTTCGGCTTCTTGCAGGCGGTCGGCGCAGGCGCGGCGTTCGGCTTCGGCAACCTGAATCTCGGTCATGAACGCAGAGCGCTTCTCGGCGAAAAGCTGCGGTGCGTTTTCCAGCTCGGCGCGGTCGCGCCGGGCTTCCGTGACGCGCGCTTGCAGCGTGGCGATCTGGCCGGCGGCGCCGTCGCGCCGCTCGATCCAGCCGGCCTTGTCGGCGGCGAGCGTCGCCAGGCGGCGGTCGGCCATTTCCGCTTCGCGCACGATCGCCTGCTGTTCGGCATGCACCTCGGCGAGCTTGGCACGTTTGCCGGTGATGTCGTCGCGCACGCTTGCGAGCTTGCTTTCGAGGTCGGCGGCGGGCGCAAGCTCGGTGAGCGAACGCTCGGCCTGCGCCTTGGCGGCAGCCGCCTCGTTGCGGCTGGTGGTGAGACGCGCACGCGCTTCGGCGAGCGCCGACACCCGCGCGGCCTGGCGGTTGAGATCGCGCTCGCGCGACCGCGTTTCGGTCTGTGTGTGGCCGGCGGCCTCGAAAGCCGATTGCGCGGCGGCGAGCGCGCTGCGCTTCTCTTCGACCTCGGCGCGGGCGCTTACCAGTTCGGCATCGATCTCGGCAAAGCGGCTGCGCTGCGCAAGCCGCCGCGCGGCGCCGGTCGGGGCGTGGGCCGCGGCCACGAAACCATCCCAGCGCCACAGATCGCCCTCGCGCGAGACCAGCCGCTGGCCGGTCTTCAGCGTGGCGGCAAGCTTTTCGCCGGCGGCTTTGTCGACCACGCCGATCTGCGCCAGGCGGCGGGCAAGCTGGGCGGGCGCCTTGACGTAGCGCGCCAGCGGCTCGACGCCTTCGGGCAGCCCCGGATCGCCGGCAGCCTCGAGCTTGCTCCAATGCATCGGCGAGGAGGGATCGACCGGCGCGTCGAGATCGTCGCCCAAGGCCGCGCCCAGCGCCTTTTCGTAGCCTTTCTCAACGGAAATGTGGTCGATCACCGGCGGCCACAGGCTGCGCGTCTCCAGCGACAGCATCTTGGAAAGCGTCTTCGCCTCGGTCTCCAGCCGCTGCACCCGCTTTTCGGATTCGGCGGCCGCATCGCGCGCGGCCTCGAATTCGGCGCGCGCCACATTATGGGCGGCCTCGGCGGCGACGGCGGCGGCTTCCGCTTCGGTGAGCGCTGCCTGCGTGCCCTGGACCGCGGCGGTGAGGGGAGCGCCGGGGTCGCCATGCAGCGTCGACAGCTCGCGCTCGATCGCCGCGATTTCGCTGGAGATCTTCGCCGCGCGTTCGGCCTGCTCGCGCGCGGCATTCTCGAACCCGTTGCGCTGGGCGGCGAGATCGGCGAGGGCCGTGGTGAGATCGGAGAAAATCTTCTCGACGGCGTTGAGCGCGCCGCCGGCGTCCGCCACGCGCGCATCGACGCCGCTGCGGCGGCCGGCGCTCTCGCGCGCCTCGGCGCGGATGGTCTCTTCCTCGGCGACGAGCCGCGACAGCGCGGCTTCGGCGTCGGCCGCCATGCGCTGCTCGCGCTCGATGTCGGCGGCGAATTGCTTGAGCCGCAGGTCGAGTTCGGCGATGCGGTCCTTGGCGCGCGCTTCCTCGCGGTCGAGGTCTTGCAGCGCGACGTTGAGCCGGTGCAGCGCGGCGCCCGCGCGCGCTTCCGCCTCGCGCAATTCCGGCAGCCCGGCCGCGACCTGCGTCTGACGCTTGGAGGCTTCCGTCTGCGCCTCGGTACGGCTGGCGACCTCGCGCAAGCCTGCGTCCTTGGCCCGTTCGGCTTCGGCGACCTCGTTGTTCGCGGCGGTCCAGCGCAGGTGATAGAGCGTGGCTTCGGCTTTGCGCACCTGCGAGGACACCGTGCGGTAGCGGATCGCCTGCCGCGCCTGCTTCTTCAGCCCGTCCATCTGGGCGGCGAGCTGGCCGATCACGTCCTCGGCCCGCAGCAAATTGGTTTCCGCCGCTTTCAGTCGCAGCTCGGCCTCGTGACGGCGGGCGTGCAGGCCGGAGATGCCGGCGGCTTCTTCGAGCACGCGCCGGCGCTGCTCCGGTTTGGCGCGGATAATTTCACCGATGGCACCTTGGTGCACCAGCGCCGGCGACCGTGCGCCGGTGGAGGCATCGGCAAACAGGATCTGCACGTCGCGCGCGCGCACTTCCTTGCCGTTAATGCGGTAGGTGGAGCCGGCTTCGCGCTCGATCCGCCGCGCGATGTCGATCTGTTCCTGGTCGTTGAAGGCGGCCGGCGCCGAGCGGTCGGAATTGTCGACCAGCATCGCCACCTCGGCATTGTTGCGCGCCGGGCGATTGGTGGAGCCGGAGAAGATCACCTCGTCCATGGAGGAGGCGCGCATGGATTTGAACGAGGATTCGCCCATCACCCAGCGCAGCGCTTCGACCAGGTTCGATTTGCCGCAGCCGTTCGGCCCGACCACGCCGGTCAGCCCCGGCTCGATCAGAAAATCGGTGGGCTCGACGAACGACTTGAAGCCGATCAGGCGCAGCCGCGTGAGCTTCATGCTTCAGGCCTCATTGATCCCGAACGCCGTTAGTCCAACTGACATGTACATTGAGGGTCGTCATCCGTTCCGGGGCGCGGCCCGGTCAGGGTTCCATCGCAAGTGCCGCATCGAGCGGCACAATGAATCGGAGCGCCTGCTTGAGCAACTGCCGAGCGGCCGCGTTGACCGGTTTTCCAGACCTTTCAGCCGGGTGAAGCGGCTAAATTGCGGCGGCCACAGCCGCGCCGTGCCGAAAAACCCTTATCCGCCCTTGAGTTGCGGGTCGATCAGCTTGGCCATCTGCTCGATGGTCAAAGCGCCCGCATACTTGTCGCCGTTGATGAAAAAGGTCGGCGTCGACTGCACTTTGAATACGTCGATGGCGGTCTGACGCTCTTTCTGGATGCCGTCGAGCAGCGTCTGATTCGCCAGGCAGGTGTCGAAGGTCTGCTCGGTGAAGCCGGCCTGCTTGGCGATGGCGAGCAGTGGCGGCACCGGCTTGGCGGTGACCCACTGGTTCTGCTGCTTGAACAGCGTTTCGACCACGGCGAAATATTTGCCCGAGTCCTTTTCGCCGGCGCAGCGGGCCAGCATGAATGCGGCG
>Ga0335081_10002476_pt1 | contig 29089 bp, 34 predicted proteins | sample Lox_Sample_35_FD_206713 | JGI IMG/M metagenome (GOLD analysis project Ga0335081, IMG submission 206713) | Soil microbial communities from Loxahatchee National Wildlife Refuge, Florida, United States - Lox_Sample_3.5 | ecosystem: Environmental > Terrestrial > Soil > Wetlands | place: USA...
TGGTGACGTGGCTCCATTCGTAGCCGGCGTTAACGCCGGCATAGAGGCCGCTCCAATTGTAGTAGCTGGCCGGCTGCGAATAATACGGCGCCGGACCGCGCGCGGGGAGATCGGCCGCGACAGCCGCGCCGGAGACTGCCGCCATGGCCGCCAAGGTTATCGCCCGCATCGTCGTCTTCATTTTAACCCTCCACTTGCCTGGCTTTGCGTCGTGTTCGTTCGGTTAAGCTCTGCGCGCAAATTGGGCGCGCAATGATGGAGCGACCGGGCCGAGCGATCGGCGAAAGTTCGACATTTTCGTGGAAGATTTATTGGGCCTTTTAGGTTAAACGGTTATGAATTGCTAAGTATCAGCAGGCGTTATCCCTAAGGGAGTCTTAGCCGCGAAGTATTCTGTGCTTGCGTTTACCATCGTCCTTCAGCGGCTGTTTACTATAACCGCGCTGGCGGCGGGAAAGCGCAACGAATACCCGGGTAGCGGGGTCTCACGCCGCGGCGTATGACTGCCGCAGGGATTTCAGCCGATGCCGCAGCAAAGCCAACACCATGCCGCGCTGATCACCGGAGCGGGGCGTCGCATCGGCGCGGCGATTGCTCGCGCGCTTGTGGGCGCCGGCTACACCGTCGTGCTGCACGCCAACCGCTCGCGCGCCGAGGCCGAGAAACTGGCCGGCGAAATTGTCGCACGCGGCGGCCGCGCCTCGGTGGTGCTCGCCGAGCTCACCGACCAGGACGCGGTACGCGGGCTGGTCAAAGCCGCGGCGGCTTTCGGACCGCTGACGCTGCTCGTCAACAACGCCGCTGCCTTCGAGCCCGACGACATCGCGACGCTCGAGCGCGCGCGTTTCGAGCGCACGCTCGCCGTCAACCTGATGGCGCCTTTGTTTCTGTCGCAGGCTTTCGCGGCACAGGCGCCCGACGGCGCCTCGATCGTCAATATCGTGGATCAGCGCGTGCTGAAGCCGACGCCGTTGTTCTTCTCCTATACGCTGAGCAAGAGCGCGCTGCAGACCGCCACCGTCACGCTGGCGCAGGCGCTGGCGCCCAAGATACGGGTCAACGCGGTGGCGCCGGGGCCGACTTTGCCGAGCCCGCGCCAGAGCGCGGCGCAATTCGCCGAGCAGGCGGCCAGCCTGCCGCTGCAAAAGGGCCCGACCTCGGAGGACATCGCCGCCGCGGTGCTTTATCTGGCGCAGGCGCAAAGCGTCACCGGTGTCACCATCGCGGTCGATGGCGGCCAGCACGTGGCCTGGCGCACGCCCGACAGCGATGTCGCGGAATAGCGCAGGATGCACTATTTACAGAGTCATTTCGGGGCGCCCGCGCAATCGGGCGAACCCGGAATCCAGAAGCACGCTCCGAGCTTGCATCTGGATTCCGGGTCCAGCGCTTCGCGTTGTCCCGGAATGACGGGATGAGGAATGAACGGCACCAAGAACGACATCGATCCGGCCAGCGAGCTGCGCGACGATGAGGATCAAGAGCCCTCGCTGCCCGAGCTCGAGCTGGAGCAGGCCCCGGCCGGCACGCTCGCGGCGGGGCGTGCCGCCATCGCGCGCACCGTCAAGAACGCGCCGTCGTCGTCCGGCGTCTATCGCATGATCGACGGCAAGGGCGAGGTGCTCTATGTCGGCAAGGCCAAGAACATCAAGAAGCGCGTCACCAATTACGCACGGCCGACCGCCTATGACGCGCGCATCGCGCGCATGATCGCGGCCACGGTGACGATGGAATTCGTCACCACCAAGACCGAGACCGAGGCGCTGCTTTTAGAGGCGAACCTGATCAAGCGCCTGCGGCCGCGCTTCAATGTGCTGCTGCGCGACGACAAGTCGTTTCCCTATATCCTGATCACGTCCGACCACTGGGCACCGCAGATCTTGAAGCACCGCGGCGCGCGCACGCGGGCTGGCCATTACTACGGGCCGTTTGCCAATGCCGGCGCCGTCAATCGCACCATCAACGCGCTCGAGCGCGCCTTCCTGCTACGCTCCTGTTCGGATTCCTATTTCGAGGCGCGCACGCGGCCGTGCCTGCTCTATCAGATCAAGCGCTGTTCGGCGCCCTGCACCGGCGAGATCGACTTCAAAGGCTATGCCGAGCTGGTGCGCGAGGCCAATGAATTTCTCTCCGGCCGCAGCCAGTCGGTGCAGAAGCAGCTCGGCAAGGAGATGGACAAGGCCTCCGCCGCGATGGATTTCGAGCGCGCCGCAATCTATCGCGATCGCCTCGTCGCATTCTCCGCGATCCAGTCGCATCAGGGCATCAATCCGCGCAACGTGGAGGAAGCCGACGTGTTCGCCGTGCATCAGGCCGGCGGCTACACCTGCGTCGAGGTGTTCTTCTTCCGCACCGGGCAGAACTGGGGCAACCGCGCCTATTTCCCCAAAGCCGACCGAGCTCTCGGCCCCGGCGAAGTCCTCAGCGCCTTCCTCGCGCAATTCTACGACGACAAGCCGCCGCCGCGCCTCATCCTCGCCTCGCACGAGTTCGAGGAGCGCGCGCTGCTCTCTGCCGCGCTCAGCGCCAAGAGCGAGCGCAAGGTGGACGTCTCGGTACCGCAGCGCGGCGAGCGCAAGGAGCTGGTGATGCATGCGCTTGCCAACGCGCGCGAGGCGCTGGGACGCAAGCTTGCCGACACGTCGTCGCAGCAGAAATTGCTCGCCGCGCTGACCGAAACTTTCACGCTGCCGCGCGCGCCGCGGCGCATCGAGGTCTACGACAACAGCCACATAGCCGGCACCAATCCGGTCGGCGCCATGATCGTCGCCGGCCCGGAAGGCTTTCAAAAAAATCAGTACCGCAAGTTCAACATCCGCTCCGAGGAACTCACGCCCGGCGACGACTACGGCATGATGCGCGAGGTATTGCAGCGCCGCTTCAAGCGGCTGCTGGCGGAAGCACCGAAGCCGAGTTTCGACGAGGCGATGGCGGCCGAGCAGAGTGGCGACGCGCAATTCGATGACGAGCAGCCAAATGAACGAACTTGGCCCGACCTGGTGCTGATCGACGGCGGCCAGGGTCAGCTCGGCGCCGCGCAGGAGACGCTCGCCGCGCTCGGTGTCACTGACGTGCCGCTGGTGGCGATCGCCAAGGGACCCGACCGCGACGCCGGGCGCGAGACTTTTTTCATGGCGGGAAAAAGCCCGTTCAAACTGCCGCCGCGCGATCCCTTGCTTTATTTCATCGAGCGGTTGCGCGACGAGGCCCACCGTTTTGCGGTGGGCTCGCACCGCACCCGGCGCAAGAAAGACGTCCGCGAGGCCGGCTTACAGGAAATTTCGGGGATCGGGCCCACCCGCAAGCGCGCGCTCTTGCGGCATTTTGGCACCCTGAAAGCCATCGAGCGCGCCAGCCTGCCCGACCTTGCGCAGGTACCTGGAATTAATGCGGAGACCGCGCGAAAGATATATGAGTTCTTCCACGAGCGGGCCGGCTGACCGGCTTAGGCCAAGGGACGGAGTACGGAATGATCATCCAGCGGCAGGAAGACGTCACACCGAAGGTGCTGGGCGCCTACAAGACCATCGAAAACCCGCGCACGCGCGAAATCGTCGCCGCGCTGATCAAGCATCTGCATGCGTTCATCCGCGAGGTGCGCCTGACCGAGGAGGAATTCGAGAAGGCCGTGCAATTCATCGCCAAGCTCGGCCAGATGACCGACGACAAGCACAATGAAGTTGTACTGATGGCCGGTTCGCTCGGCGTCTCCTCGCTGGTCTGTCTGCTCAACAATGGCAACAAGGGCCAGACCGAGACGACAGCCAACCTGCTCGGGCCGTTCTGGCGCATGAATTCGCCCGCTACCCAGAACGGCGCCTCGATCGTGCGCTCACCGACGCCGGGACCGGCGATCTTCGTCAACTGCACGCTCAAGGACACCAACGGCAAGCCGATCGAAGGCGCCGAAGTGGACGTCTGGCATTCCTCGCCGGAAGGCTTCTACGAGCAGCAGGACCCCAAACAGGCGCCGATGAACCTGCGCGGCAAGTTCATGACCGACGCGCAAGGTCATTTCGGCTTCCGCAGCGTGAAGCCGGCGGGTTATCCTATCCCGATCAACGGCCCGGTGGGCGATCTGGTGCGCGCCGGGAAGCGGCACAATTTCCGCCCGGCGCATTTGCACTTCCTGATCTTCAAAGAGGGCTTCAAGACGCTGATCTCGCAGATTTACGTCAACGACGACGACAAACTGGAGACAGACGTGCAATTCGGCGTCACCAAGGCACTGATCGGCGATTACGTCCGCCATGACGGGCCGGCGCCGGCGCCGGACGTGAAGGGCGAGTGGTATTCGCTCGACCAGACCTTCGTGATGGAGGCCGGCAAGGCCCGCCTGCCCAAACCTCCCATCCAATAAGCCGCCGATCCGGTAATCAGCGGGGACCGCACACCCGCGCCGGTTGACCTTGCGCCAAGCCGGGTGTTCCTTTGTCCGCCATGAACGCCCTCAGTTCCACGCGGTTGCCGGCGCGCCCGCTGGCGCTGCCGAACATCCTCACCTATGGGCGCATCGCCGGCGTGCCGGTGGTGGTGGCGCTGCTCTATTGGCAGAGCATCGAAGGCGGCGGGCTGTGGTTGCGCTGGGTGGCGCTGGTAATTTTCATTGCCGCCGGCGTTACCGACATTCTCGACGGCTATTTTGCCCGCATCTGGGGCCAGATGTCCTCGCTTGGTCGCATGCTCGATCCGATCGCCGACAAGCTTCTGGTGGCGTCGTGCCTGCTGATGCTGGCGGCGGAAGAGATCATCCACGGCTGGTCGCTGCTCGCCGCAGTCATCATCCTGTGCCGCGAAATCCTGGTGTCGGGCCTGCGCGAATATCTCGCCGAGCTGCAGGTCGGCGTGCCGGTGACGCGGCTCGCCAAGTGGAAGACCATCGGCCAGATGGTAGCGGTCGGTTTCCTGATCGCCGGCCCCGCCGGCGACCGCATCGTGCCCGGCGTGACGCAGGTCGGTATCGCGCTACTGTGGGCCTCGGCGATCCTGACGCTCTACACCGGCTATGACTATATGCGGGCCGGGCTGCGTTACGTAATCGAAGAGTAATCTTATGAAGTTGCGTTACTTCGCCTGGGTGCGCGAGCGTGTCGGCAAGCCTGAGGAAGACATCGACGTGCCGGCGAATGTCCGCACCGCCGGCGAGCTGATCGCCTGGCTGGCCGGTCGCGGCGAGGAATACGCCCATGCCTTCGCCAATCCCAAGATCATCCGCATTGCCATCGACCGCAGCCACGTGCAGCCTAGCGCGCCCATTGCGAAAGCCTCTGAGATCGCATTTTTCCCACCGATGACGGGCGGTTAGGCCCTCTCGCACGCGGCGCTCACGCGCGCTAAGTTAGAAGCATGACCGTGCCTTCCACCGTGCGCCTGCAGCGCGAGCCATTCGACGTCGCCACTGAGGCGGCCAGGCTGTCGCGCGGCCGCAATGACGTGGGCGCGGTGGTCACCTTCACCGGCATCTGCCGCGGCAGCGAGGACGGCGAGCCGATCGCCGCGCTCACGCTCGAGCATTATCCCGGCATGGCGGAAGCCGAGATCGAGCGTCATGTCGAGGAAGCCAAGCAGCGCTGGCCGCTTTCCGGCGTCACTGTCATTCACCGCTACGGCCGCATCGCGCCGGGCGAGGACATCGTGATGGTGGTGACCGCGTCGTCTCATCGCCAGGCAGCCTTCGCCGCTGCCGAATTCCTGATGGATTATCTCAAGACCCGCGCGCCGTTCTGGAAGCAGGTCGAGAAGTCCGGCGGCAAAGCAGGCAGCACGAAGATTTGGGTCGATGCCAAGTCGGCCGACGACACGGCGGCCGAGCGCTGGCGCGGGCCGCGAGCCGCTGAATGACTGCGCGCACCGCCATCATTCTCGCGGCGGCGCTCATGGCGCTTGGCTTGGGCCGCGCCGCCGCCGCCGACGTGTCCTATTTTCCGGTGCTGCGCGGCGCGCATCCGCACGATGTCGCGCCGGCGCCCGACGGCACCGTCTGGTACACCGCGCAGTCGCAAGGTGCGATCGGCGTGCTCGATCCGAAGACCGGCACGGCAAAACAGTTTTCGCTCGGCAATGACTCCGCCCCGCACGGCGTCATCATCGGCCCCGACCGCGCCGCCTGGGTTACCGATGGCGGGCAGAACGCAATCGCGCGCGTCGATCCGGCGAGCAAGGCGGTGAAGCTCTACCCACTGCCGAAGGAATTTCCCGACGCCAATCTCAACACCGCCACCTTCGACCGCAAAGGCGTGCTCTGGTTCACCGGACAGAACGGCGTCTATGGCCGCGTCGATCCGGCCACCAGCAAAGTCGAGGCCTGGAAGGCGCCCAAAGGCGTCGGCCCTTACGGCATCACCACCACGCCGAGCGGTGAGGTCTGGTACGCCTCTCTCGCTGGCGACCATATTGCGAAGATCGATACCGTGAGCGGCGATGCGCTGATGGTGCCGCCGCCAAAGCCCGGCGTCGGCCCGCGCCGCATCTGGTCGGACTCCAAGGGGCTGTTGTGGGTGAGCTTCTGGAACACCGGCGAGGTCGGCCGTTACGACCCGCTCAACAAGACCTGGAAAGTCTGGGCGATCCCCGACAGCGGCCCCGGCTGCTACGCGGTTTATGTCGACGACAAAGACAAGGTCTGGCTGTCCGATTGGACCAACAATGCGATCGTGCGCTTCGATCCGGTCAGCCAAAAATTCGAGAGTTTCCCGAGCAACAAGCGGCGCTCGGACGTGCGTCAGCTCAACGGCCGGCCCGGCGAGGTCTGGGGCGCGGAGTCCGGCACCGACCGGCTGGTGGTTGTGCGTGATTAACCCGTAGCGGCCGGATTTTATGCCAAAATGACGCCATGCACGATTCGACCGCCAGCCGCCGCGATGTTTTCCGCATTTTAGCCGGCGCCGCCGCCTTTGCCGGCGTGCGTCCCGCGCTCGCCGGCGAAACGCACATCGAAAAGCTGATCGAGGAAGCGCGCACGCACGGCGCCATCTCGCAGCGCATCGACTTCATCTCCGCGGCGCTGCGCGGCACGCACTATCTCGGCGACACACTGATCGGCGGGCCGAAAAAGCCTGAAGTGTTTGTCACGCGCGACGACGCCTTCGATTGCGTGACGTATTGCGAAACCGTGCTGGCGGCGGCGCGGGCCCACGATATCGGTGAGTTCGAAAACGCACTGCGCGAACTCCGCTATCACAACGGCGTGGTCGATTGGCGCGAGCGCAATCACTATTTTTTCGAATGGTGCCGCAACAACATCGAGAACAAGATGTGCAAGGCGGTCATCCCCGACGGTGCAGTCGACATCGAAAAGACCGTCGACTCGCAAATCGGACTGCCGCCGCGGCGCTTCACCATGCGCGTCATTCCACGCGCCGTTTTCCTGGCGAATAAAGACTTGCTGGAGAGCGGCGACGTCATCGGTTTCGTCAGCCATCGTCCGGACCTGGACTATTTCCACTCCGGCTTCATTGTCTTCGGGCCTGGCCGGGTCTTGCTGCTGCGGAGCGCTGCCGAGAGTCATCGCCGGGTTGTCGACGAAGACATGGGCGGCTTTCTCGCGCGCTATAGCGTGCGCTACGTCAGCGTGCTGCGGCCGCAGGAGCCGGCCACGACGTGATCAGGCCGCCGCGGCCTTCGGCTTCACTTCCATCGTGTAATCATCCATCAGCGTCTTGGTCATGCCGCCCGGATTGAAATTCCACTGGGCGATCTCCGACACCGCGGTGACCTCGGCGGCCGAGCCGGTGATGAAGCATTCGGCGAAGTTGTCGAGCTCGTCCGGCATGATACGGCGCTCGATCACCTCGATGCCGCGCTTGCGCGCCAGCCCGATCACGGTCGCGCGCGTGATGCCGGCGAGGAAGCAGTCGGCGATCGGCGTGTGGATCTTGCCGTCCTTGATGAAGAAGATGTTGGCGCCAGTGCATTCGGCCACGCGCCCCTGCCAATCCAGCATCATGGCGTCGGCATAGCCTTTGCGTTCGGCCTGGTGCTTGGAGATGGTGCAAATCATGTAGAGCCCGGCGGCCTTGGCCAGGCACGGCGCGGTCTTCGGGTCGGGCCGGCGGTAGTCGGCGAGGTCGAGCCTGATGCCCTTGAGCCGCTGCTCGGGATCGAAGTAGCTCGGCCATTCCCAGCTGGCGATGGCGAGATGGATTTTGTTGGTCTGCGCCGACACGCCCATCATCTCCGAGCCGCGCCAGGCGATCGGCCGGACATAGGCTTCCTTCTTGCCGTTCTTCTCCAGCACCAGCTTCTTGGCGGCGTCGATCTCGGCGACCGAATACGGGATTTCGAAGTCGAGGATTTGCGCCGAGCGCTTCAGGCGCTCCGAATGCTCCGTGCACTTGAAGATCTGCCCGCCATAGGCGCGCTCACCTTCGAACACGGCGCTAGCGTAATGCAGACCGTGGCTGAGCACGTGCAGGTTGGCCTGGGCCCAGGGGACCAGCTTGCCGTCGTACCAGATGACCCCGTCGAGCCGGTCATAGGACTGCGTCGCCATTGTCTCCTCCTTGCTCCGTCCCTCGGCTCTGCAGCCGTTTTGCCGCCTTGATGGCGCATTTTCTGCGCCTATTCCAACACTTTGCTTCAGGCGGCAACACCCGGTATGACTAGGTCCGGAACGGACCTATCGGGATCGCCGCCAGCTCCCAACGGAAAAAAGGGCCGTTTTGGTACGATCCTTTCGTCTATAGGTCGCTTTTTGTAACATAAAATCAAAATATGTCAATATGGCTGACATAAATATGGGTGCCAAGACCGCCGAGACGCCGCTGAGCGAGCGCCCGAGCCCGGCCACGCCGGTGCCCGAGCCAGTCTGGGACATCATCGAGCTTTTGTTCTTTGCCTATCGCGATTTCGTCGGCGACCCAGACGAGGTGCTCTCCAGGCTCACCTTCGGCCGCGCCCATCACCGGGTGCTGCATTTCGTCAACCGCAATCCGGGCATGAAGGTTGCCGACCTGCTCGATATCCTCAACATCACCAAGCAGTCGCTCGGCCGCGTCCTCAAGCAGCTCGTCGACCAGGGCTATGTGGTGCAGAAGGAGGGCGCGCAGGACCGCCGCCAGCGCCTCCTTTTCGTGACGGCGAAAGGCGAGGCACTGGCGCTCAAATTGGCCGGCCTGCAGACCGAGCGCATCAACCGCGCCTTCGGCGAATTGGGACCCAATGCTCACGAGGCGGCGCGGCGCTTCCTCACCGCCATGATCGATATCGATAATCGCGAGGGCGTATTGCGGCTGATCGCGCGTGCCGATCGCGCGCCCAAAACGCGGGGCTAGCGATGTCCCATGCGCACCACCAAACCGCTCATCCCCGCGGAAGCGGGGACCCAGGAGTGGCTTGCTCGGCGCACGCTGCTCTGGATTTCCGCTTGCGCGGGAATGAGCGAAGTATGGATCGACAGCGATGAGTCTGCCAGACACACTCGCGGACGACGCGCCGCATCTGTTGGTCGTGGACGACGACCGCCGCATCCGCGATCTGTTGTTGCGCTTCCTCTCGGGCGAGGGCTATCGCGTCACCACCGCCGAGACCGCGGCCGACGCGCGCACCAAGCTGAAAAGCCTGAGTTTCGATCTGCTCATTCTCGACGTGATGATGCCGGGCGAGTCCGGCTTCGATTTCGCCAAGGCGATGCGCGCCGCCGCCGACGACGTGCCGATCCTGATGCTGACCGCGCGCGACGCCGCCGAGAGCCGCATCAGGGGCCTCGAGATCGGCGCCGACGATTACATGTCGAAGCCGTTCGAGCCGCGCGAATTGTCGCTGCGCATCGCCAACATTTTGAAGCGTGCGCAGCCGGCGGCGACGCCGGCGGCCGAGCAGGTCGGCTTCGGCCCGTTCGTTTATCACCTGGCGCGCGGCGAATTGCGCAAAGGCGAGGAGATCATCAAGCTCACCGACCGCGAGCGCGAGATGCTGCGCATCCTCGCCGCCACGCCGGGCGAGACCGTGTCGCGCATGGCGCTCACCGGCAACGGCGAAAGCGTAAGCGAGCGTGCCGTCGACGTGCTGGTCAACCGGCTGCGCCGCAAGATCGAGCGCAATCCCGCCAATCCGCTTTACGTGCAGACCGTGCGCGGCATCGGCTACCGGCTGGTGATCACCACATGACCAGTCTCGACACCGGCATCGCCGCGGTTCGCAACGCGCTCGAGCGCCTGGGCGACAAGTGGCGGCGCTTCACCGACATCGCCGCCGTGCGCGTCACACGCAAGGGCTTCGGCCAGGTGCACGACGGCTGGCGACGCATGAGCCGCTGGCTCAACACCATTATGCCGAAAGGCCTCTACGCCCGCGCCCTGCTCATCATCATCGCGCCCATGGTGATCCTGCAATCGGTGCTCGCCTTCGTATTCGTCGAGCGGCAATGGAATGCGGTCACCCAGCGCCTCTCCGCCGGCGTGGTGCAGGACATCGCGGCGCTGATCGATGTTTATCGCGGTTATCCGCAGGACGCCGACCGCGCCCAGATCCGCCGCATCGCGCAGGAGCGGCTCGGCCTGGTGGTGGATTTTCTGCCGCTCGGCGACCTGCCGCCGCCGGGGCCGAAGCCGTTCTTCTCGCTGCTCGATTCCTCGCTGTCCAACGAATTGCGCAAGCAGATCGGCCAGCCGTTCTGGATCGACTCGGTCGGCAAGTCGGCGCTGGTCGAGATCCGCGTACAGCTCGACGATACCGTGATGCGCGTGTTCGCGCGCCGCAACGCGGCCTATGCCTCGAACGCGCAGATATTCCTGATCTGGATGGTCGGCACCTCGGTGGTGCTGCTCGTCGTCGCGATCATCTTCCTGCGCAATCAGATCAAGCCGATCTTGCGGCTGGCCGACGCCGCCGAGAGCTTCGGCAAGGGCCGCGAAGTGCCGAATTTCCGGCCGCGCGGCGCGCGCGAGGTGCGGCGGGCGGCGCAGGCCTTCATCGAGATGAAGACGCGCGTCGAGCGCATGATGGAACAGCGTACGGCGATGCTGGCCGGCGTATCGCACGACCTGCGCACAGTGCTCACGCGGTTCAAGCTCGAGCTCGCGCTCGTCAAGAGGAAGACGCCCGAAGTCGAGGCGATGAAGAAGGACATCGACGAGATGGCGCTGATGCTGGAGGCCTATCTCGCCTTCGCGCGCGGCGACAGCGGCGAGCAATCGGCGCCGACCGACATGGCCGATTTCCTCGAAGAGCTTAAGGCTGACGCCGAACGGCACGGCCACAAGACGAGCGTGGTGTTCCACGGCCCGCCCATCGTCACCGTGCGGCCGGCCGCATTCAAGCGCTGCCTTGCTAATCTCACCTCGAACGCCGCGCGCTTTGCCTCCGCGATCGCCATCACCGGCCATCGCGACCACCGCTGGCTTACCGTCACCGTCGATGATGACGGGCCCGGCATCCCCGCTCATATGCGCGAGGAAGTGTTCAAGCCGTTCCTGCGGCTCGACGACGCGCGCAATCAGGACGAGGGCGGCACCGGTCTGGGGCTGGCGATCGCGCGCGACATCGCGCGCTCTCACGGCGGCGACATCACGCTGGGCGATTCACCGCTCGGTGGCTTGCGGGCGACGGTCAGGGTGCCGGTTTAAAAAATGTGCGTGTCCCGGATGCGGCGCAGCGCGTTAACGGTGCGCTGCTGATCCGGGATCCAGCTTTCTTATTAAGTTAATCGGGGTCCCGGGTCTGCAGCGCACCACTTCGTACTTCACTGCGCCCGGGACACGTACCTCTAAGCGGCTTCGGCTTCTTCCTCGTCGCGATGACGCCTGCGGCGGCGCGGGCCGCGGCAGATCGCGGCCGGAATGCAGCAGAGATCGTCGAGGAAACCGACCCAGCGCTCGCCACTGGCGAGCCCGCGGTCGAGCGCGGCCATGGTGCGGTCGAGCGCGGGATCCTCGTCATTGAGCCAGACGCCAAGCACGCGCGCGTACATTAGCGCCGCGCCTTGTGCGCGCATTGCGCCCTTCGGGCCGGACGCGCCGATGCCGGCAGCCTCCAGCATCCAATGCTGCGAGCGCACGGCCATCGTGTTGAGCGCGAAGGCGAGGCCCGGATTGCGCCGCGCCGAGCGCAACAGCGAACGCACCGCCTCCTTGTAGGGCGTGAGCGCCTCCAGCCGGCGCATCAGCACGTCGAACAGCCGCTCGCGCGGCGGCTCCTCGGTCATGTCGTCGCCGCCGGCGAGCACGGTCCGGTCGATATCCTTGATGTGCGCAGCGAAGATGGCGAGCGTCGAGCCGAACTCCGCGCGCAATTGCGAGAGCTTCAAGCTCGCGCGGCCGGCAACCTCGGCCAGCCCGATCTCCTCGAAGCTTCGCTCAGCGAGCAGCGCCATCAGCGCATCGACCGCTTTGTCGCGATCGGACGTGCCGCGCGGCGGCGGCGGGCTGGGCGTCTTGCGCTCACGTTTCGGCTTGCGGGCCATGGGGGCCTCCCAATGTTCTGAGGCCTTAATGTAGGGCCGCAAAGGCGACGCTTCTAGGGCAGGGAACTAGCCCGCCAGCTCGCGCCCGCGCCGGGTGGCGGCGGCGATAGCCTTGGTCAGCAGTTCGTCGAAGCCGCCCGGGCCCATCAGCACCTCGAGCGCCGCGGCGGTGGTGCCGCCGGGTGAGGTCACATTCTGGCGCAAGGTTGCGGCGTCGAGGTCGGATCGATGCAGCAATTCGCCCGAACCGGCGACGGTTTCGCGCGCCAGCCGCGCGGCAAGCGGCGCCGGCAAGCCGGCGGCGATGCCGGCCTTGGTCATCGCCTCGGCCAGCAGGAAGACATAGGCCGGGCCGGAGCCGGACACCGCGGTGACGGCATCCATGATGCCTTCGTCGCTCGCCCATTCGACCGCGCCGATAGTCGCGAGCAGATCGGTTGCCTGCTTGCGCTGCTTCGCCGACACCCTCGCGTTGCCGACCGCGACTGTGATACCGCGGCCGATGGCGGCGGGTGTGTTGGGCATGGCGCGCACGACAGCCGTGCCGGCGGGCAGGGCGCTTTCCAGGAAACGCAGGGTGCGCCCGGCCACGATCGACAGCACCAGCGTGCTCTTGCCTACGTGGATCTGCACGGCGGGCACGGCCTCCGGCGCGGTCTGCGGCTTCACCGCAATCACGATCGCCGACGCGGTGGCCGCCTTGCCTTTCGGATTAAGCTTGAGCCCGCGCCGCGCCAGCGCCTTCACGGACTTTGCCGGCTGCGGTTCGAGCACGATGACCTTGCCGGGCGCAAGCCCGCGCTTGAGCCAGCCTTCGAGCATGGCCTGGCCCATCTTGCCGGCGCCGAGCAACAGCAGCGGACCGGGAAACGCGCGCAGAGTCTTTTCGTTGCCGGGACGTTTCATGCTGGCATGATATAGCCTGCTTCATTGCCTTGGGCCACGCCGCCCGCACGGTTGCCAAGCATGGACCGTCCGTCCACAGTATCGGGGCCATGCCGGATGCCATCCAAACGAAGGCGGATGCCGACGCGATTGCCGCCGAGGTCCTCGCCGCGGTCGACAGGCGGCGGCAAATCACGCCGTTTTCACAACGTCCGGGCGGGCTCACTCAAGGTGAAGCCTGGCGCGTGACGGCGGGGATTGTGCGTCTCCGCCAAGCCCGCGGCGAAACCATCGTCGGACGCAAGATCGGCTTTACCAACTCCCGCATGTGGGCGGAATACGGAGTCGACGCGCCGAACTGGGGATACATGACCGATGGCAGCGTCGCCGATCTGAAGAGTCCGGCGCCGCTGGCCGCCTTCATCGACCCGAAGATCGAGCCCGAAATCGTGTTCGGGCTCGGCGCCGCGCCGCGTGCCGGCATGGACGAATCCGCACTGATGGCCTGCATCGACTGGGTCGCGCATGGGTTCGAAATCGTGCAGTCGATCTTCCCGCAATGGAAGTTCACGCCGGCCGATACGGTTGCGGCCAATGCCATGCATGGCGCGCTGCTGATCGGGCCGCGGCATCCGTTCAAGCCGCGCGCCGAGCAATGGCGCGGCGAACTCGCGTCGTTCACGATCGAGCTTTGTCGCAACGGTGAGGTGGCCGACCGCGGCGCCGGCGCCAATGTGCTCGAAAGCCCGCTCAACGCGCTGCGTCATCTGGTCGGCTTGCTGGCAAGCGACCCGGTCAATCCGCCGCTCAAGGCAGGTGAAATCGTTAGCACCGGCACGCTGACGCGCGCACTGCCGATTGCTCCTGGCGAGACATGGCGTACGCGGCTGAGCGGAATTGCGCTCGACGGGATCGAGCTGCGCTTTACCTGACGATCAGGCCTCGCCCGAGGTCTCGAACATGGCCGCGTCGAGCGACTCGCGCGCGCTCTTGCCGGCCCAGACCACGAATTGGAAGGCGGTGAAATAGCGCTCGCAGGCATCGAGCGCGGTGCCGAGCAGGGACTCGCATTGCTTGCCGGAGGCCTCCACGCCGCCCGCCAACACCAGAGCGTGGCGGAACATGACGATGCCCTCCTTGACCCACAGGTCGAAATGGCCGACCCACATGCGCTCGTTGATCAGCGAGATCAGCGCCTGCACCTCGGCGCAGCGGCGCTCGGGGATGCGCAGGTCGAAGGCGCAGGCCAGATGCAGCGCCTCGATGTCGCCCATCCAGGTGTAGGACAGCTGGTAGTCGGTCCAGCGCCCGCTCACCAGAATGGTGATTTCGTCGTCGCTGGCGCGCTCGAACGACCAGTCATTGCCGGTCGCCAGCCGCTCCACCACGTCGAGGGGATTGAGTCGTGGTTCGTCCGCATAGCTGCCAAGGGACATGACGTCTCCGCTTTGCCGATTTGAGCGAGAGGGAAACGCACGCCACCGCACGCGCACGGCGCCGTTAATCCGGAACCGGCCGATCACTCACAGGGACGCAGGGAATACGGGGACGCCTTGACGACGGGAACGAATCACCAGGCCAACTGACTATAACCCGCTCGATTCCGCCCGCCAAAGGGCATCGTCGACCGCTAATACGCAGTGATTTGCGAGTCACATTCAACGGGGCCGAGTCGACTCTCCACAGCCAAAGCGGCGTCAAGATGAATCTGCGGTGGATAACTGCCACCCGTCATTCCGGGGCGCTCGCGCCAGAGAGCGAGCCCGGAATCCAGAAACGGGCTCTGAGACCGCATCTGGATTCCGGACGCGCGCATTCGCGCGCGTCCGGAATGACGAATAATGATTTTCAGTCGAACAGACTCGACACCGACTCTTCGGTCGCCGTGCGTGCGATTGCCTCGCCGATCAGCGGCGCGACCGGCAGCATGCGGATATTGCCGGCGGCCAGCACGTCCTTGGTCGGCTGGATGGAGTCCGTGATCACCAATTCCTTGAGCTTGGACTTGGCAATGCGGTTGACGGCGCCGCTCGAGAGCACGCCGTGGCTGATATAGGCATAGACCGCCTTGGCCTTCTGTTCGAGCAGAGCTTCGGCGGCGTTCACCAGAGTTCCGCCGGAGTCGACGATATCGTCCACCATCACGCAAGTGAAGCCGGCGACCTCGCCGATCACGTTCATCACTTCGGATTCACCGGGCCGCTCGCGCCGCTTGTCGACGATGGCGAGCGGCGCGTTGATGCGCTTGGCCAGCCCGCGCGCCCGCGCCACGCCGCCGACGTCGGGCGACACCACCATGACGTTGTCGAGCTGGAACTTCTCGCGGATGTCCCGCACCATCAGCGGCGACGCATATAGATTGTCGGTCGGAATGTCGAAGAAGCCCTGGATCTGCCCGGCATGCAGGTCGAGCGTCATCACGCGGTCGGCGCCGGCGCGGGTGATCAGATTGGCCACCAGCTTGGCCGAGATCGGCGCGCGCGGGCCGGGTTTGCGGTCCTGCCGGGCGTAGCCGAAATAGGGGATCACCGCCGTGATGCGGCGCGCCGAGGCGCGGCGCAGCGCGTCGATGATGATCAGCAATTCCATCAAATGGTCGTTGGCCGGAAACGACGTGGACTGGATGACGAAAACGTCGGCGCCGCGCACGTTTTCCTGGATCTCGACGAAGATTTCCATGTCGGCGAAGCGCTTGACCACGGCCTGGGTCAGCGGCGTCTGCAGATGATCGGCGATCGCCTGCGCCAGCGCGGGATTGGAGTTGCCGGCGACGAGCTTGATCGCTCCATTATTGCCAGGCATCCCGACTATCCTCACGTGGCTTCCGGCGCGGTGGTCATAACAAGGTCGGCGAGGGGCGGCAATACGCGCCAAACGCCTTGTCCCGCGGCTTATTCAGCAAGGTGAACGAAGGCTCTCGTCAGTGGCTGGAGGCCGCCAGCGTGACTGACGCGCGGTCCGACATCGCCGACGCGGTCGCCTTGGCCGCGGTTGGCCGGGCGCGCGGCAGCGGCACCGAGGCGGTCTTCGCGGCGGATGCCATCGCGGCGGCGCCCACCGTCTCCGGCGCGGGATCGGCCTGCGGCTTAAAGATGCGGAATATGCCGGCGGCTTCCGGCGAGGGATCGCGATCGCCGATCAAGGCGATCTGGGCGGGGGCGGGGAACGGGGGCGCCGGGGCGCTCGGCGAAACGTCGGGTGAGGTCAGGAAGGTGGCGAGCTGGTCCATGCTGCTGCGGGCGATCCGGTGCAACATGGCATCGTCGGCGACGGTCCAGGCGTCGCGGCGGCGGCCCTTCACGCTCTCCTCGCCGGTGATGCGCAAGGCGCGGTGCTGATCGCCGTCGAAGACGTCCCACACCCAGGACACCGTGGTTTCGCCTTTGGCGGTTTTGGCGGCGAGATAGCCACGCACGCGGAAGGCCGACGGGCTCTCGCGCGAAGCGACCGCCAGGCGGCGGACCTGCGCCTCCTCGTTCAGATTGTCCACGAGCTTGCGGAATTGGGCGGGCGGCGGGCCGTCGATCGACTCGAAGGTGACACTGGCGCCGCGCGGCTGCGCGGCATTGAGGCCCGGCTGGCCGTCGGGGCCGCAGCCCGCCAGCGCCATGACGCCCGTGGCGGCGAGCAGCGGCCCGATGATGCGACTTGCCGCGCGCGAAACGCACGCACGCAAACTCAACGCCATGAACGCCCCTGTCGAACGCGGTTTTGTTTTTAAAACTTGCGACCGGGCGAAACGTAACGGCTTTACCCGCTCTCTGTCCAGCGAGCCTCAAGCCCGGCTTTGGAAAAATCAGGAGGCCAAGGCGATGGCGTTGATGTGGCGGCCATAATCCGGCTCGCCCAGCTGCGTCATGCGGCGATAGCTGTAGAAACGCTCGGGCTCGGCATAGGTGTCGAGGCCCAGATCCTCAAATTCGTCGATGCCGGCGCGATGCACGCGCTCCGCGATATAGCCGGTGAGATCGAACATGGCGTGTCCGGCGCGCTCGGCGGACGTAAAGAAGCGCGCATTGACCGGGTCTGCCGCGACGAAACGCTCGACGAATTCCGGCCCGACCTCGTAATTCGGCTGGCGGATGGTGGGACCAAGTGCCGCAGCGATGCGCGAACGCTTGGCACCGAGCTTTTCCATGGCGGCGACGGTTGCCTCGATCACGCCGGTGAGCGCGCCGCGCCAGCCGGCATGCGCCGCGCCGATCACGCCCGCCCCGGCGTCGGCGAACAGCAGCGGCCCGCAATCGGCCGTCGACACGCCGATCGCCAGCCGCGGCGTGCGGGTGACGATGGCGTCGGCGCGCGGGCGCGCCGCGTGCGTCCATGGTGCCTCTGCCACCACGACGTCGGGTGAATGCACCTGATGGGCGGTGAGCAGGCGCGCCGCCTCGACGCCGAGCGCTTGCGCCATCCGGGCGCGGTTCTCCGCGATCTTGTCGGGCGCGTCGTTCGAGCCGGTGCCGCCATTGAGCGTGGCATAGACGCCCTGCGACACGCCGCCGGAGCGCGTGAAGAAAGCGTGGCGGATGGGGCCGAGCTTGGTCAGCGACTTGGCTTGCAGCATGACGGTGGTTTACTCGAATCCGGGCGGCCTGCCCAGATTCGAATGCGCATAAGCGGCAACCTTGAACAGCGTGCCCATGCCGGTGCGGCCGTGGCCGATCAGCCGCGCCAGCGCGGTGTCGATGGCGGCGGCGGCGGCAGGCAGCGCCTTCGCCTTGAGCGTTGCCGCGCGCGTTTCGATGCCGAGGCGCCGCAAAAAGTCCGATTGATCGAGCGGGCCGAAACTCGCCGCGCCCATCGCCTCCACTGCGCGCGCCAGCGCCTCGAAATCGACGTGCGCGGTGAGGTCGATGCTGCCGGGCGCGGTGAGCGGATCGGCATAGGCGTGGCGGCCGACCGCTTGCAGCGTTTCACCGGCGGCGCTGGCGGCATGGCCGTAATCGATGACCAGCGCGGCGCCGCCATTGCCGCTAAGCCGTCGCCCGATCTCGATCGCCGCCGTGTCGGGCCGCCATTCGAAGATGGAGTCGACGGGCGCTGCGCGTAGCCGCGGCGGCAGCAGCTGTTCGAATTGCGGCATCGGCGCCGGCGCCAGCGTGAAGGCGAGATTGCCGGCCGCGTCGATTTCGATCAGCCGCTCGTGCCAGCCGTGCTCGGTCTTGACCGCCTGATTGATCGGCAGCGCGTCGAAGAATTCGTTGGCGACGATGATCGCCGGCCCCTTCGGCACCTCCCGCAGCGCGGCATGCCAGAACATCGGCACCGGCACTTGCTCGAGCGTCTCTTCCTGCTGCGCCTGCAGCACCGGGCTGATCTCGACCAGATGCAGCACGACCGCGTCGCGGAACGCCGGCATCACCTTGGCCGCACGCAGCGCGTCGTTCATCATGGTGCCGCGGCCGGGACCGAGCTCGATGACGCGCACATTGGCCGGCTCGCCCATGCGCTTCCACACCGCCGCCATCCACAGCCCGATCAATTCGCCGAACATCTGGCTGATCTCCGGCGCGGTGATGAAGTCGCCGCGCTCGCCGATCGGATCGTGCGTGGTGTAGTAGCCGTGCGCGCGGTCGCTGAGACAGAGCGTCATGAATTCGCCGACCGGCATGGGCCCGGCGGCGGCGATGCGCCGGCGGATGTCGGCTTCCAGCGGCGAGCTCTCGTCCACGATCATGTTTGTCCGCGCATGATCTTTTTTCGAAAACCGTTCCCATCCCCGATCGGGGTCGAGGACACGCTTTGCGGGATCATGCGCCCCGCAGCGGCGGACGCTTCAGCGCGTAGATGATGAAGCCAATGCCGGCCAGAAACAACGGGATCGACAGCAATTGCCCCATGGTGGCGCCGCCCCAGAGGAAGCCGAGCTGGGCGTCCGGCTCGCGGAAGAATTCGCAAAAACTGCGCGCGATGGCGTAGCCGGTGGCGAAGCAGCCGAGCGTCAGCCCCGGCCGCTTAAGCGCGCCCGCGCGCATCACGACCGCCAGCACGACGAGCAACAGCACGCCTTCGATTCCCGCCTCGTAAAGCTGGCTCGGATGCCGCGGCACCGGTCCGCCGCTCGGGAAAATCATGGCCCAGGGAACATCGGCCGGCCGGCCCCACAATTCGTCGTTGATGAAATTGGCGATGCGGCCGAGGAACAGCCCGATCGGCACCACCGCGCAGGTGACATCGCCGAGCGACAGCGTCGGAATGCCGCGGCTGCGCGCGAACAGGAACACCGCTGTGACCACGCCGAGGAAGCCGCCGTGGAACGACATGCCGCCGTGCCAGAGCTGCACGATTTCGAGCGGGTTCGCGATGAAATACGGCAGATTGTAGAACAGCACGTAGCCGGTGCGGCCGCCGAGGATGATGCCGAGCGTCGCCCACAGGATGAAGTCGTCGTAGTCGTTGGCCGTGAGCGGCGCCGGCCCGCCCCACAGCCGCGGCGAGCGGACGATGGCGCGGGCGTAGAGCCAGCCGAGCAGAATGCCGGCGATATAGGCGAGCGCGTACCAGCGGATGGCGAACGGGCCGAGATGCACCAGCACGGGATCGAATTGCGGATAGGGAATGAGGAGGAGGGGCATTGCGATGTCCGGTTAGCGCGTCGCTGTGCCCGTTGATGCCCCGCGCGAGCCGCGATCTCAAGCCTGTTCCCTCCCCCCTTGTGGGGGAGGGTTAGGGAGGGGGTCGGAGTTACTTGATTAAAAACGATCCCCAACCCCTCCCCACAAGGGGGAGGGGAGTACGCGGAATTTGCGGTACGGTCAGCATCAACTCAAACGCAACCTGCTCTACCACGGCCGCCCTTGCGGGCCGATGATCGCAGCGCCATTGTTACCGGACGGACGGCGAGGGGCGCCAAAGACGCGACAAGAGGCGATCCATGACCCAGACCAGCAACCGCTTTTTCGACGAGATGGCGCGCCTGATGAACGACGCCGCCGGCGTCGCGCAAGGGGTGCGGCGCGAATTCGACACCCTGGTGCGCTCGCAGATCGAGCGCGTGCTGCGCGAGTTCAACGTGGTTCAGCGCGAGGAATTCGAGGCCTTCAAGGAGATGGCGCGGCTGGCGCGCGAGGAGAACGAGGCGCTCAAGGCGCGCATCGAGGCGCTGGAGGGGAAGGAAGGCCACAAGCACGCCGAGAAGCATGCCAAAAAGCCCAAGAGCGCGCCCGACGCCTGATTTTGCGCGATTTCACGGCTTTCTTGCCCTTTGCAGGGGTCGCCGCTATAACCCGCCCCGAAACGCGGCCCCCGGCACCCCTGGAGGCATGCCGCGTTCGCGGGCGGCCGAAAATGCCGCCTTTTCCATTGGTTCGAGATTGAGGATCCAAGTCATGGCCACCGTCCAGCAAATGAAAGCGATGGCGCGCCCGAAAGGCGGCAAGGGGGCCGCCCGGTCAGCGCGTCGCACCGGCAATGTGCCGGGCGTCATCTACGGCGAGAACAAGCCCCCGCTCATGGTGCTCATCGAGCACGCCGAACTGCGCAAGCGCATCTATGCCGGGCGCTTCCTCACCACGCTCTACGAGATCGACGTCGACGGCCAAAAGCACCGCGTCATCCCGCGCGACTTCCAGCTCGACGCCATCAAGGACCTGCCGCTGCACGTCGACTTCCTGCGCGTGTCGGAAGGCGCCACCATCCGCGTGAAGATCCCGGTGCACGTGATGGGCGCCGACGTCTCGCCCGGCGTCAAGCGCGGCGGCGCCGTCAACATCGTCACCCACACCGTCGAGGTGGTCTGCCCGGCCGACGCCATTCCGGAGTCGATCGACGTCGACATCAGCGAGCTCGACATCAGCCATTCCAAGCATCTGGACGAAGTGACGCTGCCGAAGGGCATCCGCGTCGTCGGCCGCCCCGACATGACGCTGGTCACGGTGGTGCCACCGTCCGGCTACGCCGAAGAAATGAAGGCCGCCGCCGAAGCCGCCGCAGCCGCTGCCGCCGCTGCCGAGGCTGCCGCCGCTGCCGGTGTTGCCGCCGGTGCCGAGGGTGCCGAGGGTGCCGCCCCCGGCGCCGCGCCCGGTGCCGCTCCAGGTGGCGCACCCGCTGCGGGCGCTGCGCCCGCCGCTGGCGCCGCGGCCGCCAAGCCCGAGAAGAAGTGAGGCGGCGCCTTCGGGCGCTGCCGTTCCGGCGTACGCATCATAAGGTGGCGACGCCATGCTGCTTTTCGTCGGCCTCGGCAATCCCGGCCCGCGTCATGCCGGCAACCGCCACAATATCGGTTTCATGGCGGTGCAGGCGATCGCGCGCCGCCATGACATCAAGCCGTGGCGGCGGAAATTTCAGGGCGTGGCGGTGGAAGGCGCGATCGGCGGCGAGCGCGTGCTGCTACTGCTGCCCGGCACCTATATGAACGAATCGGGACGCGCGGTGCAGGAAGCGGCGCGCTTCTACAAGCTCGAGGCCGGACAGATCGTGGTGTTTCACGACGAGGTCGACCTGCGGCCCGCCAAGGTGCGGGTGAAGACCGGCGGCGGCGTGGCGGGGCATAACGGTTTGCGCTCGATCACCGCGCATGTCGGCAACGACTACAAGCGCGTGCGGATCGGCATCGGCAAACCCGATGTGAAGGAGCAGGTGCCGATGCACGTGCTCGGCGATTTCGCCAAGAGCGAATGGCCCTGGGTGGAGGCGCTGTGCGACGTCATCGCCGAGAACGCCGGGCTGCTGGTCGAGGGCAAGGATTCGAGTTTTCAGAACAGGGTGCATCTCGCCATGTCGGCCAAGGGCTTCGATGATGAAAAAGACGATGCACCGCCCGGCGCCGACGACTGACGTAACGAAACGGACCACTCCATGGGATTCAAATGCGGCATCGTCGGCCTGCCGAATGTCGGCAAGTCGACGCTCTTCAATGCGCTGACCGAAACGGCGGCGGCGCAGGCCGCCAATTATCCGTTCTGCACAATCGAGCCGAATGTCGGCGAGATCGCAGTGCCCGATCCGCGGCTGGACAAACTCGCGGTGCTCGGCAAGTCGGAACAGATCATTCCGACGCGCATCATCTTCGTCGATATCGCCGGCCTGGTGCGCGGCGCTTCGAAAGGCGAGGGGCTTGGCAACCAGTTCCTCGCCACCATCCGCGAGGTCGACGCTATCGTGCATGTCGTGCGCTGCTTCGAGGACACCGACATCACGCATGTCGAGGGCAAAATCGATCCGATCGCCGACATCGAGACCATCGAGACCGAGCTGATGCTGGCCGACCTCGACAGCCTGGAAAAGCGTGTCGACAATCTGGAGAAAAAGGCCAAGGGCACCGGCGAGGAGGCCAAAGAGGCCAAGGAGATGCTCGATCTCATCAAGCGCGCATTGGTTCTGCTGCGCGAGGGCAAGCCGGCGCGGCTGGTGGAGCGCAAGCCCGAGGAGGAAAAGCTGTTTCATTCGCTGGGACTGCTGACGTCGGCGCCCGTGCTCTACGCCTGCAATGTCGAGGAAGCATCCGCCGCGGCCGGCAATGAGTTTTCGCGCAAGGTCGAGCAGCGCGCCAAGGAAGAGGGCGCGGTCGCGGTGGTGATCTCGGCCAAGATCGAGTCGGAGATTGCGGTGCTGCCGCCGGCCGAACGCGCCGAATTTCTCGCAGCGGTGGGCTTGAAGGAAACCGGCCTCGATCGCCTGGTGCGCGCCGGCTACGCGCTGCTGCATCTGGTGACCTATTTCACTGTCGGGCCGAAGGAAACGCGCGCCTGGACCATCACGTTAGGCACCAAGGCGCCGCAGGCGGCCGGCGTCATCCACTCCGACTTCGAGAAGGGCTTCATCCGCGCCGAGACCATCGGTTACGACGACTTCATCAAATACGGCGGTGAAAATGGCGCGAAAGAAGCCGGCAAGATGCGGCTGGAAGGCAAAGACTACGTGGTCGCCGGCGGCGACGTGATGCATTTCCGCTTTGCGACCTGAGGCATTGAACCCTGGCGCCATTCGGCGCGACTATTCGATCAGATCCGCGTCCGCACTCGATCGGGGGGTGATCATGCCGATGTCCCGTGCCGTACGCCGCTTGGGCGCCGTTTTCATATCGCTCGCGCTGCTCGCCGCTGCGCGTCCGGCATCGGCGGAAATCAAAAAATTCGCGCGCCCCTGCAAAGAGCAAACGATCTGCGTATTCTACCGCGCCGTAGTCGCCGTTCCCGACGGCTGGGTCGAGGACAAGGCGGCCACCCGCCATTTCGACGCGGTTATTCTTCTTCAGAAAGGCGTCGCCTTCAACAACTCGCAGGCGACGATCTACGCGGTGGCGCGCTACAATCCGAAGAGACAGCCGCTGTCCGACTTCGTAACGGAGGCGTTTGAGGAATTACGAAGCGTGGCCAAGGACGGCAAGATCACCGTGCTGCCCGACCTGCCGCGCGCCGCGGGGCAGCCGGCTTTCAAGCGCCATTCGTTCGAGGCGCCGAGCCAGAAGGAACAGGGTTACGAGCTGCACGCCGTCACCATGGATAGCGACGAGAATAACAATCAATTCGTCGTCACCATTACCTTGTCGGCCAATTCCAGGGACACGCTGAAGGCCGCGGAACCGGCCTATCTCGCCGTCCTTGGCAAGTATTGAGTGCGCGTGCGCTTTCGCGGATGATGCGCCCCGCATGAGCGCAAAGCTTCACTGGGAAGACTTCCAGCCCGGCGCGGTCTCTATTTATGGGCCGCGGCTGGTGACGCGTGAGGAGATCGTTGCCTTCGCCGCCGAGTTCGACCCGCAGCCGATGCATCTCGACGAGGTGGCGGCGCGCGCCACCATGCTGGGAGGGCTCGGCGCCTCCGGCTGGCATATGTGCTGCCTGTTCATGCGCGTGATCGCCGACGGTTTCGTGCTGAACTCCAGTTCGATGGGCGGCCCCGGCGTCGAGGAGGTGCGCTGGCTCGCGCCATTGCGGCCGGGAACGCAGATCCGCGTGCGCGGCACAGTGGTTGAAACGCGCGCCTCCAAGAGCCGACCGGACATGGGTCTGGTGAAATTCACGTACGAGATGCTCGACGTTGCCGGCACGCCGCTGATGCAACTGACCACCACGCAGATGTTCGGCCGCCGCCGGCCGGGAATGGCGGCATGAAATATCTCGAGGACATCGCGGTGGGCGAGACCTATGCGGTCGGCCGCCACACCTTCGCCGCCGACGAGATCAAGGCTTTCGCCGGCCGTTTCGATCCGCAGCCCTTCCATCTCGACGAGAAAGCGGCGGCGGTCTCGCATTTCGGCGGGCTCTGTGCTTCCGGCTGGCACACCGCCGCGGTGTGGATGCGGCTGATGGTCGATTTCCGCCGCCGCGTGGTCGAGCAGGCGCGCGCACGCGGCGAGCCGGTCGCCAGTATCGGCCCGGCGCTCGGCTTCCGCGATCTCAAATGGCTCAAGCCGGTCTTTGTCGGCGACACCATCGATTATGCAAGCGAAGTGGTGGAGACGCGCGCCTCGGGCAGCCGGCCGGGCTTCGGCCTGATGACGATCCGCTCGACCGGCGTCAACCAGAATGGCGAGCCGGTGATCTCGTTTCTCAGCACCACTTTCATCGAGCGGCGGCCACAGCCATGACGGCTACCGCCGCCCCCGCCGATAAAAGCGCCGAGCACCGTGCGATGGGCGTTGCTTGCGGCGCGCACGCGTTGCACGACGGCTACACAGACTTGATCTACGTCATGCTGCCGATTTGGCAGAGCGAGTTCGGTCTTGGCTATGCCGTGCTCGGGCTGATGAAGACGGTGTTCTCCGGCACACTGGCGGGCTTCCAGATTCCGGCAGGCTTTGTCGCCGAGCGTTTCGGCGCGGCGACTGTGCTCGCGCTTGGCACCGCGCTGGCCGGCATCGGCTACATTTTCGCCGGCTTCAGCAGCGGCGTTCCGGTGTTGGTGGCGGCGCTGTTCGTGGCTGGGCTCGGCGCCAGCACGCAGCATCCGCTCGGCTCGTCATTGATCGCGCATGCGTTCGCCGGCCCGCGCTCGCTCAAGGCGCTCGGCACCTACAACTTCGCCGGCGACATCGGCAAGATGACATTGCCGGCGGCGGCCTCTCTGTTGTTCGTGGTGCTGCCGTGGCGGGACGCGCTGATGCTGCTGGGCGGCTTCGGCGTGGTGGCTGCGGCGGCGATTTTCGTGGCCATGCCGCGCTTCGCCGCCGAAGCACCCGCGAAAAAGAAAGATGGCGACGCCGCGGGCCGCGGCCCGGCGCGCGCCTACGGCTTTCCCCTGCTGCTGTCGGTTGGCATGATCGACAGCGCCACGCGCATGGCTTTCCTCACCTTCCTGCCTTTCGTGCTCACCGCCAAGGGCGCCAGCCTGCCGACCGTGGGTGGCGCGCTGACGCTGGTGTTCGCTGGCGGCGCTGCCGGCAAGCTGGTCTGCGCCTTTATCGGCGCGCGCATCGGTGCCGTGGCAACGGTGTGGCTGACCGAAGCGGTGACCGCGCTCGGCATCGTCACGTTGCTGCCGGTCTCGCTCGATGCCGCGCTGTTTCTGCTGCCGGTGGTCGGCGTCGCGCTCAACGGCACCTCGTCGGTGCTGTACGGCTCGGTGCCAGATCTGGTGGAGCCGGCGCGCCGCACGCGCGCTTTCGGCATTTTCTATACCGGCACGATCGGCGCCGGCGCGGTCTCGCCCGCGCTCTACGGTGTGCTGGGGGATGCGGTCGGCGTGCCTTCTGCGCTGATTGTCGTTGCCGCGATGGTGCTGTTGACGCTGCCGCTTACGTTGCTGCTGCGGCCGGCGCTACCCGCGCGCGCTAGCGTGTCTTGACCCTGACTTGCCGCACCACGGCCGCCGGCAAGACGTCGAGGTAGGGGCCGAGCAGGAAAGCCTCGCCCGAGCCGTAGCCGTACATGCGGTCGTGCGCGTCGATCATGGCGCGCACAGGCCGCTTGCAGGCCGCAATCGAATCGACGATCAGGTCGTTGATCTCGTCGGGCCGCAGCTCGGCCTTGTAACGCGGATCGGCCGACACGCGATGCACGATGCATTCGGTTGCGCGCTGCACCAGCGGCAGCAGCGCGGCGTCCTTCTGGCGCACCGACATCTGCATCCAGGCGGCGGGATCGGCGGGGGGCACTTCAGTATCGAGCGAGACATTTATCACAAGCGACAATCCGAACAGTGTTTCCAGAATCATCCCTTGAGGCCTCGGCGAATCAGTTCCGTAACGTGCGTAACGCAGGCGGAGTCACGCCGTCACGCAAAACTTGAATCGAATGCGCGCGAGTGGCCGCCGGTGTGGAGTCGGAGTCACAGGACGCGCCGTGAACGGAAGCGGTCCATCCACCGCTAAGCGATTCAGAAGACTCGCGGATTTGCCGTCTGACGCGGAACCGATGCCGCCTGCCGCGGTTTGTACCGACGCGATGGCAGCAAAAGCTAAAAAGTTAACGCGGCCGAAGGCCATTCTCGGCACCGGACCCGGTGCGCGGATGACCGACGAGCAAAAGGCGCTGCTGCACCGGCTCGCCTTAGATGGCTACGAGCCGGACGCGTTCAGCGAACAGCTGACGCAGACCGAAGCGCAAACGCGCATCGCCATGCTGCAAGCCAAGCTCAAGTTGATGGACGAGCCGCCGCACACGTTGTGAGCGGAACCCGCACGCGGACCAGTGAAGTCGTCGACGAGTTCGCCGCCGAGCAAGCCGTCCTGACTGCCTGCGCGGCGATCCGGCTCCTTGCGGCACTGGATCGTTTTGCGCTGTCTTGTCGCGGCATCACAGGCATACGCATTTACCTTGACGGATGCAGGGCGGTCATGCGCGGCGCAGCGGCGCTGGATTTTTCGAGCTTCACAGTCCATACTAGGCGCTTGAGGAGCGATAAGTATGTCTATGATTAATTACGGAGCGCCGTCCGAACTCTTTCCCAGCCGCAGCCGCAAGGCACGCCGGCCGATCGGCTACAAGCGCTTTCCCACCGCGGCGGAAGCGATCCGCTTCGCCATCGAAGAATTGCCGCCCGAGCTTCTGCTCGGCGCCTATCTCGAAGTGGAAGAGCAGCGTTTCGACGGCAACGGCATCCGCCGGCTTTACGACAGCGCCGATTATCCATTGCCGCGCAAGACCGTCAAAAAAGTCGCCGCCAACTGATCCGATCCCGCCGTCCGTCGGTCGGCCCGCCACGCGGAACGACTGGGCGCTAACGGCGTCGCCGATCAATGGCCAGGATGGGCGGGGCAGAGCGTCGCCAATCCGCCCGCCGCAACAATAACGCTGCTGGTCGCGCGCCGAGCCGGCGGCAAAAAAACCCCGCCGAAGCGGGGTCAAGTTTATGGGAGGATTGTCCGAAGACCGAGATCCCTCCTGCCGCATGTCTAAATCGTTCGACCGGCGGCTTTTGCGACCTCAGCCCCTTTCGAACGGCGGGCACTCTAGGTTCCCGACCCGGGCGGCGACGGTATCGATGAGGGTTGTCCCGACAATCCACAGCCCGCGGCCTCGGGATTGGCGCTTTACCCACCGAAATCTCGTCAAAGAATTCATGCAACCCGGCGTGGCCTTCGGCCGTTGAGTCTCCACCAGCCGAAGGAGTTCGCCATGAAGCCCCACCATTCCGCCGCAGCGGCGGCCGCGTTCGCGGCAACCATCGTCATCGGCGTTGCGACCGCGCAGGCCGGCAGCGTTCCGTCGTCGACAACCGATCCAGGTTTCAATCCCCAGTCCGGCCAGATCAATCCCGGCGAAGCCCCGCACCCGTGGAGCGCGACGCCCACGTCGCCGCAGGACAAGCCGCCGCCGCAAGAACAAGCGCGCGCCGCATTGATGATGCCGGATCCGGTTGGCGTGTCCTCGCTCGGTGAAGGCGCCGCCGCCGCGCAAGACATCCAATCGACCACCGGCGCCGGCTCGCCGCCCGCATCGCAACCAGCCGCCGCGGCCGGACCGATCGGCGCCACGCTGCAGACCATGCCGGCGAAATTTTCCCAACGGAATGCCCTGCTCGACCGCGTGCCGATTATGGCTTGGCCATTGCAACTGAACGCGCAGCAGCGCCAGCAAATTTATCAGGCGGTGATGGCCGACAAGACGCAGCCCGCCGCCGGCGCCGAGGCGCTCAAGCCCGCGGCCTCGCTGTCCTATGCGCAGTCGCTCGACACGCACCCGCTGCCGCAACAATTGGCGGACATCGATGGGCTGCGAGGCCTGCAATACGTGAAAGGTAATGACAAGGTGTTGTTGGTCGAGCCGGCGACCAGGATCATGGTCGATCAGATCACCCTGTGACTGCCGCGGCGCCGCCGCCGGACGGCGATGGCGCCGCGCAGCTCAACCGCTCAATTGGCTGAACGCCGCCCGTGCTCGGCCGGCGCGTTGGGGACTTCTTTCCACTGCTTCAGGCTGTCGCCGATGACCTTCATCGCGGTCATCGCGGCGTGGCTTAGGCTGGCATAGCCGGCGATCTCCCGGCTGACGCGCTCGCCCTCGTTGCGCAGCATATCGCGCACGCCTTGCAGCTCGAGGATGACACGGTCGATTTCCTCCATCGACGCGCCGGAGACGCGGCGGATCAGCGAATTCAGATTGTCGCTGATCGGATCGGCTTCCGTCTCGTTGCGCTGGCGGCGCAGATAGGCGACGTCGCGCCGGACGAACTCGCGGATCTCGCCCTCGACCGCATTGGCTGCCGCCTGGCTGATATCGCCCAGCCGTTCCGGCGGCGCGAATTTTTCCGGGCCGAATTTTTCCGGCACGCTGTTGTCCAGTCCAAGACGCTCCGATCTGATCGCCGTCATGGTGCACTCCTGTACAGGCGCAAACCGTTTGCGCCGACGCCCCCATGACGATTGCGACATGCGACTGGGGCGGCGGGGGGGCGGGGGGAGGGCGGCTTCGCGGCGCCGTC
>Ga0335081_10002477_pt1 | contig 29088 bp, 26 predicted proteins | sample Lox_Sample_35_FD_206713 | JGI IMG/M metagenome (GOLD analysis project Ga0335081, IMG submission 206713) | Soil microbial communities from Loxahatchee National Wildlife Refuge, Florida, United States - Lox_Sample_3.5 | ecosystem: Environmental > Terrestrial > Soil > Wetlands | place: USA...
TTCCGCAATATCCCACCGAAGTGGATGTATACATGCCGACCTCGCAGTGCCCGACGCGCTCCAGCGCGGCGTTCATTGCCAACCGCCAGAGCCGCATGATGACGGCTTTCGGGCGCCTCAAGCCGGGCGTGACGCTGGCGCAGGCACAGGCAGACCTTTCGGTGGTGGGCAGCAACATGGTGACGGCGAACCCCAAAGACTATCCCAAAGAGGACGGTTACAGTCTGAACGCGACGCCGCTGCAGACGGACCTCACCGAGCGTGCCCGCGCCACCTTTTTGGTGCTGTTGGGAGTGGCCGGATTCGTGCTGCTGATCGCCTGCGCCAACGTGGCCAATCTGCTACTGGCGCGGCTCGTGAAGCTGGAGCGAGAACTGGCCGTGCGGGCGGCGTTGGGGGCCAGTAAGACCCGCCTGCTGCGGCAACTGCTGACGGAAAGCGTTCTGCTTTCCATGGGCGGGGGTGCGCTCGGGCTGCTGCTCGCTCCCGCGGCGATGGCGGTGCTGGTGAAATTCGCGGAACGCCTCACCACGCGCGCCGCCGAGGTGCGGATGGATGCGCCGGTCCTTCTGTTTACGCTGCTGATTTCGCTTGCCACCGGAATCGTGTTCGGCGCGGCGCCCGCGCTTTCCTCGGGCAAATGGATCGGCGACGCCTTTCACCAGGGCGGGCGCAGCACCGCGGGGCACGGGAGGCAGAGGTTGCGGGCGGCGTTGGTAGTGGCACAGGTGGCCGTGTCCGTAATCCTGCTGGCCGGCGCCGGCCTCATGCTGCGCAGCTTCGCCAGGCTCCAGCAGGTACAGCCGGGATTCGCGCCCGATCGGCTGCTCACCTTGCGGCTCAGCGCGGGATTCCCGCGCTACACGATGAAGAATATCAAACAGCTTTCAGACCGTGTGCTGGAGAAGATGCATGCGGTTCCCGGGGTGGAATCGGCGGCCATGGCATCGAGCTTTCCCTTCAACCCGGCAGGCGTTGTGGCCGGGCCGCAGGCAAACCAGTTCGAGATTCAGGACCGCCCGCTGCGCAATGGCGAGCTCAAGCCGGCCGTGGACCTTCAGGTGGTCAGCGCCAACTATTTCGAAACCATCCGCCAGCCGGTCGTGAAAGGCCGTGGCTTCACCGGACCCGACGACGATCCGGCAGCACCGGCGGTGGCGGTGATCAACCAGGCGATGGCGCGTCACTTCTGGCCGGACGAAGACCCTGTCGGCAAACATCTGAGCTTCGATAACCGGAAGCATTGGATGGAAATCGTGGGTATCGCGGGCGACGTGAGGGAATACGGGTTGGACCATGGCGCCGCCGACGAAATTTATCTCGCTTACAACAATGGCTTCGTCAACCGCCTGGTGGTACGCACCGCCATGCAACCGCAAAACGCCGCTCCGCTGGTGCGCGCGGCGATTCACGAAATCGATCCCCTGGTGGCCGTCGATAAAGTCGATACGGTGGAGCGCGCCGAATACGATTCCATGGCGTCGCCGCGCGTGATGACGTTTCTGCTCGGCATCTTCGCAGCGCTGGCGGTGGCCATCAGCGCCAGCGGAATCGCCGCCGTGATGGCGCTGGCGGTGAGCCAGCGCAGGCGCGAAATCGGCGTGCGCATGGCGCTCGGCGCCCAGCGGGGCTCGATCATAAGCATGGTGGTAAAGCAGGGCCTGGCGCTCGCGCTTGGCGGGACGGCGCTGGGCCTGGCTGCCGCGGCTGCGCTGACTCGCCTCCTGGCCCGTTTTCTTTACGGCACCAGTCCCACCGACCTGGTCACGTTCAGCGCGGTGGTGGCGCTGTTCCTGGCGGTGGCCGCGGCGGCCTGTTTCATTCCGGCGCGGCAGGTGACGTCTATCGATCCGCTGATCGCGCTCAGACAGGAATAAGAAAACCCGCTCCCTCACGGTCGCGGCTCCGCGTGGGACCGAAACCTCCCATTGACTCCACCCCCGCCCACTTGCTTAACTATAGTTAAGTCATGGCGGGAGTCGGACAGAATTCGCGCTCTCTGGCGGACGTGCATTCCAGCGTCGGCATATCGCAGCTGTCGTTCTGGCGGCGCATGTTCGCTTTCGCCGGTCCGGCTTACCTGATCAGCGTGGGATATATGGATCCCGGCAACTGGGCCACCGACCTGGAGGGGGGCGCGCGCTTCGGCTACCGCCTGATGTGGGTGCTGGTGATGTCCAACGCCATGGCCATCTTGCTGCAGACGCTGAGCGCGCGGCTGGGCATCGTGTCGGGGCGCGACCTGGCGCAGGCGTGCCGCGAAACCTATCCGCGGCGCGTCAACCTGGCGCTGTGGGTGCTGTGCGAGATCGCCATCGCGGCCTGCGACCTGGCGGAGGTCATGGGCGCGGCCATCGGGCTCAACCTGCTCTTCCACATTCCCTTGCTCATGGGCGTGCTGCTCACCTCCGCCGACACCCTGCTGGTGCTGTGGTTCCAGAGCTTCGGCATCCGCGCCATCGAAGCTTTCGTGCTGGCTCTCATCACGGTGATGGCGGGCTGCTTCTGCATCGAAATCCTGTGGGCGAAGCCGGCGTTTTTCGAGATTTTCAAGGGCCTGGCGCCGCGACCCAATCGCGAAACGCTCTACCTGGCGGTCACCATTCTGGGCGCCACGGTGATGCCGCACAATCTCTACCTGCATTCGGCGCTGGTGCAGACGCGCAACATCGGCGGCACGGAGACGGAAAAGCGCACGGCCTGCAAGTTCAACCTGATCGATTCGGTGGTGGCGCTGAACGGCGCGCTGCTGGTGAACGCGGCCATCCTGGTGCTGGCGGCGGCCGTGTTCTTCAAACGCGGCATCGTGGTGACGCAGATCCAGCAGGCCCACCTGTTGCTGGTTCCGCTGCTGGGCACCAGCCTGGCGGGCGTGCTCTTCGCGGTAGCGCTGCTGGCCTCCGGCCAATCGTCCACCCTCACCGGAACCATGGCGGGGCAGGTGGTGATGGAGGGCTTCCTCAGCATTCGCATGCGGCCGTGGCTGCGACGGCTGATCACGCGCGCGCTGGCCATTACGCCCGCCGCCATCACCATCTACGTGGCGGGCGATCAGGCTACGCTCGGCCTGCTGCTGCTCAGCCAGGCGGTGCTGAGCATGCAACTTCCCTTCGCGGTGGTCCCGCTCATCCACTTCACCAGCGACCGCGCCCGCATGGGCTCGTTTCGCAACCGACAGTGGGTGAGCGCTCTGGCGTGGATCACCGCCGCCGTCATCATCGGGCTGAATACCTGGCTGCTGGTGGATACCATTGGAGACTGGCTGGCATCGGCTGGGGCGTGGCGCACCCTGGTCTGGCTGGTCTGCGTGCCTACGGGAATCGGGCTTGGTCTGCTCCTCATCTGGATTACCGCGGAGCCCTGGATCACGCGGCGCAGGCTGGGGCGCGCTTCGGTGGAACTGCCGGAGATTGCCGGCGCCGCCACCGAACAGGCGCCGGTTTACCACCGGATTCTGGTTCCGCTCGACCATACCAGCCTCGACCGGCTGGCCGTGAGCCACGCCGCCGCCATGGCGAGGCTCTATGGGGCACGCCTCTTTCTGCTCCACGTAGAGGAAGGAGTGACCAGCCAGCTTTACGGTCCGGAGGCATCGACGGCCGAGGTTGAGGCGGGCGAACAGTACCTGGAGAGGATCGCACAATCATTGCGGGATCAACAAATTAACGTAGAAACCTCAATTTCTTATTCAGGTTCCCCAAAAAAGGAAATTGTGCGCTATGCGCGGGAGATTCATCCCGACCTGGTGATCATGGGTGCACACGGGCACGGGGGATTTAAAGACCTTATCTTCGGGAACACGATTACTCCCGTACGCCACGATTTGGACATTCCCATGCTAGTAGTGAGACCGGGCAAAACCTGACCCTGCCGGCGGCAAGACCGCCAGCGCTACCCTGAAAGAAGTGGGACAGCCTGCCCCAAGGGCGTGTCGCAGCTACCCAAGCGGCACCAGTCGGAGATGGTTAACTAACGTAAATTCAACAGGTTTCATTGGTATGACAAATGCTTTTTGGGGCTCCGTGCGCCACTTCGTGCTTGCGTTAGTGCTGGCCTTCTGCGGGTTGCCGCTCCAGAGCGCCACTCTGGAGCGGCTTACCCTCAACGATATGGCCGTGAAATCGACGCTTGTGGTGCGCGGCCGGGTTTTATCTTCCCAGGCAGCTTTCACCGGCCGGCTGATCTTCACCCACTACCAGATCCAGGTGAGCGAGTGGTTGAAGGGGCATGGCTCCGGCACGGTGGACGTGGCGGTTCCCGGTGGTGTGGCGAACGGCATCCGCCAGACTGTTTCGGGCGCGCCGGAGTTTCAGCCGGGCGACGATTATGTTTTCTTCCTGTGGACCGGCAAAGCCGGAATCACGCAGGTGATGGGCCTCACGCAGGGGCTTTTCCGCGTCACTGGAACGGGCAGCGATCCCACGGTAACGCGCACTCCCAGCCACGAGCTGATGCTGGACGCGCAAACGCATAAGCCGGTGAGAGATGAAGCGCTCCAGATGCGGCTGAGCCAACTGCGGGCGGCCCTTACCACCGCTACCCAGGGGGCGGCTCAATAGTGCGACACCGGCGCACATTGCGAATGCTGGTGGTGGCCGCGGCGGCGTTGCTGCTGGGCATGCCGGCCGAAGCGTACTATCACTACACCTATTACTTCAACGGCAACCGCGGCACTCCCATCCGGGCGCGGTTCAGCCTGGCAGCCGGCAATACGATAACTTTCATTGTGAACGATGACGGTCCGGCCAACTATGGCGCGGGCGACACGTTTGGTTCGGTGCTGGCGGAAGTCAGACAGGCCATTGCCGCCTGGAACCAGGTGCCGGCGTCGCAATTGAAGCTGGTATTCGGCGGGCTGGAGCAGTATCCACAGAACCAGAACACGCCCGGCGTGGATATCACGTTTAACCAGCTGCCTCCCGGTTTGTTGGGCTATGCCAGCCCGAACCTGCCGGCCCAGCCTACGCTACAGAGCGACGCCAATGGACAGTTCGTTCCGATTCAGCGCTCCACGGTAGTGCTCACCAACGACACCAGCCAGCCGCCCGGGCCAACCTACCAGGAAGGGTTCTTCACCACGGCGGTGCATGAAATCGGCCACGCGTTGGGGCTGCAGCACACCTGGACCGGTTCGGCCATGACGCCGAGCGTGGTGGGACGGAACACTACGCGCGCGCGGCCCATCGACGCCGACGATATCGCATCCCTTTCGGTTCTTTACGGCGCGCCCAATTGGACCGCGCAGTATGGCTCGATTTCCGGGCGCGTGACCTTCACCAACAATACGCCGGTGAGCATGGCCTCGGTGGTGGCGCTGCCGGTGAACGGGCCGGCGGTGAGCGCGCTGACCAATCCGGACGGAAGCTACACCATCAACGGGCTGCCGACCAACAATCAGTACCTTATTTACGTGCACCCGCTTCCGCCCGACGCGATTCCCCAGGGCGGCGAAGGCCTGCTGCCACCCGAAGACCAGAACGGCACACCGTCCATGCCAGATGGCGCCTTCCAGACAGAGTTCTTCCCGGCCACGCTGAACCCCGCCAGCGCGCTCAGCCTTACCCTGACCGCGGGCTTTCCCATCACGAACGTCAATTTCTCGGTGCGGGCACAGAGCTCGGTTTCGCTGTACGACGTTCAGAGTTGGGGCTATATCGACCCGGGCACGCACAACTACACCTCTACGCCGGGAAGCGTGGCCATTAACCCGTCTCCCGCTTTCGCCAACTCCACGCAGGGGCAGATGCTGATCGCCGCGGTGGCGAACTCCGTCACCATGCCGGCCAGTCTCCAGTCGGTGACGATTCTCGGCGGCTTCAAGCCGGCGCCCTTCACGGCCAATTGCAACGTTTCATTGAGCCCTTGCTTTTACACGTCGGGTCCCTGGATGGTCGGTTTCTTCAGTTCGATTCTGGGCGCCGGCACCGGCCTGCGGCACATGGTTTTCAATATGGGTAGCGATATCTTCGTGCTGCCGAACGCGGTCACATTAGTGCAGAATCCGCCGCCGATGGTCACCGGGGTGAATTCCAACCCGGACGGCAGCGTCACCATTAACGGAACCGGCTTCGCGCCCGACACGGCGATTTATTTCGACGGCCTGACTGTGCCCGGTACGTTCAATTCGAACACCTCCATTACGGTGATGCCGCCGCCGGGAAACAGCGGGCAGACCTCGGTGGTGGCGGCTTATAATAGCGACGGACAGAATTCCACCCTGCTGCAATATCCCGGTTCACCCATTTCTAATCTGCCGACATATCAATTCCCCTCCAGCGGAACACCGGCGCTCAACATCAATACGACGTCGCTGCCCACCACCACCGGGCCGGGCGGCTTCTCGGCGATGGTGGATATCTCCGGCTCGAACACGAATTTCGTAAACGGGCAGGTTGCGGTAGGGTTCGGGACCACGGATATAACGGTTAGCCGCGTTTGGGTGCTGAGCCCGATCCACCTACTCGCCAACGTGGTGGTAGCACCCAACGCGGCTATTGGATCGACCGAAGTGAGCGTGATTTCGGGCTTCCAGGTAGCCAACCAGCCCTTCGGCTTCCAGATCCAGACACCCAACCCGGCGCTGCCCGTGATTGGCGCGGTGGTGAACGGTGTCCCCGGCCAGGCCACCATTTACCCCGGCGCGGTGGTCACGATTTACGGCAGCAATCTGCCCGCTACGACGGGCGCCGCGCAACTCACGCTCTCGCCGGCGGCAACGACGGGCCAGTCCACTACCCTCCCGGTTCTTTTCTCCTCCAGCAACCAGATGAACTTCCAGGTGCCGGCGAACTTCCCGACGGGTCCGGCGATTCTGACGGTGAGCAACGGCGGCGGCTCGACCAGCCTGGTGGTGCCCATCGCGCTGGCGCCGCCCGTGATTGCCGGCATCGTCAATAGCAACAATGCCGTGGTGGACTCGACGCACTCGGCCGGCCAAGGCGACATTCTCACCATCCAGGCGAACGGCCTCGATCCGACCGTGGCCGGAAATCTTAGCCGCTTGCAGGTGACGGCCGGCGGATTCTCTATGCCTGTGCTCTCCGTCAACGGTTCGCAGATCACGTTCTCGCTGAATCGCTCCTTCGGCGGCACGGTGGTGCCGGTAGCGGTGGTGGTGGACGGCTCCGCCAGCAACCTCTACTTCATGCTGGCGAGATAAGAGCTCCTGGCTCTGATAGCTTATTACTCATGATCAAATTCGCGATTCCCCTGCTTCTTGCCGGGCTTGCTTTCTCTGCCGATGCTCCGGGCGTGGTCCACTGGACCGCGGCCTCCATGAAGGACTGGCGCACGCACCTCGCACCCAAGCTGGATGCCCAGCACGTGGCCACCGAGCGCGTCGGCGACTTCGGCAAGTATTATTTTCTGGCGGTGATGCGTAACAGCACCGGCCAGGCCGAATTGCACGAAAACGATGCCGACATCATGTTTATCCAGAGCGGTGAAGGCACGCTGATTACCGGCGGCTCGGTTATCGACCCGAAAACTACAGCGCCGCATGAAATCCGCGGTCCCGGCATCAGGGGCGGTAAGGAGACCAGGATCGCCGCCGGCGACGTGGTGACGATTCCTCCCAAAACCCCGCACCTGGTGAAGCTCGATCCGGGCAAGGAGATCGTCTATATGGCGGTGAAGGTGCTGGAGTAAACCGCGGTAGCGCCGGCGGTCTTGCCGCCGGCCGGGCACACCGGCGGAAAGACCGCCGGCGTTACTCTTTCCAGAACAGCTCGGCATCCGAGCGCCGCACGTAATTGGCGTCGAGAGCCGCCGGATCGCAAGCCTGGCCGCGCTGGTAGCGATCGGCGGCGATGCGGGCGATGGCGGCGGCGAGAGAGCGCGGCGCCGCGGTTACGCAAGCGTGGGCGAAGCGCGTGCCGGCCAGATCGGGATTAAGGTCCAGACAGACGAATTCCAGCTCGCCCGGCGGAAGCGTCTCCAGCCAAGCTTGCAGGCGGGTTACGGTTTCGGGCGCAGCCAATTGGCCGGCGGCATCGTAGACCGCGCCGTAAATCTCGCTGCGGCGCGCATCCAGCAACGCGGCGCGCAACGGGAGAGTTCCGAACGAGGCGAGCACCCGCAAATTGGAAACCGCTACCGCGGGTTTAGCCGCCGCCTCCGCCAGGCCTTTGATGCACGCCAGCCCGACGCGCACGCCGGTAAACGACCCCGGTCCCGAAGTGGCGGCAAAGCAATCGATCTGGTCCGCTTTCATGGCGTGCCGCGCGAGCAGGGACGCGAGATGGGAGTAGATGATGTGCGCGAAACCGGTGGGCGCTTCGATCGCAATCTCTTCCAGCGTCTGGTCGCCCCGCGCCAGCGCGATGCTGCCGTGTTCGTGCGTGGTATCGACCGCCAAAATCAGAGGGTTCACTGTTTGAGTGAGTACCCCTTGGCCAGCATATAAACGGTACCGTAGCCGTTGATGCCGTACACCTTCAGCAGAATGTCGGTAGGGAAGCTGGTGGCCAGACCCGCGGGAGGTGTGAAGCTCCCCTGCTGGCCGGTGGCGAGCACGCGGTATCCCTCCCCCTCAGACGTCACTTCGCCGGTCCACATCCACAGCATGGAGCGGGTGCCGCGCGTTTGGCGCTTCAATTTGGCCGAAAAATCGGCGGGCTTGCCTACCGCCAGGTCGCCCGCGGGCCGCTCGATATCATAAGGGATCTTTTCCGGATTAATCACGATTTCCTGCACCGGAACATCCCACGATTCGAACTTGTAAGACTTGTTCATGCTGGCCAGCGTGCCTTCCCGCACCACGTGCAGCACCCAATCGTGGAAGCGGTCGGGCGGCTCGCCGGTGAAATGCTCGCCGCTGTACTTGGCGCGGGTAGTGGCGCCGTCGGAAGGGTCCACCCAGAACACGTCGTACCCATGGTGCTCCACCGTCAGCTCCACTGGCCCGGGCTTTTCGATGTACACAACATATTCCACGCCGGGACGGGCCATGGCGCGGCCGCCATCCACGTCGAAATAGGGTTCGAGGTCCCAGTGGCGGGTGGCGTTCATGAAATCGAACCAAACCGTCATGGCCTTGGCCGCGGCGGGGGCGCCCGCGCCGGCGCACTCGGGGTATTGGCCGTTCATGGTGGCTTCCCACAAGCGATGGCGCAGCACGGCGGCATCCGCCTCCGCCAGATGGTTCACGGCGGGCACCTGATAAAGCTGGTGCTCAATGGCGCCCACCGCTACATCGGGCGTGCCGTAGCTGGCATAATCCATCCAGCCGTCGTCCAGCAAGGGCGCGGACGTAACGTGCGCGCCGGCGGTGCGCGGATGATGGTAGCCGTCCATCTCTTTCAGGTAGCCGCCCAGCTCTTTGGCCAGCGGGCGGGAACCCGGATAGTCCTCGAAAGCGCCCAGCGGCTCCCAGGTGACATTCATGGCGGCGTAGCGTCCCACCAGAAACGCAATCAGCCGGCGGCGCGCAGCGGGCGTGGGAAAGAGCTTCACCAGGGCGGCCGCAGTCGCGGCAATAGTTAAATCCGCGACGATTCCTTTCTGATTCAGATAGCGGACGCGCTGGTCCAGGCGCTCGAAATGGGCGAGGTCGGGGACGTCGCCGCTGAAGCCGCTTTGGTTGCCCTCGCCCAACACCAGCCCGCGCACGTGAGTGAATTTCTCCGCGGCACGCTCGTCGGCCAGCGCACGGAAGGAGGCATCGTCCACGAAACCGAACCGCGGCTCGGCCGCGCCCATCCACAAGTGCGCTTCGGTGAGCGGGCCGGTGTGCGCGATCCAGGCCCAGTGATGCAGGTTGGCGGCCTGAATGAATCCGAGCGATTCGGAATCGGCCGCGGTGAAGGTACCGGTTTTACCGTCGAGGTCGGCAACGTTGCTGGTGAGGCGGTATTCCCACTGCCCACTCTTGGGCGGCGCGAATCGAACCACCATGCGATGCCCGCCATCCCAGTAGCCCGGAACCGACGTGCTGCGAAATTCCGGCGAGCGGAAGTCCACCCGCAGGTCCACGGTGGCATAGGGGTTGGGATGGGCGGCGGCCGCGGGACCGGTCAGTTCAAATACCAGCTCGCACGGCGACCAGGCGGGAATGTTGTCGCAGGGGGCGGGCTGGGCGTGGATGGCGAGGGGGAGAACGATGAGCGCAGAGACGCGGAGGATCGGGGAAAAGAAGGGGGTGGGGGGTTGGGAGTGGGGAGTAGGGAAAGGTACCTCGCTTCGCTCGGGTCTTATTGAAAAGAGCGCGAGCGCAGCGAGCTTCCTTCCCCTACCCCCTACCGCCCAGTCCCTACCCCCTGCTTCCCTTGTCGTCCGCGCTGAAAAACAGCCTGCATTCATAACGTCCGTCCCCTTCATGATAAACTCCATCCGTGAAGCTGGGTGTCGTGCTGTTTCAACTCGGGGGGCCGGATTCGCTCCAAGCGGTCGAACCATTCCTCTACAATTTGTTCTCCGATCCGGATATTATCGACTTTCCGTTTGCGCGCATCGCACGGCAGCCGCTGGCTCGGCTGATCGCCGCGCGCCGCGCCAAACATGTGGCCCACCATTACGCCGGGCTCGGCGGCAAAAGCCCCCTGATCGAAAACACCATGCGGCAGGCGGCGGCGCTGGAAGCGCGGCTGCGCCAGACCGCGGACGCTCGCGTGGCGGTGGCGATGCGTTATTGGCATCCGTTCACCGCCGAGGCCATCGCGCAACTCGAGCGCCACCGGCCCGAGGAAGTGGTGCTGCTGCCGCTTTATCCGCAGTATTCAAAAACCACCACCGGCAGCAGCTTGCACGAATGGACGCGGCGGTTTCAACCCAATGGCTGGCACCCGCGCATCCACAGGGTGGACGAGTTTCACCAGGATCGGCACTACCTGGAAGCCGTGCGGCAGGCCATCGACCTGGCGCTGCGTGAGTTTCGCGATGCCGGCGGCGTGGATTTCGTCTTCAGCGCGCACAGCGTTCCGCTGGCGGTGGTGGAAAGCGGCGATCCCTACCAGCAGCAGATCGAGCGTACGGTGGAAGCGGTCTGGCACCTGGGCGGCTGGCCCGGACGCCGCCATCTTTGCTACCAGAGCAAGCTGGGAGCCTCCAAGTGGCTGCGTCCCTCCATGCACGAGACCATCCGCCAGTTGGCGGCGGAAGGACGCCGCCAGGTGCTGGTAGTGCCCATCTCGTTCGTCTCCGACCACGTCGAGACACTGCACGAAATCGATATCGAGCACCGGGCGCAGGCGCGCGAATTGGGAATCGAGCAATACCGCATGGTGCCGGGCCTGAACGATTCGCCGGCGTTCATCGAAGCGCTGGCCGAACTGGTGCTGGCGCGCGTGAGCAGTCCGGCGATGTACGCCGGCTCCGCTTGATCCAACCGTAGACGGAGATCCCGCTGCCTACGGTGCAGACCACGATCAGTCCCACCAGAAAGCCCTGCAACACCGGGTTTTTTGCCCATTGCAGGATGCGTGCGCCAAACAATAGCGCCAGTACTCCGATGGCCGTGAAGCGCGCCATGCGTGCGGCGCCCACCACGGCCAGCAAGCGGCTGCGCGGATATTGTAAGGCAGCCGCCGCCATAACGAACGGGGTGAACGGAAACGGCGGGGGCGCAATCGAGGCTACTACCAGAGCCCACCCGAACCTCCCCGTAACTTTTCGCTTCACGTATTCCAGCCGCCGCCGCGGCAGGTGCTTTTCCAGCCCGCGTTCACCCGCCTGGCGCAGCGTCAGGTCCACCAGCAGGCAACCGAGCACCGAACCGATGGTGGACATAGCGGCGTAGTAGAGCATTCGCCCGGTGCTGTGCGACCGCGCGGTCATGGCCACCACTAGCAGGTCGTTGCCCAAAGGCGCGAACAGGAAGGATGAATCCAGGATTCCCAGAACCAGCAGGCCTGGCCCTCCGAACTTCACCAGCGCGAACAGCAAAAGCTTGAGGCGATGCATCGCGTCTCAACGTCCCAAATCATTGGGGATACACGTTGCGCGCCAAAAGCGCCAAACCTTGGAGTGAAACCACACATACGATAACTGCGGCGGCGAGGGAAGATGGAAGTGGAGGCAACATGAGCCCGCATCAGACCTTCACGCGAATTCCCCTCCAGGTGGGCAGCGAGCTGCGCATCCGCAACAATGGCGAATTGCGCGTCAGCAATCCGACCCTGGAGATCATGAGCGACGACCAGGGCAATGCTCTCACGCCGGAAGCCGCGGCCGATGCGGCACTCGATTATCGCTTCGATCCCGAAACCGGGGAGCACGTCCTGCGGCTGCTGGAACCGGTGAGACTACGATCGCCCCGGCCGAGCCGGAAGCGCTGATTGGTGCATGAGAAACTCCGCCAGGAGGTCGAAAGACACCGCCCACGTGGTACTGGGAGCGTCGTAGCCCTTCAACTCCACCTGGCGTCGCAGGAAAGGGGCAGGCTGCGCCAGGTGCAATTCCTCGAACGTCCTTTCCCCCAGCGCCACGCCCAAACCAAGATCCTTGGTGGCTGCCTCCAGCCGGAAGGCGGCATTTACGGTGTCTCCCAACGCGGTGAAATCGGCGCCGCCGACAATCGCCGGTCCGGTGTTGATGCCCGCGCCAATGCGCAGCGGTCCGGGCAGCGGCAGCGCGCGGTGCAGGGCGGCGGTTACGGTGTCGATCTCGCTCACTGCCTGCAGCGCCCGTATCAGGTCGGGCGTCAGGTTCGACTGGTTATCGTGTATCCAAACCGCCATAACGGCATCGCCGATGTATTTTTGGGCCCAGCTTCCCAGCCGCTGCGCGATCTGCCCGGCACGCAGAAACCAGGTCCCGATAGTTTGCGAAAGAACCGCTTCGGGGACAGAACGGGCCAGCGGGGTGAAATCGCGAATATCGACTACCACAATAGTAGTGAGCGTGTGGGTGTGCAAGGCTGTTGTAGGCAACTCGCGCGGATTCGCGCCCGGAGGAAAGGACCCACTGCCGGACCCCAACGGTGCGCCCGCCGGCGGCGCGGTGTTGCGAAAAACCAACTCCTGATCGCCTAACACCAGGCGGTCCCGGTCGTTCAATACCGTCGGAAGACTCACCCGGTGGCCATTCACGAAGCTGCCATTGCGGCTACCCAAGTCGACTAATGAGTAATCGCCGGCTTCACGGCGCTGGATAAGGGCATGCAGGCGCGATACGGACCGGCTATCCAACTGCACCGCGCAACCGTCGCCGCGGCCGATGGCCCACGACTGTCCTCCCACCAGCGGGAACGAGCGGCCGCTGGCTTCCAACACCAGGCTGGTTTCCGGGGCGGAGGTCTCCACAGGATTCACTCTAGCAAACACATGCCGGACAGCCTTGCCGCTGCACCCTGTGGCGCAGTGTTAAACCGTTCACACATGTTACAATTTTTGAAATCACCCTAGGAAATCAGTCCTAAATCTATTGTTTTGTACTAGAAACCACCAAAAGTGCCGGTACCAAACGGTACAAATGGAGGGATTTTTTTTACTAACTTTGTGGCTACAATTATTCTTGGAAAGCGCCGATAGATCATCAGGGATACCTGAATGGCGATAACAATCACCCAAGTCTTCGTTTACCTTCAACTGCTGGATCTGCTGACCACGCTAGTAGGATTTCGGGTGGGAGCGGCCGAAGCCAGCCCTTTTATTCGCACCCTGATGCACGCCGGTCCCATGATGGGCGTTTTCCTCTCCAAGGTCCTGGCGCTGGGTTTGGGCGGCTACTGCGTGTATACAAAGAAGATGGGGCTGATCCGTCTGATCACCTACTGGTACGGCGTCCTGGTGGTCTGGAACCTGATGATTATGCTGACGGTCCCCGGAGGCAGCCTGCACCCGTAACCTCGGCCGGACCGGCGCTCATGGGCGCATCAACCAGGAAGACGTCAACACAAACGCCGCCAGCAAAAGTATTTCTCCGGGCAGGCGGCGTGCACGCTCCGCTGCCCAACTTTTAAGCGAAAGCTGGTCGTACCAGTATTGCCACATCAGCTCTTCTCCAAGCGGTAACTCCGCGTTTGCGGGATCAATTCGAATGGCGTCGCCACGGTCTCGATGGGCTCGCCGGCCTGTATGATGTTGCGCGCGTCCAGCCGGTCATCCGTGCCGGCCGCGATCCGCAGATAGCCCACGCGGAGCGGGTCGATATGCATGACCCGGCAGCACGTGGCATCCACGGCAATGGGATCGGAGCCCGCTACCAGCACTCCGGCGTTCTTCGCCGTGCCTTGGATGGGGCCGTTGCCCTGCATGCCGATGATGCCGTCCACCATCGCAAACTGGTGGGGAAAGGCGGCGTGCAAATCGGCGATGCACTCGTTGATACCCGCCCAATGGAGGACGTTTTTCGGCCATCCGTAAATTCCGCTGGGCACGACTCCGAAAAGGTTCTTCATGGAAAGCGTTGCCCCGGTCCAATGGTGGGTTTTCATTTTGGCCATGGAGACCAGCAGGTCGGCGCCCAACACTGTATTCGGCAAATAGAACTTCTCCAGACGCGAGAACTGGCGCCGCGGATAAACTCGCGACGCCTCATCCACGTTCAGATCGACGAAATTGTCCTCAAAGCCGGGAACGATTTTGAAGTAGCCGGCGGCGTCGGCCAGGTCGAGCGTGTCGCGCCGGTGACCGGGGCCCTCGGCGATGCGCACGCTGGCGGCGCCCATCCCGCGAAAAGCCTCGAACGCGGCATGCACCAGCAAGGGATTCGTATTGATCGAGCTTCCCGGCTCGAACTCCACCAGGTTGGGTTTGAGGACCACCGAACGGCCGCGCACGTTCAGGCGGTGCGCTTCGAGCACGCGCCGCACGGTCGCGTACAGGCTCTGATCGTAAGCCGCGGCGCGCACGATGGTCACGGTGGCGGGCGCGGAAGCCGGCAGGCCGCGAGGGCGCGACGGCTCGCGTGAGCTGCGGCAAGCAAAGCTCACCGCGGCCGCACCGGCTATCGTCCCCATCCATTGGCGCCTGGTCATGATATCCAGAATGGATTCCTTCCCTGCCCGGCGGCCGAAATCAACGTGTCGATCGCCATCTCCGGCACGGTGCGAAACTGAATTCCGTCCGCGGCGGCAAAGCCGTCCGGCAGCGCTCGATGAGCGTTCAGGCCGAGTCTCAGCCAATTGAGCGCGTCGGCGGAACGGCAATCCGCCAGGAACTGCCGCGCCACAGCCAGGGAACGTTGCACCTGTTGGGCGCTCGACCCGCGCAAGGCGGCCAGCGCCATGCCGGTAGTCTCGGGGTAAGCGTCCGCGGGATATCCGAGCGCGTTCACAGAACCGTGATTCCAGCCGCCGCAGCGGCACATGCGGTTGAGCAGGAAGGTGCGGCCCTCCGCCAGGCGCATGGCAACCTCCTTGGTGGAAGAACCCGGCCGTTCCTGCTCGCGATCGAGAGCCAGCAGCGCGAGCGAAGTCGGTCCTACCCAGGCAGCGGCTCGGGGAACCCAGGGCCAGCCGGGCGCCGACTGGTCCGGCGGCGGCGCATTGCCCGCGAGATATTGCCGCAGCCGGTAGACCAGGGTCGATTCCTCGCCGGTGGTTCCCAGCAGCCACTCGACGGCTCCGCGGTGCACGTCCGAACCGAGGAGTTCGGGCGGCACGAGAGCCACCAGCGCGGTGGTCCAGCCGCTCTCGTCGACACCCGCGCACACCGGCCAGCCGCCATCGGCACGGCGCATCGCCCGTAGCCAGCGAAGGCCGCGGCGCGCCCGTTCCGATTCGCCCACGGCCAACATCGCCAGCACGGAGTAAGCCGTGGGCTCGGTCCACGAAGAGCCGCGCCGGTAAGGCCAGCCTCCGTCGGCATTCTGTTTCTGTGTCAGACAATCAAGGGACATGGCAAGACAAGTTACCAGCCATCAGCGTTCAGCCAGCAGCGGGATCGCACGCGCCGCGCGCGGTCTGAAGGCCAAAGCGGATGGCTGACGGCTGATAGCTGACAGCTTTAGCTTTCTCTCATCTGACCACGCGGCGCTTGCGGCGGCGCGATAACAACAGGACGAGGGTGATGCCGGCGCCCAGCCAGATCGCTGCCTGAACTGCAAAATTCATGTTGTCTCCTTTCTCGAACGAATACACACGTCGCCCGTTCCGGTGGTCGCGTCGGGGTGGACGAATCGGCTTAACGTTGACGGCGGGCGCGGCGTCGGCGCAGGAACAGGTACATCGTCCCTCCAGCCAGCAGCCAAATCATCGCTTGAATTACGGTGCTGTTCATTGTCGCTTTCTCCTTTCGAATGTTTCCGCATCCCCTCGGGGCGTGGGATTCTCCAATGGCACTTTCCTAATGCACCTGCTGCATCATGGGGAACAGGTATTTGAAGATCTGCAGGATGCCGGGACCGGCCGCCACGATCAGCATGGACGGCAAAATGAAAAAGAAAATCGGGAATACCAGTTTCACGCCCACCTTGCCGGCGCGCTCTTCGGCTTGCTGCCGGCGCTGCGTGCGCATGAAGTCGGAATGCGTGCGCAGCGATTCGCCCATGCTGGTGCCGAAACGGTCGTTCTGAACCAGAATCGCAATCAGCTTCTTGATCTCGGGCTCACCGGTGCGCTCGCCCAGGTTGCGCAGCGCCTCGGAGCGCCTTTTGCCGGCGCGCATCTCCAGCGTGACCAAGGCTAATTCCTCGCTCAACTCCGGATGGCTCACCTGCAGCTCGCGCGCCACGTGCTGAATGGCCTGATCGAGCCCGAGACCGGCTTCCACCGAAACCACCAGCAGATCGAGCGCATCGGGAAGCGACAGCCTGAGCACCTCCTGCCGCTTGCCCACTTTCTTCTCCAGAAAGAAGCGCGGCAGAATCCAGCCGGCGGCGCAGCCGGAAACCATCAAGGCGACCTTCATGACCGGGTTGTCCGGCATGTGCGATTCCAGCATCAGCGAAAGGCACAGCATGATCATGGTGGTGATGATGCGTAAGCCGTAAAACACGGGCACGGCGCTTTCCGAACGAAAGCCGCCGCGAATCAGCTCGGTGCGCAGCGTGGCTACCTCGGCTTCCGATGACGGCATGCGCCGGCCGAGGTTCTGCAACACCGCGACGACCGTGTTCGCCTGGCCGCCGCTGCCGGGTTGCACAAGCCCGACGCGCACGCCGTCAATCACGGGTGCGCCGAGTTGCCGCAGAACCCTCCCCGGTTTCAGGACAAACCGGTAGCCGCTCCAGGTGATGATCATCATCACCGCTAGAAATGCGCAAACCGAAACGAATACCGGATGGTCCATTTCACACCTTGATGTTGATAATCCTCTTGATGAAGAAGTTCCCCAGGATCTGCGCCACAATGGCGCCGCCGATCATCAGCTTGCCGTCCGAATCCGCGGCCATGCCTTGCAGGTATCCGGGCGCCACCAGCAGCAGGCCGACCATGGTGACGATGGGCAGCAAGGTGAGGATGGTGGCCGTCAGCCGGCCGTGCGCGCTGGCCGCCTTCACCTGGCCCTTCAGGCGGAAACGCTCGCGGATGACATACGCCAGCCGCGACAGGATTTCACTCAAATTGCCGCCGGTCTGTTTCTGCAACAGCACCGAAGAAATGAAGAAGCGCGCATCCAGCAGGGGCACTCGCTCGCCGAAATTGCGCAGCGCGATATCCAGAGGAGCTCCCAGGTTTTGCTCGTTAAAGAGCGCGCGGAACTCCTGGCCCAGGGGATCGGGTATCTCGTCACCCACCATTTCCAGGCTGATGGAGAACGCATGGCCGGCGCGCATGGAGCGCGCCAGAAAATCCAGCGATTCGGGGAACTGCTCCTCCAGCACATTCAAGCGCTTGGTCCGCTTGTGGCGGATATACAGGTAGGGGCAAGCGCCGAAAATGAACGCCAGAACGATGGCCGTTACCACTCCGTTCAGGAGAAAGGGAATCAGCGCCCCGATCCCCAGACCGGGAATGGTAGCCAGCCCCATGGCGGCAATCAGGCGCGTGGACGACCAGCTCAAACCTGCCTGCTGGATCTGCCGCTGCGCGTGCCGGCTGAATTGCAGCGACCGCAGGATCGCCTTGAAGCCCGTCGGCTTGTCGGTTTCGATTTCCTTCAGCAGCGTGCTGATCGGCACCGCCGCGTCGCCGGTGGCCGTGTGCAGCATGTCCACCATCTGCTTTTTGCGGCGGGCGTCGAAATACTTCAAGCCCACGCTCACCGCCAGCAGGACGAGCGCGAAGATGACAACGAACGCGACTATAAGTCCAATGCCCATTTAGCCGATCTCCACCACCGTCTGGAACATCTGCGGCGGAAGGCTGATGCCGCTGGCCTTGAGCCGTTCGTGGAACTTGGGGCGAATGCCGGTGGCCCGAAACCGCCCCAGCACTTTGCCGGATTCCGTAATGCCGGTCTTTTCGAACAGGAAAATATCCTGCAAGGTGATGACATCCTGCTCCATGCCGACCACTTCGGTGATATGGGTGACGCGCCGCGAGCCGTCGCTGAAGCGTGCCACCTGCACGAACAGGTTGACGGCGCTGGCGATCTGTTGCCGGATGGAGCGGATGCCCATATTGGAATTGGCCATGCCCACCATCACCTCCAAACGGCCTAGGCCATCGCGCGGGGTATTGGCGTGGACGGTGGTGAGCGAGCCGTCGTGACCGGTGTTCATGGCCTGCAGCATGTCCAGCGCTTCGTCCGCGCGACACTCGCCGACGATGATGCGGTCGGGCCGCATACGGAGGGCGTTGATCACCAGTTGGCGAATGTGGATGGCGCCCACGCCTTCCACGTTGGGGGGCCGCGTCTCCATGCGCGCCACGTGGGTTTGCTGGAGCTTCAACTCGGCCGCGTCCTCGATGGTGACAATGCGCTCGTCTTCCGGAATGTAAGACGAAAGCGCATTCAGCAGCGTAGTCTTACCGGAGCCCGTGCCGCCGCAAATCAGAATGTTGAGCCGCGCTTTTACACAGCCCTTCAGCAGCTCGAGCATGCCTTCGGTCATGGCCAGCTTGGCCACCAGATCCTCGCCTTTCAGGCCATGGCGGCCGAAACGGCGGATGGAGAGCAGCGGGCCATCCACAGCCACCGGCGGAATGGCTGCATTGACGCGCGACCCGTCGGGCAGGCGCGCATCCACCAGCGGCGACGATTCGTCCACGCGCCGGCCCACGCGCGAAACCACTTTTTCGATGATCCGCAGCAGGTGGGCGTCGTCTTTGAATTCCACCGGCGTGCGGTAGAGTTTGCCGCCGCGCTCGACGTACACCAGCTTGGGAGTGGTGACCAGAATGTCGCTGATCGACGGATCCTGCAGCAGCGGCTCCAAGGGGCCCAGGCCGAATACCTCGTCCAGAATTTCTTCGATGACGCGGTCTTTTTCCACCAGCGAGAGAGGCGTTTTCTCCTCTTCCACCAGTTTGGCCACCGCCGTGCGAATCTCTGCCCGCACCCGCTCCCCGGCCATGGAAGACAGCGCTTCCAGGTTGATCCGGTCCAGCAGCTTGCGGTGGAGCGTGAACTTCAGGTCCTGATACTCCGGCGTGTAACCTTCACGCGTAAACAGGCGGTTCACCCAGCCGGTCTCGCGATTGTCTCCGGATCGGGCCAATGGTTCCATTAAAGCGGGCATGTTCGTTTACAGTCCCCCTCAACCGAAAAGTGCGAATTTTTTCTTGCCGTTGCTTTCGGCATTCTCTTCTTTGAGGCTGGCCAGCTTGGCGGCCAGCTTGGCAATCGACTTGCCGAGATCCGAACGCGTTCCGAGCATCCGGCCCTCGGCGTAGGTTTCATATAATTCCGGATAGTCGTTCGGAATCATGGCAAAAATGGGCACGCCGAGCATTCTTTCCAGCTCGCCGGGCGTGATGTCGAGCCGCTTGGGGGCTCGATTGAGCACCATGCGGATGCGGCCCTTGCCGTAGCCGGTGTCGAGCAGCGTTTGAATGATCTGTTTGGATTGGTGGAGGGCGGGAACTTCGAGCGTGGTCACCAGGCAGACCTCGTCGGTCTCCTCCAGCGCGGCCATGGCCATGCGGCTGAGGCTGCGGCCCAGGTCCACCAGCGTCCAGTCATAATGCGGGCGGGCGAAAGCCAGCACATGCCGCACCTGGTCGTCTTTGGGCTGTGCCTTGTTGGCCAGGGCCAGCGGCGAGGCGATGATCTCCACGTTGGAAATGCCGTTGGAAACCAGCGCTTTCCAATAGGATATGTCTAGCCGGTGAATGTTGTTGATGGCGTCCAGAATCGAGTAAACCGATTTGGTCTTGGTAATGAACCCCACCATGCCGGCATCCAGGTCGAGGTCGGTGAGCAGCACCTTAAGACCCTGCCGGCCCAGTTCCGCGGCCACGTGGGTGACGAGCGTGGTGGCGCCGCAGCCGCCCTTGGCGGAAACGAAAGCGAGCCCCTTGCCGCTGCCCTTGGTGGCGCCGTCGCGCCGCCGGCTGCGCTCGGCGGAACGTTTTTCCAGCGCTTTGCGCAACGGCTCTTCGAGCGGCGGATACAGATATTCGTTCACCCCCGCCCGCAGCGATGAAAGGATCGCCTCCGAATCGGCGGTGGTGTTGAGGGCGATGATCATGGGATCGCCCGTGGCGGCGCGGATGGACGAAACCAGGCCTTCCAGCGGCTCCTTCCAGCCGCTGATATCCACCAGCACGACGTCCGGACGCATTCGCTCCAGACGGTCCAGGAAGTTGCTCACGTCGCCCACGTCCTGGTGCTGCACGATCACGCGGAAGGGCATGGCGCCCAAACAGGCCTGAGTCTGTTCCCAGAGGTCGCGGTTCTCGATCGCCAGCCCAATGGTTAGCGGATACATAGTTTTCCCTACTGCTTGGCCGGTGAAGCTGCCGGCGGGGCGCTGGCCGGCTGAGGAGCCTGTACAGGTTGTCCGTCGGCGCCGACAGCCGGCGCGTTGCCGCTGGGCAAACCGCTAGTCTGCGACTGCGAACCGGCGGCTCCCATGCGCGGCGGCGGCACCAGCAGTTGTTCGTAGGGCACGGAAGGCTGCGGCGGATGCACCGGCAGCGTGCCGGTCTTGTCCATCCCCGGCTGCGAAACGCCTCCGGCCGTATTGGCCGGCAGAAACGGCTTGGGACGGTTCAGGTCGGGAAGCGGCACGCCTTTGGGGATGGGCCGCACGATTTCCGGCGTGACAATCACCATCAGTTCGCTGTTGGATTTTGAGAGTGTCCGGCTGGTGAACAGCTTGCCGAGCAGCGGAATGTTCGCCAGGCCCGGAATCTTGCTCAGACCCTCGGTGAAGCTGTTGTCGATGAGGCCGGCGATCACGAAGCTCTGCCCTTCCTCCAGCTCCACTTCCGTCCTGATCCTGCGCACGGAAGTGGCCGGCACCGTGAAGCCGCCCAGAGAAACGGCATTGGCATAGTCGAGCGCGCTGACTTCCGGATTCACCTGCAATTGGATGGTGCCGCGCGGCGTCACCACCGGCAAGAACGTCAAACGGATGCCGTATTCCTCGTAGGTGATGGTGACGGTGCCCAGGCTGGAGCTGCCCTGCACCATGGGAACCGGAAACTGGCCGCCCGAAAGAAAGCTGGCCTGCTGCCCGTTGAGGGCGAGCACATTCGGCTCGGACAGGGTTTCGGCGAGGTTTTTCGCTTCCAGCGCCTGAATGGCGGCGCCCAGGTTAATGTCCTTGCGGAACAAGAAAACGTTGAGCGCATTGGAAAGGCTGAATGTTCCGGTGGTATCGATTCCCGCGCCGCCGGCCGCGCCCGTGGACACCCCGGTGTACTGGTTACCGGCCGCGGTGGCAATCGCGAGTCCTAACTGCTGGCTGGCGCTGCGGTCCACATCGATGAACCGGACGTGCAGCATGATCTGCGGTTCCTCGGCGGGCACCTTGACGCGCAGCAGATTGACCGTGCGGCCCAACGTGGTCACAATCGCCATGACGCGCTGAGCGGAAATCAGATCTCTCACCGTGCCGCGCACGAAGGCCGTATCGTTGTCGTAAGTGACGTTGATGTCGTCGTCTGGAAACTCGCGCGCGATCTGCTCGCGCACCGCTTCCAGCCGGAGCGGGCTTATCCGCACGGTGAGGTCGTAAACCAGCCGCGCGCCGCCCTGCTGCCAGACAATCAAAGAGGTCTCGCCGGCGGCCTTGCCATTGATCAGAACTTCCTTGGGGTTGATGGCCACCGCCTCCACCAGGTCGCCATTGGCGACGGAAATCTTTTCGATATTGAGCGGGCTGTCGATGATCAGCGATTTGCCGACCGTTGCCAGCAGCTTGCCGTCGGTGCCCGGACGCACGCTCTGCGCATCCGTTTTGGCCGCCGCCGGCTCAGCCGCGCTGAGGCGTGGCGCGGTGCCCGGAGCGATCGCTCCACCCAGGGCGACGATCGCCACAGCGCTTGCGAATGTCCATGTGCGGTTCACTTATTTCGCCTCCCCGGCGTTCTCGAATTTGGTTTCCACCTTCTTGGTTCCGGAGATGATCTCCATCACGAACGGCGTCTTGGGCGGAGCCGGACCCGCGTGCATCACCGGTACAAATTGCGCCGGCGCCGCGGCCGCGCGCCGTACCGGCCTGAGCGGCGCGTCGGCATCGATGATGGGGTTCCTGCCGCCCGTGAACAGCCGGCCCAGAGCGGTTCCGGGAGTCTTGGTGGTGTTGTGATCGAGCGGATTGCGCAGAACCAGCTGAATGTTGGTGGAGCTAGCCGCCAAGCTGAGTTGTTCCGCCTGCTCCGGCGTGGCGAGCAGATTGATCACGGGAACGGTAACCGGCTTGCCTTCGTTGTCCTTCTTGAAGTCCTGTCCCGCGGAAAGCACTTCCATGTTCTGGAGCAGTGTTTTGGTGACGGTGCCCATGCGGTTGTCCACTCCCGGGGCAGTGCCCGAAATCAGCACGTCCACGCGCATGCCGGGAACTACGAAGCCGGCCACGCTGGACACATCGCTAACGTGGATCGCAACCGCGCGCATACCGGGGGGAATCATGGAGGCGAGACCGCCGCCGGCGCCCTTGGCGGCCAGCCGCGATTCGAGCACGGGCTCCTTGGCGATGATACCGGTCACCACGCCGCGCCCCACCAGGTCTTGCGAACGCGTGCTGGCGCCGGCGGGAATCGGCCCTGACCAGTCCGTGAGTTTGACATCCTCCTCTTTCAGCACCGTGCCGGGTTCGAGATCGCGCGTGGCGAGCACGATGCGACTGGTGGCCGCGGCGGCTTTGGCCGGCTCTTGCGGCCGGTTGGCGAGCAGGCGATAGAGCAGCAGGCTGGCGCCGGAAGCCACCACGAAGGCGAAAATGAGAACACCGAGAAATCTCTTATTCATGACTACCCCGTTTCCCCAATCGCCGCGAAGCCGGATGACCTCGCGGTTTATCAACGGGACCTATTCGCCGCCGGCCCGGAGGGCACCCCGGCCGCCATCGGCCGGCTCGCGGCGTCTTGACCCCAACGGCAATCCACGAAGAGCAGCCGCAACGCACCTCCGACATTCGGCGCCCCGCGACTTACGCCGCGGCTTCTTCGCTAACTACCGTTATTGCGAGGCACGCCCCTCTTCGAAAAGCAGAGTTAGGCGGCGTGCCTCGCCGCACGCGCGCGCTGAATCTGTAGCTGCACCTCTCGCTGCGCGCGTCGTGCATTCGCCCGCCGCTCAACCGGCCCCCAACTGCGGTAAACCGGCCAGTCCCGGCGGGCGCCCCCGGAACTAGCTGGCACTGGCGTTGGCAGCCGACAGCTGGCTGTTGGTCGCAGTCCAGATGCCCTGTACGCTCTTGCCCGCTCCGATGAACAGCGCCGCGGAAGCCAGCGCCACGAAAGCCATGAGCAGGGTGTATTCGATGAGGTCCTGGCCCTGTTCGTCGTTCCAAAAGTTACGCAGATACGTCATGTGAGTCGCTCCTTAGGTCTTAAGATTTGGTTTTGAGAATCGATTGATCGCTAGCCTGAGTTTTCGTGACCTCGCGGTCACGGCCTGATCCGCCGCCGAAGGCACGGGTGGTGAGGCCTTGGGGGCCTCCATCCCGGCGGCGGCGGAAACCGCTGCGCCCCTGGGCCGGAAAACCAGCGAGACGCCGTCGTCATAGACGACGCGCCAACGGCTGGATTCCTTCAGCACGCCCGTAAGCGGCGAGCTGGGGGGCATTAAAATCGTGTCGACGTTGAACTGCGCCAGCGTCTGGTCCCATCCGTGATTCACGCTCACGATGTCGGCCACCTTCTTTTCGAAATCGGAGCCGAAGTAGTCGCAGCGCCCGTCCACGAACACCTTGTGGTTCGGATAGAGGCGATAGATGAGGTAGTCGCCCCACTGGTCGAAGGTGAAAATCCGCGCCGCGGGAATGCGCTCCAGGGTTTCGATGGCGCCCGCGGGGAAGGTCTTGGGGTCGAACTCGGCGCGGAACCGCTTGGGCGGATTCGGCGCCCACAACAGCGCCGCCACCAGCAGGACACCGGCCGCGCTGACGGCATGGGTGCGCGGCAGCGCGTCGGTTTCGCACATGCTCGCGGTAACCTGATTCACCTTGCGCGCGGCGGCTCGCAGCCATTCCGCCACGTGCACCTGCGGCAGCCGCTCCAAACCTTCGCGGGCCGCTTCCGCCACCATGGGAACCGTGAGGATCATGGCGATGGGAATGTTGCGGGAAGCCAGCAGCGCCGCGTGAGCCCACATCACATAGAGGAGGGGCTCGGTGTAGCGGCCCTGGGAAACGTACCAGGCCGAAGCCAGCGCGCCGCCCAGCAGGATGGCTTCGAAAAACATCGCCAGTGGGTGATGGAAGCTGAGCGACATGTACTCCATGATGTGCTGGGCTATGTAGGAATCCCCCAGGAACTCGATGACGTGCTGGTGCAGCCGCCAGCCATAGGGATTGGCGAGGCTGGCTACGAGGCAGGCGAACGCGCAGGCGAAGTAACCGCCGGCGTGGCGCACCTTGGTTTGCCAGCCCTCGCGGTCGGCCGCCAGCACAACGGCCAGAATTTCGCCCGCTCCGTAAACGCCGATCATGGCGATGCCGACAAAGAATCCGCCGTGCAGATTGGTCCACAGGGCGGTGGCGGGAACCAGCAGCCACAGCGGCCATCGCGCGCCTTCCCGGACGCGTTCCAGGACGACGTAGAACACCACTACGAAGAACAGCGTGAAGAGGTGCGGCCGCGCCAGCCAATGCACCGAAGAAGCAGCCGCTCCGGCCATGGTGACGAGGATCGCGATCACCGCGTTGGATTTCCGCCTTGCCAGAAAATAGAGCAGCGTGAAACTGACCGAGAGCAGCAGAATGGAGGCCAGCGCGATGGCGCGCAACCCGCCCAGGCCGTTCAGCCCGGCGAGCACGACATCCGCCAGCCATTCCCAGGCATACCAGGCCCCGCCCGGCTTGGAGTAGGAAAAGAGGTCCTGGAAAGGCACGCGGTGATTCTGGAGAATCCACTGGCCGGTGCGAATGTGCCAGCCTGTGTCGCAGTCTCCCAGCAGCGTCTGCATTCCCTCCATGCGGCCGAACAGAAAAACGATAGGCATGAGGAATGCGAAGTCCGTCAGTGACGGTAGCAGTCTGACCGCGATTCTGGAGTCCTTCGCATCCATAAAACTTCAGGCCATCCAGGGCTCAGCTTCGGGTTGCAACGCATCCATAGCGCTCAGGCGCATGTGGAACGAGCGAAAATCCATATAATTTACGCGCAGCGCCACCCTTGGGTAATTGGCGCCCGAATCGGAAACGCGCAGCACGGTGCCTTGCACGTGCATACATTTCTGGCCGAACCCGTGATGCGCCGGCAGTTCCACTTCGATGGTGATGATCTGTCCCAGCGAGGGCGGCGGCAACGGGCCATTTTCGCCGCGCCAAGCCACCAGCATGCCGTTGCGGCTGATATTTTCGGTGAACATCGCGCTATGCGTCCACAGCGCCGGCGACGTGACGTGACACCAGAGCTGGATTTCGATTCGCGGACTCTCACGCCGGTTGATATTTCGCATTAGGCCTGCTTGACACTGGCGAATTTAGCGCGCAAAAGGCGGTCTATCAATATCGTAAATGGGCTATAGCGCGGTGTATGCAAAGGTTATCAGGCGGTGTAACGTTGCTTTTTCGCAATGTTTCGTGGAGTATTTTCTCAGTGCAAATCAGACCCTTACCTCTGGTTAGTACGGTACCCGGATGATGCGGATAAGGTTATTAGCAGTCAATTATCGAGTACCTTTTCCATTAATGCAAACTTTGGTATGCGCTTTGAACACATTGAAGTTAAAGCGTTTATAAGATTGTGAGCGTTTGGTTAACGAGGTAAATAATTAGAATTTCTGCTGAATATTTCGCTATATAGTTGAAAAATGATATTGACAACGGAAGTAAATCGACAGACAATCCGAAGAGAACAGCCCAAACGGCTACAGAGAAATCTGAGAAATCAGGTTGGCTGATCAAAGCGGTTTTGGCAAGAGGAACGGAGAATATGACGCGAATTCTTCTCTATAGTGATGAACCGATTTTGGCGAAAGGATTGGAATCGGTCCTTTGCCAGATCGAGGGCTTTGAACTTCTACCCACCTGCGGCACCGTGTCGTGCCTCATGGAACAAATGACGCACGGCGCTCCCGACCTGGTGCTGATGGACCTGACCCCCGAAATCACTTTCGCGGTGCTCAGCGAAATGAAACATATGATGGCGAGCTGCCGCATCGTGTTGTGGGTTAACTCCATCTCCACGGAGCTGGCATTCCAGGCCATGGGTCTGGGGGTGCGGGGCATTCTGCGCAAGACCCTACCCACCGATCTGCAGGTGAAATGCCTGCAAAAGGTTCAGGCGGGCGAACTCTGGTTCGAAAAAGCTCTCACCGACAGCTTCCTGTGCGCGCGCCGCGTGGCCCTCACGCAGCGCGAAGGGCAGCTCGTGAGCCTGCTCTCCCAGGGACTGAAGAACAAAGAGATCGCCACCACCCTGATGATTTCCGAAGGCACGGTTAAGGTTTACCTTTCCCGCCTTTTCCAGAAGGTCGGCGTGAAGGACCGTTTCGAGTTGGCGCTTTTCGGCCTGAAGAACCTGACTACCGGCCAACTTCCGGTTTCCGATAAGGGCCACAGGACAGCCGCGGCCATGCCCGGACTCCGCTCGCTGGTGCTCGAGAAGCCGGCGGAACGCGCCGATGCTCCCGCGCGCTTCCCCACCCCGATGCGCCCCATCGTCACACGCCACTATTGATCGCAGCCAAGATCCGCCAACCTGAGCCGGCGCGGAAGGCGCGCGGACCAGCCCAAAACGGCTGGTCCGTCGAGCCTCCGCGCCATTTTCATTTAACGGACAATTCGTCCACTACAGCCACACGGTCGATCGATCGAATCGGCTCCCCCTTCCATTCACCCGCCATAGCCGCGCTTCGTCTATACTGCGCGTATGGGCGCTGTTGAAGCTCACGCCGCGGGAACTTTTTGCTGGGTCGAACTCGGCACGACCGACCAGAATGCCGCCAAGCAATTCTACGGCTCGCTGTTTGGCTGGACTGCAAACGACTTTCCCATGGGTCCGGATGAAGTCTATACGATGTTCGGCCTGGAGGGACGCAACACCGGCGCCTGCTACACTCTGAGGCCCGATATGCGGGAGCACGGCGTACCCCCGCACTGGCTGCTCTATGTTTCCGTGGCCAACGCGGACGAGACCGCGGCCAAAATCGCACCCGCCGGAGGCAAGGTTGTGGCGCCGCCCTTTGATGTGGCGGAGTTCGGCCGTATGGCAGTGTTGCAGGACCCCACCGGCGCCACTATAGCCATCTGGCAGCCAAAGATGCATCACGGCACCGGAATCGAGGGCGTGCCCGGCACGCTCTGCTGGGCCGACCTGATGACACCCGACCAGGCAGCCGCCGCGAAGTTCTACCAGGGGGTGTTCGGTTGGCAGGCTGACCCAGGCAAGGAGAATACAGGCTACCTGCATATTAAGAACGGCGACAAGCACATTGGCGGCATCCCACCGGCCGCGTATCAAAACCCCAACGCGCCACCGCACTGGTTGCTGTACTTTTTGGTAGAGCACTGCGACGCCTTGACGGCGAAGGCCAAAGCTAACGGTGCGAACATCTATATGGCTCCCATGAATATGGAGGGCGTCGGCCGCTGGTCGGTGGTCGCCGACCCCCAAGGCGCCGTCTTCGCGTTGTTTCAGCCGGCCCGCTGATTTAACGCTGTAGTGGCGATCGGCCGGCCCGCCGCGGAAGGTCGCCCCTTGGCGACTGGCGTTACCTATCCCGTATGGACTCCCAGGTGTAAGATCGTCTTCGGAGGTCGCAGATGATCCTGGTTGTCGGTGCTACCGGCCTGGTTGGGGTTGAGGTTTGCCAAAGGCTGATGAGGCGAGGGGAACCGGTAAGAGCGCTCGTCCGCGAGACGAGTTCGAAAGAGAAGGTTGAAGCCCTCCGGTCATCGGGTGTCGAATTGTGTGTTGGCGACCTGAAAGACCCTCAGTCGATCGTCGCTGCCTGCCGGGGCGTGAACGCGGTGATCTCGACTGCTTCCTCGACCTTGACCAGGCAACCTGGAGATTCTATTCAATCGGTTGACGCAGCCGGACAATTGAACCTCGTGAACGCGGCGAAGGACGCCAACGTGGGGCGGTTCCTCTTCGTCTCGTTTCGCCGGACGCCGGGCATATCGTTCCCTTTGGGCGATGCGAAAGCGCAGGTCGAGAATGCCGTTGCCAGTTTGAACTTCACCGTCATTCAGGCGAGTTGGTTTATGGAGGTCTGGCTGGGGCCGGCCCTGGGATTCGATTATGCGAACGCAGCGGCCCGCATCTACGGACCGGGAACGAGCCCCATCAGTTGGGTTTCGTTCCGCGACGTCGCCGAGATGTGCGCGATTGCCATTCGACATCCGGCGGCCCAGCGGAAAACGATCGAGTTTGGCGGACCGGAGGCGCTCAGCCCCCTTGAAGTAGTGGCCCGCTTCGAGAGAATTGCTGGCAGGCCGTTCCGCTTGGAACATGTCCCTGAAGCGGCGCTGCGCGCGCAATTTGAGGGAGCCACGGATTCGCTACAGAAAAGTTTCGCGGCGTTGATGCTCGGATACCTGCACGGTGACGCCATGAACATGGCACCCGTAGTTGAGACGTTCGGGATCAAACTCACCAGCGTGAATGAGTACGCGCGCGGCGTGCTGGGGAAGGCAGCGCCGGCATAGGGCTCCCCGGAAAGCGCCCCGCCGCGGCCGCCCGCCGCTACTGCATCGGCAACA
>Ga0335081_10002478_pt1 | contig 29087 bp, 23 predicted proteins | sample Lox_Sample_35_FD_206713 | JGI IMG/M metagenome (GOLD analysis project Ga0335081, IMG submission 206713) | Soil microbial communities from Loxahatchee National Wildlife Refuge, Florida, United States - Lox_Sample_3.5 | ecosystem: Environmental > Terrestrial > Soil > Wetlands | place: USA...
TCCGTTCACGAACACCATCCCGCAGATCGAACCTGCGAATTTCCTGAATCTGCTCATCGTTGACGATGAGCGATCCATCCGCGAAGCCTGTCGCGAAGTGGCGCAATCACTGGGCTTCTTCACCAGCCTGGCCGATTCGGCGGAGCAGGCCTATCGCGCGCTCGAGTCGCAGAATTTCGACGCTGTATTGCTCGATCTGCGGCTTCCCGGCGCGGGCGGACTCGATGCGCTACGCCGGATCAAGGAGAAGCGTCCCGATGCGGCCGTCGTGGTCGTCACCGGATACGGGACGGTGCAGTCCGCGGTGCAGGCGATGAAGAACGGCGCTTACGACTACGTGACCAAGCCGTTCAGTGTCGACGAACTCAAGCTGCTGCTGGAGCGCGTGGCCAGCCACTTGAAGCTGAAATCGGAGAACCGCCTGCTCCGGGAAAAGGTGAAGTCCAAGCACGGCTTCGGTGGCATCATCGGCCGCGCGCCAGAAATGGAGAAGCTGTATCGCATCATTGCCAAGGCGGCCAACAGCATTCACCCGGTTCTGATCCTCGGTGAAAGCGGGACCGGCAAAGAGATGGTGGCGCGCTCGATTCACTATTCCGGACCTTTCCGCGACAAGCCGTTCATCCCGGTCGATTGCGGTTCGCTGGTCCCAACGTTGATCGAGAGTGAGTTGTTCGGGTACGTGAAAGGCGCCTTCACCGGAGCCAATCAGACGAAAGACGGACTGATGGCTATGGCGGAGGGGGGCACGATCTTCCTCGACGAGGTGGGCGAACTTCCCGTCGACTTGCAGGCGAAAATGCTGCGCGCGATCCAGGAAAAAGAGATTCGGCCTGTGGGTAGCACGCGCCGAGTGCCAATCAACGTCCGCATACTGGCGGCGACCAACCGCGATCTGGATCAGGCGGTCACCCAGGGAGCGTTCCGGCGCGATCTTTATTTCCGGCTCAACGTGCTCAGCTTGCGGATTCCTGCTCTGCGGGAACGCCGGCAGGACATTCCTCTGCTGATCGGACATTTCATGGAGCGCATGGTCCGCGCGTCAGGCCAGGAGAAGGTGCTCAGCGATGACGCCATGAAAGTCATGCTGGCCTACGACTGGCCAGGCAATGTGCGCGAGTTGGAAAACTGCCTGGAGCGCAGCTTCGCTTTTATCAGCGGCCCCGTGATTCATACCGCGGATCTGCCGCCGGAGATCGCCAATCTGCCGGTGCCGGAGTCGTCGAATCGGGAAGCGAACGGCAATCTGAGGATCATTCCGATGGCGGAACTGGAAAAGCGCACGATCCTGAATGCGATTACCGAGTTGAACGGTGACAAACTGCAAGCAGCGCGGCTACTCGGAATCGGCAAGACCACACTTTACCGAAAATTAAAGGACTACGCCGCCAACGGATAGCTGCGCCCAATTCTGCACGGATTTGCGTTAGCGGGAATCCGGGATGGGAATTGGGGGCAGGAGCGCAGACGTAAGCCCCGTATTTCCAGAGCGCCGTACGTGGCGGCTGACGTGCAATCGAAAAAGATATGATCCTACTCATCACTTCGTCTGCAACCGGCGCACAATGTGCCGAGGCGATCCACGCCGCTACGAGCCAGGAAACCCATTGGGCCAAAACCTTGCAGGAAGCCGCGACCCGTTTGCGCGAACAGAGTTACTCCGCGGCTGTGATCGATCAGTTCCTGCTCGAAACCGAACCGGAAGAAAGCGATCGCATGATTGAACATTTGGGCACAGCCTTTCCGGTCTATGTGAACTTCGGAGTCTCCGGCATGGAACGTCTGCTACGCGACGTGCGTTCGGCGCTGCACCGCCGCCGTCGTGAAGAAGCAGCCGCACGTCGTGCCGTAGCCGAGCAGATGCAGAGCGAAATGCGCGAGACGTTGACCGCCATGCTGCTCTCGTGTGAACTGGCGATGTCGGTGCCGAATGTGCCCGATCCCGCGGCTGAGAAGATTCGCGCTATCGACATTCTGGCGCGCGAGTTGCGGTTGCGCCTGGAAGTGAATTGAACTTTGTGGATGTCATTCCGAGCGTCCAGCCTTGGACGCGAAGAACCTGCTTTCGTTGTGAATCTTTTGGAACAGAAGGTATGGGGGTAGACACCTTTTCCACGGATTCGACGGACGGCACCTCTAGTCGGGGATTCTCCGTGAGTGCTCGCAGAATCAGGGCCTTGTCGATCTGGATGCCAAGAAAAATCAGAGAAACTGTAGGGAACCGTTGACAATTTCGGTTGACAGGGGTGATATAAGATGAAGTCCAGAAGGCGGTCGCGAATAATGAAATCCCACAAACCGGCGATGAAGAAAAGCGCCATGGCAAGGGAAGCAGAAAGAATCTTCCAGCCAGAGCAACCGCAGCATGAGCCTTCCGCATACGATGCATACCCTGGTCCCAGCGTGCCTGTGATTGTGCAGACCTTCACTACCTATTCAGTGTGTGAAGACCCTATACCGAACCCCTTCAAACGCATCTAAATGCCTGACTGGGGCAGCGTCCTTAACGAAATCAATGGCATCGTCGCGCAAGCGGCCCAGCAAGCACAGCGCGCGATGGACATGGTTCGGCGCAAGTACCTCAAGGAACTTGCGGACCAGACAGGGAGAAATGTCATCGCCTACTACTCGGGTTTTCTGTCGAAACCTGACGTTGCCAACTCAGAAATCAATGATGAGGATAAGAATGGCTTCATGATGTGTGTCCACACGATTGGACACGACCGGAGGAAAGGGTTGGACTTGATTCTACATACTCCGGGCGGAAACATTGCGGCTACGGAATCACTCGTAGACTATCTTCATCAAATATTTGGCAACAATATCCGGGCGATCGTTCCGCAGATCGCTATGTCGGCGGGAACGATGATCGCCTGTTCATCCAAGGAAATTATTCTCGCACGTCATGGTAATTTGGGTCCTATCGACCCGCAAGTTCGAGGGGGAATTCCTGCGCATGGTGTGAAACAAGAGTTTGCGCGTGCGCTACGCGAGGTAAAACGCGACCCAAGTCGAATTCCGATGTGGCAGTCGATCATAGGGCGATATGGCCCAGCATTCCTCAGTCAATGCGAGAATGCTATTGCCTGGTCGAAGTCATTTGTAGAGTACCAGTTGGAACATTTCATGTTTGAGGGTGATCGGAATGCCCATACGAAAGCGCAACAAATCGTCAGGCGGCTCACAGACTACAGAGGCAATAAAACTCATCAGCGGCACATTGGTTTTGATGAGCTAGCAGCTATGGGACTGAAGATGACCCGATTGGAAGATGTGCAGTGGCACCAAGATTTAGTTCTGACAGTTCATCACTGTTACATGCACGCGCTGATGAATACCCCATCGTTCAAGATCATCGAAAATCACAAGGGTTCGGCATTTGTTAAACAGCAGTCGATACAGCAGTTTGCGATGCCGATTCAACGATCATGAGTTTATTTAGTCAGCGTGCGGTCGCAGCTAGTTAAGTACGACTCGCTACCGATGGAGCCGATGGCTCTGTGGGCTTCTGGTATCGACAGAATTTTCGTTCGCCATAACGTGTCCTGCAAACATGACCGGCAACCCGCGTCACCGCCGCTCCGCGCCGGTTCAGAATGACACCCTAAAAGAGCACAGAGGCTGCTCTCCTAATATCTTTCCGTTATTGTGCGCGCCTGCACGCTCAGATAACTTTCCGCTGCTTCTATTCTGTGGACTTGGGGTCCCGGAAAATCTAAACAGCATCCTGCATACGGCTGGACGTGGGCTTACGCGCTCGTGTGTCTGGGATGCAAAAGGACGTTCCCGTGCGGCCGTACTACGTCTGTGGATGTATTCAGCGGATTTCTGCAATTCTCGTCATTTCGCTCATATCAACACTGGGATGGGCTCAGGAACTGGGCACGGCAGTCATCACTGGAGAAGTTTCTGATCCCCAGGGAGCAATCGTCCGCAATGCCAATGTCACGGTTGTACAAAAGAGCACGGGAGTGTTGCGGAAAACTACCTCGAACGCCACAGGTCTGTTCGCGTTGAACAACCTCGCGCCGGGATCCTATGAGCTACACGTCGCAGCCGGGAGCTTTGCAGAATATGCTTCGTCGGTTCAGCTGGAGATCGGGCAACAGACGAATCTGAAAGTCCGGCTCGCCCTGAAAACCCAGCAGACGGTGGTCGACATCAATGATGTTGACGCGGTTCCGCTGGTGGATACAAGTTCGTCTGTCGTCGATGGCGTCATCAACTCGCAGCAGATTGACAATCTTCCGCTTAACGGGCGCAACTTTCTCGAACTGGCATTGTTGACGCCGGGAAATACGATCGCTCCGAACTTCGATCCCACCAAGCAGGGAACGGTTGTGATTTCTTCTGCCGGCCAGTTGGGACGGGGCGGCAATGTCAGCATCGATGGCATGGACGACAACGACGACGTAGTCGGCGGCATGTTGTTGAATGTCCCGGAAGATGCAGTGCAGGAGTTTGAAGTCGCGACCAATCGATTCTCGGCGGAGATGGGCCGTTCAGGGTCCGCGGTTGTCAACATCGTAACCAAGTCTGGCACGAACACACTGCACGGATCGGCTTCGGTCTACGAGCGTGACAAAGCACTGCAGGCGGCGACGCCAATTTTCAATCCCACCAATGGATTCGTTGCGCCCGCGAATGAGACGCCCGACTTTAATCGCCAGCAGTATGCCGGCACTCTCGGCGGACCGCTGGTGCGAGACAGGGCGTGGTGGTTCGCGGCGTTTGAGTATCGCGATGAGGTGGGAGGGGTGGTCACGGGCACGCGCAACCTGGCGACGCAGAAGATCGATACCGGTTTCTCGAAGGTGCCGATTACCGACCCCATGGGCACGCTGCGCGGCGATTGGAAAATTTCCAACCGGGATACTCTAAGTCTTCATTACAACATCGAGCGGCTGACAGCGACCGGCACGTCGAGCTTTCTCTCCGGCCAGCCGCTGGGTTCGGCTTCGGAGCGGCAAAATCTGACCAACAACTTTCAGACCTTTCAGGCCGCATGGACCCGCACGCTGACTCCGAATCTTCTCAGCCGCACGAGTTATTCTTTCAACAACTTCATCAATACCACGGCGCCCGTTACGTCCAGTCCCGAGCTGGATTTCCCGGGCTTTGCCGATGGATCATCGTACCGCGTGCCGCAACAGACGCGGCAGAAGCGTTCGCAATTTGACGAGAACATCGACTGGATCCGCGGCCGTCATAATCTCCACTTCGGCGGCGAGTTCCAGCGCATTGGGGCAGATTTCAATCTAGGAGTGTTTCAAACGGGAGCGATTGAGTTCATTCAGCCATTCGCTGATGCCGACCGGAATCAGGATGGCGTCATCAACGATGCGGATCTGCTGTTCGCCGTGGCCATCCGCAGCGCAATCCCGACTACGCCGCTCATCATTCCCGACGCGGACAACAATCACGTTGCTGCGTACATACAGGATGACTGGCGGGTGCATCCGCAATTTACCTTGAATCTTGGCCTGCGCTATGAGATCGATTCGGATGTAAACGATCTCGGGCATTACAGCCAGATCAATCCGATTTTGCAGCCGTTCTTGCACGGCAATCGTCACAAACACAACGATTGGGGCCCGCGTGTGGGATTCAACTGGACGGCAAAGAACATACCCTTCAGCTTGCACGGGGGCTACGGAATTTACTACGACCGCGTGACGCTGGAAATCGACTCCCTCGAGCGCGGACTCGATGGGCGGGCGCTGCCGATCAACGTGAGCTTGGGAAGCGCGAACTATCTCGACAACAGCGGCAACTTCGTTCCCGGTGCGCCTACATATCCCAATTCGCCCTTCAGCGGGTTCGTGATTCCCGGCGCCGGCGGCGCTTCCGAGGGCATGAATCTCATCGACAACGACTTGCGCAACCCGATGGTGCAGCAGTTCAACCTCGGCGTGCAGTATTCGTTCGCGAAGAATTGGGTGCTGAAGCTCGATGGCATTCACAATCTGGGAACCCACTTCATCATCGGTGTCCCGGTAGGATCGGTCTTTAATCCAGCGTCCGGAGGCCCGGAGAGCGTCACTGACCTGCAGTCCACCGTGAACACGCACTATGACGCTCTCTGGGCAGTGGTGGATCATCGATTCAGCGATCATTTCCAGTTCCATAGCGCGTATTCATTTTCGAAGGCGCTGAATTATGCGAACTATGATCAGGTTCCGTTCGGATATGCGCCCGTCGACCCCACTGATCTGCGCCGCGAATATGGCTTTGCGCCCATGGATCAGACGCATCGACTGGTCCTGCAGGGCACGGCCGAACTGCCGTTCCATCTGCGATTCTCGCCGCTTTGGACTTATGCCTCGGGCGTTCCCATGGACATTCTGCTCGGCGACGGCAGCGGCGATAGGGTCCCAGAGCTTTCCCGCAATGCCGGTGGACGCCAATTCCACACCGGGGCAGAACTGAACGCGTTCGTCACGCAATTGAATGCTGCGGGAGCGCTGAACGGATCGTTGGGCACGCCACTGCCCATGGTCTCTCCCAGCGCGCGCTTCAATGACACCTTTAACTCGTTCGATCTTCGCCTGTCGCGGGAGTTCCATCTGGGAGAGCGTTACAACCTGCAGGCGTTCGGGGAGGTTTTCAATCTCTTCAACAAGACGAACATTCTCGGGAACAGCAATTCCAACTACTCGGGCTTTTACAATGTGTTGGTGCCGGACGGCAACAATCCGAATTTGGCCTCGGCCTTCGGCCGGCCCTCCAGCGGTGCAGGTGGTGTATTCGGATCTGGAGGTCCACGGGCCTTCCAACTGGCCGTGAAGTTCGCGTTCTAGAGGTCCTGCGACCGCGACAGTGCTTTTTGAGACGTCATCCCGATGGCCCGCGTTTTCACCAGCGGGCCGAGGGATCCCGCGAGCACTCGCAGACGCTGCCCGCAAGATCCCTCGCTCCGCGAAGAAAAGCGCTTCGCTCGGGATGACGCATCAATAATGGCCGACTCAGAAATTTCCTTTCACTGTCAGGCCGGAATCGAACTAAAATAAAGCCGGTTGGTAGGCGGGATGCCGTGTCCGGCACGGCGTTCCATGCTTCTCCGGAGGTTCTGTGCACGTTCTGGTCACCGCCGACTCGCTGTCCGGCTCGTGGACCTATGCCCGCGAACTGGTCACCGGACTGGTCACACGCGGTGTGCATGTCACGCTGGTCAGCTTCGGGGAGATTCCTTTTCCGGATCAGACCTCGTGGATGGATCACCTGCATGGGCTCGATTACCGTCCGACGGCGTTTCGACTGGAATGGATGCAGGAGGCCGAACAGGACCTGCCCGACTCTTCGGAATTTCTCATCTCGCTGGTTAAGGAGCTGCGGCCTGACGTTCTGCACCTCAATCATTTTTGCTATGGCAATCTTCCGGTCGACGTGCCACGCGTTGTGATGGCGCATGGCGATCTGATTACCTGGACGCAAGCCGTTCACGATCGTCCGCCACGCCCGCAAGCCTCGCTGAGTTGGTATCGAACTACGGTGATCAACGGACTGTCCGGCGCCGACGCCGTCGTCGCTCCATCCGCATGGATGCTCGATCGCATCTCTGCTTGCTATGGAACTCCGCGGCGTGGTGAGGTGATTTATCCCGGACGCAATCCAATCTTTTTCAATCCCTACGTAAGCAAGGATGATTGCGTCCTGGCTGTGGGACGCCTGGTGGATGCGAGCAAGCAGGTGTTTCTTCTGACGCAGCAACGCCATCCGCTGCCGGTCTGCATTGTGGGAGCGGAGCAGACCGTACCCATGCCGCGGATTCCGATCCGCGCCGATGTGAAAGTTGCAACGGAAGAGACATCGGTCGCGATCCGCGGTCCGCAGACCGATGCACAACTGCGCGCCCTTTACAGCCGCGCCGCGATTTATGCGGCGACATCCCGCTACGAGCCGCTAGGGATGCCCGCTCTGGAAGCTGCCTTCTCACGCTGCGCCATCGTCGCCAACGACATTCCAAGTTATCGCGAAATCTGGGGCGATGCGGCGCTGTATTTCCGTACCAACGATGCGGCCAGCCTCGCCGAAAATATTCGCCTTCTCAACGAAGATCGTCCGATGCGCCGCGCCTACGCCGAAATGGCTTACGCCCGCGCCCGCGAACGCTTCACCACCAAGCGCATGATCGATCAACTGTTGGAACTGTACCGCAGCGTTCGTCGTGTTCACGCCGAAGCCGCATAGCCCGCTCAAGACATCCCACCTGCGTTAGTGATATCTTCTTAGGCTTACTAGAAACCCGTAAGGTTGGAGGATACCGATGGCTCAGGTAAAGATCACTGTGCGGCCCAATGGTCCGCTGCGTGTCGAAGCTCCCGAGGGCTCCATTGAACTGGTGGACATCAACGGCAATCAGTTCGATCTCACCGGCAAGACGGCATTTTCTCTTTGTCGCTGCGGCGGATCCGTGAACAAACCATTCTGCGACGGCACGCACAGCAAGATCGGCTTCCAGGGCGCCGAATTGGCGGTAAAGAAGGCGGAAGGACAGGCATAAGCCCATCGGCTTCCGGAATTCTGAAACGCATTCCGGAAGCTCGACGGCGGCTCAGCGGGGGGAGTGGTGCGGGATTCACGGGACCGGGAACTGGGGATGCACCGCAAGATCACGCGCCGCGATTTCCTCAACGGCGTTGCGGTGACAGCCGGGGCGGCCATGATGCCCTGGCATCTGTCCGGCGCAAGTACATCCGATCCCGAGAAATCTCCGAACTACTATCCTCCCGGCCTTACCGGGATGCGCGGGAACCATCCGGGATCATTTGAAGCCGCGCACGCTCTTCGCGACGGAACCTTTTGGGATAACGCGGGAAAGCCGGAGGACACGGGCGAGAATTATGATCTGATTGTGGTTGGCGGTGGTATCAGCGGGTTAGCCGCCGCTCATTTTTATCGCAAGGCAGCCGGCAATCAAACTCGCATTCTGATCCTCGACAATCACGATGACTTTGGCGGCCATGCCAAGCGGAACGAATTCCGGGTGAACGGCGCGTTCCGCCTCGGTTTTGGCGGCACTTTTTCGATCGAGAGTCCAGCTCCCTACAGCGCAGTCGCGAAGGGATTGATTCAAGAGCTGGGCATCGACGTTTCTTCGTATCCGAAGTACCTCGACAAGAACCTGTATCGTTCGTTTGGCCTGCGTCCCAAGATTTTCTTTGATAAAGAGACTTTCGGCGTCGACAGGCTGGTTGTGAATTACAACCCAATAGGCGGAGGTGAGAGTGAAGACGCGGAAGGGTTCGAACTCAAGCAGCTGAGGATCTTCTTGGGCGAGGCCCCGATCGCAGGTCAGGCAAAGCGCGACCTTGAAGCGCTCTATGAGGCCCCAAAGGACTATTACCCGGGACTAAGTTCGGACGAGAAGAAGGCGAGGCTGGCCCGAATCAGTTACGCGAACTACCTCAAGGAAGTTGCTGGTGTCCACGAAGACATCGTCAAGATCTATCAGACACTGCCGCACGGCTTGTTCGGAGTCGGGATCGATGCGGTCGCGGCGCAAGATGCGTGGGGACTCGATCTGCCAGGATTCAAGGGCCTGAAGCTGGATCCGACGCCGGGCAAAGGAATGAATCGCGACGCGATTCCGAATGAAGAAGCGGAAAAATACTTTTTCCACTTTCCCGACGGCAACGCGAGCATTGTGCGACTGCTCGTGCGTCGATTGATCCCGCAGGCGGTGCCGGGACGTTCGGCGTCGGATGTGATTCTGACGAAGGCGAACTACGCCAAACTTGACCAACCCAGTTCTCCGGTGCGGATTCGCCTGAACAGCACCGCGGTTCGCGTGAAACATTTCGGGGAGTCAGCAGATACAAAACAGGTCGAAGTTACGTATGCCAGGGAGGGGAAAGTTTACACCGCAAAGGCAAAGCATTCGATCCTCGCTTGCTGGCATGTTGTCATTCCCTATATTTGCGACGAGCTGCCCGCAAAGCAGAAAGAAGCTCTCGCCTCGGCGCAAAAAGTGCCTCTGCTGTACACCAACGTTGCGATTCGAAACTGGAAATCATTTCAGAAGCTCGCGACGGATTCGATCTACTCCCCCGGCATGTATCACTCTTATGTGAATCTCGACCTGCCGGTCAGCATCGGTGGATACGAGTGCGCGCGCAAGCCGGAGGAGCCGATCGTCGTGCACATGATGAAAGCGGCGTGCCATCCCGGACTTCCCGCGCGGGATCAGCATAGTCGTGGCCGCATGGAGCTTTACACGACTACCTTCGAAGATATGGAACGCAAGATTCGTGACCAGTTGGCGCGGACTCTGGGGCCCGGCGGATTCGATCCGGCGCGCGATATCGCCGCGATCACGGTCAATCGCTGGCCGCACGGCTACGCCTACGAATACAACTCGCTGTTCGATTCCTTCTGGTTGGAAGGCGGTGAGACTCCGTGCGAAGTTGCGCGCAAGCCTTTCGGGCGCATCGCGATCGCGAACGCCGATGCCGGAGCGTATGCATATACGGATGAGGCCATCAATCAGGCGTACCGCGCGGTGGGGGAAATCACAAAGAGCTAGCGCGCCCGGTCTAGTGATGGAACGGAGAGCGACCGAGCCGAAGCGGGACTCCGTAATAGTGCACGAGCGGCACGGCGCAGCCGGCCAGAACGAGTGCGGCGACAAGGAAAAAAAGGACGCGGCGTGAGGCGTGTCCCTCGTGCGGCGCAAACTTGGCGATCACGGCGCCCAGAGCGAGGCCGCTGACCAACCCGCCAATGTGGCAGGCGTTGTCGATCCCTCCGAAGAATCCGCCAAGAAACAAATTGAAGACCGCGAATACAAGCAGACTGCGCAGCGTGCCGCCAATCGCAATCCGCGGCAGCGAGAATTCACCGAGGTAGAACGACGCGATGAGTGCGCCGGCAAGTCCGAAGATTGCGCCCGAAGCGCCAACGCTCAAAACATTCACGTTCCAGGCAACGCTCGCCAATCCGCCCGCGATGCCCGTGATCACGTAAATGGCGCCGAACGTCCATCTTCCGTAAAGCGACTCGCTCAATGCTCCCAGATCCCACAGGCACCACATATTGAAGGCGATGTGCAAAACGCCTCCGTGAAGAAACATGTAGGTGAACAAGCGCCACCATTCGCCTGTAATCGTATAGGGACCTCGATTTGCACCGAAATGCACTTCGATCGCGCCGGGGAAATCGATGGAGCCGCTGGCGAGAACCATGGCCAAAAAGATTGCAATGTTAGCGCCGAATAGAACATGGGTGAGTGTGATCGTGGATTCGCGGTGCACCCAGGGCGCGGGCATGACGCGTTGCCGGACCTCATCGGTCACTTCGCCGCGCTGCTCCGCTTCGTGAAGCTGACACCACTGGCAGATCTTCTTCAACGAGAAGGCAGGAAGCTGCCGCCCGCATCGACTGCACTTGGCCATGCCACATCAAGACTACCAGTAGTTGAGGATATTCGGGGTGGAGCAGATTACAGGTCGGGGATGTTGGAAAGAATTGCTGATTTGCGATTGCCGATTGTCGAATGAAAACCGTACTCCTTGGAATCCAATCGGCAATCGCCAATCGGAAATCGTCAATGTATGGTCTTCGTCTTCCGCGACATGTAGTCCATTAGCAGATACTGGCCCAGCGTGTAGGGAGTCGTGAAATACGCCTTGCCTCGGCACATCTCGGTGACCTTCTGCACGAACTGCACCAGGCCGTAATCCGATGCAAGCATGAACGTGTTGATCAGAACTCCGGCGCGCTTGCACTTTGACACTTCTTCGAGAGTCTGGCTGACTACGAGCGGATCGAGCCCGAAGGCATTCTTGTAGATGCGTCCGTCTTCGAGCGTAAGCGCCGAAGGCTTGCCATCGGTGATCATGACGATCTGCTTCATGTCTTTTCTTTGCCGCTGGAGAATCCGTTGCGCAAGGCGCAAGCCCTCTCGCGTGTTCGTGTAGTACGGCCCGACCTGTACGCGCGCCAATTGCGAAAGTGGAATCTCTTCTGCCGAATCATGAAACAGCACCAGAGACAGCGAATCTCCGGGATACTGCGTGCGAATCAAATGCGACAGCGCCATGGCGACTTTCTTTGCCGGAGTGAAGCGGTCTTCGCCGTACAGGATCATCGAGTGCGAACAGTCGAGCATCAGCACCGTGGCGCACGAAGACTGGTACTCGCACTGATGCACCTGCAGGTCGGAGTATTCGATATTCAGAGGCAGCGTGAGTCCCTCGCGCTGGATGGCATTCGACAGCGTGGCCGTAATATCGAGATTCAGCGTGTCGCCGAACTCGTAAGTTTTCGACGAACCGCTCGCCTCGATACCAGTCGCGAGATCGCGCGTGTCATGCCGTCCGAAGCTTGATTTGCCAAGCGATCCCAGCAGATTGCGCAGTGATTTGAAGCCGAGAAAGTCGAGACTCTTATCGGTGATTTCGAAGCGTGCCTGCTGCGCTTCTCCGGTCTGTCCGCCGACACTAGACTGCTGTGACGGATCGTGCGGCTGATCGATCGAAATGTAGTCTTCCTGCTGCATGCGCTCGATGAGCTTTTCGATAAGCTCGTCGAGCTGGCCCTCGGCCATCATCTGCTCGATCTGTTCGCGCAGGTTTTCGTCGAACATTTCACCGTTGAGCAGGGCATTCTCGATCGCCCGCTTCAGGTCTTCGAGCGTGTGCTCGCCCTGCGGCATCTCGTACCACATCGAATCCTGAAATCCGCTCTGCAGCAGATAGTCGGCGAGCGCGCTGAGCAGATCCTCCATGCTCATGTCGCCCGCGGGATCGGGAACGTATTTGGAGTAGCGGATTCTTTTCATAACGGCGCCGTTGGTCGTCGGTCCTTAATTGTTGGCGGAAGCTTGGCTCGGGTTCTGACCAGCGTGCTCCAGAGTTTCGCGCACGCGAAGAACACAAGTGTGTACAAGACGAGATCGACCAACAAACCCGGCACCAGCCATGTCCAGGTTGGGAACTCGTGCAGATAAATTCCGAATTGCGCGCAGACCGCGTTCACGATGATTAGACCCGGCCATCCCACTGCAGCCGCCACGACGTTAAAGCCCAGGATGGCGATCAAAGCAGCGATCGCAATCAGGCCTAGCGCAGCCACGAAAGATCGCGATAGTAAGCGCAAGTTTTTTCCCCAACCCTATCGTCGGAGCGCCAAAGGCTGACGGCCGGCAACTCGCGACCATTCAATTAAATTGCCTTCTCGGCCGGTATGGCCTCTCGTCCGGCTCGAACGACTTTTCCCGCACTGGCTCCGGCTTTTTCTCTCCGGCCTTGAACACACGCTCTTCGGTGCGCCCGATGCGTTTGTGTGCATGCAGACCTTCGAGGATGAACTCTGCTGCCGAGACCTGTTGCTCCGCCCCGTCTTTCTGTGAAATGCCTAGCGGTCCGAGTTTGTCGATCAGACCTTGAATTCCTCTGAGATTATCGAGGGCTTCAGCAGCGGGAGCCGAGTCCGACAATTGAATCTCGCCGCCCAGGTCGAACCATTGCACGATCTGCTGCACATTGGCTCCGGTGTAGTATTCGTCGTAAGTCTTGGCGATCGCGGCGCGAATGAGTTCGCGTCCGACGAAGTCCGCACCCTTCATCTCGCCTTCGTATTCGAGTTCCAGCTTGCCCGTGATGGCCGGTAGCGCCGCATAGACGTCGCTGATGCGCGGCACAACCATTTTTTCCTGATGGCGAATGGCGCGCCGCTCGGCATTGGATACGACATTCTCCATCGCGGAAATCGGCAGGCGCTGGCTGACACCGGAGCGCTTATCGATCTTCTTGTCTTCGCGAGCGGCGAACGCGACGCGCTCGATCACTTGCTGGACGTAGTTGGGTAGATGTAACGCGTTTCCGTTGCGGCGCGTCCAGGCTTCCTGCGCGGTAATCGCAATGCCTTCTTCCACCGTCGCTGGATAGTGCGTGCGAATCTCCGACCCGATGCGGTCTTTGAGTGGCGTGATGATCTTGCCGCGAGCGGTGTAATCTTCGGGATTGGCGCTGAACACGAGTGCCACATCAAGCGGCAGGCGGATCGGATATCCTTTAATTTGCACGTCGCCTTCCTGCATGATGTTGAACAGTCCCACCTGGATTTTTCCGGCGAGATCGGGAAGTTCGTTGATCGCGAAGATTCCGCGATTGGCGCGGGGAAGCAAACCGTAGTGCACCGTCAATTCGCTCGAGAGCTCGTGTCCGCCGCGAGCGGCTTTGATGGGATCGATATCGCCGATCAGATCGGCGATCGTGACGTCGGGCGTAGCCAACTTTTCGACGTAGCGATCGTCGGGCGTGAGATAGGCGATCGGAGTGGCCTCTCCCAGCCGGGCAATTTCGTCGCGGCAGCGACGGCAGATCGGCGCGTAGGGATCGTCATGAACTTCGCATCCCGCGACGTATGGCATCTGCGGATCAAGAAGCGTCGTGAGAGCTCGCAGGATGCGACTTTTGGCCTGCCCGCGAAGTCCCAACAGAATGAAATTGTGCCGCGAAAGAATGGCATTAATAATCTGCGGCACAACCGTGTCGTCATATCCAACGATGCCGGAGAAAACGCCGGTCTCGCCTTGTTCGCGCAGACGCGCTACCAGATTGTCTCTGAGCTCATCTTTAACCCGGCGTGCGCGCAAACGCTCTTCGGAGAAATGGCTGCGGCGCAGGTCACCCAGCGTGCGCGGAACACTCATGAAAGGAACCCCCAGAACTAACTTTCCCCGATTATACGCGCGATTCATGGGCCGCGAATCTAGTGCGCGTGGCCATTCCCGCCGGCCTTCTCGCGGGCGCGCGCCACGCGGCGAAGTTTCGGAAGAATACCTTCCAGATAAGCGCTCACGGTCTGAATGCGTTCGCTTTCCGATCGCATGGCAAGAAGTTTCTGTTTGAAGTCCAGATCGAGCGGCAGCGATCCCGCGAGATAAAAGGAGAGCTGATTTTGATCGGCGGCGGAAAGATCCTGCACCGCTCCGGCCAAAGAAAGAATTTCAAGGTGCAACTGGATCGCGCGCACGCGTTCTTCGTCTACTGTGGGTCCGGGTTCATCGGGGACGAGCAACACTTCCGCACGGAGGAATGACCGCTCTTCATTTACTTCGAGCACTTCGAAGCGCTTGCGGCCTTCAGCAACCAGATCGAGCCGTCCATCGGGATATTCCTTCGTGACCGTGACGATTTCCGCCGTGCAGCCGACCTCGGCAATACCCTGCTCCATCGCTCGTACCACGCCAAAAGGCGCTTCGTTGGCCAGGCACTCGCGGATCATTTCTTTATAACGGGGTTCGAAGACGTGCAACGGCAAGGGAGTGCCGGGGAGAAGTACGACCTCGAGTGGGAACAAAGGAAGGAGAGCCACTGGCAAGTCCGATCAACTCGCAATCCTGAAGGCTCTTCGATTGTACGACAGCCAGCCGAACGTTATCTTGACTTGTGGCGAGTGCGAGGATAAAACGCGAACATGGAACTGGAAGGGAAGATCGTGGTGGTTACCGGCGGTTCAATGGGCATCGGCGAAGCAATCGGGAAGAGGTTCGCCGACGCTGGAGCAAGCGTAGTCCTGCTGTCACGCGATGCAGCACGGTCCGAGGCCGCCCGCGCCCGCATCGGACATCTCGATCGCGTGATCGCGCTGTCCTGCGATGTCCGCCATTCTGAGGACATTGACCGCGCCCTCGCCCTGACGCTGCACCACTTCAAACGCGTGGATGTCTGGGTGAACAATGCCGGGCACGGATTGCTCGACTCCGTTGCGCAGGTGGATATGGCGGCATGCCACGAGATGTTCGAAACGAACTTCTTTGGCGCGCTCTCGGCAATGCAGGCGGTTATTCCTGTGATGCGCCAGCAGGGCGGCGGAACGATCATCAACATTTCCAGTGTCGCTGGGCATATTCCTATCCCTTTTCACGCCGCTTACAGCGCAACCAAGTTCGCCCTGAATGCGATTGGCAAGGCGGCGCGAGTCGAACTGAAAAGCAGCGGCATTCATGTGATGACGGTCTGTCCCGGATACGTGAGGACCGCATTCGGCGAAAACGCGGTGCGCGGCAGCGAGATGAAAAAGGTCCGGCCCGGCTCGATCCGAGGCATTACCGCAGAACGTGTCGCGCGGGCGACGTTCGAAGGCTATCGCAAGCAGAAGCGGGAAGTAGTCGTGCCGTGGACAATGCACATCCCGGTTCGGCTCTATCAGCATTTTCCAGGGTTGGTCGAGTGGAGCATGAGCCGGATGGCGAAGTAAAAGAAGTTTCAGATTGAAGATTTCAGATTGAGAAAGATGAACGGGTGGAGTCAATTAATGAAGCTTCGGATTTTGAATCTGAAATCTGAAATCTCAGTTACGAATGGGGACAAATCCGGCCTTCACCCCAGTTCCCCCAGCATGGCTTCCATCTCCGATTGCGCGTGAAGATTCCCCGTTCTACGCGCCGAGGCAATCCCATCTAACAGCATTTTCTTGGCTTCTTCCGTACGTTCGGCGCGAGCCAGGGTCTGAGCGGCCATGAAATATCCGGCTGTGTAATCCGGATGGTTCTCGATGAGAATGGAAAACTCAGCCAGCGCACGGTCGAAGTCGCCTTGTTTGGAATACTCCATCGCCAGGCCATAGCGCGCGAATGCGTCTTTGGGATTTTCGGTCAGCACTTCGTTCAGTGCCGCGATCCGGTCCATAATCGCCTCTGAAAGATGAGATTACTACAGTTGCACCCGGCCGACACGGGGCGCTGTGCCGGGAAAGCCAGCCAAGCGCCCGATTCGCGGCGTAGTGTCGGCTGAAACTGTTCAGAGTTCTCAACTGTGATTACAATGGCACTTCACCAACAGCACCTGTATGGAGGGAACTGAGCTTGGCCTGTCCTTTCTTCATGCCGACGTCGAAACTGGAAACCGGAAGTTGGCCGCATCCAGCACGGCTGCCGCTCGGCTGCGGATGGAGCGGCCACTGTACTGCTCCCGGCCACGAGGGTGAGACTCCGTCCAAAGATATTGTCGAGTCTTCCTGCAATCTTGGGTACGCGAGCGGTTGCAGTTGGGCGCCGGCCGAGCGTGCGTGGGATGCAGTCCGATTCGCGATAGCGGCGCCGGCAGCCGATGGAGGCGGAACAGTTCGCAGCGGCGAGTTGGCCCGCGAACTGTCCCTCATTTACGTTTGCGAACGCGATCATCGCCCCGTCGCGCACGGCCAATTGCAGTTCGATTTGTCGAATGACGTCTGGCTGATTCGCCATGGCGATACTCGGATTCAGAAAATGGCCGAGTGTTTTCTCAAGTCTTACTTGAAAAGGAAATCGTAATCAGCTTCATCCCACAACAAGGAAGAACGTCCAATGGAAGACACGATGAATCCCCGCCCGGTGCGTGATTCGCAGTCGGAGATGGCGGAGATTGTATTGCCCAACGACGCCAATCCGCTGGGAGCTCTGCTCGGCGGACGGTTGATGCACTGGATCGATCTTGCCGGTGCAATGGCCGCACATCGCCATTCGCGCAACTATGTTGTGACCGCATCCGTCGATCACATTGACTTTCTCGTTCCTGTGCGCGTGGGAGATCTTGTCATTCTTCGCTCGTCGGTCAACCGGGTCTTTCACACGTCTATGGAGGTCGGCGTGAAAGTTTACGTCGAAAACTACATCGCCGACACAGCCCAGCACGTGGCGTCGGCTTACCTGACTTTCGTCGCGATTGATCCTGTCGGCAAGCGCTTGACAGTGGCGGCGGTGATCCCTGAGACCGACGATCAGCGCCGCCGCTACGACGATGCCGGACGGCGGCGTGAAATTCGCCGGGCGGAGTTGGAGAGGCGACGCAAGACCCGCTGATTTGTACAAACACTGTGTTGGAGCCACAGGAAATGCTCCCAATGATTTAGCCTGATGGCGGCGAGGAATTCAGGATGGGAAGCGCCCTTTTAGTCCATCGTCTTCGCTTCGCGTTTACCGTTACGTTCCACTATCTGTTTCCCCAACTCACCATGGGGCTGGCCCCGCTCATCGTTGTTCTCAAGACGATCGCCCTCCGCCGCAACGATGAGAAATATAACCAGGCGGCTCGCTTCTGGGCACGAATTTTCGGAATCAATTTCGTTCTTGGAGTCGTGACTGGTATACCCATGGAGTTTCAGTTCGGCACCAACTGGTCTCATTTCTCCACATTTGCCGGAGGCGTAATCGGGCAGACGCTCGCTATGGAAGGCGTTTTTGCTTTCTTTCTGGAATCCGCATTTCTTGGGCTCTTTCTTTACGGAGAAAAACGCCTCGGTCCGCGCGGACATTGGTGGGCTGCGTTCGCTGTGTTCGTGGGTTCATGGATCAGCGGATTCTTCATCATCGTCACGGATGCATGGATGCAGCACCCAGTGGGATACACGAGGGCCGCCGACGGATCGGCACAGCTCTCCAGTTTCTGGCAGTTGGTACTGAATCCGTGGGCATGGTGGCAGTATGCGCACAACATGAGCGGCGCGGTCATCACCGGAGCGTTTGTGATGGCGTCTGTAGGTGCCTTCTACCTGCTCTGGGGTAAGTTCGAAGCACATGGTCGCAAGTTCGTTCAGGTGGGCGTGGTGGCTGGTCTTATTGCGAGCGTGCTGCAGATTTTTCCGACCGGCGATGGACAGGGCCGCATGGTGGCTGTCGCGCAGCCGGTGACGCTTGCCGCGATGGAAGCACTGTTCCAAACTCAGCCGGGCGCTCCGATCGTTCTGATTGGCCAGCCGAATGTGGACCAGAGAAAGATAGATAATCCGATCCAGGTGCCCAACGCGCTCAGCTTTCTGACTTACCGCCGCTGGAAAGCCGAAGTGAAGGGATTGAATGCCTTCCCGGAAGATCAATGGCCAACTAATATCGAACTGCTTTACTACAGCTATCACATCATGGTCGGACTGGGGACGTTGTTTATCGCGATCGCGGTAGTCGCGGCGTTCCTTTTGTGGCGTGGAAATCTCTTCGCCAGGCGTTGGATGCTTTGGATCCTGCTGCTGACGTTGCCATTCCCCTACATCGCCAACACGGCGGGATGGTTGACTGCCGAACTGGGTCGCCAGCCCTTGGCTGGTGTACGCGCTTATGCGAACCGCGGATGGCTACTCCAAGACTGTCTCGGCAGGAAATGGAATTTTCACGCTGCTCGGATTCATGGGAATGTATACCGTGCTCGGGATCTTGTTTCTGTTCCTGGTTCGCCGGGAAATTGAACGAGGTCCGGAGGCGGAAGTGGAGACGGGGCATTAAATGCTGACTCTCTGGTTCATTCTCGTTGCCTTCATGATTTGCGCCTACGTCGTGCTCGATGGCTTCGACCTCGGCGCCGGCATCATCTATTTCACTGCGGCGCGTTCCTCCCGCGACCGCCTGACAATTCTGCGGGCGATCGGCCCTGTATGGGATGGCAACGAGGTATGGCTCCTCGCCGCCGGGGGCACGTTATATTTCGCCTTCCCGCTGCTCTATGCATCCAGCTTCAGCGGCTTTTATCTTCCCCTCACGATCGTGCTCTGGTTGCTCATGCTGCGCGGCATCGGCATCGAACTTCGCGCGCATATGGAGAATCCTGTCTGGCGCGGATTTTTCGATTTCGTATTCTGTGGGTCGAGCGCCCTGCTGGCCGTCTTCTTCGGTGCGGCGCTCGGAAACGTAGTGCGCGGCGTTCCTCTTGGCCCTGATCAGTATTTCTTCGAGCCGCTCTGGACCAACTTCCGAGTCGGTAGAGACAACGGAATTCTCGACTGGTATACCGTGCTGACGGGTGTGATTGCCCTCGTGACGCTAACCACGCATGGAGCGCTCTACGTCGCGTTGAAGACGGAAGGCGATCTCAGTCAACGTGCTCGCGATACGGCGAAGTGGGCATGGTCTGCTCAAGTGCTTCTTACCGTCGCAGGCCTTGTCACAACTGTTTCGATCCGGCCGGGCGTACTCGACAATTACAAGAATCACGCGATCGGATTCGCCATTCCGGTGATAGTTTTCAGCTCGCTGGCGGTCATGATGCACGCGATCCTTCGGCATCGGGATATGGCCGCTTTCCTGGCGTCCTCTACCTACATTCTTGGCATGCTGGCCGGAGCGGCGTTTGCGCTCTATCCTGTACTGCTGCCGGCGAGTACGGATCCGGCGCGCAACCTGACCATCTTCAACGCAGCCGCCGGACACCATGGCTTGAGCGTCGGCCTCGTCTGGTGGGTCCTGGGAATGATCCTTGCTATCGGCTACTTCGTATTCGTATACCGCATGTTCCGCGGTAAGGTGCGGGTGGAAGGCGAAGGATACTGAGGCTGCCTGACGTGCTGGCTCAGAATGCCCGCGTCGTTCCGCTTGTATAATCGAGATTAGGGTTCTGCATCATTCCGCAGTTTTCCTGTCAGGAGCATTCTTTGAACGCACATATGCCGCATCAGCATGGACATGGTCCCGCGCAGCAGGGGCCTCAGCCGCTTCCCGGAGTCGACGTCATCATTGCCGTTGGCTCGGGCAAAGGAGGTGTCGGCAAGACGACGCTCTCGGTGAACCTGGCGGTCGCGCTGGCGAAGATGGGACACAAAGTCGGCCTGCTCGATGCTGACGTCTACGGCCCGAACGTGCCGCTGATGCTGGGGGTGAACTCGCAGCCGCGCATGGTCGGCGACAATCGCATCGAACCGCTCGAGGCGTTTGGAGTGAAAGTCATCTCAGTGGGATTCCTCAATCCCGGCGATAAGCCCGTGATCTGGCGCGGGCCGATGTTGCACCAGATCATCCGGCAATTTCTCGGTCTTGTCGAATGGGGACAACTCGACTACATGGTGGTCGATCTTCCGCCGGGCACCGGCGATGTTGCGCTGTCACTCGTGCAGACGGTGCCGTTGACGGGAGCTGTTGTCGTCTCCACTCCTTCGGATGTTTCACTGCAGGACGCGCGCAAGGCGATTGAGATGTTCCGTCAGATGAAAGTCGACATTGCCGGCGTGGTCGAGAACATGAGCTACTTCGTGTGCCCGCATTGCCAGCACGAGGTCGATATCTTTTCCCGTGGCGGAGCCGAGTTGATGGCGAAGCGCTTCGAAGTGCCATTCCTGGGCAACATCTCTTTGGATCCGGAAGTTCGCAAATCTGGGGACAGCGGAAAGCCCGTAGTGCTCGAAGGTGAGAATTCGCCGCACGCGAAATCAATTTATGAATTCGCGCGCAAAGTGATCGACCGGGTGGGCGAGATTAAGGCGAACGCGCCGGGGAATGTGATTCAGATTCAGTAGAACTCAGCACCCCATTAGCTTCTTGTCATCCTGAGCCGCAGGTGCTAGCGGCGAAGGATCTATGTATTTGGCGCGTGTTGCATAGATCCTTCGCGGCAAAAGAGGCCTCTCAGGATGACAATGATTGTTGAAACCTGTTAAGCCGCCAGATTGCCGGTGCTTCACTATCCTTCAGAATCAGCTTCGCCATCATCTCTCCAATCGCTGGGCCGTGTTTGAATCCGTGTCCTGATCCGCCTCCCAGCAGCCAGACATTCTCGTTCGCCGGGTGCCGGTCGATGATGAAGTGGCTGTCTGGAGTCTGCTCGTACTGGCAGACGCGGGTTTCGATCAACGGTGCATCGCGCAGGGCGGGGAAGCGAAAAGCAAGATACTCGCGAACACGTTTCAAGCTTTCCGGGCTGATGACTCGTTCTCCATTCGTCGGGTCGAACTCAGGGCCGCGCGTATCGTCAGCGACTTTGAAACCGCGACGATCGCTCCCGGGAATGCCGTAGTAGAAGCGATCCCGATGATCTCCCCAGACGGGCAATTGAGCGTCGGTGAAACGTGCATCCCCCGGGGGCGGGCCGAAGAAAAATACGTCCTGCTTGGTGGGGCAGATCAGTTTTCCAATCGTCTGCGGAAACAACTTCCCGAGCCACGGCCCACAGGCAAAGACGTACACGTCGGCCGAAAGCTTCGAGCCGTCCGATAGAGCCACGAATTGTTGATTGTTGATTTTTGATTGTTGATTGAAAAGCATTGCGTCAAGATCGTGGTCAATCACTGCGAGTTGCCGGTAGCATCCTCCCACGGCAACGAATGCCTCCACTACCGCCGCGCAGCTTGCGCGGGCATCCAGATATCCGCACTCGGGTTCAAGAATGCCCCAGTTGACATCCTCGAAGTTGATCTGCGGCCAGCGCTTCCGCATTTGCGTTGGCGACAATTGCTGGAACTTGATCTTTGCTGCCCTTAGTGCAGGGATCGATCCGCGCTCGAATGCATCGTCACGGCCGACCATCCAAAGCACGCCAGTGCGATGCAGAAACTGCTTTTTCCAGCGCCGCTCATACTTCGCCCAAAGCTTCAGAGCCCTGGCGGCCAACTCCGTATAGGGCTGGTCAGGGCCGTACGTCCCGCGCATGATGCGGGTCTCGCCGCCGGATGAGGCTCGCGAGTTGCCCGGTCCCCACGCATCAAGCAACGTGACACGTGCACCGGCTTCCAGCAGATGGAGGGCAGTCCAGCCGCCAAAGGCTCCGGCGCCGATCACGGCAATGTGTGGCTTGGTCATAAAGTTTCAGAGTTTCAAGGTTTCAGAGTTTCAATGTCAAATCTCGCGGCGCCGTGAAACTGAAACTCTGCCACTTTGAAACCTTGAAACATTGAAACCTCGCATTCTTGACACCTCCCGACCTCATTCCTAGAATCCGAACGGAAACGCGAACTTTGATCCAAAACCTAAGCTTTTGCATCTAAAATAGTTAAGAATGGCGAAGCAGTTCTCCCTGGGCCTCTGCCGATCGGATTGCGATAACTAACACAACGAGATATGCCCGCTGAACCCAATATCGGGAATCGCGAACGCGAGATTCTGACTGCTATCGTCGAAACTTTTATCTCGACGGGCGAGCCGGTCGGATCGCGCACGCTCGCGCGCTCGAACCGCGAGGGGCTGAGCCCGGCCTCGATCCGCAACGTCATGGCTGACTTGTCGGACGCCGGATTTCTCGAGCAGCCGCACGCCTCGGCAGGGCGTGTTCCGACGACCGAGGCCTATCGCTATTACGTCGAGCAGATTTCGGGGACGGCTCGTCTCGCTCCGCAGGAAGAGACCATGATTTCCGACTCGCTGGCCGGCATCACCGATGTGCAGGAGTTCATGGAGCGCACTTCGCACGTGCTCTCGCTGATCTCGCGCAACGTCGGCGTGACGGTGGCGACCAGCGGTCCAAAGAACGCGCTGGAGCATGTCTATTTCTCGCGCCTGGGAGATCAGAAAGTTTTGGCAGTGCTGGTTACGCGTTCTGGTCTAGTGCGCGATCGGGTGCTGCGGCTTGATCTGCCGCAAGCTGATCTGGACGTGGCGGCTCGCTACATCAACGAAAACTTCCGCGGCTGGACCATGGAAGCCATGCGCACGGAGCTCTCGCGCCGCATCGACCAGGAACGCAGCGAATACGACCGGCTGATGAACTCTATTGAGCAGCTCTATAAGCAGGGTGCGCTCGCGGCCGAGGAGGGAAGCCAGGTGGTATTCGTCGAAGGGGCGGCCAACCTGCTGGCTTCCGAACAGGATCGGCAACGCCTGCAGGAGATGCTCAAGACGCTGGAAGAAAAAGAAAAAGTGATCCAGTTGCTGAGCGCCTATCTGGACGTGAAGCAGGAAGCCGTGCGGGTTGTCATCGGATTGGACGAGGCTCTACCCTCGATGCAAAACTTTGTGCTCATCGGCGCGCCGGCGCATGCCGGAAATCAAGTGATGGGATCACTGGCCGTCATTGGGCCAACGCGCATGGACTATCAGCACACGATTACTGCAGTGTCATACATCGCGCGCCTCTTCGACAAAATCTTGAATGAATCGGAGTAATACACGCAGTTATGGGGAAATCGAACGGAAAACAAGAAGCAGAGATCGCCGGGCTGGATCTGGAACACGAACTTCCGGCAGCAGAAAATGACGGGCCCAACCCGGCACCGGCGCAGGAATCGGCCAAGGCCGGCTCGGGCACCGGAATCGAAGCTGAGTTGCAGAAAGTCAAGGCCGAGCGAGACGCTCTGCTGGATCGACTGGCGCGCGCCCAAGCGGAGTTTGACAACGCCCGAAAGCGTGCCGCCAAAGAGCAGCAGGATTACCGCGACTTCGCAACGGTCGATACGATCAAATCCCTGCTGCCGGCGATTGACAGCTTCGAGCGCGCATTGCAGGCGAAATCTGAACCGGGAGACTTCCGCGCCGGAGTTGAGCTGATCTATAAGCAGCTTCAGGATGCGCTGGCGAAACTTGGGGTAAAGGCGATCACCGCCAAAGGCGAGCAGTTCGATCCGCGCGTACACGAAGCCATCGAGATGGTCGAGACCTCGGAGGTCCCGGATCATCAGGTGATCGAGGAATGGCAGCGCGGCTACAAGCTGAAAGATCGTCTGCTGCGCCCGGCCATGGTGAGAGTAGCAAAGAACCCCGGAAAGTAAGGATCGCGTTCCTTCGAGATGCAGACGATTTTTCCCATCCTCCGCTATCAGGATGCACGCGCTGCGATCCGCTGGCTTTGTGATGCGTTCGGGTTCACTGAACTCTTTTGCGTTCCGGAGCAGGGTCCATATGTGAGGCACGCGCAACTCAAGCTGGGCGCGAACATGATCATGCTGGGGTCGGTACGTCCAGACGACGGGATCGCAAGTCCTAAAACACTGGGGTCGGCTACACAGATGCTCGCTGTCTACGTGGAAAGTCCAGACGCGCACTTCCAGCGCGCGAAGGCTGCTGGCGCGAAGATTCTGGCTCCGCCGTACAACACGGATTTCGGGTCGCGAGAGTATCACGTTGTCGATCTGGAAGGGCATCCCTGGACGTTTGGAACATTTCGACCCTCGGCAGAAGAATGATTGACGAAGAAAGGCATTTTTGACGACTAACGCAAAACGCGATTACTACGAAGTATTGGGGGTGACGCGCACCGTCACCGAGGTCGAACTAAAGAGCGCGTACCGCAAGCTGGCGCTGCAATATCATCCCGATCGCAACCCCAACAACCCGGATGCGGAAGAAAGGTTCAAGGAAGTCAGCGAGGCTTATGCCGTGCTCGCGGACTCGGAAAAGCGTGCGGTGTATGACCGGTATGGCCACGCCGGTCTGGGCGGAGCGGCGTCGACTGGAGCGGGATTCGATCCGACAGTTTTCCAGGATTTCAGCGACATCTTCGGAGAATTCTTCGGATTTGGAGACATGTTCGGTGGTGGACGACGTCGCAGCCGCGTCCAGCGTGGCGCCGATCTTCGCGAAGACCTGATGCTCGAATTCGAGGAGGCGTACTTCGGAACCGAGTCGCGCGTGACGGTGCGGCGTCACGAGGCGTGCGAGGAGTGTCATGGCTCCGGCGCGGCTGCGGGAAAAGGCCCGACCACCTGCCGCTCCTGCAATGGACGCGGGCAAGTTCGTTATCAGCAGGGATTCTTCAGCATCGCCCGCACCTGCCCGACGTGTCAGGGATCCGGCAGCGTGATTACGGATCCGTGTCCCAAGTGCAAAGGCGAAGGACGCCTGCTGCGCCAGCGTACGGTCGATGCCAAGGTTCCACCGGGCGTGGAGGATGGAACGCGAATTCGTTTCGCGGGAGCCGGAGAAGTGGGGCAGTTCGGTGGGCCGGCTGGGGACCTATATGTTGTGCTTCATGTAAAGGATCATCCGTTTTTTGCTCGCGAGGGCAATGACTTGCATTGCGTTGTTCCGATTTCTGTGTCGCAGGCCGCGATGGGCGCCGAGATTCGCGTCCCGACGATGGATGGTGAGCACAATCTCAAAATTCCTGATGGCACGCAGCCCGGCACTACATTTCGCATCCGCAACAAAGGTGTTCCGGTTCTGAACGGTCATGGCAAGGGCGATCTCTATGTCGAGGTTCGTGTACAGGTGCCGACCAAGCTGAACAAACGCCAGAAAGAATTGCTGCAGGAACTGGAAGGCTTGTCCAAGCTGGACAACCAGCCGGTGATGCGCTCGCTTTTGGGAAGAGTGAAAGAAATCTTCAGCTAGAGTTTTCGTTCGCTGCGCGAAATTGACTTGACCCGCCGCCGCTGGATCGCCGACGAAGTCTCCGTAAATCACGCCGCTCTCACCGGTATTCACGCCGGCCATCTCGTTCGTGTTCTACGCGCACGAGTGGGACAAGAATTCGATATCATCGCGGACGGCACGGTGCGTCGCGGACGCATTGTGAAGATCACGGATGCTCGGGTTGATTTCGAACTCGGCGAGGAGATTAAGACAGACGCTTCGGGGAAGGTCACACTTCTTTTGGCGATCATCAAGTTCGACCGCATGGAGTGGGCAATCGAGAAATGTATCGAACTTGGCGTTGCGCGGATTGTTCCCATCATCTCTCGGCGGACCGATTCCCATCTCACTTCTGCGGCGTCGAAGCGCGTCGAGCGCTGGCGAAGAATTGCCGTGCAGGCGAGCGAGCAGTCCCGGCGCTCGGAGGCAGCTGAGATTGCTGAGCCGATGAAGCTCAACGATGCACTGAAACTTCCCGGCGACTCCAGAATCGTGCTGGCCGAGACCGAAGAACAGGGCGTGCTTCCGGATACGGTCGCGACGCCCGATGCAGACAGCAACGTCCTTCTCGCTATTGGCCCGGAAGGCGGCTGGACAGAAGACGAATTGCAGATGTTCAAAGAGAATGGATGGAAGGCAGCAACACTCGGGCCTACAATTCTTCGCGCAGAGACGGCCGCCATCGCGGCGGTTGCGGTTACAATGACGCTCCTCAATCACTAGCCGATCCGTTTGAATCGGCGGGCGAGAACGCTCGCCGGACAGCGGCGAGACGCCGGCGCTACAAATTCCGCCCAGCCTTTCTCATCTCGCTAAGTGGTATTCTGACCGGCAATGCCGTCGTTGAAGTCGCAGTCTCGAACTGCTGCATTTGTCCCTGATGATCGCCAGCGCGCGGCGATCGAGCACGTGCATGGTCCCATGCTGGTCATCGCGGGCGCCGGCACAGGCAAGACTTCCGTCCTCACGCATCGGATCGACTACCTGGTCCGTGAGGGACACGCGCGAACGGATGAGATTCTCGCTCTCACCTACACGGTGAATGCCGCCCACGAGATGCGCGATCGTTTGCGCAAATTGCTGGGCGGAAAAATCATTCAGGCCCACACGTTCCACGATTACTGTCTGCAGTTGCTCAAAAGCGTGAGTCGTGATTTCGGGGTCCTCGACGAGAAGGATCTATGGATTTATCTTCGCCGTCGCATTCGCGACCTTCATCTTGAGCATTACATTCGCGCGGCCAATGTCGGCCAGTTCCTTAACGATCTGCTGGAGTTCGTGGCCCGCTGCCACGATGAACTGGTCACCCCGGAAAAATACCAGCAGTATGTCGAACGGCTCGAGCGCGGCGAAGTCCCCATCCCTAGAGTGGTCAAATCAAAGACTGTGCTCGAAGATGCGGAAGTCCTCGGGCGCTGCCGCGAGATCGCTCGCGTGTTTTCCAGTCTCGAGCAATGGCTGGCTGAAGAAAACCTGGGCACTTTCAGCCATATGATCACGCGGGCTTACCACGTGCTGGCAAGCGATGAAAAAGTTCTGGCTGAAGCCAGGGCGCGGGCGCGATTCATCTTAGCCGACGAATTTCAGGATGCGAACTTCGCGCAGATCAAAATTCTTGCCCAACTCGCCGGCGTGGACGGGAACATCTTCGCCGTAGGCGACCCGGACCAGGGCATTTATCGGTTTCGCGGAGCGTCCAGTGCGGCGTTCCAGCTGTTCCATCGCAACTTTCCGGCCACAAAACTCGTCGTTCTCGAAAAGAACAGAAGATCGACGACGCCGATTCTTCGCACCGCCTTCGCAGTCATCGATAAAAATCCGCCCGTTTTTTCGAAGCATGCCACTTCGCTGCTGGCCTACAATCGCTCTCCGCTGCAATCGGCGCGCGACGAAGAGGCGGCAAATTCTGAACATCCGGTTGCCAATCCGCCGGTCAGCGCCATTCTTCTCAAAGATAAAGGCACGGAAGGACCCGACCTGGTCCGCCATCTGCGCGAAGTACAAAGAAAGACTCGATGCAAGTGGTCCGATTTCGGTGTTCTCTACCGAACCCACACGCATCGCGACGATCTGGTGCAGGCTCTCGCCGAATCCGATATTCCGTTTGTCATCGAGAGCATGGATATTTCCGACACCCCGGAGGCACGCGACCTGTTTGCCTGTCTCGACGCTATTGTGGCCGATGACGACGTGAGCCTGTTTCGGGTCGCTGCGCTGCCGCGCTTTCGCGTCGATCCCGAGCAGCTGCGTGATTTGATGCGGGAGATGTCTCGCGATAACCGGGAACAGAGGCTGGTTCCGCTGGCGTCGGTGCTTGGACGTGTGCGCGGCGGAGAAGAAGTCATGGCTGCTGTCCGCAATGCGCGCGCGGAAATTGCGCGCCGCAACGCCAAGGCGCGGCTGGCGATGGATATCATTGTTCGCGAGTTCGGGCTTGATCCAACGTCCCCAATTCTGCAGGCCGCGCTGCGGTTCGTTGCCGGTTGGGAAAGCAAAGAGGTCAACGAGACCACCGAACTCATTGAACTCGTCGAATATCTCGAATACTTCCGCGAGGCTGGCGGCGTGATTCCCTTGCAAGTCAACGAAGACGAAAATGCCGTTCGCCTGATGACGGCGCATGGCGCGAAAGGGCTGGAGTTCCCGCACGTTTTCATTCTGCGTGCCATCAAGCCGTCGTTTCCAGCGGGCTATCGTGAGACGCTGGTTGCGTTCCCGCGCGAGCTCCGAGATCCCGACTCGTTGACTGAGGCCGACGACAGAACATTGCAGGAGCAGGAAGAGCGGCGCCTGTTTTATGTCGCCATGACGCGCGCTCGCGATTCGCTGCGCATCTATGCGCGCGAAGGCAGCGGGAAAAATGACAAAACGCCACCTGGGTATCTGCGCGAACTGATTGCAGACCGCACTGTCGCTCCCTGGTTCCGCGCACTTCCGGCCGGAGGTGCACAGGCGAGTCTGGAACTCACGGCATCAACGTCGCCGCTCTATCCGGCTGAGTCGCAAACCAGCCGCTGGTTTGAATTGCCCGTGCTCGAGGGGCTGCACAAGCGGCTGAGCGCCTCTGCGGTCGATACTTACGAGCTCTGCGGGCTGCGATTCAAGCTCGAACGGGACTGGCGCA
>Ga0335081_10002479_pt1 | contig 29082 bp, 30 predicted proteins | sample Lox_Sample_35_FD_206713 | JGI IMG/M metagenome (GOLD analysis project Ga0335081, IMG submission 206713) | Soil microbial communities from Loxahatchee National Wildlife Refuge, Florida, United States - Lox_Sample_3.5 | ecosystem: Environmental > Terrestrial > Soil > Wetlands | place: USA...
GGTGATGTCGCCTTGCGACAGCAGAACAAGTCCCAGAGGCAAGCGGCTGGTGGGCGCAGCAGCGCGCGGACCGGCCAGCGCCTCCTGTTCCAACCGGCGATAGAGCCCGGCGTGAAAGCAGTCGGGCGAGCAATACCAATGCTCGGAGAGCCATATGCCCTCGTGACGCGCCCACCAGCGTTGCCACAACGTGGCCGGACGCGGACAACAGGGGCTGGCGCACACCGGCAAACTCTGTAAGGCAGCAATGGGCGAACTCTCAGGCAGGACCGCACGCAGGGAAAGCGACATGGGCGACTCCTAATGAAGTGCACCACAGAGGCACAGAGACACTGAGTCAAAAACCAAGTTGGACGCAGAATCGCTAAGCGCGCGCGTGGTCGAAACCTGGCTCTGAGATTTCCGTCCGCCGCTGGATATGGTTGCGCTCTCGTCTGCCACTCTGTGCCTCTGTGTCTCCGTGGTGAACCAACGCTGTTTCAAAGACTGCCGACCCGTTGCTGGGGCGAAGCCACTTCGGTTACCCGCAAGCCGTAGTTGCCGTCGACCACCACCACCTCGCCGCGCGCGATCAGCTTGCCGTTCAACACCAGGTCCACCGGTTCTTGCACCTCGCGGTCTAACTCCAGCACCGCGCCGGTGGCCAGCTCCAGCACCTCGCGCAGCGTGGCCTGGCGCGTTCCGAAGCGCAGCATGACCGGCAGCTCCACATCCAGGAGCAACTCTAAATTGCCCTCGCGCAGCAACTCGTCGATCCGGCTGCCATAGCTGGGCGCAGTGGCCGGCGCAGTTTCCACCGGGTGTGCAGCCGGCTGCAGAAAGCTTTCCAGCTCGGCGTCCCGTCCGATCTGCACCGCGATCGACTGCGCGCCCTGGGTGGCCACCAGCAAACGCGAGGGCTGCCCGCCCAGGCCGGGGGCGCTATCGATCTTCGTTTCGAACTTCAGCTCCCCAAATTCCGCTTTCAGCTCCGTTGCCGCCAGTCCACACCATTGCCGGACCAACTCCTCCAGCGCCTCTTTCTGCATCTCGTCGAGCTCGCTGCCCACGTGAACTTCTTCGCCGAGAAGAAGCTGAAGACTCTTCGCGGCATCCGCAGCGCTCCAGGCCAGCCATTGCCGCCCCGGCCATCCGGCAACCGTCACTCGCACAGAGATCGGTAGTGCATCCTGCGGTGATGGGCTAGCTTCAACATGCCAGCTCCCTGGGCTGAGGCGCGAGAGCAAAAGGGCCAGGCTGCTGCTCCATCCCTCAAGATAGATTTCCGCTTTGATCGTCTTCTCCGAAATCATGGCCTGTTGTCTTCCTGTAGTGACGGGGTTGGTTGCAGCAATTGAGCCGCACGATAATTGCCGCTGCTGACCGGCCGCGCCGACCAGCACTCACGCTCCTTGATGCGGACGACGGCCGGCTCCTCGACGCGGTAGCGCAAGGGCAGCACGGCGCCGCTGCGCAAGCCCACCAGCTCCAGTATGCGAATGGGGATGGCTGGTGTGGCCAGCTCCACCGCAACCGTCGATTGCAGCAACCGCTGTCCAATGCTCTCCTGATGCATTCCCGGCCCCTGCGCGCGTTCGTAGACCAGCTCGGAGCGCATCTTCCGCAGCAGCGCACTGGAGACGGCCGAGGGAAAAACGATGTTCAACGTTCCCTTCGATTCGGTCATACCGGCATCGAAGGTGAGAACCAACGTCTTCTCCTCCGGCGGCATGATGCGTAGCATCTGCGCCCCCGGCTGGCGGCACTCGAACTCCGCCTCGAAGCCGAGCGGCAGCAGTACCGCCCGCAGCTCCTGACCGATAACATGCCCGACTCCTGCCAACACCGCCTCCTCGATGGCCGTTACCTCGCGCGCGGCTGCGGGCATTGTTCCCGGACCGCCCAATAGCAGGTCCACGATAGGGAACGCGAGGCCAGGATCGAGTTGCAGGACGCCGCGACCGTCACCTGGAGGAAGGCGGAAGGTTGCATAGTAGGTCACCTCGGCCGCGCGCGCCAGGAAGTCGCGATAGGCGAGCTGCTCCACGGCCACCAGCGCAACCTCGAACCTGTCGCCCAGATGCAAGCCAACTGCACCGGTCAGGTTGCGCGCAAAACCCTCATAAAGCTGGTTGAGGCTGTGCAGTTGCTCTTTACCCAGCAGGCTGGAATGCCGCAGGTCCCAGAGCTCGACCACCGCGCCCGGCGACCCCTGCTGCGCTTCCGATTTGCCCTGGGCGGCGCGAAACAAGGCATCGATTTCCGCTTGGGTCAGGACCTTTTCCATCTCTCAGGTTCTCCTTTCCGCAATCTGGCCGAAGTCACGACAGCGGCGTTCAGCGGCAGAGCCGTGGAAAGCATGGAGCGCAGCCGGGCCACCGCCATGGAGTGGATTTGCGAGACCCGCGACTCGCCGACCCCCAGTACCGCTCCCGCTTCCTTCATGGTGAGCTCTTCCTGGTAGTACAACGCCAGCACCTGCTGCTCCCGTTCGGGCAAGCGCGCGATTGCCTGCGCCAGCATCCGCTTACGTTCGCTGCGCAGATATAGCGACAGCGGGTCCTGATCGGGCGGCCCGGGCAGCCTCTCACCCAAATCGGTTTCGCGTCCATCTTCCAGGGACTCGATTTGCAGGCTGCCGAGTTCGAGGCCCCGGATTTCGTCCAGCAGGTGCTGAAAGTCCTCCAGCGACATGCCCATGGCCGCGGCCAGCTCGGGCTCGCTGGCCGCGTGCCCCAACTCGCTTTGCAGTTTTTGCATGGTCGCTTCCAGGCGGCGCGCCTTGCGCCGCAGGTCGCGTGGACTCCAGTCCATGTCGCGCAGGCTGTCCAGGATCGCCCCGCGAATGCGGAATTTGGCGTAAGAGGCGAAACGCACATTCTTGCCGGCATCGAATTTGTGCATGGCGTCGATCAGCCCCACAATGCCGGCATGCAGCAGATCGTCAAAGGGGACGTGCTGCGGCAGCCGCTCGTGGATGCGGCGGGCAATGTACTTGACCTGCGGCAACTGCTCCAGCAAAAGCTGCTCCGAATTGGCCACCTCCGCTGCACTCATCTGCTCGTAGGCTTGCGCGGCACTCATGCTTCCTCCTCAACGAATGGTTCCCAGCGACTGCACCTCGACGACCGGGGGAATCTCCCCCGGCGACAAGACCACGACTTTCGGCAGAAACGGTTCCAGCAGGCGGCGTAGATGGAAGCGCGCGGGCGTGCTGCAGAAGACCACCGGTGTCGCCATGCGGACCTGCTCGCCGGCGAGCTTCTTCAGCCCGTCCAATACCCGGCGGACGAATGAGGGCTCGAGCGCGCCGCCTGCGGCCGCAACTTGCCCGGAGAAGGCGCGCGCCAACTGCTCTTCGATTTCCGGATCGAGGGCGACTACCCGCAAGCTGCCGTCGTCGGAGAGCAGCGGATGCACCAGGGCGCGGCCCAGCGCCTGGCGCGCGCCTTCCACCAGTTGCACGGGGTTCTTGCTCACGGCGCAGGTATCCAGCAGGCTCTCCAGGATGCCGGGCAGATCGCGAATCGATACCTGCTCGCGCAGCAACTGCTGCAAGACCTTCTGCACCTCGCCGAGGCTGAGAATCTTCGGGACCAGCTCTTCGCAGAGTTTGGGATGGGTCTCGTTAAGCCGGTCGAGCAGGCGCTTGGTCTCCTGCCGGCTCAATAACTCGTAGGCATGCTGCTTGATGACTTCGGCCAGATGGGTGGCGATGACCGACGTCTGGTCGACGACCGCGTACCCCTGGGCCAGCGCTTGTTCCCGCAATCCGGGAACGATCCACCGCGCCGCCACACCGAAGGCGGGTTCACTGGTTGCGAAGCCCTGCAATTCCGGCGGCTCGCTCTCCGAGCTGATGGCCAGCAGGCAGTCGTCACGCAACTCCCAGCGGGCAATCTCTACCCCGCGCAGGAAGATGACATACTCGCGCGGGCGCAGCTTAAGGTTGTCGGTGATGTGCACTGGCGGCACGATGAATCCGAGTTGCACGGCCAGATGCCGGCGCAGCGCCTTGATGCGCTGCAGCAGTTGGCCGCCCTGCTTGACGTCGACCAGCGGCACCAGCGCGTAGCCGACTTCGAGGCTGAGGTCATCGAGCTTGAGCAGGCCTTCGAGTCCGTCCTGCTGTCCTGTGGCGGCGGCTCCGCCCCCGGCTGCCGCTGTTTTCTCTGCCGTGGCGGGCTTTTCGAACTCGCTCCGGGCGCGTCGCGCCAGCCAGGCCGCAACCGCCGCAATCGACAGAAAAGAGAATTTGGGCAGGCCGGGAACCATGGCCAGGGCGACCATCGCGCCCGCGGCAATCCATAGCGGCCGGCTGCGCGAAAACAACTGCTTGCCGACATCGGTGCCCAGGGCATTGTCCGAAGAGGAGCGGGTCACTACGATGCCGCCCGCCACCGAAACCAGCAGCGACGGAATTAACGTCACCAGGCCGTCGCCCACGGTGAGGATGGTGTAGGTCTTGAGCGCCTCGCGCAATGGTATGTCGAGTTGGAAGACACCGATCAGAAAGCCGGCAACAATGTTGATCGCCGTGATCAGCACCGTGGCCAGCGAGTCGCGCTGGTTGAAGCGCGCGGCGCCGTCCATGGCGCCATAGAACTCGGCCTCGCGGGCCACCTGCTCGCGGCGGGACCGCGCCTCTTTTTCATCGATGATCCCGGCATTCAGGTCGGCGTCGATCGCCATCTGCTTGCCCGGCATGGCGTCGAGGGTGAAGCGCGCCGTAACCTCGGCCGTACGTACCGCGCCGTGGCTGACCACCATGTACTGAATCGCAATCAACGCCAGGAAGAGCACAAACCCGACAACATAGTTGCCGCCCACGACAAACTGGCCAAACGCCTGGATCACATGGCCGGCGGCGCCGACGCCTTCGTTGCCGTGCAACAGAATGCGCCGGCTGCTAGCCAGGTTCAGCGACAGGCGAAAGAGGGTCAGCAACAGGAGCAGGCTGGGAAAGACGGAGAACTGCACTGGGCGCAGAATATGGACCGCCGAGAGCAGCACCAACACCGATGCTGTAATGCTGATGGCCAGCAGCAGATCGAGCGCGAAGGCCGGCAGCGGCACCAGCATCACGAAAACCAGCGCGACCGCCGCTACCGGAATGATCCACTCCGAAGCCCGCTTGCTTAATCCGGCTATCGGCTTGCCGGCTGCGTTTGCCATCGCTTAAGCCCTGCCTGAGGTGCGTTGCGCCCGCATCTGCGCGCGATAGATGAAGGCCAGGATCTCGGCCACGGCGGCATAGAGTTTGGCGGGAATCGTCTGCCCAATCTCTACCGTGCGATACAGCGCCTGCGCCAGCGGGGGGTTCTCGGCAATCGGGATCTCATGCCACCGCGCCACCTGCTTGATCTGTTCGGCCAGGGCATTCATGCCCTTGGCCACCAGCATCGGCGCCGCCATGGCCGCGCGGTACTCCAGCGCGACCGCAAAGTGAGTGGGGTTGGTAATGACGACCGTGGCGCGCTCGACGTCCTTCAACATGCGTCGCCGCCGCATCTGCCGCTGCAGCCGCCGGAGCCGGGACTTCATGACGGGATTGCCTTCGGTCTCCTTGTACTCGTCACGCAACTCCTGCCGGCTCATGCGCAGGTCGCGCTCCAGCTTCTGCCGCTGCAGCAGGTAATCGATTCCCGACCACAACAACAGCACCAGGGTCGATTTCCAGCAGATTTCGAACGCCCGCTCATAGGCCGTTTGCGCCAAAAGACGGGCCGGCATCTGGCCTGAGCGCATCAACAGTTCCCAGTCGCGCGCCAGAATGCTGATGCCCACATAGAGCAGGACAGAAAATGGAATCAGTGATTTCGCCATGGGTGCGAGCCCGGCCAGCGAGAACATCTGTGCCAGCTTCTTGGCCGGGCTTATGCGTTCCAGGTTGGGTGCCAGGGCCTCGGCGGAGAAAACCAAGCCGCCCTGAGCGACACTGCTGGCCACGGCGAGCACCCAGACCAGGCCAAGCGGTGCAACCGTCCAACGCAGCGCGGCCAGTGCTGTCCAGGTCAGGATGGGTGTGCCGGGGTTGAAATCGCTCTGCCAGGAAAAGTCGGTCCAGGCTTGCCAACTCGCGCGCCAACGCTGCAACTCCCCGCTGGAGATCCACAGCACCGCCAGCAAACCGGCAAAGCCGATCAGCGCCCCGCCCAACTCGCGGCTGCGGGCCACCCGGCCCTGCTCGCGCGCCTTTTCCCGCCGCCGCGGTGTTGCCTGTTCGGTTTTGTCCCCGTCTGCCATGTTCAACGCGCCAGTTGCAACAGCCGCTCCGAGCCGTGAATTGCGCTCGTGAAATAACGTTCCAAGATGACGGGCCAGTACCTCAGCGACAGGGCGAGCATCAGCACTCCCACCATGCTCTTGACCGACAAGCCGAGAAACAGCACTGGCAATTGCGGAGATGCTTTGCCCAAGAACCCGAGCACAAAGTCGGCCAGCAAAGTTGCCACCAGGGCGGGGGCGGCAATCTGCACGCCCGCGAGCCAAATGCCGCCGGCCGCATGCAGCAATGTCCTGGTCATCTCACCCGTCGGCAATGCCGCACCCACGGGCAGGTAGACGAAGCTGCTGGCCAGCCCGCGAACCACCCAGCGATGCACACCCAGTTGAAGAAAGATCAGCATCACGATGGTTTGCGAAAAGACGGCCAGCACCGGCGTGTCCACCTGCGTGGTGGGATCGATGATGTTGACCAGACCGAAGCCCACTTGCATGCCCATGAACTGCCCGGCAAACTCGGCCGCCTCGAAGACGAACTGCGCCGCCAAGCCCAGCAGAATGCCGACCAGCGCCTCGGCCAGCACCACCTGCAGTACGCCGCCGGGCCGCAGCGAAATCTCCCTCGGCCCGCACACCGGATATAACAAAGCGGTGAGCATGAGCACCAAGCCGGCCTTGATCCTGGGGGAGATCGCGCCGCTGCCCAGGAAGGGCGTGAATACCAGCAGTCCGGCCACACGCACACCGACGCAGCTCGCGGCCAGGACAACGTGATCGAGTTCGAAGGGCGTGGGCATCCGCTTACCGCAACAACGGCCTGAAATCCGCCAGCACGTGTAACGTGAAGAGCGACAGTTTGCGCAGCATCCAGGGCATCAGCAGAATCGCTCCGGTGGCCGCGGCCAGCAGCCGGGGCACGCTCGAGATGGTGTTGTCCTGCAGCGAGGTCAGCACCTGCACGATGTTGATCGCCAGGCTGACCAGGGCGAGCGCGATCAGCAGCGGCGAGGCCAGCAGGACCGCGGTCTCCAGCGTCGCCTGCCCGAGTTTCACCACCACGTCCGGCGACATGGCGCTCCCTTCTCCCGCTCAATCACAAAAAGCTCTTCATCAACGAGCCCACCAGCAGGTTCCAGCCATCCACCATGACAAACAGCAGGATCTTGATGGGTGTCGAGATCACGACCGGCGGCAACTGCAGCATGCCGACCGAGGTGGTGATCGAGGCCACCACCAGGTCGATCACCAGGAACGGCAGAAACAGCACTGCGCCGATCTGGAAACCGACCTTCAGCTCCGAAAGCACGTAAGCCGGCGTGACCACCCGCATGGGCAGGTCCGCAGGCGAACGCGGCGGCGGCAGCTTGGCGATATCGACAAACAGCGCCGCATCTTTTTCGCGCACGAACTTCAGCATGAACTGGCGTAACGGCTCGGAGCCACGGTCCAGCGCCTCCCAGGGCGTGATCTGGTTCTGCTCCAGGGGCACGATGGCCTGCTGGTAAATGGCCCCCACAACCGGTTGCATCAGGAAGTACGTCAGCACCAGCGACAAGCCGATCAGCGTCTGGTTGGTGGGCGCGCTTTGTGTGCCCAGCGCCTGCCGCAGGAAATGGAAGACCACCAGCAGCCGCACCAGAGGGGTCATCGAGAGCAGCAGTGCCGGCAGCAGGGTCAACAAGGTCAGCAGCAGGACAATCGTCCAGGGAACACCGCTGGCATTGACGCCGGGAATGTCCAACCGGTGAGCGGGGCCCGCGACGCTGGCACTGCACGCCACGCCGCGGAGTAAGCCGGCGGCGAGAAGGCGTGAGGGCCAGCATCGCGTTGGGGCGGGTATGGTCATCGTTGGCGCTCACACCAGTCGGTCAAAAGCTCGGAGAAATTCGGCGCCTCGCCCAGGCGCGCCAGCAGGTTCACGGCGCCAGCGCCCCCGCCGACAAGAAATCTCTGCTCTTCGTACTCAATGACTGCGACCACCCTTTTTTCGCCCAGCGAAACGCTTTCCGAGACGCGCAAACGCCGCGGCGCCCTCCTGACATGCACCGTTGCCAGTCCCTGCCTGAGTCGTTCCCATAAGCCTGAGCACAAGATCGTCCACGGCAAGTGGCTTTTCGCGATCGTTCGTTCCATTGGCATCCTTCACACCAGCTGTGTAATGCGGGCGCCGATATGCCCGTTCACCTCGTCAAATTCGGCCCATCCGATCCTTTGTTTGTTGGCATAGACGGGGACCTCCGCGCTGCGGCTCCAGCAACTGGCGACAACCCTGCCAGGCTGAAGCCGGAGTAGTTCCCCGACCGTGAAGTGCGGCAGCGAGACTTCGACGGAAAATTGGCAAGGCAGCCACCACAATCGCCGCCAGTTCTCCGCGCAGGGGGTCTCGCTGCTACTCTCGGCCGGTAGTTGCTTTTCACTCATTGCGCCTGTACCCATCGCGCCACGCAATCGAGGGCGTGACTCCTGGGTATTTGCAAGCAGCATGCCGGGAATTCCATAAGGTGAAGAAACGGCGAACGGAGGATTCCAAGCGGCAACTTGCCGCCAAACACTCATTTATCGCGGGATGCAGGCGAATTTTGCTGGAGCGGAGCGCGGTTCGTTAAGAGGGATTTCCATGCGACCGCCTACGGCATTGGAATTTACTCAGGCAGGCGAGCTTGATAAGCAGCTTTTAATGTTCAGGCGTGATTCGGATGTCCCGCACCCCGGCCATGCAAGAGTACGGGACATCCATCCAGCTTACGCCCTATTCATCGGCGCGCCGACCCTCGACTTTAGGTTGCCTTCATGTTGATGGTGTCCTGCATGACCTGGTCAAACGTCGTCACGGTGCGGGCGTTGGCTTCATAGTCGCGCTGGGCGACAATAAGCGCCGAGAACTGGGTGGCAATGTCGATGTTCGAGGTTTCCAGCGAACCGCCCTCGACCGTACCCAGCCCCCCCGTGCCCGGCGTCCCGATCATGGCCGCTCCCGAGGCCAGGCTGGTTGAAAAGTCGTTGCCGCCTACCCGCTCCAGACCCTGCGCGTTGGCGAAGTTGGCCAGCGCAATCTGCCCTAAGGGCGAGTTTTGGCCGTTGCTGAAGCTGCCGGTAATCACGCCATCGTTGCCGATGGTATAGCCTACCAGCGAACCGCTGCCATAGCCGTTTGCCGAGCTGGCCGAAGTCGCGCTGGCGCTGGCCAACTGGGTCAGCAGCGGATTGTTCGAGCTGCCATAAAGCTTCCAGGTGAAGTTCAGATTGCTGGCGCCATCGGCCAGCCCGCTGGCCGTGATGTTGGCGACGTTGCCGGTCGGCGAAGTGAGATTGCCGTTGCTGTTAAACGTCAGTTGCGTGGTGTCGATGGTCGTCTGCGTTCCCATGTCCTTCCAAGTGACACCGCCATCGGTGAAGGTCGAGCCATTGGTTGGCCATGTGCTCGGCGGGGTGGCGCCGGAGGTGCCTGCCGCCGTGCACTGGTAAATATGCCCGTTAGCGGAAGGCGGCGAGATGGTCTGTCCCACGCTGTAGGCTGTCGACGCCGCCCAAGTTGGCGGAGGAGTCAGGTCGGAATTGGGAATCGTAATGGTGCAGCTCCAGGCTCCCGCTCCGGTCTTGGTGAAGTTGAAGTCGAGCACATGCGAATTACCCAGCGAGTCATAGACCGTCACCGGAGTTGTGAATGCCGGGTCGCCGACATTAGCGCCGGCATTCAGGTTCGCCGTGAGTTGCACACTGGTGGTCGCCTGCGGAGGATTGACCTCGCCCAGATTCAATTGCAGCGGCGCCAACGGCGCCCCGATAGGAATGGCGCCATTGACGGCGGCATATCCCATGACCTGCTCCCCGTCGGCGGTTTGCAGCGAGCCGTCGACCCCCACCTGGAAGTCTCCCGCACGCGTGTAGTAATTGACCCCGCCCTGCTGCACCACGAAAAATCCGTTGCCCATGATGGCCACATCCGTGGCCACGCCCGTGGACTCGGGACTCCCGGCGCTCATATCGATGGAATTGGCGTTCACGCCGGTGCCGGCGCCCACCTGCACCGGATCGCCGGAGCCGTTGGTGCACAGGGTCTCGTAGAACAGGTCGGCAAACTCGGTCGTGCTGCCCTTGTAGCCGACGGTGTTGAGATTGGCCAGGTTGTTGGCGATGGTGGCCATGGCCGTAGAACTGGCGTCGAGGCCCGACAGCGGTATGGAAAAAAGCGGCATTGATAGACCTCCTGTATTTGTGACTGAGCGGCTTGCTTGCCCGGAATGCTGTGCAACGCTTTAGCTGCCCAGCGCATTCTGTAAGAGTTGATTGATTTGTGTGACTTGATCCAGTTCGGTGACCCCGACCAACTGGGTGACGAAAGTGGAAGGGTCCAACGGTGACAACGGGTCCTGGTTTTGCAGTTGCGTGACCAGCAACTGCATGAACATGCCATCCATACCGCCGCCGAAGGAATTGTTGCTGCTGGAAGTGATGGTGCTGCTCGCACCGTTTGCGCCCGCCGTGCCATTCTGAGTATTGGCCGCGCCGGCGGCATAGCTGGTTTCCAGTGGACTGGTCGACATCGCCGATTACCTCGCTTTCTTATTACGCGTGCACATTGATTATCGAAGAGGCGCCCCATGCCGGAACCGGTATTTCTTCCGCCATCAGGTGCGCGCGCATTCCGAACGAACCGGGATCGGCTCCGATACCCGATTCCTGTTTGGCTTGGCGCTCCGTCGCCGAGCCGTGATTGCCGCTGCCGGTTTGTGAATTGAAGTCGAAGCGCTCCAACCGCAGGTGATGTTGCTCCATGGCCTCTTGCAGCGATGGCATCTCCGCCAACATGGCGGAACGGAGTTCGCCATGCCCGGTGAGCACGGTGGCGGCGACATGGCTGTCGGCAACCGTGGTGCGCACTTCCACATTGCCAAACCCGGCAGTATTTACTCCCAAACGAAGCTCAGCCTGTCCCATGCGCTCCAGTACACGGGCGCCCGGCACGGGTACCCAGTCCTGCCTGAGGCCGGCGGCGGCGGGCGGGGCTGGATGTGCGGGGCTCCCCGCGTCGCCGCACCCCGAGTCCGGTGCGCCGGCGATCCGGGCCATGCTCCCGCCCGATTCGCCGGCGCCCGGCTGGGGGCTTACAGCAGCGTTTACGGCCGCCGGATGATCTGCGGCTGGCGCGAACGCTGTTGCAGCGGGAGAGCTGGGAGGCTGAGATGGGCTGCAGTCGGCAGCCAAGTCCGATGGCAACGTTGCTGAATCCTGCACCGTTCTCTTGGTTCGAGCAGTGGCTTGCGGCGCCGGTTCCCTTTCAACTAGCTCATTTCGCGGCCCGGCTCCTTCTGCGCTGGGGGAATCGGCCACGGAGCAGTTGACCGGAGGTGTTTTCCAATCGGCTGTCTCCGGCAGATCCGGCTGGCCGACTGCATCCGTTCCGGCCTCCTGTTTTGCTCCGGAGGCGCCGGATCGCAACCTGACGGGCCGCGCAGGACTTTCGTCTTTCACGGGGCGAAGTGGGGCGAGAGAACCGGGCGGTGCTGCGGGGACCGCAAAGGGCGTCGCCATGGGTTGCGAACCGGGGTCCGTCGAATGCGGAGACAGACTGTTGCCAAGGGCTGGTTCGCCTCGGCTGTCCGTCGCCTGCGGCTGCAAGTTGAAATCCAACCGTGTTCGCGGGGTGTCCTGGTTTTCCGGTGACGGTTTGTCCGAGCTCTCTCCGATATTGGCAGCGGCAACGAAGGCGGCCCCCAGCGCGGTAAGCGCAGGTCCCGATGCAACGGCAATTGCCGATACCCGGTTGCTGAGCAAGAAGTTGGAAGCTGCCCTTGTTATGTCCGGCTGTGTGGTTTCCCGAACGGCTGCAGTTGCGACTGGGGCTGTTGCAATTATCTCGGACCCTTCATCGCTCCCGATCTCCGCCGGGGATGCCCAGTTCGATTCGTACGGCGTGAAAACCAGTCGGAGAGCTCTAGACGCTGCCATCGACGATGAGGCCACTGGTGCTACGTTCTGCCTTGGAGAAGCTGTCAAGCTGGGACTGCTTGCGGCTACAGCATCCGTGAGCGGTTCGGCCTGGTGGGTCGTTGTCGGCGCAATGCCCGGCGTTCGGAAAGCGGGTTCCACAGGCGCGATCGCAGGCCCTGAGGTGAGAACCGCCACGGCCGGCTTGTCGGCGACGAAGACGGAAAGCGTCCTTGTTATGTCCGGCGCGGTTGCTTCCCCGACGGCTCGGGTTGCACTTGGCGCAGCTGCCATTGGGTCAGGATCATTTGCCGTTTCGGACGGTAGTGTTGGGTTGCTTTCGTAGCGTCCTAAAGCGGGAGGCGGTGCACTCTGCGTCGGGGAAGCCGCCAGGCTGGAATCCACATCACCTGCCGGTCCGGCTAAAGCATCCGCGAGCGGCTCGGCTTGCCTGGTCGTCGTCGCGATGCCCGGAGCTGCGGATGCGGGCTCCAGATGGGTGATGGCAGATCCGGACTCAACTGCTCTTGCCGATCTCGAGTTGCCGGCAACGACGTTGGAACTTGCCATTCTTATGCCCGACGCGGGTGTTTGCCGAGCCGCTTCGGTAGCATCTGCTGCTTGCGCGATGGGCGAGACGCCGGTGTTGCCTGCCATCGCCGCTGCTGGCGCGGGCTTCGGTGGGAGATGCGAGAAAGCGATCGGCGAAGCGCCCTGCGTTGACGAAGCTGCCGTGCGGGAAATTTCGATGAAAGCACTCGGCTGTGGGCCGGCTTGCTTTGCCGTCTTCGAAATCGTGCATGCTGCAACAGAAAGCGGGTTTGACGGCGCGTTGTCTGGTTGCGGTGTGATGGCCACGGTTGCCGACCTCCGGGTTTCAGCCGCAAAGCTTGAAGGTGCTTTTCCTCTGTCCGAAGCTGTGGCTTGCCGGAGAGCTCTGCCCGTAGCCGGCGCTGGCACAACGGGCGTCCCGGCATCGATGTGCGTCTCTCCCGCTGACCCAGCGAATGGCGCTGTTGCGGAACGCGGAGCACTCGGATTTGTCGAAGCTGTCAAACTGGGAGGCGAAGGTGCTGCGATTCCGGCCATCGCATCCCGGAGCGCATCGGGTTGCGCCGCAGTCGTCGCTGCAATGAATGGTGCTGCCGCATGTAGCGCAAACTTTGCAGTCTGCGGGCCAGTTTCGTCAACTGTCGCGAACTGGGCGACGGTAGCGCGGACCGTGAGGTTGGCGGAACGATCCGCTCCGATTGCGGCAGGCGGATCCTGCGATTCCTTTGCCGTCCGGCTCCGTCGGCCGGAGGTGCCGCCCAACTCGCCAGCATTGGGCTGCAGTCGAGTCGGCACTGCTAGCGCCAATGCAAGCTGACTTGATCCTGGCCGGCTATACTGCGGTGTTCGGCTCGCCGCCTGGGTCAACACACCGCGCGCTACAGTGATGCGGGTTTTTTCGCCAGCCGCTGACGCGGGGCGTGAACCTCTGAGCGCTTGGGCGTTGCGGAATTCGCCCTTGCTGCCCCCCGCATTCGGAGACACGGGTTCGCTGGCTGGCTGCAACGCTGCCTGCTTGGAACTGATGGCGCCAGCCATCGCCTTTTTGCTCCCTGGATCAGCCGTAGCCCACGCCGGTGGGTAAGCAACCTGAGGCTGGCCAGCTGCCGACAGCGATTTGTTTTCCGCCTGGTCGAGCGCCGGGTTGGAATCGCCGTTCTGCTCCGGCTCCCTTGAGCCGCCTGCGCTTGGCCACGCTGGCGAGGGTGCGGCTAGCGGTTGGGCCAACATCGACAACAACTCATTGAACGCCCCGGCCCAGTGGGCAGCTCCCAGGCAGGCGCTTGTCTCCTGGTTCTGTGCTAGTGCCGCAGTTCCAAGAAGTTGAATCAAGCCGCTGGCCTCCGGACAGTAGAGGAGCAGGTTCCGTGCCATAGCGGCAGCCCGGTCGAGCCGTGCAGCGCGAGCGGCAGCGTTGCAAGCTCAAGCCGATTCACGATCTTGCCGATCAGGGAAAAGAAGGCGCACGAGGCTATGGTTGGGAGCTAGGCAGGGTTTGCCGCCCCACTGGGCAAATCACACCTGCTTGCGCCGTAGGAGAAAGAGTTCGTCCAGCGCCGCCTGTTGCCGCCGTTGCTGCTGTAACCGGTATTCACTGAATCGTAAGTCGCGCAGCGACTCCAGCGCTTCGCGTTGGCGGCGCTCCTCTTGATACCGGCGGGCCTGAACGGTGATTTCGTCCTGCAACTGCAGCAGCGCAGCTTGCAACTGTTGCTGCCGCCGGCCAAGGGTGTCGCAGGAGGCGGCAAGATACTGCAGCTCAACCGCCGGAATGAGTCGGCTTCGTAATTGTCGCCGTGCGGAGGTTTCGAGGTGCATGCGAGCGTCGTGCGTCTGCTCAACTTCGCGCGTCAGCGCCACCCGCCGCGCATGCAGGCTTCGTAGCCGGAGCCGCGCGCGCTGCTCCAGGCCCTGCCGGTAACGCAACACTGCCGCAAGCGAGAATTCGAAGGCCATGGCACTCAGGGCACGATCGCGTTGAGGCGAGTCACGGTATCGGCAAAGCTGGCGTAATCGTCGGGATTTTGCCGCAGAAAAGCCTGCAACCGGGGGAGTATGGCAATCGCCCGGTCCAATTCGGCATCGCCGCCCTTGGTGTAGGCACCGATCCGGATGAGGTCTTCCGCGCGGACGTAAGCGGAAAGCAGGGCGCGCAGTTGAGAACTGCGCGTGAGATGTTCGCGCGTGGCCACGGCGGGCATCAGCCGGCTGAGGCTGTCCAGGATATCGATCGGCGGATAGTGGTTCTGCGAGGCCAGACGGCGGTCCAGCACGATGTGTCCGTCCACCAGCGATCGCACCGCATCGACTAACGGGTCCTGCTGGTCGTCGCCTTCCATCAGCACCGTGTAAAACGCCGTGATGCTGCCCTTGGCAAAACGCCCGGCGCGCTCGACCAGCCGGGCGAGCAGGCTGAAGACCGACGGGGTGTAAGCCTTGGCGGTGGGAGGCTCGCCGGCGGCCAGACCGATCTCGCGCTGCGCCATGGCGAAGCGGGTAAGCGAATCGATCACCAGCAAAACGTTCCTGCCCGACTGGCAAAAGTACTCGGCGATAGCGGTCGCCGCCAGCGCGGCGCGGATACGCAGCAGAGGCGACTGGTCGGAGGTGGAAACCACCACCACCGACTGGCGCCGGCCCTGCTCGCCCAAGTCCTCGAGAAACTCACCCACCTCGCGGCCGCGTTCGCCAACCAGCGCCAGCACCGTTAGATCGGCCGAGGTGCCGCGCGCCATCGTGCCGATTAGCGTGCTCTTGCCGACACCACTGCCGCCAAAGATGCCCAGGCGTTGCCCCCGTCCGCAGGTGAGGAAACCGTCTATGGCGCGAACCCCGCAGCCCAGGGGCTCGCGAATCGGCAGCCGCTCCAGTGCCAGCGGCGCCGGCCCATCCAGCGCTCGACGTTCGCGGCAGGGCAGAGGGCCGCGCGTATCGAGTGGGAATCCGGTGCCGTCGACCACCCGGCCAATCAACTCTTCACCTACCGGCAGAGAAGGCCGCGAGCCCAGCGCGATGACGGAGTCGCCGTAGCGAACCCCGCTGGGCTTCTCCAGCGGCATCGTCAGCACCGTGGTGCCGCGAAAGCCGACGACTTCGCCGGAATAGACATGACCGGCTGCGTCCTCAATCTGGCAGCACTCGCCCAGGCTGCAAGGCGGCCCCGCCGACTCCAGAACGTTGCCCACGATTTGCGTGACCCGTCCGTGCCAGCGCACCGCCGGAGCAGACTGCAGGGCCGCGAAGTAGGGAAGCAGCACGGCATCCCTCATGGCCCCGTCTCCAGCTTCTCCCGCAACAGATCGAAGAATCCGCTCTCGATCTCACGTAATTGGCTGTCCAGGCTTATCTCCGCGCTGCCGGCCTCCGCCTGCAACACACATTGGCCGCTTTCCAGGTTGTTATCGGGCGTGACCTCGACGCTCTGGTCCGCCAGGTTCTTGGCGCAGAACTCGGCCCAACTGGCGGCAGATTGCGTTGATGTCCGCAACACCAGCTTCGTGCCCGCCTGCATCTGGTCGAGCGCGACCCGTACGACTCCCGCCAGCAGCAAGGGATCCATCTGTGCTTCGCGGTGAAGAATCTTGCGGGCGATAAACAGGGCTAGCCGTACCGCTTCTCTTTCTACGCGGCGAAAATATTCCCCCTGCCGGCTGGTGAAGTCGCGCAGGGCCTGCTGCAAAGCCAGACGCTCGTGCTCAAGCGCTTTGGCCGCGGCGGCACTGGCCCTGGCCAAGCCGTCCTGAAGCCCCTGCTTGCGCGCTGCTTCCACCGCGGCCGCAATCTCCTGCTGCAGCGCCCGATCGCGAGCTTTGCATTCCGCCATGCCAGGGACCATAAGCTCGGGGGCAAGCGACACCGAGCATGGGACCGCGGGGTAGCGAAAACTCTCGACCGGGCGTCTGGGCGCTGCTGCAACATGGTCAGACAATGTATTCGTCTCCACTCTCCGGCTTCAGCAGGATCTTGCCTTCCGCCTCCAATTGCCGGGCTACGGCGATGACCTCTTCCTTGGCCTTATTGACATCGCGGGAGCGGACCGGGCCCATCACCTCCATGTCCTCCTTCAGCATCTCGTAGGCGCGGGCGGAGATGGCCTTCATCAGGTGGTTGCGCATCTCCTCGGAAGAGCCCTTCAGCGCCAGCGTCAGCACCTTCTTGTCGAGCCTGGCTACCAGGTCGCGAATGCTCGCCTCCGGCAGCGTGAGCAGGTCGTCGTAGGTAAACATGAGATTGCGGATGTTCAGTGCCAGCTTGGCATCGCTGGCCTCAATCGATTCCAGCACCGATTTCATCGCTTCCGGCTCCAGCCGGTTCATCAGGTCGGCCGCACTCTTGAAACCGGGAAAGACTCGCCGGCTCTGCTCGCCCTTGGATTGCAGGCGCTGGTGCAGCACCACCGTGACCTTCTGCGCCATCTCCGGCGAGAAGTTGCGCAGCAAAGCCAGCCGCTTCACTACCTCGACCCGCAGGGCCTCGGGCAGGCGCATCAGCAGCGCCGAGGCCGAATTGGCGTCCAGGTAGCCCAGCACCAAGGCGATGGTCTGTGGCTGTTCCGCCTCCAGCAAGCGCGCCAGTTCACGGGGATTGGCCTTCTGCAGTGCGTCCATCTGGTTCGCCGTCAGCACCTGAGCGCGGTTGACCTGCTCCAGTAGCGTCTTGGCGCCTTCATTGCCGAATGCCTTCACCAGCAAGGAACGGGCATAGCTTTCGCCGCCCTGGGTAACGTAATCCCGGGCCATGCTGAGGCGGTGGTACTCTTCCAGTACTTCAGCCGCCGTTTCGGGGCGGACGCCGCTCAGGTCGCGGATTTCCTGCGTCAGGCGCTGCAACTGGGGTTGCGACAGATGCCGGTAGATGTTCGCAGCCGTCTCCTCGCCCAGCAGCACCAGCAGGATCGCCGCTTTGCGAACGCCGTTTATCTTCCCAGTCGCCGGGCTCATTCAACACCCCCCTCCCGCAGCCAGCTCTGCACCAGTTGCGAGGCTCCGGCAGGCTCGCTCCTGACCTTCTCCACCAGATGGTCTTTCAGCGCGCTGAGCTTTTTCAGCGCCGGATTGCTCTCCGGCTCCGCAATCAGGGCTGCCGCCTGGCCGGGCAAGGCCGTAACCTGACCGGCGCCCTCGCCCGGGGTAACGAGCTTGTTTGCTGGACGCAAGGGCAGCTCGCGCAGGGTGGTGATCACCTGTTTCTTGACCGGCCGCAGCAACAGTGTGTATACGCTTCCGAACAGGCATGCCAGCGCGAGATAGCGAATCAACCAGGTCCACTCGCGCAGATTGCGCTGGACTTTCTCCAGCATGGTGGGCGGTACCGGCGGCTCCTGCTGCAGGCCCTGAAAGGATAGGTTCTCGACCGCCAGCAGGTCGCCGCGTTTGGGATCGATGCCCAGCGCCGCCGCCGCCAGCCCCTCGATCTGCTTCATCTCCTCCGCAGTACGCTTGCGGCGGACAGCGGTGCGCTGATTGTTCTTTTGACTGATCTCGACGGCATCATCCACCAGCAGGGCCGCGGCAATACGTTTGATCTGCCCGGCGGGCTCGATGGTATGCCGCACCAGCTTGTTCACCCCGTACGTTCCGCTCTCCGATTTCGTGCTCTCTGCGGTCGCATCGGATTTCGGGGGGCCCGTCGCTTTGGCGTTCGGCAGGTTGCTGCTGGTGCCGGGAATGCCGCCTTGCGCCGCTCCGCCCAGCGTCTCTTCATTTCGCGTCATGGTCAGGGTGACCACGCTGCTGGGATCGTAGGTCTCCTGCGTCTCCTCACCCGAGCGCACGTCGTACTCCACGTGCACGCTCGCCCGCACTCCCGCGGCGCCCACTACCGGCTCCAGGGTTTCCACGACACGTTTCGCTAATTCCTGGTCGAGCTCCGAGCCGCCCGCGCCCGAGCCGCCAAAGCGATTGAGCGGCTGGTTGGTGTCGGCATCGACCACCACCACGTTGTCAGGACTGAGGCGGTCCACCGCTCCTGCGACCAGCTGGCGAACGGCCATGTCCTCCTGCTGCGGCAGGCTGCCGCGGCGCAGCTTCACCATCACCGAGGCCTTGGCGCTGCGATCGCGCTCGCTGTACAGCGACTCGGAGGGCATGACCAGATGCACCCGCACGGCCTCCACTTCGCTGAGCGTGGCCAGGGTGCGCTCCAGTTCGGCTTCGAGCGCCCGCTGATAGTTGACCTTTTCGCTGAAATCGCTGCCCGCCCAGTTGGGCTTGTCGAACAACTCGAAGCCCAGCCGCCCGCTGTGCGGCATGGGTTGCGAGGCGACCTCCAGGCGCGCGCTGTCCAGCTTGTCCGTGGGCACCAGGATGCTCGCGCCATCCGGCGATTGCTGGTAGGGGATCTTCTTGGCTGCCAGAGACGCCGCGATCTCCTGCGCGTCGGCGGGCGCTAGGCCCGAGTAGAGCGTCTTGTAGTCCTGTCTGCCGATCAGTTGCACAAAGACGTACAGGGTCGCCGCCACTAGCACCGCACCGCCGCCCAGCAACAGCCGCTGCTTCACCGTCAAGCCAGACCAAAACTGTCTGCCTTGTTGCACGAACTGGGGTAATGCGAGCTCGGTATTGGCGGCCATCCTGCTTTCGTCCTAGAACTGCATCCCGGCGATCTGCTGGTATGCCTGCACCACCTTATTGCGCACTTGCAACATGAGCTGAAACGAGAGGTCGGCCTTCTCGACGGCGATCATGGCGTCGTGCACATCGGCGCCGCTGTTCTCGAGGAGGCTGCTTACCTTGTAACGTGCGTCCAAGCCCAGGTTTTCGACATCGGAAACCGCCTCCCGCAAGCTGTCGGCAAAGCTGGCCTCCTCGCCAGGTTTCGCCGCCGGTACGGCGCTTTCGGCGATGTCCGCCGGCATGATCCTGAGGCCGATGCTGGCTAAATCTACGCTCATGAGTTGGTGCTAAATCGTCACTTCAAAATCTGCAGCGACTGCTGGATCATCTGCTTGGCCGCCGTGACCGCGCTGGCGTTCAGTTCGTAAGCCCGTTCGGCCCCCAACAGGTCAACCGTTTCCTGTATGGGATTGATGTTGGGATAGGACACGTAACCGTCAGCATCGGCGTCAGGATGTCCGGGCTCATAACGCCGCAGCGGCGCGGCCGGGTCCTCCACCACGCCCCCGACCCGCACTCCGCCAGCGGCTGGATTCTCGCCGCCGCCCAGGGAATTCGCCAGCACCAGCCGAAAAGGCGATACCGGCTGGCTGTTGAAGACCACCATCCGCCGCCGGTAGGGGCCGCCATCGGAGGTGCGCGTGGTCTCGGCATTGGCCAGGTTGCTGGTGGCGACCTCGGCGCGCAGACGCTCGGCCGCGAGCGCCGATCCGCTGATCTGAAACATCCCGAACAGGCTCATTGTCCGCCCCCTCCGTTGATCGCCAGTTGCAGGCGGTTGAACTCGGAGTGCAGCAGCGTCACCTCGGTCTGGAACTGGAGCTGGTTCTCGGCCATCAGCAGGCTCTCGCGGTCGATGTTCACGTTGTTGCCGTCGGGCCGCTCAATCAGTCCGGGCACTTCGCGGACAACTGGTGTCACCGGGATCTCTTCGTCGTCACCGGCCATGGCACGCTGCAGTTCCTGGGCAAAATTGATATCGCGCGCGTGGTAGCCGGGGGTGTCGATGTTGGCGACGTTCTGGCTGACTAAGCTCTGGCGCTGGGCCGTCAAATCGAGGGCGTGTCCCAGCAGGCTGAGCAACGGGCTGTTCAGCAGGCTCATGACAACCTCCGCGGAGGCAGGCCGTGTTCGCGTATCTTGTTACGCACAGTCCGCAGACTGACGCCAAGCAATTCGGCGGCGTGGGTGCGGTTGCCGGCGGTTGCCTCCAAGGTAATCTTCAGCAGCGTCTTTTCCAGCTCGCGCAACGAAAGTCCGGGCCGCAGCCAGCGCAGTTCTCTCAGCACAGGCGCGGGCTGGGTGAGCGGCAGCGCGGCTTCGCCGATCTCATTGCCATTACACAACGCGACGGCGCGGCGAATGGTATTGGCCAGCTCCCGCACATTGCCCGGCCAGTGATAGGCGCGCAGGGCAGTGCGAAACGCCTGGCTCATGGCCGGCGGCGGCTTCGGAGCGGAGAATTTTGCCGCAAAATATTCCGCCAGCTCGATCACATCTTGGCCGCGCTCGCGCAAGGGCGGCAGCGCCAGCGGAATCACATTCAGCCGGTAGTACAGGTCCTCCCGGAAGCGGCCCTCCTCCACCAGTTCCTGCAGCCAGCAGTTGGTGCTCGCCACCACCCGCACATCCACCTTCACCGGCCGCAACTCTCCCAGGCGATAGAACTCCCGCTCCTGCAGGAAGCGCAGCAGCTTGGGTTGCAAGAGCAATGGGAGTTCGCCGATCTCGTCGAGCAGCAGCGTGCCGCCCGCGGCCATGGCAAACTTGCCCGGGGTTCCCACCGCCCCCGTGAAGGCCCCTCGCACGTGACCGAACATTTCGCTCTCCAGCAGACTTTCCGGCACGGCGGCGCAATTGACGGCGACAAACGGTTGTTCGGCGCGCGCACTTTCCGCATGGATAAGGCGAGCCAGCAACTCCTTGCCTGTCCCACTCTCGGCCTCGAGCAGGATGTCGGCATCGCTGCGCGCCGCCTGACGGGCACGCTCCAGCGCCTGAAGCAGCGCCGGTGAGCTGCCGATAATCTCCGTGCCGCCGGCCTTCGACGATCCGGAGTTCGGAGCCAGGATCCGCAAAGGACGCACCGCCGGGGTGTGCGCGTAATGGGGAGTGGGCAACATCTGCCCAGCTTCTGTTGCATGTCGCTCGCCGATCATGAGCATCTGACATTAGAGATGACTTAGGGCATATGCCTTGCGCCTGCGAGCCCGGGCGCGGCTTCGCGGCCGAACAGCCCGAGATGTTCGGGAAGAATCGGTCCCCCCTCGGCCAGAATCGAAGCCCGCTCCAGCACATGCTGCAATTGGCGCACATTGCCCGGCCAGGAATGCTTCTCCAGCAGCCGCAGCGATTCCTCGCTCAGGCGCTGCGGTTCATTTCCGCTTCGGAACCAGCGCAGGAAATGCTGCGCCAGGGCTGCGATGTCTTCCTGGCGCTGGGCCAGAGGCGGTAACTCGATCGGGAAGACCGACAAGCGGTAAAACAGGTCTTCGCGGAATTGCTTCCTCTGGGCGAGTTCGGCCAGGTCAGCATTGGTGGCGGCGATCACCCGCACATCGACGCGAAACACGTCGGAACTTCCCAGCCGCTGCACTTCGCCGTGGTCCAAAAAGCGCAACAGCTTGGATTGCAGTCCCAAGGGCAATTCGCCGATTTCGTCCAGAAACAGCGTGCCGCCATGGGCGCTGTGGATGCGTCCCAGGCGCGATTGCACCGCGCCGGTGAAGGCGCCGCGCACGTAGCCGAACAACTCCGATTCCAGCAGCGCCTCGGGTATAGCGGCGCAGTTGATCGCCACCAGCGGTTTCGCCGCTCGCGGACTCAGTTGATGGATGGCGCCGGCTACAACCTCCTTGCCTGTACCCGTAGCGCCGCTGATCAGAACCGGCGTGGTGCGCGGCGCCACCAGGCGTGCCATGCGATAAACCGCTGCCATCGAGGAGGCTTGCCCGACCATGCCGGGAAGCGGCTCAACGCAAACCGCGGGCTTGGTCGTTGCTCGCGGAACGGGCGCCTGCCAGCGGTTGATGGTCTCAAACAAGCGGCAAGCGTTGGCGCTGCGCCACTCGGAAGGCAAGAGAGGATTGCCTGCCTCATCGAGCAGCAGGACGTCAATACCCGGAAAGCGGTGATGAATGATGTGCAGGAGCTCGTCGGCATCTAAATCGGGCAAGCGGCGATCGAGCAGCAGCAATTGGCAGTCGCTGTTTTCCAGTTGCCCCAGGGCATCGGCGCCGCCCAGGGCCTCGGCTGCCGCGACACGCGATGAGGTAAGGTCCTGCAAAATTTGCCGGCGTAGTCCGGAATTCGAGCTCGCCACGATTACGGCAGGATCGACGGAGCTGAACAGTTGCGGTGGGGGTGTCATGGGAATGTTCTAACGCGCGAAGATTAGAGGACGATTGGAAGGGCATTAGAAGATTCTTGGAAACGACCTCGCCCTATACGGTTGGCAGCGTCCCCAACCAGACGCTCCGTGGGGAAGCGCCGCCGGCCAACGCAAACTCGCCACCCATGGCAAGAAAGGTCCGGCGCACCAGTTCGGTCTCACATGAATAGCCAGCATCGTGATCGCCGGAGTTCCAGCCGACCGGCAGACAGCTTGGGCTCTCGATGCGAATCTCGGCATGATGGTCGCTGCCCACGCCGAGCAAAACCGACACGGTCGCCCCTTCGGGCAAGTAACGGAAGAGGTATTCGAGAAAGGTAAACAGTGCTTGCGCGAGCCGGCTCTTGTTGGCACGTACCAGCAGCCCTTCGAGCTCGATATTGAGGGTCAGGTTACGGCCCGCGGAGTCGAACAAAGGGGCCATATCGTCGCACAATTCGCGCAGCAATGCGCCGACATCGACGGCCTCGACAAGAGGACCGGGATCGGCGGCATCTTTCAGCGCTCTGGTTAGAAGCAGCCGCTGCCGCAATCGTTCAGCATCGTCTAATGCGCTCTGGATGCTGACGCGCAATTGCTCCACGGTGCGGTCGCATTCGAGGGCCAGATCCAAGGTGCAGTGCAGAGCGGTCAGAGGCTGGCTGAGGCTGTGAAAAACTTCCGAGAGAAATGCCGCCTCGGAAGATTTCCGGTCCTGTGCGCGGGTCGCGGGCATCTACGCCAACGCCTCGGAATGGCAGCTTAACTCGTAGCCGACGCCGCGCACGGTGTGAATGAGATGGGGAGTGTTTTCGCCGTCGATCTTCTTGCGCAGATAGTTGATGTAAACATCGACGATGTTTGTGCTCGAATCGAACGAGAGGTTCCACACGTGCTCAACGATCATGGCGCGGGTAACGCGGCGTCCGGAGTTGCGCATGAGGTACTCGAGCAGAGCGAATTCTTTCGACGTGAGTTCTACCCGTTTTCCGGCGCGCTCCACTCGCCGCGCCACCCGATCCAGCTCCAAATCGGCAACCCGCAGCACGGTTTCCACCGTGCGTGGCCCGCGCCGCAGCAAAGCTCGTACCCGCGCCGCGAGCTCGGTAAACGAGAACGGCTTGATCAGGCAATCATCGGCCCCGCTGTCGAGCGTTTGCACGCGATCTTCGATCCGGCTGCGCGCGGTCAGCACTAACACCGGCAGGGACGGCCTCTTAGGCCGTACGGAATTCAAGACCGAGATGCCGTCGAGCTTGGGCAGGTTCAGGTCCAGGACCATCAGATCGTAGTCGCTCTCCAGCGCCATCAGCCGCGCCTGTTCACCGTCGGCGGCTACATCCACCGCGTAGTGCTCCGCTTCCAGGCCTTTGCGGACGAAGCTGGCCAGGGGCGGGTCGTCTTCCACAACCAGGATGCGCATCTGGGTAACTATCCAAGATTACTTTGCTTGGTTCGCCTCTGATACGTCAATGACACAGCTCACCGAATGATGATTGGAGTTCCCAAATCGGGAGCAGAACTCTAGGCCATTTCATGGCCCGATCTGCGCGCTATTTCGACCTTGTTCAACGAGCGAAATCGCAGAGTCGGGCGCAATGGTCCGCCTTAGCTGTGGGGAAAGATGTCGCCTTTGCGGGTTATCATACTTCGTATGAATCTCCGCCAGATGATCGACTCCGTTCCGCACTGGTATCACGTTTTCGAGTTTGCTCCTGGCGTGGTGACTCCCGGCACGGGAAATTCGCCGGGATTGCTCGCGCAGTTGAAACTACCGCAAGACATGTCGGGAATGCGGGTGTTGGACCTTGGCGCGCGGGACGGTTTTTTTTCGTTCGAATGCGAGCGCCGCGGCGCTGCCGAGGTGGTCCCCGTCGATTACGTGAACCTCGAGAGGACCGGATTTTCGGTAGCCAAGCAGATTCTCGGATCGCGATTGGATCTGATACACGAGAACATCTACAACCTCACGCCGGAAGAGTACGGCCAGTTCGACATCGTCCTTATGCTCGGGCTTTTGTATCATTTGCCCGATCCGATGCGCGCGCTCGATATTGTGTTCCGTCTGCTGAAGCCGCAGGGCCGGCTGTTGCTGGAGACCGTCATCATTGACGACGAACTTCCCAGACAGATTGCCAGCCGCCCATTTATGCTCTTTTATCCCAAGGCCACCAAGAATGGGGACCATACCAACTACTGGGGCCTGACTGAATCTTGCGTCCTGGCCCTCCTGGAAGAGAATAATTTTCGCGTCACGTCCAAAAGTCGCAACGGCGAGCGTGGGATCTTTGCCGCAATCAAGGAGCTGCCAACGCAGGATTATTACAGTCAGATCTCCCGCGGTTTGGTCGAATAGCCAGCCAATCACGGCGCAGCTCTGTCGAGGTTGCGCTGCGAAACGAATCGCCCGAAAGCGGCGGTGCGGTCGCGACAGAACGCTCCTTCGCATGAGCGGAAGCGCAACAGGGGATATAATTGAGCTATGGCGCGTGGTTGGGAAAGTAAATCTGTAGAAGCCCAAATCGAAGAAACCAATTCAGAACCCACACAAAATCCAGAGGAGAGAGCCTCCGCTGAAGAGCTGCAAACCCTCTTCAAGAAGAAGGACCTGCTGCTCTCCCGGCAGCACATCCTGCAACAACTGGAGCTCAGCTCGAACGAGAGATACTCGGAGTTGTTGCGGCGGACGTTGGCTGGTTTAAACGCCGAGATCGCCGCGTTAAGTTAATCGCACGCTGGTTTGCTGCCGGCTACAGTCCCACAGGGCTGGAGCAATTCCCCGGTTCGATCCCGACATAGCTCACTGTAACCTGTGACTGCCATCACGGACGCCTGTTCACCGGCGAAGCACAATGCTGCCAGAGGTGCAGCATGCCGGTACTGATCATTGCGGTGGTCTTCTTTGCCATATTCCTGGTGATGGGGGTTATGTCCGTGACGGCAATGGTAGCCGAACACCGTGGCCATCTTTTCAGTTGGACATGGAGTGACGAGCCGAAGCCCGGCAAAAAGTGAACCGGATTTATAGCGTGAGGATCGTGTGGGAACACCTGCTGCCGCTTAGACCACCTGCACGGCCCGGGCGAGGCAATCTTCGCAGAAGCCGCTATCTTTGATATCGATCCATTCCACGGCATGCGACGGCGCCATGGCGCATTGATAGTCATGGCAGTGAGTCAGGCGCAAGGTGTGTCCCAACTCATGCACCGACTCTACCAGCAAACGATTTGCCAGCCGATCTACATCCTGCGGTAGACCATAAAATTCCTGCTGCAGCCGGCGATACGAGACCACAGCCGAAATTCCGCCCAACTGTGCCTCGCCAAATACGAAAGTGAGAATCGGAATGTAAAGGTCCAACGGCGTAATCCCCAGCAGCCGCCATGTGCTGCCGGTTACATGCCGTTGCATGCCGGCCAGGATCTCGGAAGAGTGATATTGCTGGCGCTCGGCATGAAGCGCAAATCCAGGATCGAAGATGACGGGAAGGACCTCAGTTGGAGTACGGAACTTTTGGGAAAGTGCCTGTGCCAGCCACTCGAGCAGCTCGGCGTCAACGCTTCCAATCGCAAGTAAGTGAAGTTTCTTCATGGAAGCAACCGCCGGCATTCAGCAATACGAGGCTAAATGCCGGGCGCCAAAAGCCGATCGCTATTCGCTAGCTACCAGCTGCTCTTTTTCCTTCCTGTTCCAACCATACTTCTTCAACTTATGGTGTAGGGTGACACGATCGATCCCCAATATCTCGGCAGTGCGCGTCTGATGACCGCCGCACTGCTCCAGGACGCGGAGAATATGCGCGCGTTCCACATCTTCCAGGCTGCGGGTCTCGTCGATCCCCACTCCCGCGCCGTTCCTTGCCTTGAGGGTAAAATCCGGCTCGCGCAGCTCGGGTTCCTGGGCCACGACCATGGCGCGCTCGACCGCATTTTCCAGTTCGCGCACATTCCCCGGCCAACCGTACTGTTGTAGCGCGTTCATGGCGGCCGGGGAGACGCGCGTGATGCGCTTGCCCATTTCGTTAGAAAACTTGCGCACGAAGTGGTCCACCAGCACAGGTATGTCTTCGCGCCGCTCGCGCAACGGTGGCACCTCGATGTGAAAGACGTTTAAGCGGTAAAAGAGGTCGGGACGGAACTTGCCTTCTTCAATTAACTGCTCGAGGTTTTTGTTGGTGGCGGCGACCACACGGAAATCGACCTTGATGGTTTGATTACCGCCCACGCGCACTATCTCGCGTTCCTGCAGCACCCGCAGCAGGTCGGTCTGCGTCTTCAGGCTGATATCGCCAATCTCATCCAGAAACACCGTGCCGCCCTCCGCGATCTCGAACTTGCCCTTCTTGCGATATTGCGCCCCGGTGAACGCGCCTTTCTCATGGCCGAAAAGCTCACTCTCTAACAAAGTTTCTGTCAATGCGCCACAGTGAATCACCACCAGCGGATGAAAGCGGCGCGCACTGCCGGCGTGGACGGCGCGTGCAACCAACTCTTTTCCCGTGCCGCTTTCGCCCGTGATCAGCACCGTCGCATCCGTGGGAGCAACGGTCTCGATGGCGTCGAAAATGTGTTTCATGGCCGCGCTCTGCCCGATGATGTCCGAAGGCCGGGCAATCTCCGCCACCGTTTCCTTCAGCCGTACGTTCTCCTGCTGGGTGCGGCGGTGCGACATGGCTTTGGCTACCAGGTGAGCAATCTCATCCGGATCCAGCGGCTTATTGACGTAATCGTAGGCCCCATTCTTCAGCGCTGCCACCGCGGTCTCCACCGACGCGTAGCCGGTCATGATGATGACCAGCATGTCGGGATAAATCTCATGGAGCCGTCGCTGCAGTTCAATGCCGTCGGTGCCGCGCATTTTGATATCGACCAGCGCGACATCGAAGGTCTGCTGCGCCACGCGGGTGAGAGCCTCGCTGGCACTCTCGGCCGTGGCTACCTCGTAGCCTTCTTCGGTGAACCATTTGGCCAGCGAATCCCGCACGCTGAGCTCGTCGTCAACGATTAACAATTTTCCTTGCGTCATCACCCTTACCTCAATTCGTCGTTTCCTTCGCGCCCGCGAGCGCCGGCTCTTCTGCTGGCCGGCGGCCGTCAACCGGCAGCACGATCTTGAACGTCGTCCCATGGCCCACAGCGGATTTCACCTCGATATGCCCACCATGGCGCTCCACTATGTTGTGGCTAATGGCCAGGCCCAGGCCTGAGCCGCCAGATTCCTTGGTCGTATAAAACGGCTCGAAGATGTGAGGCAGATGCTCCTCCGGAATGCCCATTCCGTCGTCCCGAATGGTCATTTCCATCGAGTCGTCCTCCGCTCGCGTACTGATCCAGAGATTGCCTTCCTCGGGCATGGCATCGATGGCATTGATCACCATCGCCAGCACGACCTGCTCGATCTGGGCGGGATCGCAATGTGCCATGGGAAGGTCCTTGGCCAAATCAAGATTGAGCTGAATGCCGCCCATTTCCAGCTTGTGCTGCACCAGTCGAACACAGCGATCGATGACTTGGTTGAGATCGCACCAGGCCAGGTTCATGGGCGACACGCGCGAGAAACTCAGCAGGTTCTGCACCAGTCCGCCGCAACGCTTGCTTTCACTGGCAATCAGGTCGAGCGATCCCTGCATCTCCTCCTGCTTCGGCGACGGCGACGTGTTCTTCTCGATCCAGCGCTTCACCAGCCGGGAATACGTCAGGATTCCCGAGAGCGGATTGTTAATCTCGTGCGCAACCACCGCCGCCATCTTGCCGATGGTCGCCATTTTCTCGACCTGCAGCATGCTCTGGTGGGCCTGCCGAAGTTCTCGCGTCTTTTCGTCGACGCGTTCTTCCAGGGTGCGCGCCCAGGCGGTGATCTCGGCCTGTGCCAACTGCAGCCGATTGCTCATGTCATTGAATGACTGCGCCAACTCGCCGGCCTCATCTTGGGATCGCACCGCAATCTGATGTCCCAGGTCGCCGCCGGCAATGCGTTCCGTGCCCGCCTTGAGCTCGCGCAGCGGATTGCGGACCACGATCCAGATGAACAGCCCACTGAGAAAGACGACCGCCAGCAGCGCAACCGCGGTGGCCGCTGTCATCTCGCGCGTCGAATGTGCGAGCTCCTGGTCAACCTTGGCTAGCGAGATGTTGGTGTCTAGTACGCCCAGGATTTGCGTGCCCGCAGGGTGCGCGTGGCAGGAGGCATTCGAACAGGCGGACTCATTCTCGATGGGCGTGATCACGCCGAGCACGCGCGTTCCCCCGGCGCGGTAGATACGAAACCGGTCGGAACGGTTCAACCGAGCCAAGGGCTTTGATTTTTCATGGCAGCCGTAGCATGCCTCGGCGCTCTTATCGATGGCGGCGCCTACCTCGGTGGGCGCGGTGGAGTAGCTGATCACGCCCTGCGGATTCATGATGCGAATGCCGA
>Ga0335081_10002480_pt1 | contig 29079 bp, 25 predicted proteins | sample Lox_Sample_35_FD_206713 | JGI IMG/M metagenome (GOLD analysis project Ga0335081, IMG submission 206713) | Soil microbial communities from Loxahatchee National Wildlife Refuge, Florida, United States - Lox_Sample_3.5 | ecosystem: Environmental > Terrestrial > Soil > Wetlands | place: USA...
GTGCACACGGTCGACGGCGCGATCGAGCGGATCACCGGCGATCCGCAATCGCCGCTCAACAAGGGATTGCTCTGTCCGAAGGGCGTCGCGGGCGCCGAGATCGTCACCCATCCGGACCGCCTCGCCTTTCCAATGAAGCGCATCGGCCCGCGCCGCGACGGACACTGGGTGCGCCTCACCTGGAAGGAAGCCTACGACGCGATCGCCGAGAAGCTCGAGCGCATCATCGCCGAGAACGGGCCGGAGAGCATCGTCATCGGCACCGGGACCGGGCGGCATCACTGCAACTTCGTGCCGCGCTTCGCCAACGCGCTCGGCACGCCCAACTGGTGCGAGCCCGGGCACGCGCAATGCTTCTTCCCGCGCGTCAACGTGGCGCGCATGACGTTCGGCGGCCTGCCGGTGTGCGACTATTACGGCGACGTGAAGCCGGCGTGCGTGCTGGTGTGGGGGCACAATCCGGTCAATTCCGGACCCGACGGCGAGCTGCCGTTCCACACCCGCCGCCTGATGCTCGGGGGCAAGACCAAGTACATCGTCGTCGATCCGCGCCGCACCGAGGTCGCGCGTGAGGCCGCGGTGTGGCTGCAGCTGCGGCCCGGCACCGACGATGCGCTGGCGCTCGCGATGATCAACGTGATCGTCGGCGAGGAGCTCTACGACAAGGACTTCGTCGCGCAATGGACGCATGGATTCGGCGCGCTCGCCGCGCACGTGCGCCCCTTCACGCCCGAATGGGCGGCGCCGATCACCTGGGTCAATGCCGATACGATCCGCGCCGCCGCGCGGCTGTTCGCCGCCACGCGCCCGGCCGCGGTCGAATGGGGCTGCGCGATCGAGCATACGCCGAACTCGATCCAGACCGCGCGCGCGATCACGATCCTGCCGGCGATCACCGGCAATATCGACGTGCCGGGCGGCTGGGTGCTCGGCTCGCCGATCATTGCGCCGGTGCCATCGCTCGACGAGAACCTCTCCGCCGCCGTCAAGGCGAGGCGGCTCGGCGCACAGGAATTCCGCGTGCTCGGCCAGGCCAACGTGCAGCCGTCGGCGCACATTCCGGCGGTCTTTCGCGCCATGCGCACCGGCGAGCCCTATCCGGTGCGCGCCTTCCTGGTGTTCGGCAACAATCCGCTGCTGAGCTATGCGGACTCGAAGACGGTCTACGAGTCGCTGCAGAAGCTCGACTTCCTTCTGGTCATGGACCTGTTCATGACGCCGAGCGCCGAGCTCGCCGACATCGTGCTGCCGGCGGCGAGCTGGCTCGAACTCGACGCGATGCCGGCCTTTCCGTATTTCGCCGAGAACGCCGCGCTGGTGCAGCAGAAGCTCGTGCAGGTCGGCGAATGCAAGCAGGACGAGGTGGTCTTTGCCGAGCTGGCGCGGCACATGAAGCTCAAGGCCGGCACCGAGGATCCGAAGACGATCTATGATGGCCAGCTCGCCGGCACCGGCCTCACCTTCGACGCCTTGCGCGAGCGCGGCGCCATCTGGCGGCCGATGTCCTATCGCAAGCACGCGCGCGACGGCTTCAAGACGCCGACCGGCAAGGTCGAGCTTTTCTCGACCACGCTCGAGAAGCTCGGCTACGCGCCGCTGCCCTATTATGCGGAGCCGCCCGAGTCCCCGCTCAGCGCGCCGGAAGTCGCCAGGGACTTTCCCTACGTGCTGACCACGGGCGCCCGCATCGTCAACTTCTTCACCTCCGAGCATCGGCAGCTGGAGAAGCTGCGGCGCAGCCATCGCGATCCGATCGTCGAGATCCATCCCGACACGGCGCGGGCGCATGGCATCGGCGACGGCGATTGGGTGTGGATCGCGACCCGGCGCGGGCGCATCAAGCAGCGCGCGAAGCTCACCGACGGCATCGATCCGCGCGTCATCAATATCGAGTTCGGCTGGTGGTTCCCGGAGCGGGCGGACCGCGAACGCGGCGTGTGGGAGAGCAACGCCAACGTGCTCACCAGCATGGAACCGCCCTACGATCCCGCCATGGGGACCTACCAGCTGCGTGCGCTGCTGTGCCGGATCGAGCGCGCATTCGCTGACGAGCCGCCGCAGACCTGATCACAGGAATTCGCGTTCCTTGTTGAACGGGTGCTCGCGGTTGTAGCCGTGCGCCGCGCGATAGCCGTCGTAGCGCCGCCCCTTGTATTCCAGCACGATGCACAGCGCGAGCGCGACGAGCGCGATGACCGGGATGGCGGCCGCGAGCGCCGGTATCGGATATTGCATCAGGCCGGACGCGACCGCGCCGACCGCGAAGAAGCCGGCGAAATAGCCCGCGTTCTTGTGAAACGCCTCGAACCTGCGCCGCCGCGGCGTCATGTCGTAGTGATCGCCGCGCCAGGTCGACGGATCGTCCGCAACGGCGTTGTGATAGTTCCGGCCGCCGTGCGTTCCGCGCAGCAGGCCGGAGATCACCTGCAGGCATCCGAGCGAGATCGTGGTGATGCCGAAAATCGAATGCACGGATCCGCTGAACCCGCGGCTGACCGTCAGCGCCACGGCCAGCCCGGCGAGCGACAGGCCGACCGCAAGATAGAGCCCGAACTTGTGGACGCTGAACCACCACCAGACGATGTTCGTGAGCCTGACCTGCTCGCGGATGCCGTTGAGCGTCGGTCGCGGCTTGCCGAACCTGATCGTGATGATGCAGATCGGCACCAGGACGAGCCAGATGCCGACCATGAGGAGCGCGTGATAGCCCCAATGGATGGCGATCGTCCGCCCGAGAAAATCGAGATGGACTTCCGTCGGAATGTGCACCTTGACTTGCTCGATCGCCATCTCGGTCCGTCCGTCCGGTGCGCGCCGCGACCGGCGGCGCGTCGCTCGGCGTCAGTGATCGTGATCCTTTCCGCCGTCACGAGTCGTAGGGGGCGCCGCGGCGGCTGCAATTGACCAAGATCAAGCGCCGGCGCGTGATGGCTGTGCTGCCACCCGAGGGTCTGGGTCGCTCGCCGCCCTTCAATCGTCGGCGGATCGGCGGATCGACGCCGACACGGCGGGGCCTTTCCGCGACCCGCTTGACAGAAATCAAGGAAGCCCCCGTCCGTTCGTGACGCACTGAAAGTGCAGGTCGTGCGCGCTCGTTGACGCACCCCGCATGCGTTGGGAACGCGCGCGCGCGTCCGGCCGCACAGGAGGAAACCAATGAGAACATTGTTGCGCTTGCTCGCAGGCCTCGCGCTGTCCAGCGCGATCGCGCAGGGTCCGGCACTCGCTGCCGACCCGGATCACATCAAGGTCGGCGTCCTTCTGCCGCTGACCGGAACCTTTGCGGCGGTCGCCGAAACGCAGAAACAGGGCGCCCAGCTCGCAGTCGATGTGATCAACAAGCGCGGCGGACTCAAGATGCCGTGGGGAAAAGTCACCGTCGAGGCGGTGGTCGACGACGACGAAGCCAAGCTCGACGTCGGCGTCCGGCGCTACCGCTACATGGTGTCGGAGGGCGTGCGCGGGGTCGGCGGACAAACCTGGGCGCCGCTCGCCTACGCGATCAACGCCATGGTGTCGAAGCAGCCGATGCCCTATTTCCCGGTCTGCGTCATGTCCAAGGAGGGATTCGAGAAGGGCAAGATCGCCAATTCGACCTTCGCGGCCGCCTACAGCCCGTGGACGGTCGGCTACATGAGCGGCCAGTCGGCGATCAAGACGCTGGGCCGCAAGCGCATCTTCTTCCTCGCGCGCGCCGACAGCTTCGGCTGGGACATTCGCGACGGCGTCTACGCGGCGGCCAAGCAATACGGGGGGGAGATCGTCGGCTATGACGAGGTGTCGCTCGGCACCAGCGATTTCACCACCATCCTGCAGAAGGTGCGCGCCGCCAAGCCGGACGTCTTCATCTTCGCCCAGTTCGGCGCCGACGCGGTGGCGCTGCTCAAGCAGATCCAGCAGATGGGGCTCGGCAGCGAGATGACCATCTTCAACGCCTTCATCACCAACGTGGTCGCCAAGGGCGTTCCCGCCGCCGCGCTCAAGGACGTCTACGCGATGCACTATTTCTACTACGACCTGAGCGAATTCCCCGACCAGGCGGTGGCGCAGAGCGCGCGCGAGTTCACCGAGCTCTACCGCGCCAAGTATCAGACACCGCCCGACGCCTACGCGGCGATCGCCTACATCGCCTATATGGAAATGTTCCGCGGCTTCGAGGCCGCCGGCTCCTTCGACGCCGACAAGGTGTCGGCGGCTCTCACGGCGAACAATGGCGAGTTCATGACCCCCAAAGGTCCTGCCCGATGGCGCGGCGATCACGCCGCCGTCTACAAATATGCGGCGTTCCTGGTGAAGGGCAAAGGACCGGGCGAGCAGAAGAACGAATGGGATCTCTTCCGCGTGATCGGCGCCATGGGCGACGAGCAGGTGATGCCGCCGCTCAAGTCCCTCGGCTACTGAGCCGCTAAGCTCCCCGGCACGCGGTCGTCCGCGTGCCGGCCATGCGCCGCAAAGGATCGAGCAATGGGCGCCGGCGCCGAGATCGTCATCCGGGCCGAAGGGGTGACCAAGCGGTTTGGCGGTCTCCTCGCCGTCAACCAGGTCAGCTATCTGCTGCAGGAGAACGAGATTGCCGGCATCATCGGCTCGAACGGCGCCGGGAAGACCACGTTCTTCAATCTGCTGACCGGCTATTACGTGCCCGACGAAGGCACGATCAGCTACCGCGGCGAGGACGTGACCCGCATGACGCCCGAGCAGCGCGTCGCCCGCGGCATGATGCGCACCTTTCAGCTGACCGCGACCTTCGACAATCTCAGCGTCATCGACAACCTGGTGCTGGCGTTTTTCCGCGCCCATCGCAAATCGTCGTTGCCGCGGCTCGTGTTCAGCACCCGCGCGGCGCAGCGCCGCGACGCGAAGGTCCTCGCCTGCCTCGCGACCTTCGATCTCGAGGACGTGCGCGACCGCGACGTGCGGCATCTCAGCCTCGGCGAGAAACGCCGGCTGGAGATCGCGATGGCGATCCTGGCCGAGCCGAAGGTGCTGCTGCTCGACGAGCCGCTCGCCGGGCTTGCCGAATCCGAGGTCCAGGGCGTGCTGGCCGTGCTGCGCGCGCATGCGGGCCGCCAGACGATTCTCATCGTCGAGCACAAGATCTCGCACGTGCGCGAATTCCTGCAACGGTTGACCGTGATGCATGAAGGCCGCGTGATCGCCGACGGCGGCTTCGACGAATGCCTGCGCCACCCGGAGGTGCGCCGCAGCTATTGGCAGATCGAGGCGCCGGCGCAGGCCGACGGAGCGGTGGTGCCATGAGCGGGACCCAGAGCGGGACCGTGAGCGGGACCGGCGATATCCTCAGGGTGAGCGGCCTCAATGTCGCGTACGGCGAGTCGAAGGTGCTGTTCGACGTCGGCCTGCGCGTGCGGCCGGGCGAGATCGTCGCCTGCGTCGGTCGCAACGGCGCCGGCAAGACGACGCTGCTCAAGAGCATCGTCGGATTCCTCGCGCCGTCATCCGGGTCGATCGTGTGCCGCGACGTCAGCCTGCTCAAACGGCCGCCGCACGCGGTTGCGGCCATGGGGATCAAGTATGTGCCGCAGGACAAGAAGGTGTTTTCCGACCTCACGGTGCGCGAAAACCTGGAGCTCGGCAGCTACGCGAGCGGGGACTACGACTGGGCGCGGGTGATCGGCTTCTTCCCCAAGCTCGCGCAGCTGATGGAGCGCAAGGCCGGCTACCTCAGCGGCGGCGAGCGCCAGATGCTGATGATCGGCCGCGCGCTGCTCGGCAGCCCCAGGCTGCTGCTGGTCGACGAACCGACCGAGGGTCTCGCGCCGAGCATCGTCGATCAGCTCAAGGCGGTCTTTCGCGACGTGAGCCGGATGACGGCGCTGGTGATCGTCGAGCAGAACCTGCCGCTGGTGTGCGCGCTCGCCGACCGGATTTACGCGCTCAACGAGGGACGCATCATGGCGGAGCTCGTCGGGCGCGACCAGATCCGGCCGGAGGTATGCGAGCGCTATCTGTGATTAGCGCGGCAAAGGATGGTGGGCTGCGCGCCTGCGGCGCCAACCCGCCGCACGGAAGGAGCGTGAGCTCGATGATCGGCGCTTTCAAGTGGTGGCGCGGCCTGCTCCTCGCCTTCGCGCTGCTGGGGCTCGTCGGCGTCGTGCTGCCGCTGCCCTTCGCCAACGAGGTCGTCATCTTCTCGATCTACGCCATGGGCTGCAATTTCCTGCTCGGCCGCGTCGGCTTCATCTCGTTCGGCCAGCCGGCCTATCTCGCCGCCGGCGCCTACGGCACGGCGTTCTATCTCTTCTACTTCGGCAGCAACCCTTATGTCGGCATCCTGGTCGGCATCGCGGCCGGCATCGCCGTGGCGTGCGCGGTCGGCCCGCTGTTCGTGCGGCTGCGCAGCGACTACTTCGCGCTCGTCAATCTCGCGCTCGCGGTGATCATCTATTATCTCATGCAGAAGGTCCTCGCCGGCGTCACGCACGGCGACAACGGGCTGTGGTTCCTCACCCAGATCGACGCGACGCCGGTGCTCGACCTCACGCGCCCCGACCACTTCTTCGTCTTCGCGCTTCTCGCCGCTTTCGCGATCTGGGCGTTCTACAAGTACCTCGACGACTCGCTGTTCGGCGCCTGCTGCCTCGCCGCCAAGGTCAACGAGGACAAGCTGCGCTTCCTCGGCTACAGCAATTTCAAGATCCGCCTGCTCGCCTTCGTCATCGCCAACACGACGACGGCGCTGGCGGGCGCGCTCTACGCGGTCTACCTCGGTTTCGTCGGCCCGGAGATGACCAGCCCGGCGCGCGCGGCCGATCCGGTCATCGTCGTCATCCTGGGCGGCGTCGGCACGCTGTACGGCCCGATCGTCGGCGCGATCGCCTACACGGGCATGAAGGACCTGATCAGCAAGGCGATCGGCAACTGGGAGCTGCTCATCGGCGTGCTGGTGGTCGCCATCATGCTGGCCGGCGAGCGGGGAATTGTCGGATCGCTCGCGTCGCTGTGGAAGCTCGCGGCGCCCGGCCGGCGGGCGGCGGCGCGCGAGGGGAGCGTCATGCGATGATCGATCCGCACTTGCTGGCCTCCGGGGTCATCTTCGGCCTGAGCATGGGCAGCATTTTCTTTCTGATGACGGTCGGGCTCTCGCTCTGCTTCGGCATGATGCGCGTCATCAGCCTCGATCAGCTTCTCTACTACGCGCTCGGCGGCTACCTCGCCTACTCGATCAGCCAGGCGACCGGCAGTCTCTGGCTCGGCGCGCTCGGCGCAATGGCCGTCGGCGGGCTCGCCGGATTCGCGGTCGAGCGCCTGATCTTCCAGCGCATCTACGAGCGCGACATCACCTTCAGCATGATCACGTCGTTCGGCATCCTGATCGCCGGCGTCGGCCTCATCAAACTCGTGTGGGGCCTGGTCCCGCGCCCGGTCCCGGTTCCGATCACCGCCCAGATCACCATCCTCGGCGCCGAGGTGCCGGTCTATCGCATCGTGGTGGTCGCGATCGCGGCGCTGGTCTATGTCGCGATCTGGCTCTTCCTCCACCGCACCGTCATCGGCAAGGCGATCCGCGCGGGCATCGAAAGCGTCGAGCACGTCGAGGGCCTGGGCATCAACGTCTACCGCCTGTTCAGCCTCACGTTCATCATCGCCGGAGCGCTGTCGGGATTGGCCGGGGCGTTGCACGCGCCGCTGATCATGGTCGATCCGCAGATGGGCCTGGAGGTGCTCGCCTTCGCGTTCATGGTGGTCATCATCGGCGGCCTCGGCAGCCTCAAGGGCACCCTGGTGTCGAGCCTCCTGGTCGGGCAGGTCGTATCGATCGGATCGCTGATCTATGCGCCGCTCGCCCAGATGGCACCCTTCGCGGTGATGCTGCTCATTCTGCTGGTGCGGCCGACCGGCTTGTTCGGCAGCCCGCTGCTGAAGCGCTAGGGGCACCCGCGTCGGCGCTGCCTAAGGCCAACGCAACTGGACTCGTTGAAATCACGGGCGTTTTCGCCCTAGGTTCGTTCTGCCAAAACGCCTCCCCTTGCCGGTGCTGCGCTCGACCACTGACCTCGACGCGGCGAGACTTGGGAGAGCCGTCGCTCTCTCATTGATTCCTTTGGTTTCTTCGCGAATGGCTTTGTTCTGCCAAATCGCCTCGTGTCTTTCTTCCAGACGCCTGGGGCTCCAGCCGATCAGCTCCGAGCAATCCCTGAAACCTTCGTCCTCGTCTCGCATCAGCATCGCGCCTGAGGATAGAATCGGCAACCGAGAGCTCCGCATATCCCCGCTATTCCCCGTCGCCGCGAGGTGCCGGCAGCGCCGAACAGTGATGCGCTGCGAGGTACGGCTCGGATCAACGCTGCCAGATGAACTCCGCCACTCCGCCAGCTCGACTACAGCGTTACACCGGTCGGCGAGACCATGCGCATCGTGCCGAACGAGACCCCGCATTGGCCGTCATCTGAAAAATGCCGAAGCCTCCGACGCTAATGACTGCTAGCAGGTTGTCCCGATGCAAGCTCCGATCTCCCACGCGGGCCGAGCGTGGAGGCCACAGATATGGAGGTACTAAAAGCGCGACGGGTGAGCTCATCCAGTGAACAACCGTCCAATAGTCCGCTGATCACACCGGCCGCCGCGGCATCCCCCGCCCCAGTAGAGTCGTACACATTTGTAGGATCGACGGAATTAATATGTCGTGACTCGCTAATTTTAATAACCTCGCTTCCGCACAAAAAAATACTAAGGTAGTCAGTACTGTAAGGATTATCCTGCAGACTGACCTCTCGTTTTATGCAAAGAAGAAACGGTCGAGAGCTCCGATTTTTAGTCCGCCAATCTAGCAACGCCGTTACACGGTCTCTTAGTGACCCCGAAACCGTTACAACGATTCCGCTAGTCGCCAGCAACAGCGTATCAAGTTGCTTTTCATAAATAAATATACAATCGGCACGACTAAACATCATTCCATTGTATGAATCATCAAGACCATATTTGCTCTGAATATCGCCCGGCACATATGATAGCGCTATGTTGTCCGGCATATTGTTAATAATCAACCTCATTGGTGCGACTAACGAACTGTGTTGTGCAAATGACGAAACATGAAAAACGCGCGTTTCAAGAACTCTAGAATTAATAGCCAAGACTTCACGCTCTACGATCGACGCAATATGCAAATTGGCTCCAGGGTCAACCGCTATCAGGCGTCGGCCACGGATATCCGAGATCACCGCCGTACGGCCGGAGCGAAAATTACCTTGATAAATCAGTGAGACATCAATTTTGGCCTCTCGTAGTTCTCTCAGCATTTCGTTCCCAACATCATCGTTTCCAACGATGCCTAGAATAGAAACCGCAGCTCCCTGCCTAGCAAGAATGTGGCCTGTATTCGCACCTGACCCACCTGAAAATTCAGCGTGATCGATTGCCAAGTATTCACGATCAGGCTCGATGGACTCCACTCGAAAGATGCTGTCGTAGTTCAAGGCTGAGAGGCAAGTCACATCGAACCGTGCGCCGGCTCGAACAAATCTTGATAAAATAAGCTCATACGAGTTTTTTGCGATCTCCTCGGCTCGCGCATTTCTAACGCGAGCTGCAAAAAGATTTGATAAGTCTTTTTGAAAAAGAGTTAACAGACTCACTGTAACGGCAACGATGACGCCGATCGCGCCGACGAAATGGTTCTTGGCCAAGATTCCGAGCACGGTTATCGTGCTGCAAACGATGACCAAAATCCAAAAATGCAACGATCGCGGATGCACTAGGAGGACTCTGCATTCGAGCTAACAGACACCGCGCCTGCCCGCCGCATTCTCCGGGGACCTGCTGGCCGGCGAGCTAGCGGAACTGACTAAAGGTTTTCAGGAGCTTCATTGTTGACTCGTAGTCCAAACGGTCACCCTCGAAATCGCAGCGATACAGACCTTGCATATTCGAAGGCAGAGTGACCCCTCGTTCCACGAGCAAGATGACCTTCTTTCCGTAGAGTGCCATCGCGGCCCCAATCTCGATCAGTACATTGTCGTTCAGCTTGGTGATTTCCTTACCCTCTGTGTCGAGGTACTTCCCCTCTGATCCGACATGTATGACTCCAGCTCCACAGGAGCGCATGTCTTCGAAGACCTTTTCGGGTACTGGGATAGCGGTTGATTCACGCTCAACCGAGACAACTGGCTCAAAGCTGCCGAACGTCAATAGCTCCTTTATTTGACCAACGATCGCCTTCTGCTTCCCGTGCGAGATGAAAACGCGATTCAGTTTGGCGGCGTTGGCGGTGCTTGCCTGAGCTGGCGCTGGCGTCGAGGTCTGCGTTGAGCTTCCTGCTTCCTCACGCTTCTCCGTCTCCGCGATATCGACATGCTCAGTTAGTTCAGGCGTCGCCGTGGGGGCGGGCACGCCTGGAGAGTCCAGATTCACAAACGGCCCTGTTGGTGTGTCTCTGATAATTCCTGCGTATCGCCCGTTGGCTTTGATGATCTCGAGCGCAGACTCAACGCGATCTGCGGGGAGGCCAAACGATTTCAGCACATTTGCCGCAATGAGGTCGGCGGGTAGCTTCGCCCGTCGATAGCGCTCGAAGAATTGCTTGAGGATTTGCGGCTTCAGAATAGCTTCTCTGCGCGCCGCGAGGTCCTCCCCTTCCGCCTCCGGTGCCACAAGCTTCCGGCCTAGGCGTGTGAGCTTGATCGCATTGGCATTGACGCCGCCGTCGGTCAGGCCATAGGCGATGGACGCGCCAGAAAGTGCGGGCCACGCGCTGCTCGTGGGACTTATTTCAAGGGCGAGCGCGATATCCGGAGGCGATCCCCCATCACCCGCGAAATTGTTGACGATGGCCGAAGCAATCTTCTGCGCTTGCTGTAGCGAAGCTAGAGGAAAATCGGATTGCTTGAAGTAAGTGCGTTTAGCGGTCGCGTTTTTCTTTGTAGAAATGTCTGCGTTGGTCGTGGTCTTCCGCGCCATAAGACACCCTCGGCCGCACTGCGTAGCGTAAGGGGCGCGACTTCGGGTTGTCAATGCGGAAACGAAGCTCGGAAGCGAAGCCCAAACAAGAGGACTCGGCTGGGCGGTTGGAGCGCTGGGGAGGCGGCGAAGTGCGCCGCATGCTGCACCGTGGTCCGAGATGACGAACTCAAATCTTACGCCGATACGCCGCCGCGCATGAACCATCCTAAGCATACTACCATAATACCATTTAAGGGCGCCTGAAGACATTGTGGAGGTCAAAACGACAACGAGTTTCGCGGATGCTTTTTCTCTGGTAGTCTCCTAACTTGATGATTGAGCATCTTCCCCCCGTCTTATACGCGCTTGCCGCAATCGTAACAGCGGCAGCGGCTCTCATGCGTGCTTTGGCCAAATTTGAATCAGTCCGCGAGATCGCACTTTTTAAAAAAATCTGAAACCAAGAATTCTTGAGTCCCTCGAGTCACTTAGCGGCTTCGATAGTCGCTAGTCGATGAGGGACGGGATCCGGGGTGCAAGGGTGTCATTCCTCCACAAGCAGCCCGTCCCCATGGACGTACCAATCGGCACGTGATGACCAATGAACCTGTCGGTCCGGCGCAGCGCCGAGCGGTTCATCGAATCCGCCGGCAGGAACAACCGCCTCGCGCCTGCTGCCGGTCAGGTGCGGCATGGGGCTACCGCACGTCTTGCAGAACGCCGTGGCAAAGCTTCGCGCCTGCGGCAGGTCGAAACGCACGACGGACGCCTCTCCCCGCAGCCAGCGCAGCGCCGAGGCTTTCACGATCACCTCGCAGGAATGCGCGGTCCCGGTTGCTTTGCGGCAACGCGAGCAATGGCAATTCAGGAAATGATCGAAGGGTCCTTCGACCTCGAACGCGACCACGCCACATGGGCAGCTTCCGCGAAAAGTTGGCATTCTTCTCCCCTCGCCTGCCCTTCAACGCCCCGCCTTGGTGAGAAACTCCCTGGCGCCGGCGCCGAGGATGCGCGGCAGGTGGTTGTAGATGTAGCGGCAGCCGCGGCCGATCACGGTTGCGAGCGTCTCGGTCGTCGCCGGCATTCCGGGCGTCTTGCCGGCCGCGCGGATCGCCGCGAGCGTCCGCTCGATCGCTTGCGCGACCGGCGGCGCGTGCGGGTCGCCCGGGTATCCCATGGATTGGGAAAGGTCGGACGGGCCGATGAAGAACACGTCGATGCCGTCGACCGTGAGGATGTCGTCGATATTGGCGACCGCCTCCTGGTGCTCGATCTGCACGCACACGAGCGATTGCGCATTGGCCTGGGCGGCGAAATCCGGCATGCGCTTGCCGAGGCCCCAGCGGTCGGGCCGCGTGCGGGCGGCGAGCCCGCGTGCCGCACCCGGCCCGAACTTGACCGCCGCGACGGCACGCTCGGCATCCGCACGCGTGTTGATGTGCGGGATCTGCACGCCCATCATGCCGCGGTCCAGCACGGACTGGATGTCTGCCGGGTCGTTGCTGCGCGGCCGCGCGATGGCGGTTATTCCCGCGGCGTCCGCCGCCATCGCCATCACCTCGATGTCGGCCGGACCGATCGATCCATGCTCGCAGTCGATCAGCACCCAATCGAAGCCCGCATAGGCGAGCATTTCGACGAGCTGCGGGGACGGGAACATCAGCGACACTCCGAGCGCGACCTCGCCGCGCGCTATCTTGTCCTTGGCCGAATTCTGCATCGCGCTCGCCTCCTGTCGATGGAATAGCGCAAACCAAGGCGCCAACCCCATCCCTCCGCGCATTGGATTGACAGCCTCTCATATTCGGGACATTATCCCGTTTATGGGAATGGATGCGACCTCCGCCGACCGCCTGGCCGAGCGCCTCCGGCAACTGCGTTCCGCGCAAGGCCTCTCGCTGCAGGAGCTCGCCGACAAGAGCGGCGTCAGCCGGGCGACCTTGTCGCGCATCGAGAACGGCGAGGTGAGCCCGACGGCCGAGACGCTCGGCGCGCTCGCGGCGGCCTATGCGATGACGATCTCGCGCATTCTGGCGCCCGCCGAGCGGCCGTTCCAGGCGCTGGTCGCGCGCGCCGAGCAGAGCGCCTGGCACGATCCCTCGCACGGGTTTACCCGCCATATCGTCTCGCCGCCGAGCGGCGCGCTGTCGGTCGAGATCGTCCGCTGCGAGCTCGCCGCCAATCAGTCCATTTCCTACGAAAAGCCCCCCGTTGCCGGGCTGGAGCATCATCTGACCATGCTGAAGGGGGCGTTGACCGTGAGTGTCGACGGCGAAACCTACGCGCTGCGGGAAGGCGACTGCCTGCGCTATCGGCTGTTCGGCTCATCCCGCTTCGAAACCCGCCGCTCGCCGGCGTCCTATCTGATTGTGCTGGCCTAAAGGTCTTCGCGATGGACAACGTCCGCATCCACGTCGTCACGCCGCAGGACTTCGACGCCGTCGCGGCGGGCCTCGCCGAGATCATGGCGGATGGCGTCAACGGCGGCGCGGCGATCAGCTTCATGCAGCCCTATTCGCTCGACGACGGCCGGCGCTTCTGGGTCGAGGAGGTGTTTCCCGACGTCGCGCGCGGGACGCGCGTGCTGTTCGTCGCCTGGCTCGACGACGCGGTCGTCGGCACCGTGCAGATGGACGTCGGGCTGCGGCCGAACCAGCCGCATCGCTGCGAGGTCGCCAAGATGGTGGTGCATTCGCGCGCCCGCCGCAAAGGCATCGGGCGCCGCCTGATGCTGGCGCTCGAGGCGCACGCGAGGTCGATCGGCAAGACGCTGATCACGCTCGACACCCGCACCGGCGACAAAGCCGAAACGCTCTATGCGTCGGTAGGCTTCCGGCGCGCCGGCGTCATCCCGAACTACGCCTACGATCCGGACGGTCGCGCGAAGCACGGCACCACGTACATGTACAAGGAGATCTGACTAAGTCCACTTCGCGCGTGTCTTGAGCGTCTCGACCGACTGCGCCGCGTCGGCCAGGAGCTTGCCGTAGTCGAGCGCCGTGAACTCACCCTTGCGGCGCAGGATGCGGCCGTCGACCACGACGGTGTCGACGTCGGACGGCGACGCGAGCTGCACCAGCGCGTCGTAGGGATCGCCGATCGCGCCGAGGTGCGGTGCGCCGGTGCGCACCAGGATGATGTCGGCGCGCTTGCCGGGCGTGAGCGAGCCGGTCCGGTCGGCGAGGCCCAGGTCCTCGGCGCCGCCGATCGTCGCCATCTGCACCAGCTTCTTGGTGGTGAGCTTGAACTTGCCGCCGGTGCGATGGCGGTTGACGGCCTGGAGCATGTGCATGCAGGCGAAGCAGTCGCAGTGCTCCGCCGTGACGTTGTCGATCGAGATCGAGACCGGCACGCCCGCCTGCATCATCTCGATGAACTGCATCTCGCCGGTGCGCGCCGCCTCGCCGAGCGGCGAGGTGCTGTAATGCACGCCGTGCTTTGCCAGCGCCGCCCAGTCCGCCGCATCGGTGTTGAGCGGATGGACGAGCTGCAGGTCCGGGCCGAGCAGGCCCGCCGCGTCGAGCAGCTTGATCGCACCCGAGCCCGAGGTGTGCAGCGTGATCGGCAGGCCGAGATCGCGCACTGCGCCCCACTCCCGCTTTGCCATCGCCACATCGATCGCACCGCGCGTTCCGCCCGTATTGCCGTCGACGTTGCGCGAGCAGATGCCGAGCGTGAGCATCGCGTCGCCGGCCAGCTCGCGCTTCACCCGCGCGAGGTCGGCGAGATCCATCGGCTGGTCGTTGGGCATGCCGAGCGCCGGCCCGTAGGCGAAGCGGCCGCGCAGCCCGCCCTCGCGCATGGCCTGGATCTCGGCGTTCGCGTGCGCGGGGCTGCGCACATTGTGCGCCCAGTTGTGCGTCGTGGTGACGCCGGCCGCGAGCGCCTGGGCGAGGCCCAGCCGCACGCTGCGATAGCTGTCCTGCGGCGTGTAGTGCAGGCCGAGCGCGAAGGTGACCGGGAAATAGGTCTTCTTCGGATCGTCGGCGCGCAGCACCGGGCGCAGGAAGGTCGTCCAATGGTGCCAGTGGGTCTCGACGAAGCCCGGCATGCAGATCATGCCCTTGCCGTCGATGACTTCGGCGCCCGGCGCCGTCACGCTCGCGCCGACCGCAACGATCGCGCCGTCGCGCACGTGCACGTCGCCCGCCGCAAAGTCGCCGAGGCGCTCGTCCATGGTGAGCACATGCGCGCCGCGCACCACGAACTCGCCGCGCGCCGGCAGCGCCGCGCCGGCGGAAGGGACCCGGTTTTGTGCGGCCGCAGGCCCCGGCATGAACGCGGCGGCGCCGAGCGCGGTCGTGCCCGCGAGCACGGTGCGCCGATCGAATTGGTCCTCGGCCATGCGATCCTCCCCGACATCATTGTCGGTTGAAGCTAGCGCCGATCGCATCGCAGGGGCAATCGCATGCGAGCGGGCGATGGCCCACCCGCCGGCGACGAAAGGCGCAGATTGGGCGGCGCGCGGCCTCAGTGCTTGGACCGGATCGTCGTTCCGTTGATGCCGGTCGCGATCCTTGCCGGCCCGCCGATGACCGAGGTGCCGGCCCCGACGCGGACCACGCTCGTGCCATTGACGGTTCCGCGCGCCGGCGCGGACGGTTGGGCGAAGCCCGGATGAATCACGCCCGGCGGCGCCAGCGGCGCGCCGGCCATGCGGTTGGGCGAAAGCGGGCCCTGCCCCGCAGGCAACGCGTTGGCGCCGCCCGACCCGGCGCCGGCGTCGATGCGCAGGCCGATCGCGTTGCGCAACGGTCCGCGCGCCGCCGCCGGATTGGGATTTGCCGGACGGACGTGCGTCGCGTGCGTGTGCCGCATCGTCTGGATCAGCTTGAACAGCCGGTCACGCGCGCTCGTCCGCGCCGCGTGCGGCACTGGCGCCGCACGGGTGCCCAGCGTATCGAGGTTCGGCGTGTTGCCCGCGCGGCCGCGATTGGGGCTCGGATAGGCACCGTGGTCGACGCGGCCGACATCGCCTTTGCGCGGCCCATTGCGCCGCAGCGCCGCGCCGTGCGTCTGCAGGTCGGTGCGCTCGCCGCTGTCCTGGTCCGCCGCCCTGTCGGATGGTGGCGCCGCTTGGCCGGCATCGCTGACCGCATCCTTGGCGCCGGCGGCAGCCGGCGTCGCCGACGCGCCTTGCTCGGCCACGGCGCGCGCCGGCGACATTGCGACCCAGAGCACGGCAATGAGGAGCGCGGCCGCGCAGGCGCGCAGGCCGAGCCGGGCCGTATCCATTTGGGCGCGCGAATTTGCCATGCGGCTTCTTTACACGTTCGTGTCGCCTACCGCCATTCACCTGCGCGCGAGCGCCCGCCCCGGGCGGCAGCGCGGACGGGCGCATGGGCGGCCCATCGGCGTCCGATGGGCGTCATTGCGCAACGCCCGCGGATGGTCGAGGCTCGACCCCGACGCGCTACTTGAGGAGTCCACGACATGACCGTGCTCGACACGTTTTCGCTGCAACGCAAGGCCGCGCTGGTCACCGGCGCGGGTTCCGGCATCGGCCGCGCCATCGCGCTTGCCTTCGCGGAGGCCGGCGCGGCGGTCGGCTGCGCCGATATCGATGCCGGCGCCGCGCGTCGCACCAGCGACGCGATCGCCGCCGGCGGCGGCAAGGCGCTGCCGATCGCCTGTGACGTGAGCCAGGAGGCGGACGCGACCGCGGCCGCGAGCGCCGCGGCCGACGCATTCGGCGCGATCCACGTCCTCGTCAATGCCGCGGTCGCGACCGATCCGACCGGCACCGTGCTCGACTACACGCGCGTCGACTGGGACCGTGTGTTTGCGATCAACGTCACGGGTGTCTTCCTGATGAGCCGCGCGGTGCTGCCGGCGATGATCAAGGCGGGCGGCGGCAGCATCATCCACATGGCCTCGCAGCACGCGCGCGTCGCCGCGCCGGCGCGCGCGGTCTATTGCGCGACCAAGGGCGCGCTGGTCATGCTCGCCAAGTCCATGGCAGTCGACCACGCCGGCCAGAACATCCGCGTCAACACGATCTCGCCCGGCGCGGTCGAGACGCCGCGCATGACCTATCGCTACGGCGACATGGCGGCCGCGCGGGCGGCGCTCGGCCCGAAGCACCTGCTCAACCGGCTCGCGACGCCCGACGAGATCGCCCGCGCGGCGCTGTTTCTCGCGAGCGACGCGTCGAGCTTCGTCACCGGCTCGGACCTGCTGGTCGACGGCGGGTTCACGGCGGTGTGACAACACTCGCGCCGCAGGTCGCGTACCGCTGCTCGGGGAAGCCTTCACCGCAATCGGTTGAATTCGCCGCCCCCAGGTGAGACCCTCCCGGTCCCTTCGGCCGCCACGGGTCGCCCCGGATGCTCGATCGCCTGCCCGTTCTGTTTCGCTCCGCGATGTATGCGCTGCGCGGCGGCTTTCTCATCCGGCCGCTCGCCATCGCCCTTTTCCTTGGCGCCGCCGGCGCCATCCTGTCGTCGCTCGAGGAAGCCAACCCGGCGATCGGCGCCTTGATCCCGATCGTCCTGTTTCCCTCGCACGACGATCCGGCGGTCGCCCAGGTGATCCTGAGCAGCATCGCGACCTCGATCATGACGGTGGTGTCGATCGTGTTCGCGATCCTGCTGATGACGCTCACGCTCGCGTCGACGCAGTTCTCCCCGCGCATCCTGATCGGCTTCGTGCGCGACCGCACCACCCAGTGGACGCTCGGCGTCTTCCTCGGCACCTTCTCGTACTGCATGGCGGCCTTGCCGGCCGCTCGCGCCCTGCCCCACCCCTTCGTGCCGGTCGCGACCGTGACCGGCGCCATGGTGCTGTCGCTGCTCTGCGTCGGCTGGCTCATCTATTTCATCAACCACATCTCCCGCTCGATCAGCGTCAACCACATCGTCGACCGGATTGCGCGCGAGACCGAGCTGGTCATCGACGAATTCATGCCCTATCCGCGCGGCGCCTTTCCGCTGCCGGATCGCGCCGAGCCCGCGCCCGAGGCCGACGGGGCGATTGTGAGCCCGCTGTCCGGCTACATCCGCTATGTCGATATCAACCACCTGGTCGCGCTCGCGCGCGACTATCGGGTGAGCCTGCACGTGCAGCGCCGCGTCGGCCAGTTCGTGCCGGCCGGGGTGCCGCTCATGCGCGTGTCGAAGCCGGAGCGCGTGCCCTCCGACCATGCGCACCACCTGCTCGCCCCCTTCGACATCGGCCCGACCCGCACCCTGCAGCAGGACGTCGAGTTCGGCATCATCCAGATCGTCGACATCGCGCTGCGCGCCATGTCGCCCGCCGTCAACGATCCGAGCACCGCGATCAGCTGCGTCGATCAGCTGAGCCGGATCATGATCCGCTGGATCGGCCGCATGCCGCCGCCCTCGCATTATTACGCCCCGCCGCACGTGCTGCGGCTGTTCGTGCCCTGGATCGACTTCGATGGGTTGCTCGATACCGCCTTCGAGCAGATCAGGCATTACGCGGCCGCGGACGCCGCCGTCAGCCTGCGCCTCATCCGCGCCTTCGGCGATATTGCCGGCGTGACGCCGCTTGGCGAGCTTCGCGCGAAGCTGGTCGAACGCGCGCAGCGCGTTGCGGCGGGCTGTGCCGGGCGAGTGCCCAACGACGATCTCGCAAGGATTCGACAGCGGCTCGCCGGGCTCGAGTCCGCGGTCGGCGTGGCCGGCTGATGGCGCAGCTCAACGCGAGCGAACAGCCCGCCGGCCCATCGCCACGGCGCAGACCTGCGCGATGAACTCGCGCGCGGCGGTGATCGCGTGGTCGGGCGCGCACTCCTTCAGCGCCGCGATGGCCGCGGCGATCTCCTGCCGGGTCGCCTGTGTCGGCTCGACCAGCGGCAGGCGCACCCGCGGCGACATGACGCCGAGCAGGCTCAGCGCGCATTTGAGCGCCGACGCGTCGCTTTCGCGCGACAGGGCCCCGGCCAATCGCGCGTGCAGCGGCAGCAGCCGCTGCGCGCGCGGCGAATGCCCGTCGCGCCGTTGCAGATAGATCGTGCGGCACAGCCCCGGCGCCACATTGGAAACGACCGAAATGCATCCGTCGCCGCCCTGCGCCAAGAAAGCCGGCGCCGTCGCGTCGTCGCCCGACAGAAGGCGCAAGCGCGCGCCAACGCGCGGGCGCAGCCGCGCCGGGCGCGTGACGTCGCCGCTCGAGTCCTGCAGGCCGATAATCTGGTCGAGCTCGGCGAGGCGCGCGATCGTGTCGTCCGCGAGCGCGCTGACGGTGCGCGACGGCACATCATGGAGAATCAGCGGCAGTCCGGTCGCCGCCGCGACGGCGCGGAAATGCGCCTCGATGCCGGCCTGCGTCGGCTTGTTGTAGTAGGGCACGACCGACAGGATCGCGTCGGCGCCGGCCGCTTCGGCGTCGCGGCTCAGCGCGACGGCGCGTTCGGTCGCGTTCGATCCGGCGCCCGCCACGACCGGCACGCGGCGGCGCGCCACGCCTGCCGCAATGCCGATCAGCATGCGGCGTTCGCCGGACGTCAGCGTCGGCGCCTCGCCGGTCGTTCCGCAGACGACGAGCGCATTGGCGCCCTCGCCCACCTGCAGCTCGCAGAAGCGTGCGAACGCCTCGCCATCGACCTCATCGTCGGCGTCGAACGGCGTCGGCACCGCCGGAGCGTAGCCGGAAAGCTTTGCGACATGCCGACCGATCGTGATCATGGCGGTTTCCTCGCGTGATGGCCGCAGCTAATACGCAAGCGCGGTCAAGCGACCCGGCGCACGCGCACGGCGTCGAGCTTTGACGGCTGGGAAGATGCTTGCGGGGGAAGGTGTTGCGCCGGGCGGCTCATGTCGAGCTCGAGGATGCCGGGCACTATTCTGATCGCTTGCGGCCGTTTGCCGGTCTCGTCCATGGCGTAGCGGATGGCTTTGTTGCGATCGACAAAGAGGCCTCCGCACAGACCGCGTTGATCCTGGACGACCCAATGGCCGCGACTGTCTCGGCCGACCAGGAAAGTATTCGAAGCCGCGCTCGGCTCCGTAGAGGGAGGTTCCGATTGTCGCATGGTTGGCTCCCGTTCACGACGTAGGTTGGAGGAAGTCGTCAGCGACGCGCGAATCGCGAACCATCGTCGCGTTCGGATAGCGGCCGATGCCATTCCTCGAACCGCTGGATTTCGCGAGCGGCCTGGCGAATGCGCGCTTCCGCGTAGAGGGCCGCGCAGCGCCGTAGCGCGAACCTGAGGCGGGCATGGAGCCTGATGGCGGTCGGCGCGAGCACGCCGAGCGCGGAGCGAGAAACCGACTTGAAAGCGGTTGCACTCATGGCCGTTCTCCTTCGCGACTCGGAATCTGCGCGCCGCGACATAAGAATTCGAGACGGCGGCGAGGCGAATGATGTAGCCGCGGCATAAGTACCGGGTCGGCGGCGACAAGCCCGCCCAAGGGCAGCTGCGGCGACCTCCATATCGCCTCGTTGGCGCCCGTTCGCCTCGATCCTTATGCGGCATCTATGAAAACGGGCAGACGGTCGTCTCGAATTCATATGCGCGAATGACGAGATTGACGGCGAGGCGCATATGCATCCGCATCGCCTCTGCGAAAATCATTCTATTGGTGACGACAATGACCGTGACGCATCTCCCTTCCGGCAGCGACCGCGTGGTCGAGCCGATGATGGCCCTCGCCCGCTGCACGCCGCTGCATCGCATCGTCGTGGCGGGCGAAAAGAGCATCGAGCTCGTCTTCGAGCTTCAGCGCCGTGGCTTCGCGCGCGCGGCCGCGACCGCGAACTGCGGACGACCCAGCCGGCAATACGACGTCGCGCTCGTCGATTGGCGTCGGCGCACCCTGCGGTCTCTCGCGACGACGCTCGATTGGCTGGAAGATTTCCTCGCTCCCGCCGGCGTCCTGGTCGTCTGGGTCGATCCGCAGAAGCCGACCGTCATGGAAGAGCTGCGCGCCGCGCTGGTGAGGCGCGGGTTCCTGGTGGAAGCCGGCACGCTGCGCCCGGACGGCTACGCGGTTTCGGCGCGCCGCAGCGAGACCCGGCCGCTCTCACGGGCGGCCTGAAGGAAAAATCGCATCCGCACGGCCCAGGCAGGCTCGTGCCGTCCTCACGGCGCAGCCTGCTTCTCGTCTTGCCGGGCGGACGGGCACGGCGCGTCGAGTGCCACTGCGGCAACCATCACGGCCCTCAGGCGACGATCGGGGATGGATCCGGCCAGGCGGCGCAGGATGTCGATTCTACCGGGGTCTTCACGATGCGCGATCGCGCCGCAAGCCGCGGCGCTCGTGCGGACGAAGTAGCGGAAGCTGGCCCGGCCCGGCAGATATCCAAGCCCGTCCATTTCCTGCGCCATGGCAAGGACGGCCTGGCGGTCGGACGCGTCGAGCGTCAGGGCGAAGCGGACGATTGCAAGCAGCCAGTCTCTGATCTTCCGGTCGCGCCATTCAGCGTCATCGAGGCGAACCGACATCGCAGCACCCGCACGTCATCAGCGATGCATCGCCTCAATCCAGCATCATCGCTCGATGGCAAGAATCCCCAGCACGCATCGGCCGCAAGGTCATCTGCGCGCGGCGCGTCAGAGGTAGTTTTCGCAGCTGACGGCGGGGATCGAGCCGGCAGGGCTGGCGTGCGACTGCGGCACCGACGTGGACGAGCGGATGGTCGCGGGCGCCTGCCGCAGCGCATCGACCAGGGCGCCGAGAACGGCGAGCGGGAGCACCGGATGGCTGAACTCGACGCTGTCGTCGAGCCAATCGGGCACCGCCCAGCGCGAGCCGATGCGGCAGCTCCATTCGCCGTCGTCGTGAATGAGGCGGCGCACCGCGCGCGAGTGGTCGAGATCGACAATCGCGAGCACCGCGTCGGTCCAGGCCTGCGCGCCGATGAGTTCCCGGATGCGCGCCGCCTGATCGGCGCGATTGGGCATCGCGCAACGCGCGGCCATCAGATCGAGCGCCGCAGACACGAGCTCGGCCGAGGCGGCTTGCGCAACGCCGAGCTCGTTCCGCAACTCCGCGGGCGACCGGCGATCTTGCGTTCGAAGCGACATGATTCGTCACGCTCAACAATCAGGTGAGGCATCGAAACAAATGAGACAAACCGCATATGAAATCGAGAGTTGCGGCCGATCGACAATATAGGAATGCCATAAAGACCCGGCGAAGCCGTCATTTGGCGCCATCAGGGCGCGCAATCATTCGAAAAATGGAATTCGACAATTGCCGTGAACGCGGCCTTGCCTCGGCCAATGGCGGGGCGGCGCCGCGCGCAAGCGCTTGATTTCAAGGATTTAGCGGCATCGCACGGCCGCCGCCCACGGCCGGTCTTTATGGATTTCCTATAAAGACATAGCCGCGTCCGTCTCGAAAACATACGCCCCGACTGGCACCTACGCGACGCACGAATCCGGCGCCAAGAATGTTTCGCCGTCTTGATGCAGGTCAATGCGTCCCGACCGGATCGGAACAGTTTGGCGCGTTCATCGAACGGCATGCGCATGCCGCAAGGAGCATCTCATGATGGACGTCATCATGCTCGCCATTGGCCTCGTCTTTTTCGCGCTGTCGGTGGGCTACGTCGTGGCCTGCGACCGACTCTGAGGGGAAGCCCATGATCTTCGACTATTCGCTCGCCGCCCTCGTGACCGTGGGGCTCATGATCTACCTCGTCTACGCGCTGCTCCGGCCCGAGCAGCTCTGACCCTTGCCGCACCTTCCGCGTCGAACCGCCCCCGCGTCGAGTCCGGGGACGGCCTGCGCGGAAAAATGCTCCTGAGAGGCGCACGCAAATGACTATCATCGGCTGGACTCAAATCATCCTCTATTGCGCGATCATCATCGCGATCACGCCCGTCCTGGGCGCCTACATGACGCGCGTCTTCAACGGCGAGCGCACCTTCCTGTCGCCCGTGCTGCGTCCGGTCGAGGCCATGCTCTATGGGGCGGCCGGCGTCGACGAGAAACGCGAGCAGCACTGGACCACCTACACGATCGGCATGCTGTTCTTCCATGTCGGCGGCTTTCTCATCCTCTACGCTCTGATGCGCTTCCAGGCCGCGCTGCCGTTCAATCCGGCCGCGCAGCCGGCCGTGCCGTCCGATCTGTCGTTCAACACGGCGATCAGCTTCATCACCAATACCAATTGGCAGAACTACGGCGGCGAAGGGACGATGTCGTACCTCACGCAGATGCTCGGGCTGACGCACCAGAACTTCCTGTCGGCCGCGACCGGCATCGTGCTTGCGGTTGCCCTCATCCGCGGTTTCGCGCGCCATTCGGCGCAGACGGTCGGTAACTTCTGGGTCGATATCACGCGCTGCACCCTCTACATCCTGCTGCCGATCTGTGTCGTCTACGCGCTCTTCCTCGTGTGGCAGGGCATGCCGCAGACGCTCGGCCCCTATGTCGACGCCACCACGCTCGAAGGCGCCAAGCAGACCATCGCGGTCGGTCCGGTCGCCTCGCAGATCGCCATGAAGATGCTCGGCACCAATGGCGGCGGCTTCTTCAACGCCAATGCGGCGCATCCGTTCGAGAATCCGACCGCGCTGTCGAACTACGTGCAGATGATCTCGATCTTCGCGATCGGCGCCGCGCTCACCAACGTGTTCGGCCGCATGGTCGGCAACCAACGCCAGGGCTGGGCGGTCCTCGCCGTGATGGGCGTGCTGTTCATCGCCGGCGTCGCCGCCTGCTACGCGGCCGAGGCGCACGGCAACGACATCCTCAACGCGCTGGGCCTCACCGGCGGCAACATGGAAGGCAAGGAGGTCCGCTTCGGCATCGTCGCCTCCTCGCTGTTCGCCGTCATCACCACCGCCGCCTCGTGCGGCGCCGTCAACGCCATGCACGACTCGTTCACGGCGCTCGGCGGCATGATCCCGCTGATCAACATCCAGCTCGGCGAGATCATCGTCGGCGGCGTCGGCGCCGGCATGTACGGCATGCTCTTGTTCGTCATCATCGCGATCTTCGTCGCCGGCCTGATGGTGGGCCGCACGCCCGAATATGTCGGCAAGAAGATCGAGGCGAAGGAGGTCAAGATGGCGATGCTCGCGATCCTGATCCTGCCGCTGATGTATCTCGGATGGACCGCGGTCGCGATGCTGGTGCCGTCGGCCGTTGCGGCGATGAACAATCCGGGGCCGCACGGCTTCACCGAGGTGCTCTATGCCTACACATCGCAGACCGGCAACAACGGCTCGGCCTTCGCCGGCATTTCCGCCAACACGCTGTTCTACAACGTGACCGGTGCGGTCGCGATGTTCATCGGCCGCTTCTGGATGATCATCCCGGCGATGGCGATCGCGGGCTCGCTCGCGCTGAAAAAGTCGGTGCCGCCGTCCTCCGGCACGTTCCCGACCACGGGCGGCTTGTTCGTCGGCCTCGTCGTCGGCGTGATCGTCATCGTCGGCGGCCTCACCTTCTTCCCGGCGCTCGCGCTCGGCCCGTTGGTCGAGCACCTCGCGCAGATCGCCGGCACCACGTTCTCGTCGAACTGAATGTAGCCCGGATGGAGGCGCGAAGCGCCGCAATCCGGGACCGCTGTCCCGCATTCCGCTGCGCTCCATGCGGGCTACGAACCTCGAATCCGGAGTAAGACCATGGAAACCTCGCACATCCGCAAGCGCATGCCGGTCTCGGCGCTGTTCGATCCGAAGATCGTCGTGCCTGCCATCGGCTCGTCCTTCGCCAAGCTCAACCCGCGCACGCTCATCAAGAATCCCGTGATGTTCGTGCTCGAGGTGGTCTCGGCGCTGACGACCGTCATCCTGGTGCGCGACCTCGTCACCGGCGGCCACACGCTCGCGTTCGAATTCCAGATCGTGCTGTGGCTGTGGTTCACGGTGCTGTTCGCGAACTTCGCCGAGGCGGTCGCCGAGGGGCGCGGCAAGGCGCAGGCCGACTCGCTGCGCCGCCAGCGCACCGAGACCAAGGCGAAGCTCCTGACCGGCGCCGACCGCACGAGCTACCGGCTGGTCGCCAGCACCGACCTCAAGGTCAACGACGTCGTGCTGGTCGAGGCCGGCGACCTCATCCCCTCGGACGGCGAGGTGATCGAGGGCGTCGCCTCGGTCAACGAGGCGGCGATCACCGGCGAATCCGCCCCGGTCATCCGCGAGTCGGGCGGCGACCGCTCGGCGGTGACGGGCGGCACGCAGGTGCTGTCCGACTGGATCCGCGTGCGCATCACGGCGGCGGCGGGCTCGACCTTCCTCGACCGCATGATCCGGCTGGTGGAGGGCGCCGAGCGGCAGAAGACCCCGAACGAGATCGCGCTCGACATCCTGCTGGTCGGCCTCACCATCATCTTCGTGTTCGCGACCGTGACGATCCCGAGCTACGCCAAGTACGCCGGCGGCTCGATCTCGGTGATCATCCTGGTGGCGCTGTTCGTCACCCTCATCCCGACCACGATCGGCGCGCTCCTCTCCGCCATCGGCATCGCGGGGATGGACCGCCTGGTGCGCTTCAACGTGCTCGCCATGTCGGGCCGCGCCGTCGAGGCGGCGGGCGACGTCGACACGCTCTTGCTCGACAAGACCGGCACCATCACGCTCGGCAACCGCCAGGCGACCGAGTTCAAGCCGGTGCGCGGCGTCTCCGAGCAGGAGCTCGCCGACGCGGCGCAGCTCGCCTCGCTCGCCGACGAGACGCCGGAAGGCCGCTCGATCGTCGTGCTCGCCAAGGAGAAATACGGCATCCGCGGCCGCGACGTCGCCGAGATCGGCGCCAGGTTCATTCCGTTCACGGCGCAGAGCCGCATGAGCGGCGTCGAGCTCGGCAGCTCGTGGGTGCGCAAGGGCGCGGTCGACGCGATCCTCGCCTTCCTCAATGCGCCCGCCACGTCGGTCGGAGCATCGGGCGCGGTCCGCGCGCTCTCGCCGGCGGTCGGCGCGGAAGCGGCGCGTGAGATCAACGCGATCGCCGAGACCATCGCCAAGTCGGGCGGCACGCCGCTCGCGGTCGCCAAGGACGGCAAGCTGCTCGGCGTCGTCCAGCTCAAGGACATCGTCAAGGGCGGCATCCGCGAGCGCTTCGCCGAGCTGCGCCGCATGGGCATCCGCACTATCATGATCACGGGCGACAACCCGATGACCGCGACCGCGATCGCGGCGGAGGCGGGCGTCGACGACTTCCTCGCCCAGGCGACGCCCGAGGAAAAGCTGCGGCTGATCCAGGAGGAGCAGCAGAAGGGCAAGCTCGTCGCCATGTGCGGCGACGGCACCAACGACGCCCCGGCGCTCGCCCAGGCCGACGTCGGCGTCGCCATGAACACCGGCACGCAGGCGGCGCGCGAGGCCGGCAACATGGTCGACCTCGACTCCAATCCGACCAAGCTCATCGAGATCGTCGAGATCGGCAAGCAATTGCTGATGACGCGCGGCGCGCTGACGACCTTCTCGATCGCCAACGACGTCGCGAAGTATTTCGCGATCATCCCGGCGATGTTCGTCGCCTTCTATCCGCAGCTGCAGGCGTTCAACATCATGCGGCTGTCGACCCCGCAGAGCGCGATCCTGTCGGCGATCATCTTCAACGCGCTGATCATCATCGCGCTCATCCCGCTCGCGCTCAAGGGCGTCGCCTATCGCCCGATCGGTGCGGGCCCGCTGCTGCGCCGCAACCTGCTGATCTACGGCCTCGGCGGCGTCATCATTCCGTTCATCGGCATCAAGGCGATCGACGTTGTCGTCACCGCCTTGCATCTGGCCTGACGGTTCGGGCCATAGGAGAAGAAGTCATGTTGCGCGAAATCCGCCCGGCGATCATCCTGGTCGTCGCCCTCACGCTGATCACCGGCCTCGTCTATCCGCTGGCAATTTGGGGGATAGCCGGGGTGATCTTCCCCAAGCAGGCGCAAGGCAGCCTGATCGAGCGCGACGGCAAGGTCGTCGGCTCGGCGCTGATCGGCCAGGTCTTCACGTCGGACAAGTATTTCCACGGCCGGCCGTCGGCGACCAATACGCCGGATCCGAAGGATCCGAATAAGACCATCGACGCGCCCTACAACGCCGCGAACTCCTCGGGCTCGAACCTCGGCCCGACCAACAAGGCGCTGATCGACCGCGTCAAGGCCGACATGGACAAGCTCAAGGCCGAGAACCCCTCGATGCCGGTGCCGATCGATCTCGTCACCACCTCGGGCAGCGGGCTTGATCCGGACATTTCGCCCGACGCGGCGCTCTTCCAGGTGCCGCGCGTCGCCAAAGCGCGTAATATGTCGCAAGAAAGCGTGCGCGCGCTCGTCGCCCAGCACACCGAGGGGCGTCTCCTCGGCCTGATCGGCGAGCCGCGCGTCAATGTTCTGCAGCTCAATCTCGCCCTCGACGCGGCGGCGAAATGAAGGATCGCGCTGGCACCCACAAATGCTAATCTCTCACCGTCACCCTGAGGCGCTCGGCGCGTAGCGCCGAGCCTCGAAGGGCGACGGTCCGTGCGGTCCCGCTTGCGCGCTTGTGGCACGGCCTCGGCCGATCATCTTTCGAGGGCCGCGCAAGGGCGCGGCCGCCTCAGGATGACGGGTTTGATTCAGTCAGTGTTGGCCAGACGCTGAGGCAGAGTCACCCAATGGCAGAGCAGCGACGCGATTCCGATCAGCGTCCTTCGCCGGAAGCCCTGCTGGAGGCGGCCCGGCGCGAGGAGGGTCGCGTCGGCAAGCTGCGCATCTTCGTCGGCGCCGCCCCCGGCGTCGGCAAGACCTACGAGATGCTGCTGCAGGCGCAGGCGCGCAAGCGCGACGGCTACGACGTCGTCATCGGCGTCGTCGAGACGCATGGCCGCCGGGAAACCGAGGCGCTGCTCGAAGGCCTCGAAGTGGTGCCGCGCCGCCGCATTCCCTATCGCGGCCAGTGGCTCGAGGAGATGGACATCGATGCCATCCTGGCGCGCCGCCCGCAGATCGTGCTGGTCGACGAGCTTGCCCACACCAATGCGGAAGGCAGCCGCCATCCCAAGCGCTATCTCGACGTCGAGGAGCTGCGCAGCCGCGGCATCGACGTCTACACGACGGTCAACATCCAGCACATCGAGAGCCTCAACGACGTGGTCGCGCAGATCACCCATGTACGGGTGCGCGAGACCGTCCCCGACTCGGTGTTCGACCGCGCCGACGCGGTCGAGCTGGTCGACCTCACGCCCGACGACCTGATCGAGCGCCTCAAGGAAGGCAAGGTCTACGTCCCGCGCCAGGCTGAGCGCGCGCTCGAGCACTTCTTCTCGCCCGCCAATCTCACGGCGCTGCGCGAGCTTGCCCTGCGCCGCACCGCCGAGCGGGTCGACGACCAGCTGCTCACCGAGATGCAGGCGCACGCGATCTCCGGCCCGTGGCCGGTCGGCGAACGCATCCTCGTCTGCGTGAGCGAGGACCCGCGCGCCGCCGGCCTCGTGCGCTATGCCAAGCGCCGCGCCGATCGCATGCATGCGCCCTGGACCGCGCTCTACATCGAGACGCGGCGCAGCCTGCAACTGACCGAGGAGGAGCGCGACCGCATCGCCGACACGCTGCGGCTGGCCGAGCGGATGGGCGGCGAGGCCTTCACCATACCGAGCGGGCTGCGCCATATCGCGGACGACGTGCTGGAGTATGCGCGCGAGAACAACGTCACCCAGATCATCATCGGCAAGTCGACGCGCACGCGCTGGTTCGAGATCCTGCACGGCTCGGTCGTGCACGATCTGGTGCGCCGCTCCGGCAACATCAGCGTCAACGTGATCGCCGGCGACGAGCTCACCGGCGAACCGATCCCGAAAAAGAGCGTCAAGGCGGCGGAAGCACCGACGACCTTCGACCCGCTGCCGTACGGCGCCGCGGTCCTCGCGGTGGCCGTGGCGCTCGGCGTCGGCGCCCTGATCAAGCCCTATTTCGGGGTCGAGAACGTCGATCTCGTCTTCCTCACCGCGGTGGTCGGCATTGCGGTCCGCTTCGGGCTGCTGCCGTCGCTGTTTGCGAGCGTCGTCGCCTCGCTCGCCTACAACTTCTTCTTCCTGCCGCCGGTCTTCACCTTCACGATCGCCGACCCCACCAACGTGGCGGCCTTCACGTTCTTCATCCTGGTGGCGCTGATCGTCTCGAACGTGGCGGCGCGCAGCCGCACGAGCGCGGTGATCGCGCACGGCCGGGTGCGCTCGATCGAATCGCTCTATGCGTTCAGCAAGAAGCTCGCCGGCGTCGGCACCATGGACGACGTGCTGTGGGCGACCGCCTATCAGGCGGCGCTGATGCTCAAGGTGGGGGTCG
>Ga0335081_10002481_pt1 | contig 29074 bp, 28 predicted proteins | sample Lox_Sample_35_FD_206713 | JGI IMG/M metagenome (GOLD analysis project Ga0335081, IMG submission 206713) | Soil microbial communities from Loxahatchee National Wildlife Refuge, Florida, United States - Lox_Sample_3.5 | ecosystem: Environmental > Terrestrial > Soil > Wetlands | place: USA...
GTGACGGCGAGGAGGCCAGGACTGTGAAGCTCTGCCACAATCTCATCCTCGGCGTGGTGGCCCAGTCGCTCGCCGAGATCACGGTTCTCGCGGAAAAGAGCGGGATCAGCAGGCAGGCGTTCCTCGAATGCCTGAACAAGAGCGTGATGGGTTCGCTGTTCACCGGCTACAAGACGCCGGCCTACGTGAACCTCGATTTCGAACCCACGTTCACCGCCACGCTGCTGCGCAAGGACTTCGACCTTGGCCTGGCCGCCGCGCGGGAACACGAGGTGCCGATGCCGGTCGCTGCGGTGGTCCACCAGCTGATCCAGGGTCTGGTCGGACGCGGATACGGCGATGCCGACTTCGCCGCCCTGCTGCAGCAGCAGGCGGATTCCGCGGGCCTGGCGCTCGTCAGCGAGCACGCGGATGTGCCCGACGGACTCGACACCAGCAACACCTGATCCGTGACCATCCCGAACGAGGAGGAAGGAGGCCGCGGGCGTGAGACCCCACCCCGCCTGGCTCTCCAGGCAGTACCTCGCCCTGAGCGTGGCAGCAATCCTTTCGGCCTGCCTCGTGGCTGCTTGCAGCAGCAGCGGCAGTAGCAGTAGTACAGGAGTCACCAATACCTCTAGCCCGGCGAACACCAAGCCCATCACGATCGGCGCGTCGTTGTCGCTGACCGGCGACTTCTCCGATGACGGCCAGGCCTTCCAGAAGGGCTACCAGCTGTGGGCTAGCGACGTGAACGCAAAGGGCGGCCTACTCGGCCGCCAGGTGACCCTCAAGATCCTCAACGACAACAGCTCGCCCACGCAGGCGCAGACCAACTACCAGACGCTGTTCGCCCAGGACAAGGTGGACCTCGCGTTCGGGCCGTTCTCCTCGCTGCTGACCACGCCGTCGGCGTCGGTCGCGGCCAGATACCGCTACGCGCTGATCGAGGGCGCCGGCGGCGCGCCGTCGGTGTTCGCCAGCCCGGCCAACCAGTCGGCCCACAACATCTTCGACGTCAGCCTGCCGATCGAAGACGAGATGATCCCGTTCGTCAACTGGGTCGCCTCGCTGCCGCCCAGCCAGCGGCCGAAGACGGCGGCCTACCCGATGGCCGACGACCCGTTCGCCGACCCGCCGGTCCAGCTCGCCCAGCAGAAGCTGCAGGCACTCGGGGTGAGGACGGTGTACTCGAAGATCTTCCCGGCCGAGAACGCCTCGTACAAGCCGGCCGCCGACCAGGTGGCCGCCACCGGCGCGCAGGCCGTGCTGCTCGGCTCCACCGACGTCCCGACGGTGTCCGCGTTCATGCAGGCCTTCGCGCAGCAGCACTACAACCCGAAAATGTTCATCTGCGCGGCGGGCCCGGACCAGGGCGCCGCGTTCACCTCCGCGGTGGGGAAGGGCAACGCGACCGGGATGATGGTGCCCAACGGCTGGTACCCGGGTTACGCGAACCCGGAAAGCCAGGCGATGGTGACTGCGTACGTGGGTAAGTACGGCGGGTCCCCGTCGGACATCAACGCCGACGTGGCCGAGGGCTACGCGGTGGGTCAGGTGGCGGCCCAGGCGGTCATCGCCACCAAGGGCACCGACAACGCGAAGATCATCACCTACCTGCACAGCGGCGTGACGCTCAGTACGGTCCAGGGACCGGTGAAGTTCGACTCGCAGGGCAAGAACAGCTCCGCGGTGGCGTTCGTCTTCCAGTGGCAGAAAGACACTACATACAAGCAGGTCCTCCCGCTCGGCACGACCGGCTCGGTGCCGGTCATCAACCCCAAGCCGAACTGGACCAGCTAGCCCGATGGCACGCCAGATCTACCAGGCTATTGTCGATGGCATCCTCGTTGGCGGCGTCTACGCCTTGATGGCCGTCGGCCTGACGCTGATCTTCGGCGTGCTCGACATCATCAACATCGCCCAGGGTGTCCTGGTCATCCTGGGCGCTTATCTCAGCTACACGCTGTCGGTGCGGATCCACCTCGACCTGTTCCTCGGCCTGCTGATCACCGTGCCGGCCATGTTCGTGATCGGCGTCGTCATCCAGTGGGCGTTCATCCGGCGGCTGCGCGGCCGGGAGCGGACGTCGATGACGCTGCTGGTCACCTACGCGGTCGCGCTGATCATCGAGGGGATTCTCTACGAGATCTACGGGCCCGACCCCAAGCAGCTCAACGCCTCGTACGTGCAATCCAGCGTGCACGTGTTCGGCTTCTACCTGTCCTACATCTACCTGTACGGCTTCGCCCTGGCGCTCGTGCTCATCGCGGCCATCTACGCGCTGCTGTACCGGACCGGGTTCGGGCGCAGCGTACGGGCCACGATGCAGGACCACACGGCGGCGCGGCTCATCGGCATCGACGTGAACCGCGTCGCCGCGCTCACCTTCGGGGTCGGCGTCGCGGTGACCGCGGCCGGCGGGATGATGTTCGGCGCCACCAACGCCTTCAACCCCAACAGCGGCTACGACCTGATCTCGCGGCTGCTCGCGATCATCATCCTGGGCGGCCTCGGCAGCATCGGTGGCGCGCTGGCCGCGTCGGTCTTCATGCTGACCCTGGAGTCGCTGGTCACCATCTGGTCGCCGGAGTGGGCGATCGTGGTGTTCTACGCGGCGCTGGTGGTGGTGCTGGTGATCCGCCCGAACGGGTTCTTCGGGCGGCAGCCGGTGCGGGCCCAGTAATGAGCAGCGTGATGAGGCAGTGATGGACACCATGAGTAGGCAGCGCGCGGCCACCGGGCTGGCGCTGGTCGCCCTGGCCGTGGTGGCCATCGTGTTCCCGGTGGTGTTCAGCAGCCCGGTGGTCACCAACTACGCGGTCTACGCGCTGATCTTCATAGCCGTGGTCACCGCCTGGAACATGTTCTCCGGCTTCTCCGGTTACATATCGCTCGGCCAGGCGGTGTTCTTCGGCAGCGGCGCCTACGCCGTGGGCATCGCGGCCAAGGCCTGGCACATCAATGGCGTCGGCGTGTTCGCGTTGCTGCCGCTGGCCGCGGCGGTGGGAGCGGTGATCGCGGTGCCGTTCGGCCTGGTCGCGCTGCGGGTGCGCAGGCATACGTTCATCGTGGTCACGATCGCGGTGTTCTTCATCTTCCAGCTGATGGCCTTCAACCTGAACTCTTTTACCGGCGGCACCATAGGGATGTCGGCGCCGTTCCTGCCCTGGACGCCGACGGCCTTCAACGACCGCTTCTACTACATCACGCTGGCCTGCGCCGTGGCCGCAGTTGTCATCGCGGTGCTGGTCCGGCGGTCCAGGTTCGGCCTCCAGCTCCGGGCGATCAAGGACGACGAGGACCGAGCCCGCGGATTGGGGGTGCGTGCCATGCGGGTCAAGCTGGCCGCGTTCGTACTGTCCGCGACGATCACCGGCCTGGTCGGCGGGGTGTGGTTCCTGTATCTGACCCAGGTCCTGCCGCAATCGGGCTTCGACCCGCTGTTCGACCTGTCGCTGGTGCTGATGGCGTTCCTGGGCGGTCTCGGCACGATCAGCGGGCCGATCATCGGCGCGCTCCTCATCGAACCCGGGCAGCTCTACCTGACGATCAGGTATACCAACGGCTATCTCAGCGAGATCCTGCTCGGCGCGCTGTTCCTGCTCATCGTGATCTTCCTGCCGCGGGGCATCGTCCCGACCGTCGGCGAGTGGCTCAGGCGGCTGCGGACCCGGGGCCGTCCCGCGGTGGCGCCGGTCCAGACGTCGACCCGGGCGGAGACCCGAGCATGACGGTGCTGCTGCGCACCGACGGCGTGCACAAGGCCTACGGCGGCGTGCACGCGCTCGACACCTGCACGGTAGAGGTCGAGGAGGGTTCGGTAGCCGGCCTGATCGGGCCGAACGGGTCGGGTAAGACCACGCTATTCAACGTCATCACCGGGTACGCCAAGGCCGACGCAGGGCACGTGTACCTGGCCGGCAGCAATATCACCAACGTCTCCCCGGACAAGGTCTTCGCCCTCGGGATCGGCCGGACCTTCCAGCTAACCAGGATCTTCGCCAGCCTCACCGTGCTGGAGAACATGCTCGTGGCGTCGCCGAACGGGCGTGCCGCGGCCCGCAGGCGCGCGATGGATCAGCTGGACTTCGTCGGCATCGCCGGGCACCACGCCGAGCTTGCCGGCACGCTCTCCTACGGACAGCGCAAGCTCCTCGAGCTCGCCTACGTGCTGGTGGCGGACCCTGCCGTCATCCTGCTCGACGAGCCGGCCGGCGGCGTCAACCTATCGCTGGTCAACCACATCGCCGACCGGATCCGCGAGCTGAACGCGGCGGGCAAGACGTTCCTGATCGTCGAGCACAACATGGAGTTCGTGATGGGCCTGTGCGACCGGGTCACGGTACTCGACTCGGGCACCGTGGTGGCCAGCGGGCCGCCCGGCATCATCAGGACCGACCGCCGGGTGCTCAACGCCTACCTCGGCGAGGACCTGGGCCCGGAGCAACCCGCGGAGGACGAATGAGCCAGACCGGGGCGGGCACCCAGGCCCGTTCGGTACTAAAAATCTCGGACCTGGTGGCCGGGTACGGCGGTGGCGATGTCCTGCGCGGGGTGTCCCTGGAAGTTGCCGAGGGCGGCATCACCTGCGTAGTAGGGCCGAACGGGGCGGGGAAATCCACGCTCATGGCGTCGATCAGCGGGCTGCTGCGGCCGCGCCTGGGCTCGATCGAGCTCGACGGCCGGAACCTCGCCGGGATGTCGCCACGCCAGGTGCTGCGGCTCGGCGTGGTGCAGGTGACACAGAACCACAGCCTGTTCCGCGACATGACGGTCCGGGAGAACATCGAGCTGGGCGGCTACATCCTCGGCGACCGGGCGCTGACCGCGCGCCGGGCGACCGCGGTGTTCGAGGCGTTCCCTGACATCGCCGGCTGGGCCGGGAAGAAGGCGGGCAGCCTGTCCGGCGGGCAGCAGCGGCTGGTGGAGTTCGCCCGCGCGCTGATGCTGGAGCCCAGGCTGCTGCTCCTGGACGAGCCGTCGATGGGGCTGGCGCCGATGATCCTGCGGACCGTGTTCGCCGCGATCAGGCAGATGAACGCGGCCGGAACGACGATCCTGCTGGTCGAGCAGAACGCCCGGGCCGGGCTGCGGCTGTCCAGCCACGGCGTGGTGATGGAGAGCGGCCGGGTCCGGCTGTCCGGCAGCGGGCGCGAGGTGCTGGAGAACCCCGAGATCGGCGCGCTGTACCTAGGCGGGGCGGTCGGTGCGGGCTAGGTCTGGGCGGGTCAAATCTGCGCGGGTTAGTCGCGCTTGCGGGCCAGCGTCAGGCCGTCGCCGATGGGCACCATCACCAGGTCCACCCGGTCGTCGGCCGCGACGTGATCGTTGAAGTCCCTGACCGCGATCACCAGGGGATTGTCGTTGCCCGCGTCGATCACCCGGCCGTGCGAGAACGTGTTGTCGACCATGATCAGCCCACCCGGCCGGACCCGGGGCACGACCTCGCGCCAGTAGCCGAGGTAGCCGCCCTTGTCGGCGTCGATGAAGGCCAGGTCGAACATCTCCTCGTCCGGCAGTGAGCGCAGCGTGTCGATGGCCGGCCCGAGCCTCAGCTCGATCCGGTCGGACAAGCCCGCCTTCTCCCAGTACTTCCTGGCCACCGAGGTCCACTCCTCGCTGATGTCGCAGCAGAGCAGGTGTCCCCCGGAGGCTAGGCCACGAGCGATGCAGATCGAGGAGTAGCCGGTGAAGGTGCCGATCTCGATGGCCGAGACGGCCCCGGTCAGCTGGGTCAGCAGCGTCATGAGCGTGCCCTGCTCGGGCGCGATGGCCAGGCTCATCTCGGTCGGGAACAGCTCCACCGTCTCGTTCGCCAGCTCGCGCAGGACCGCGTCCGGCGGGCTGCTGTGCGCGGTGAGGTACGCGTTGAGGTGGAGGCTGATCTGCTCGGAACGCTGCGCCATGGGATAACGCTATAGGTACGGCCTGGGTCTCCGCGAGGCGGGAGCTCTATTATCTACTTTTCCGATCGGATATTAGGCTCCGTCAGTGGTACGGCTTGTGCGGAATGGGGGCGTCGTTGAGCTGCTGATCGATGTCGACCAGGATCGCGTCGCCGTCGATCCGGCAGGCGTAGACGGGCAACGGGGGCACCACGGGGATGCCGATCGACTCGCCGGTGGTCAGGTCGAACCGGGAGTTGTGCGACGCGCAGACCAGGGTGTCGTCGTCCTGCACGGTGCCCTCGTGCAGCGGCTGCTGCTGGTGGGTGCAGGTGTTGTGCACCGCGCGGACGTCGTCGTCGTCCAGGCGCACCAGGCAGATCGGCTCCCGCAGGCCCTCGACGAACAGCGTCTCGCCCGGCTCCAGGTCGTCGAGGTTGGCGACGATTTCAAAGGCCATGACTATTTCCTTCCGTTGGCGGCCCGGCGGGGGGCGGGCTGGTTACCACGCACCTCGATCCAGCCGTTGCGGACCCGGGTGCGTATCACGGGCTGCGGCTGATGTGACGGGCCGCGCCGGACGGAACCGTCGGCCAGGCAGTACTGCGATCCGTGCAGCGGGCAGGTTACGGTCAGGCCCTCGACGGCGCCGCGGCTGAGCAGGCCGGCCGCGTGGCTGCAGAGGTTGTCGAGTGCGTAGAGGGTTCCGTCGTGCCGGTACAGCAGGATCTGCCGTCCGTCGGCCTGCACCCCGGTGGGCACGTCGTCGTGCAGTTCTGGTTCCTCGATCACCCGGACCCAGCGCCGCGGCCCGTCGGCCCCTGCCACCCGGCTGACCATGACGGCCTTGGCGAACACCAGGTGGCCGCCGAGGTAGGCGGCAGCGCCGGTGACGGCCAGGCCGGCCGCGCCCAGCCCGCGGGCCGTGCCCCTGTGACCGGCCAGCCGGGCCGCCAGCGACAGGCCCTGCAGCCCGAGGGCGCCCGTGTTGAGCACCCCGTGGAACAGGCCGACCCTGCGGTCCTGGTCGTCGCTGACGGTCCAGTCGACCACGCCGGTGGCCGCCGTCGCGACCGCGGCCGCGATGCCGGCCGCGGTGAACACGCCCGCCGGGTCGAGGCCGCCGTCGGCCGACGGGTCGCCGCTGGTCAGGTCCAGGAGCATAGATCCGGCCCAGAACCCGATGGGCAGGTCGGACAGGGCTGGGTGCAGCGGGTGACCGAGCCACCGGCCGCCGTGCATCAGCTCGAGGACCGGGTTGCCCTGATACCGTTCGCGCCACGGCGCGAGCACAGCGGTCAGCTGGTCGTTGAGTGTGCGGATCCAGCCCCAGCCGTCGACCTGCGCGACCACGTCGTGATGCCAGTTCTCCATCCGCGCCAGCGCTGACGCGGACCCGGAGGCCCCGGAGGACCCGGAAAGCCCGGCGGGCCGGGCGGCTGGCGCTGTGCCGTCGGCTTCTGCTGACATGAAGTCCCTCCCGTTGACATCAGCGCGTGCTCGATCCTGACACTTGTTGCGCGGAGCGTACCGCGACAGGCCGTGCCTGTGCGTTCCATGCTGAGACACCTGGTCCGGCAGGGGCCTGCCGTGGCCTGGCGCCAGCTGTGCGCTGCCGGAGTTCGACTGCCGGAGTTCGACTGCCGGACATCGACTGCCGTCGGCCCGAATGCCCCCGAAATTGCCTTCGCCGAAAGCAAGCCGTTCCGGCAAAACGATCATTGCGGTACTCGTGGGTAATTTGTGCGGCCACAATCGGGGCGCCCGGGCAGTAGAAAGATCAACTCGCTGCGGTTCCGCAGTTCTGAGACATAAGGCGAAATATGAGGAACAGGTGGTCTATGCTAGAGCGCGTCCGGGGATGATGAGGCGGAACCTACCCGCAGTCACCTTGGGGACGTACGGGGAGTAGTCATACAACTACGTGATTGTGTGAATACTGAGGCGAATATTCCCATTGGGGTGGCAAGTGCATCCGGGTGCGGACACTATTGCTTCGAACGGTCCGGGGCCGCCGCGTAATTCCGCGGGGGTGGGCCGTCATTGCATTGACGGCGACGGCCCTTCCTGGTCGCAACGGGAGGGCCGTCTTCGCGTCAGGCTCTTCAAGGAGGAGAAGCCTTAGATGACAGCATCGTTCGATTGGGGTGCCCCCGGCGACCCGGGTGAAGCATGACTCCGCCGGACTACCGCGCGTCGCCGGAGGCATGCGACGCGGATACCCAGTGCCTGCACGTGCCGTGCTTCCAGGTCCAGCTGGACGGCGCGCGGCCGCGGCAGGCTCACCAACGGGCAAACGCCTGCGCGTATCACGTCGCTGACATCATCGAGGCGCTGCGCCGATGGGCCGCGGAGCACGGGGTGGTCGACGGGGCACTGACCATCCTGGCCATCGAGCCTGCGGCGGGCGGGCGCCAGCCCACCGGGGAAGACCGTCCTGATCTGCGCGGATTCGCGTTCAGCACCATCCCGCTGGATTCCGGCCCGCGCCGCGACCCGCAGCCGGGTGCCGCCTCGCGGGCTCCCGCGCCCGCCGAGCCGGAGTCGTAGCGCCGGCATCCACGCCGCCTGGGCTCAGTCCAGGCGGGAGGCCCGGTGCCGCAGGGCCCGGGCGAACTCGGCCGCGAACGCCGGCGCGTCGGGCTCCGCCAGCCGTGCGAAACAGATCCGGACACCAGGCGGCGCCGCGATGCGGAACCGCCGGCCGGGGGCGACCGCCCAGCCCGCGGCGGCCATGCCCGCGCGGGGGGATACCGGGAGGTCGCCGCCCTGGGCCAGCGCCGCCGCGACCCCGTCCTCGTCGGCGACGGAAACCCAGCAGGTGAAGCCGGACCGGCCGCTGGCCTTGATCCCGTGCGCCGCGAGCGCGGATCGCAGGGCGGCGCCGCGGCCGGCGTATACCCGCGCCGCTTCGGCCAGGGTCCGCACCGCCGCGGCGTCCGACCAGAGGTCCGCGACCATCTCCTGCAGCTGGTAGCTGACCCAGCCGGTACCCAGCGCCTGCCGGCCTGCGACCCGGGTGATGGTCGCCTCGTCTCCGGCCACCACGGCGAGCCGCAGGTCGGGTCCGAGCGACTTGGACACCGAGCGCAGCGTGACCCAGCGCCCGAGCCCCGCGCACGAGGTGAAGCCCGGCACCCCGGCCACCGGCCCGGCGTGATCGTCCTCGATGACCCCGGCTGACGGGTAGCGACGTAGCACCCCGGCGATCTCCGCGGCGCGGCCGGCGTCCCACGCCGCCCCGGTGGCGGACTGCGCCCGGGGCGTGACGATTATCGCACCCGCGCCCCGGGCCAGCGCGGCCGCCAGCCCGTCGGGCCGGATGCCCAGGTCGTCGACTGGAACCGGCACCGTCGTGAAGCCCATCGCCGCGATCAGGTCATAGGTGACCGCGTGGCCGGGATCCTCGACGATCACCCGGTCCGCAGGGGTGAGCCAGGTGGCCAGGACCCGCTCGATGGCGTCGAGCGCGCCGCCGGTCACGGTCAGGCTGGCGGTGCCGATGCCGTCGGCAGCGAGCTGCCCGGTCGCCAGCCGGCGCAGCCGCGGTGCGACCGGCGCTTCGGCGTACATCCGGGTCGGCCGCCTGGCCGGCCGGGCCGGGAGCAGCGGGAGCAGGTCCGGGTCCGGACCGCCGGTGATCAGGTCCCTGGTGCCGGCCGGGGCGCTGAGGTAGACCCGCGAGCTGACCGGGGGAGCGCCGCGGATGCGGGTGCCCGCGCGGCCGGCCCCGGCCGTGAGGCCCCGGCGGCGCAGGTCGCCGTAGGCGGCCGCCACCGTCGTCGGGCTGACGCCCAGCTGGGCGGCCAGCTCACGGACCGCGGGCAGCTGGTCCCCGGGAGCGAGTAGCCCGCCGCGGACGCCCGCTTCCACGCTGGCCGAAATCTCCTTGGCGGTCCGCCCTTCGAGGCGATATCGTACCAGTATGTTCACAGATTGTACTGTAACATTCTTCGGCACTGGTGGCTGACGTGTTTTCCGCCGAATCCCGGCTGATTCACGCGGGCACCGAACGGGTGCCCGGCCGTCCCGCCACGCCGCCGCTCGCCCCGGCGAGCATCTACGTCTCGCACGGGACCCCGCGCCCGGGACGTGGCTACGGCCGCGACGGCAACCCCGGCTGGGAAGCGCTCGAGCAGGCGCTCGGCGACCTGGAGGACGCGGAGGCCGTGGCCTTCGCCTCCGGCCAGGCGGCCTCGATGGCCCTGATGCTGGCGCTGACCCCGGGCCGGGAACGCATCGTCCTGCCAGAGGACGGTTACTACGGGGGCCGGGTGCTGGCGGACCGGTTGCGGCCGCACAGCACCCGCCCGGTCCCTGTTGACCTGCGGGACCCGGCGGCGGTCGATCGCGAGCTGACGGCCGCTCCGTCCCTGCTGTGGGCCGAGACACCGACGAACCCGCTGCTCCGGGTGGCCGACCTGAGCCGCCTCGGCGCCCTGGCGGCCGCGGCGGGCGCACCCATGATCGTGGACAACACCGTCGCCACCGGACTACTCCAGCGACCGCTCGACGCCGGCGCGACAGCCTCGCTGTACTCGCTGACCAAGGCGATCTCCGGCCACTCCGACGTGATCCTCGGGGCCGTGGTCAGCCGGGACGCCGGGCTGCTCGCGGAGCTCAGGGCCTGGCGGTCCAGCGGCGGCGGCATCCCCGGGCCGTTCGAGGCCTGGCTGGCGCTGCGCGGCCTGAAGACGCTGCCGCTGCGCATCGCGCGCCAGTCGGCCAGCGCGCTGGCCATCGCCGGGCACCTGGCGGGCCATCCCCGGGTGACCGCCGTGCACTATCCAGGTGTCGACAAACCGACCTTGGAGCTGGCCCGGCGGCAGATGCCGGACGGGTTCGGCCCGCTGCTGTCGTTCGAGGTCACGCCGGACAGCGCGGATGCCGCGGACATGGTTGTCGCGGCATCCCGGCTGATCCTGACCGCGACCAGCTTCGGCGGGGTCGAGTCGACCTGGGAACGGCGCGCCCGGTGGCAGGCCGAGACCGCCCCGGCCAGCCTGATCCGGCTGTCGGTCGGCGTGGAACCCGCCGCGGACCTGATCACCGACATCGACCATGCCCTGGGGGTGCTGTGACGCGACGTGCCGTCGGGAACTACGAGTTCGACGACGACCCGGCCCGGATCGATCCCGCGGCCGCGGCGGCGTTCCTGACCACCGAGGCCTACTGGGGCCGGTGGCGCACCCAACAAGACATCAGGCGCCAGCTCACCGAGGCCTGGCGGGTCGTCGGGGCCTACGACCCGGCGGGCGCGATGGTCGGCCTCGCCCGCGCCATCAGCGACGGCGGGTCTGCCTACCTGGCCGACGTGTACGTGCTGCCCGCGCACCGCGGCCGTGGCCTGGGCAAGGCCATCGTCGCGACGATGATCGAGGAGGGCCCCGGCGCGGGGTTCCGCTGGATGCTGCATACCTCGGACGCGTACGGCCTGTACCGCCAGTTCGGCTTCGTCCCGCCGCCGGACAGCTACATGGAACGGCCTGCGGGTGCCGTTACCGTCGCCGGCGTCGGCCGGCACGCGGTGGCGGGCACCGGCCCGCTCGAAGGACAGCACGTCCGGCTTGAGCCCCTCGGCCCGCACCACGTGCCCGGGCTGCTGCAGGCGGCGGCCCAGGATCCGTCGCTCTACCAGTGGGTCCTGGTGCCGCAGGACGAGCCCGCCATGCGCCGGCACGTAGAGGACGCGCTCGCGGCGCGGGCCAAGGGGATCGCGGTACCGTTCGCCGTGGTCCGGCTGGCCGACGAGACTGTCATCGGCTCCACCCGGTTTCACCAGCTCGACTACTGGGCCAGGCCCGAGTTGGCCAGCGTTCCGGATACCTGCGAGATCGGCTACACCTGGCTGGCCCGCGAGGCGCTGCGCACCGGCGCGAACACCGAGATGAAGCGGCTGATGCTCACCCACGCCTTCGAGGTGTGGCAGGTGCGCTCGGTGTGCCTGCATACCGATGTGCGGAACCGGCGGTCACAGAATGCGATCCGGCGGATCGGCGGCACCTTCGAAGGCGTCCTGCGCTCGCACCGCCCGGCCGTCGACCAGAGTGCCCGCGACTCGGCCCGGTTCAGCATCACGACGGCCGAATGGCCCGCCGTCCGGCAGCATCTGGCGGACCTGACGGCGCGCCACGCCACCGGTGCTGCCCGGCGCCAGGCCGCCGGGCAGCATCCTCAGTAGCGGTTAGTGAGCCGGGTTGATAGCGCCGACCAGGCCGTCCGCCTCGTCGTTGAGGCCGGCGCTGAACAGCAAGGTGCCGGTGCCGCCGGTGGTGGCGGTACCGACCTGAAGGGCCCACAGGCCGTCGATCATGACGGGCTTGTGGTGCTTAGTGCGCAGCGTGCCGTCTGGCCTGCCGGAGAACAGCCCGTACGCGTGGATCCGGCCGTTGCCGAAGTTACCCACCAGCAGCTTGCCGCCGAACGGGCCGAACCCTTGCGGTGCCACCTCGAGTCCCCACGGGGAGTCCAGGGCGCCGCGGGAGACCAGTCGCTTCACCAGGAAGCCGCCGGGGGTGAACACGTCGATGAACCCGTGCCCGGGCCCGGCTACGTCATCGTGCCGGTCAGCGTCCTGCTTGGCGTAGGTGACGTAGATGAAACCGTCGATGGCCCGGATGCCGAACGGCGCGTAGCCCCGGGGCAGGTCCCGGTCCCGGAAACTACCGGGCAGGTGCAGGAGATGGAACCTGGAGTTGAACACGTCCACCCGGCCGTTGTGGAAATCCGTCGCGTACAGGAACGTGCCGAACCGGGTGCTGGCCATCGTCAGCCCCTTGAACACGGCGCTGTGCGAGCTGAACTTTACCTGCGCGGTGGACTTGCCGTTCACGACCGGATCGGCGACCGGGCTCCAGGCGATGATCTGCCCTCCCTCCGAGGAGAAGATGAACAGCGCGGGGGCCTTGCCCGCCTTGGACTTGATCTTGAAGCCGTTGGTCGGGTTGAACACCTGCCCAGTCGGGCTGGAGTCCATGGGTGGCAGGGTGACCACCAGGGGCACCTGCGTGGCCTTGGCGCCGCCCGGGCTCACCCCGTACAAGGTGGCCACGCTGGTGCCGTTGTCCGCCACCCACAGCGGGGTGGTCGGGCCGAAGGCCAGCCCCCAGGGGTTCTTCAGGTTGGGGTCGACGATCTGCGCCCCCACGGTCGTGAGGTCGGAGACCAGGTTGGTCTGGCGGAACTCGTTGCCGTGGCCGTGGGTGCGCGCCGACGCGGCGGGCGCCGCGACGGCCACGGCCAGCGCGGCCGGGACCGCGACGGCGAGCACGCCAGTGGCGATGGATCTGAGTCTGGGCAATCGTGATGACATGGGCACTTCCTCTCGCTCCCGTAAAGGTCGTGACCCGGCGCCCTGCCTTGTTCAGGTCCTGCGCACGCCGTGAACTCCCTCCCCGGGCGCCGGCCGGCACATGCGCTAAAACTCCCGACATACTTAAACACGAGCAAACGGCCGGGCCGGCTCAGTGAGCGGGCAGAAAAGTGAGAAAGTTAGCCGGTGGCGTTGGCGAGCCTGAGCACGCCGCCGCTGCTGGCGCGCGGCTGGGACCGCTGGGTGCGCCACCAGGCCTGGCCCGCCTCGGGCAGCATGTAGATCGGGTCGTAGTACGGATACTCGCGGCTGAGCGCCAGCTCGTCGTCGACCTCGATGGCGGTGCGGTAGTTCTTCGTCCAGTACGAGATGCCGTGGTCGGTGTCGTACCTGGCGACCTGGTGCACCCAGCGCTTGCCGACGTAGGGCACGTCGCAGACCATCCGCGGGGTGGCGAACCCGGGCAGGTAGCCCATGATCTCCTCTTGCAGGGCCTTGCCCTCGGTCAGCGTCAGCCGCCAGTGCTCGCTGCCGGGGATCATGTCGCACATGTAGAAGTAGTACGGCATGATCCCGGCCCCGTCGAGCAGGGCGAAGCACAGGTCGAGTAGGGCCGCGGCGCTGTCGTTGGTGCCGCGCAGCAGCACGCCCTGGTTCCGCACGTCACGGACGCCGGCCTCCAGCATGGCAGCGGCAGCCTGGGCGACCAGGGGCGTCACCGACTGGGCGGCGTTCACGTGGGTGTGGATGGCGATGCTCACGCCGCGCGCGCGGGCCGTGCCGGCCAGCCGGGCCATGCCCGCCCGCACCTCGTCGGACAGCCAGTACTGGGGCAGGCCCATCAGCGCCTTGCTGGCCAGCCTGATGTCCCTGATCGAGTCGATCTCGAGCAGCGCGGACACGAACGACTCCAGCCGCGGCCAGGGCAGGTTGGCGACGTCCCCGCCGGAGACCACGACGTCGCGCACCCCGGGGCTGCGCCGCAGGTAGGCCAGCATCGCGCCGAGCCGGTCCTCGCGGGCCAGCGCGAACTTGTGCTTGCCGGTCACCGGGGTCGGGTTGCCGACCAGGTCCATCCGGGTGCAGTGGCCGCAGTACTGGGGGCAGGTGGGGAGCACCTCGGCGAGAACCTTGGTGGGGTAACGGTGGGTGAGGCCCTCGACCGCCCACATCTCCGCTTCGTGCAGCGAGTCGCGCTGCGCGTACGGGTGAGAGGGCCAGTCGGTCCGCCGGTCACTGAACACCGGGATCATGTACCGCCGCACCGGGTCGGCGTAGAACGCCTCGGTGAACCCCGGGTGGTCCGGTGCTGACAATGGCGCCATGGTGTTCACCATCTGGGGCGGCACCAGCATGGACATGGTGGCGCGCTCGCGCTGGTCGCGCTCGAGGTCGTCGAAGAAGGATCCGGCCAGTCCCGGGCCGGTGACCTGCCGCAACTGCCGTGTGTTCTTGACACAGTGCGCGCGCTGCCACTGCGCGGATTCCCAGTCGGCTTCGGACACCCCGGCCCAGCCGGGGAACCGGCGCCAGTCGGGTTCGGCTAGCTCACGTCGCTGGTATACATACGGCTGCGAGACCATGAAAGCCTCCTCCCCACTTGAAGGCATGATACCGAAGAACCTGCGGTACAAAACGGAGTGAACCGCAGATTTTCCTGACCGGTATCGATGCGAGAATCCTAGCGCGTCCGAAATATCTTTGTAAAGATTGGCTCATATACAAAAAATTTGCCGATCTAGCGGCTAAAGACAGGAAATTATCCCGAACGAGCCCGGGTGTCGGCTTCACTGGCGGGAGGGACCAGCCCATGAACACGTCGTCCTCACCCCTCGGGCTGCACCGGGTGATCGAGCCGCCGGGTGTGGTGCCCCAGGCCGCCTGGCGCCTCGATGCCAGCCCGGCGATCGCCCCCGACGAAATCCGGATCCGGGTGGACCGCCTGAACCTGGACGCCGCCTCCTACCGCCAGCTCCGCGAGGCCTACTCCGCCGACCCCGACAAGATCCGCCAGGCCGTCCTGGACATCATCACCACCCGCGGCAAGATGCAAAACCCCGTCACCGGCTCCGGCGGAATGCTAACCGGCACCGTCGACGAGGTAGGCCCAGCGTCTCCGCTAGGCCTAACCCCGGGCCAGCGCATCGCCACCCTAGTCTCCCTAACCCTGACCCCCCTGCAGATCACCGACGGGCTGAGGCGCTGGGACGGCCAGTCCGAGCAAGTCCCCTGCGAAGGCCACGCCATCCTCTTCGCCCGCTCGATCGCGGCCGTCCTGCCGGATGATCTATCGACGGAGCTCTCGCTCGCCGTCATGGATGTCTGCGGCGCCCCCGCCCTAACGAGCCGCGTAGTGACGGAGAGGATTGACGCGACGAGCGGCGCGAGGGTTGTGGAGGGCGCTGATGTGACGAAAGGCGCGGCCCCGGTGGAGGGGCCTGTGGTGCTGGTTGTGGGTGCGGCAGGAAAGAGCGGATCGCTGTCAGCGGCAGCGGCCCGCCAGGCCGGCGCCAGCAAGGTAATCGGCGTGGTCCCTACGGAGACAGAAGCCCAGCTACTGCGTCACCCAGCGACCGCGCCGGAGTCCCCTCTAGTAGACGCTGTAGTGATCGCCGACGCGAGAGACCCGGTCGGAATCGCGGAAAAGGTAGAGGCCGCCGGCGGACCGGCCGACGTCACCGTCGTGTGCGTCGACGTGGCAGGCTGCGAGGGTGGTGCCATCCTCTCCACAAAACAGGGCGGGACCGTGATCTTCTTCTCGATGGCGACGTCGTTCAGCGCAGCCGCGCTCGGCGCTGAGGGCATGGCCGCGGACGTGACGATGCTGGTAGGAAACGGGTATGTTCCGGGTCACGCGGACCTCGCGCTGGACCTTATCCGGACCACTCCATCGGTGCGGCGGTTGTTCGAAATGAGGGTGGGAGCATGACCGGCAAGCTGAACCTCGATCCGGCGCTGGTGGCCCAGGCCCGCGAGCTGGCCCGGCTGGCCGGGCAGCCGGTCACCGACCTGGCCCGGACGCACACCACGGTGTCGGTGGAGCGGGCCGTGCTGCGGCTGGGCGGCCTGGACGGGGCGGACGAGGACGGGATGCCGTGGGTGAACCGGCTCACTGACGCGGTCCGCGAGTCGGTCGGGCTCGAGCACGGCGTCGCCCTGCCGGCCTGGGACGCGCTGCTCACCGGGGGCTATCCCGACCTGCGCACCCTGGCTGTCGACGCGGGCAGCGGCCTGGTCAAGTTCCGCCTGCCCACGGGGGCAGACGCCGACGCGGCCCGCGAATCGGCCGCCCGTTCGGTACGAAAGGGCCTCGACCGGATCGATGCCCAGCGCGCCGAACGGGGCAGAATGCTTGCCGCCACCTCTGACCCGCCGATGCCGTGGATCTACCTGATCGTCGCGACCGGTGACATCTACGAGGACATCCCGCAGGCGCAGGCGGCGGCGCGGGAGGGCGCCGACGTCATCGCGGTGATCAGGTCGACCGGGCAGTCGCTGCTCGACTACGTGCCGGAGGGCGCGACCCGCGAGGGCTACGCCGGGACGTACGCCACCCGGGAGAACTTCCGGCTGATGCGCGGCGCGCTCGACGACGTGTCCCGCGAGCTCGGCCGGTACGTCCGGCTGACCAACTACGCCTCGGGCCTGTGCATGCCGGAGATCGCCTCGCTGGCCGGGCTCGAGCGCCTCGACATGATGCTGAACGACTGCATGTACGGGATCATCTTCCGCGACATCAACCCGGTGCGGACGTTCATCGACCAGCGGTTCTCCCGGCAGGTGCACGCGCGGGCCGGCATCGTCATCAACACCGGCGAGGACAACTACCTGACCACCGCGGACGCGGTGGACGCGGCCCACACCGTGGTGGTGTCGCAGTTGCTGAACGAGTACTTCGGCCGCGAGGCGGGCCTGGCCGACGCCCAGCTCGGGCTCGGGCACGCGTTCGAGATCAACCCGGAAGTGCCCGACTCGTTCCTGCTCGAGCTGGCGCACGCCCAGCTGATCAGGGAGCTGTTTCCGGACGCGCCGCTGAAGTACATGCCGCCGACCAAGCACATGACCGGCAACGTGTTCGCCGGGTACCTGCTGGACGCGTTCTTCAACCTGGCCGGGGTGATGACCGATCAGTCCATCCTGCTCATCGGCATGATGACCGAGGGCATCCACACCCCGTTCCTGTCCGACCGCGACCTGGCCCTGGAGAATGTCCGCTACGTGCGCCGCGCCGCCGGGCGGCTCGGCGAGTCGTTCCGCCCCGAACCGGACGGGTTCGTAGCCCAGCGCGCCCGGCAGGTGCTCGGCGAGGCCATCGACCTGCTGCGCGGGATCGGCTCGCAGGGGCTGCTGACCGCGATCGGCGAGGGGACGTTCGGCGTGACCAGGCGGCCGGCCGACGGCGGCCGCGGGCTGGACGGCGTGGTCAAGCAGGCCGGCGGCTACTACAACCCCGCGACGCAGATGCTGGAGGTGACCGTATGAGCCTGACCGGAGTTCAAGGGGTTGTGCGCCCGTACGGTGACACCACCGGGGACGGCCGGGTGCAGGTATCGTTCACGCTGCCGGTCCCGTTCGGCGATGAGGCCGAACGGGCCCGGGCCGAAGGCGCTGCCCTGCAGCTCGCGGGCAAGATGGGCCTGGACCCCGCGATGGTGGTGCACGCCAAGGGGATGGGGCCCGACTTCACCTTCTTCATCGTGTACGGCCGGGTCAGCCACGTTGTCGATTTGTCGGCTATTACCGTGGCCGAACGGGAGTTCCCGGTGCTGCCCGCCGCCGAGGTCAACCTGCGGATCCGCTCGGCGCTCGGCCGCAAGCTGGTCGTGGTCGGCGCCTGCATCGGCACCGACGCGCACACGGTCGGCATCGACGCCATCCTCAACGTCAAGGGGCACGCGGGGGAGAAGGGCCTGGAGTACTACCGGGAGATCCGGGTGGTGAACATGGGGGCGCAGGTCGGCGTGGCCGACCTGGTGGCCAGGGCCGTGGCCGAGCACGCCGACGCGGTGCTGGTCAGCCAGGTCGTCACCCAGCGCGACGCGCACCTGTCGAACACGCGGGAGATGGCGGCGGCGTTCCACGCCGGGTTCGGCCTGCAGCGGCCGCTGCTGGTGGTGGGCGGCCCGCGATTCGATCCGACCGCAGCGCACGACCTGGGCGTGGACAAGATCTTCGGCCGCGGCACCACTCCAGGCGAGGTGGCCAGCTACCTGGTGCACGCCCTGGCGCCTTCGGAGGGCCAGGGGGGTCCGGGGGGATGGAGTCCCCCCGGGGAGGGCCAGGGGGGTCCGGGGGGATGGAGTCCCCCCGGGGAAGGAGGAGCATGAGTCACGTCGGCTTGTCGGTGACGCACCGCCGGTACGTGAAGTACGGCGACGCCCACTACGCCGGGAACCTGGTGGACGGGGCATACGTGCTGGGGCTGTTCGGCGACGTGGCTACCGAGGTGTGCATCCGGGGCGACGCCGACGAAGGGCTGTTCGCGTCCTATTCCGACGTGCAGTTCCGGGCGCCGGTGCGGGCTGGCGACGTCATCGAGGCGACGGCCACGGTGACCGCGGTCGGCCGGCGCAGCCGGCAGCTCGCGTTCGAGGCGCGGGTAGTCTGCCGCGGCGACGCGGCGCGGGGGGAATCCGCGGCCTCGGTACTCGCCGAGCCCATCGTCGTGGTCACCGCGACCGGGACCGTGGTGGTGCCCGCGGCCGTGTAGCCGTCCATCGGCGCAGGCAGTGCCGCGTGTCATCGCCCTGGCCGCCCCCTCGATATCGGGCTACGATGATGTTATTGCTCCGAAGGTGGTGGCGGGCATGCAGAGGTTCAAATACCAGGCCCTGGTGACGCCCAGCGCGGACGACGACGAGGAAGAGCGCTCGAAGCTCTGCTCCGGGTCGCACCGGATGGTGCTGCGCGCCGAGAACAGCGAGACCCATCGCGGCCAGGTCTTCCAGGCCCTGGTCGACTGCGACGACGGCGGCCCGTTCCGGGCCGGAAGCCCTCAGATCATGATCACGCTCCGGGTTGTCGGCGACGACCTGGCTGATTACCTGGCGATCGGCAGCCATTTCAGCCTCTGGTCCGGGCACGATCTCGGGCGGGGCGTGGTCACCCGGCGGCTTCTTCTGTAGATCCGTGGCTGGTCACCGCTATGGTGCAACGGTGACCACATCTTCGGAACCGGCCGCGGGCCTGCTGCCGGCCACGCGGCGGGCGCTGACTCACCGGGTCGCCGTCGGCCAGGCCGAGGGCCGGACGCCGTCGCTCAGCGCGGCGGTGGTACGGGACGGTGGCCAGGCCTGGTTCGGGTCCCGGAGCATGCTCGACGGGCACGAGCCCGACGGCGACACCCAGTACCGCATCGGCTCGCTGACCAAGACGTTCATCGCGGTGCTGGTCATGCGGCTGCGCGACGAGGGCTGCCTGGATCTCGCCGACCCGCTGGGCAAGCACCTGGACGCGGGCGAGGCGGCGGGCGCGACCATCGCCCAGCTGCTCTCGCACACGGCCGGCCTGGCCTCGGAGACCCCGGGGCCGTGGTGGGAACGGAGCCCCGGTGAGCTCAGGCCCGGGCTGGCCGGCATCCTGAGCCCGGCGCCGCATCCGGCCGGGCGGCTGTTCCACTACTCCAACCCCGGCTACGGGCTGCTCGGCGCGCTGGTCGGCCAGTTGCGCGGACACGGCTGGGAGGAGGCGCTGCGGCAGGAGATCCTGGACCCGCTCGGCATGGCCCGCACCACCCTGGCGCCGGAGGAGCCGCACGCGCGCGGCTTCGCGGTGCACCCGTGGGCGGACGTCATGCAGCTCGAGCCGGCCGATCCCGCCGGGCTGATGGCGCCGGCGGGGGAACTCTGGTCGACCGCGGAGGACCTGTGCCGGTTCGGCGTCTTCCTGCTGGACGGCGACGACCGGGTGCTGCCCGCGGCGACGCTGGCCGAGATGCGCGCCCCGGCCTCGCCGCCCGGCGACGAGGCCTGGGCCGGCGGCTACGGGCTCGGCCTGCAGCTGTTCCGCCAGGACGGGCGGGTTCTGTACGGCCATTCCGGGTCGATGCCGGGCTTCCTGGCCGCGCTGTGCGTGAGCCCCGCCGACGCCGTCGGCGCCATCACCCTGGCCAACGCCACATCGGGTCCCGACATCAGCGGGATCGCCTGTGACCTGGTGCGGATCGTGACCGACAGCGAGCCGCGCCTGCCCGACCGCTGGCAGCCGCTACCAGAGGCCGACCAGGGGCTGCTCGCGCTGACCGGCCCGTGGTACTGGGGACCTCGCGCCTACGTGCTGCGCCTGGTCGCCGGCCGGGGCCTGGAGCTCGGCCCGGCGACGGGCCGGGGCCGCGCCTCCCGGTTCCGCGCCCAATCCGACGGTACCTGGACCGGCCTGGACGGCTACTACACCGGCGAGACCCTCCGCCTGGTCCGCGGCCCCGACGGCACGGTTGACCACCTCGACCTGGGCTCGTTCGTCTTCACCCGGGAGCCCTACGGCCCCGGCGGCCCGGACGGCCCGCTGGCCGCCCGCCCGGATCCCGAGGGCTGGCGGGCGTTCTTAGTGAGTACCTGCTCATGCGGCCGGGACGCAGCGCGCGATGAGCTCGGCGAGCTGGCGGGCGATGCTGCCGTCGGGGTCGAGGTTCGGGTTGAAGATCGTCACGTCCAGGCCGCGGGCGCCTGGCCGGCCGAGCAGGCCCTGCAGCAGCCGAGCCGCTTCGTCCCAGCTCAGGCCGCCTGGGTGGCGGTAGTCGACGGCGGGCATGATGGCGTCGTCGAGGACATCGACGTCGAGGTGCACCCAGTAACCCTGGAGCTGCGGCTTGGTCACGGTGGCCAGCGCTCGGTCGAGGATCGCCGGGATGGTCCTGGCGCGCAGGTCCCGGTAGTCCAGCACGGTGATGCCGCTGTCCCGGACGTGCTCGCGGCCGAACCGGTCGTTGTCGTCGAAGACCCGGTAGCCGACCAGCGCGACGTCCTCGGCCCGCACCAGCGGTGCGAGCCCGTCCAGGTCGGTGAGCGGCCGGGGGCCGCGGCCGGTCGCCAGGGCCAGGTCCAGCGAGGCGACCTCCCCGTTCGGTTCGTCGGCGGGGTGCTGGAAGTCGGCGTGCCCGTCCAGGAAGACCAGGCCATAGCGGCCCCGCCGCCGCAGGGCCAGCAGCGGGCCCAGGACAATGCTGCAGTCGCCGCCCAGCACCACGGGGAGCCGGCTGGCCTGCAGCGCGGACTCGATGACGCCGGCCAGCGAGAAGGCCACCTCGGCGACGCCGCCGGGGTTGAGCACGCCGGTGGCCACCTCACGCCGGTCGTCATAGGGGGGCACGGCCACGTGCTGCGCGTCGTCGCAGCCCAGCCGGGCATGCAGGCCGACGGCCCGGAGCGCCGCGGGCGCCAGTTCCACGCCGCTCGGGCGCAGCCCCAGCGGCGAGGGGACCTCGACGATCAGCGGACGCACCCTATGCCTCCAGCCAGGTTCGGCTCCGAACCGATCGTAACGCCGGCTGATCAAGCCGCCAGGCGGCTTCGGCCCTCTGGCTGCGACTGCGGGACGCGGACGGCCCCGGCACCGGTTGGTGGCACCACTGATGTGAGGCGGCCAGGCTGGGCTCGGCGCTGCCGCGGAAGCTCAACGTGGTGCGGCAGTTGCATGGCCAAGTCCAAGAAGGCTGCAGCCGCCAAGACCGCTCCGAAGGCCGACGCCGCCGAGGCCGACGCCGCCGAGTAGCGACAGTCCGGCTCGCGCAGGGCGAGGGTTCGACCGATGGAAGGGACCACCATGACCCGCTGGCTCAACGTCGAAATGGCCGAGGATGAACACGGCAACAGCTACGTCCGCATTCTGCGGAATCCCGACATCGGCGCGCTCGCCGCCGTCGAGGCGTTCGACCCCAATCCGGACGGCACCGGCCCGCAGTGGGCTTTCGCGCTGTACTCCATCACCCCGGAGGCCGACACCGACGCCGAGCGCGTCGTGATCGAATGGCACGGCCCGCGCGATGCGTGGTACGTCGGCGCGATCGGCTACCGCCGCATGACCGATGCAGCACTGGCCGCGCTCGGCATCGCCCGCGCCCGGCAAGGCCGCATTATCGAACCCTGATCCCGAACCCCGCGCACCCCCGGCCGACCGGCGGGGCTCTCGCGTCTCTAGACCCGACCGGGGGCCGCCACCACCCGTTCGAGATATCAAGCCATGTAGAACATGATAGCGAAATGTGTATTGAAGCTCAACAGAAAATACCATGTAGTGAATGGAGTTTAGAACAAAAAAACTAAGGCTTGATATGTGACGGATGTGCAGTGCGTATGTGCCCCTGCCCGGCAAAAGCGGGCGCGGCGGTGATGCGGTAGCGGGTCATCGGGCCGAGGAGACCGGGGACCACGGCGTAGGGGGTCATGCCGAGGCGCTTGACGACGGCGACCGAGGCAGCGTTGCCCTCGTCGACTTCCGCTAGCACCTCGGGCAGGGCGAGGGGACCGAGGCCGTACTCCACCACGGCCCGGGCGGCCTCGGTGGCGTACCCGTGACCCCACGCACCGGGCGCCAGGCTGTAGAAGATCTCCAGGCCGGACTCCTCCAGCGGCCGCAGCCCGGCGGTGCCGGCCAGGCCGGCCGCGGAGCCGAGCTCGATCACCCAGATGCCGAACCCGCGCGCGGCGAAGTGGCCGGTGCTTTCCCCGATGGTCTCCGCCACCTCGGCCGCGGACGGCGCCGCGCCGTCGAACAGGAACCGCCGGACTTCCGGCTGCGTCCAGTGGGCCAGCAGCGCGTCGTGGTCGCCGGCCGCCACCGGGCGCAGCACCAGGCGCTCGGTGCTCAGCAGGTGGTCCACGCCGTCAGACTACCGAGCCGCTCACCGCGCGGCGCACCTCCCCGACACCGCTCTGGCCTGCGGATAGGGTCAAGGGCTACCATAGCAACTGCGTCGTCGCTCCTTAATCGGACATTTCATATACCTGTTCGGAGGTAAGCCCATGGTGGTCAGTGTTCGGCGGCACCAGCACATGCACCTGCCCAGGCGCCGCAGCGGACATACCACCACGGTCACCATCGCCGCCGAGCGCTTCTGCCTCACCGCCAACCAACAGGACGACGGGAGCCTCGGCGAGGTCTTCATCCACTGGGGTAAGCACGGCACCAGCGCGGCCGGCCTGGTGCACGCGTACGCCGTTGCCTTGTCGCTCGGGCTGCAGCATCGGGTGCCGCTGGCCGAGCTGATCCGGCCCGGGCTCGACCAGTTCTTCGTGCCCAACGGGCACACCGACGACCCGGAGATCCCGCGGGCCCGCTCCGCGGTCGACTACATCGCGCGGCGCCTGGCCATCGACTGGCTGCCCTATGCCGAGCGGGCCGAGCTGGGCGTCTACACGCTGACCGAGCGCGTTCACCGGGCTAGCACCTGGATCGCGGCCAGCGAACGCGACTTGCGCCAGACGCTAACGCGCTGACCTGGCCGGCAGGCTACGGGCGCGGCTCTCCCGGCCGGAGCCGGACATCCACGGTGACGTCCAGGGTCCCGGGATGGACGGTCAGCCGGAATCCGCCGCTGTTGGCGACGCCGCCGGGCGTGGCGTGCACGGTGGCCCCGCCGTGGCTCGGGTAGGAGATCACGACACCGGTCAGGTCGCACAGGGCGTGCGGGATCGTCACCGGGAACTGCCGGACGATGACATGGCTTCCCGGGCGGCCGCACGCGGCCCGGAACTCCTCCGGCACCTGCGCCAGCTCGTCGTCCATGCTTGCTAGCGTCGCACGGCAGCGGCGGAAAACTAGCTGTTCATGCTGAAGGTAAACATCTTCGCGGGCTCGATCCGCGCAGCCACGGCGTCCAGCGCGTCCAGCCAGCTTTCGAACTCCGGTCCCTGCCTGGGGACGTACCAGTCCAGCATGGCCTGGCGCAGCTCGGCGCAGGCCGGGTCGCGCAGCTCGACGAGGTCGGCCCGGCCATGCACGGTGACGGCCAGCTCCTCCCCGGGCAGGTAGCTGGCGCTGACCGCGGGCCGGGCGGCCAGGTGGCGCATGCGCACCGAGTTCCGGCCCGAACTGAACCAGAACGTCCCGTGCAGGAAGTAGCCGTCTACCGGACCGGCCAGCGGCCGCCCGTCGGCGGTCACCGTGGCCACGGTGAGCAGCCGCATCCCCTGCAGCCGCCCGGCGAGCTCCGCGGCGGGCAGCCGACGCTCTCCGGTGATGATGCCGCGCAGGTGCTCACCCGCGCCCGCCATACTGAGGTCCAGAAGTCGCTGCAGGTTACCGAGTTCTTCAGCCGTCTCGAACATCCGCCGATTACATCACGAGGGTGCGACATTCATGACCCCGAACGGGCCGGGTATCCGCCTGGCCTAGCCGATCTCGGCGGCCAGGGCGGCCAGCTTGGCCTGCGGGATGTCGTCGGTGGTGAAGTAGACCAGCGTCTGCTCCGGGTGGTCGGCGACCTGCAGCACGGTGTGCTGGAAGGCCACGTCGCCCAGGGCCGGGTGGTGCAGGTGCTTGGTACCGCCGCCGACCGGGGCCACGTCGTATCGCGGCCACCAGCTGCGCACCTCCGGGCTGGCCTGGTGCAGTTGCTCGATCAGGTCGGTGAATTCCGGGTCGTCCGGCCTGCGCCCGGCCGCGGCGCGGAACCTGCCGAGCATGTCGGGCGCCTCGGTCTCCCAGTGCACGTAGACCTTCCGCGCCTCGGGGGCGGTGAACATCCACCAGAGTAGGTTGCGGTCGCCGCTCTCGCGGGCGGACCAGTCGGTGAACAGCGCCCGGGCGGACCGGTTGGCCGCCAGCACGTCCCACCGCCTGCCCTTCAGGAACGCCGGGAAGGGGTCGAGCCGGCCGACAAGCGTGCTGACCACGGGGGCCACCGTCTCGGCCCGCGCCTGATCCTCGGCGGCCAGCGTGATCCCGGCCAGCTGGAACAGGTGCGCGCGCTCGGCCGAGCTCAGCCGCAGCGCTCTGGCCAGGGCGGTCACCACCTGCCGGGAGGGCCGGACGTCGCGGCCCTGTTCCAGGAATGTGTAGTAGGTGGTCGACACGCCGGCCAGCTGGGCCACCTCTTCGCGGCGCAGCCCGGCGGTCCGGCGGCGAGTGCCCGCGGGCAGGCCCATGTCGGCGGGGGTCAGCCGGTCGCGGCGGGATCTGAGTAGGTCGGCGAGCTCACCGCGTGAGCCCGAATGCGTGCCCGGGCGGGCGGCGTCCGAGACCATGGTACTGACATTACTAGTAAAAACGTGATCAGGATACTAGTTCCCGAGCGTGGCATGATGGCCGGCGTGACGACAGCGGACGATACCTCCAGCGAGCTGACGCTCGTGGTCAACGGGACCGCGCACCGGCTCCGCCTGGACCACAGGACCACCCTGCTCGACGCGCTGCGCGAGCACCTCGGGCTGACCGGGACCAAGAAGGGCTGCGACCACGGCCAGTGCGGGGCCTGCACCGTGCTGATAGCCGGGCCGGCCGATGGGGTGGCCGGCCGACGGCGGGTGAACAGCTGCCTGCTACTGGCCGTGATGACACGGGAAGCCGAGATCACCACCATCGAGGGCCTGGCCGGCCCGGACGGCGAGCTCCACCCGCTGCAGGCCGCGTTCGTCGAGCACGACGCGCTGCAGTGCGGATACTGCACGCCCGGGCAGATCTGCTCGGCGACGGCCATGCTCGGCGAGGCCGCGGCGGGCTGGCCGAGCGCGGCCAGCGCCAGCCTGATCCCGGAGACCCCGGGGACCGGTCCGGTCACGCTGGACGCGGCCGAGATCCGGGAGCGGATGAGCGGAAACCTGTGCCGGTGCGGCGCCTACGTCAACATCCTCGCCGCGATCACGGACGTGGCCCGGGAGGCCCCATGAGGCCGTTCGGCTACCTGACGCCGCCCGACCCGGCCGCGGCGATCGCCGCCGTGACCGGGCGGCCCGGTGCTGCCTTCCTGGCCGGCGGGACCAACCTGGTTGACCTGATGAAGCTCGGCGTCGCAGCTCCGGACCTGCTCGTCGACGTGACCGGGCTGCTGCCGGACCAGATCGAGCCGACGGCCGCGGGGGGACTGCTGATCGGCGCCGGGGTCCGCAACAGCGACCTGGCCGCCGACCCGCGGGTGCGCGCCGGGTACCCGGTGCTGGCCCGGGCGGTGCTGGCCGGGGCGTCCGGCCAGCTGCGGAACATGGCCACGGTCGGTGGCAACCTGCTGCAGCGGACCCGCTGCCTGTACTTCCAGGACGCGACCAAGCCGTGCAACAAGCGGGTCCCCGGCTCGGGCTGCCCGGCGCGGGCCGGCGACCACCGCAACCTGGCCATCCTGGGCGGGTCCCCGCACTGCGTGGCCACCCATCCCTCGGACATGGCGGTAGCGCTGGCGGCGCTGGACGCGGTGGTGCACGTCGAAGGGCCCGGCGGGCCGCGGCTGATCCCGCTCGGCGGCCTGTACCGGCTGCCCGGTGACGAGCCGGACCGGGAGACCACGCTGGAGCGCGGCGACCTGATTACCGCCGTGGAGATCCCGCCGCTGCCGTACGCGGGGAACTCGGCGTACCGGAAGGTACGGGACCGGGCCTCGTTTGCGTTCGCCGTGGTGTCGGTCGCGGCCGCGCTCGACGTGACCGGCGGTAGGGTCAGGCACGCGCGGCTCGCTATCGGCGCGGTGGCGCCGGTGCCCTGGCGTGCCCGGACCGCCGAGCGGGTGCTGGCCGGGCGGCCGGCCACGGCGGAGTGGTTCGGCCGCGCGGCCGACACCGAACTGGCCGCGGCGGCGCCGCTGCCGGACAACGCGTTCAAGGTCACCCTGGCCCGCAACGTCATCGTCCGGATGCTCGGTGAGCTGGCCGCGACGGGGCCGGCGGGCACAGGGCGCGCCGGGGCCGGCTCGTGACGGGGCGGGTGGACGGGCCGGACAAGGTCACGGGCCGGGCCAGATACGCCTTCGAGCACCAGGTGGAGGGGGCCGCCTACGCGTGGGCGGTGCCCTCGGTCATCGCCCGCGGGACGATCCGCTCGGTTGACGCCGCCCGGGCCCTGGCCCTGCCGGGTGTGCTCACCGTCCTCACGCCGGACAACGCGCCGCGGCTGCCCGGCACCGATGACCCCGAACTGGCCCTGTTCCAGAGCAGGGAGGTCGCCTACCGCGGGCAGTTCGTGGCCGCGGTAGTGGCCGGGACTCTGGAGGTGGCGCGCGAGGCGGCCGAGGGGGTGGTGATCGAGTACGACCAGGCGCCGCACGATGTGGTCCTGACCGCGGACCACCCCGGCCTGTACAAGCCCGACTTCGTCAACCCCCGCTACGAGACCGACACCGCGGCCGGGGATTTCGACGGTGCGTTCGCCGCCGCCGCGGTCCGGGTCGACGCCACCTACCGGACCCCGGCCGAGCACAACCACCCGATGGAGCCGCACGCCACCGTGGCCAGCTGGCGCGGCGACACGCTGACGGTGTACGACGCGACCCAGGGCCCGTCCCGAACGGCCGGGCAGGTCGCCGCGGTGTTCGGGCTCGAACCGGGGCAGGTCCGGGTGATCGCCGAGCACGTGGGCGGCGGCTTCGGCGCCAAGGGGATGCCGCGGGCCAACGTGATCCTGGCGGCCCTGGCCGCCCGGGTGACCGGGCGCCCGGTCAAGTGCGCGGTCACCCGGCCGCAGATGTTCGCGGTGACCGGCCACCGGGCCCCGTCGATCCAGCGGATGCGGCTCGGCGCCGGCCCGGACGGCAGGCTCACCGCGCTGTGCCACGACGTCATCGGCCAGACCTCGACGCTGAAGGAGTTCACCGAGCAGTCGGCGGTAGCCACCCGGCACATGTACGCCGCGCCGCACCGCCGGACCACCCACCGCGTGGTCCGGCTGGACGTGCCCACGCCGTCCTGGATGCGGGCGCCGGGGGAGTGCCCGGGTATGTTCGCGCTGGAATCGGCCATGGACGAGCTGGCCGAGGCGTGCGGTATCGACCCGGTGGAGCTGCGGCTGCGGAACGAGCCCGCCGTGCACCCGGAGACCGGCCAGCCGTTCTCCAGCCGCCACCTGACGGCGTGCCTGCTCCAGGGCGCCGCGCGGTTCGGCTGGGCCGGCCGCGACCCGGCACCCGGCACGCGGCGCGCCGGGAATCCGCGCGGCCGCTGGCTGACCGGGACCGGCGTCGCCGCCTCGACCTACCCGGCCCGGGCGATGCCCTCGCAGGCGCGGGTGACCGTGTCGCCGTCCGGGCGCTACCAGGTGCTGATCGCCGCGGCCGACATCGGGACCGGCGCGCGCACCGCGCTGCTCGTCGTCGCGGCCGAGGCGCTCGGCGTGCCCGCGGCAGCCATCGACCTGCGCATCGGCGACAGCGCGCTGCCGCCCGCGATGATCGCCGGCGGCTCGATGGGCACCGCGTCCTGGACCTGGGCGGTGATCAAGGCATGCCGCGCGCTGCGCGACCAGGTCCGGGCCAGGGACGGGGCCGTGCCGCCGGGCGGGCTCAGCGCGCGCGCCGACACCACGGCGGATATCGGCGCGCTGCCCGCCCGCGCCAGGTACGCCTTCGGCGCCCAGTTCGCCGAGGTGCGGGTGGACGCCGACACCGGGGAGGTGCGGGTGCCCCGGCTGCTCGGCGTGTTCGCGGCCGGCCGTATCGTCAGCCCCGCGCAGGCCAGGTCGCAGCTGATCGGCGGGATGACCATGGGGCTGTCCATGGCGCTGCACGAGGAGAGCGCGATGGACCCGCAGTTCGGCGACTACCCCAACCACGACCTGGCCGGGTACCACATCGCGGCGCACGCCGACGTGCAGGACATCGACGCGGTGTGGATTGACGAGGACGAGCCGGACCTCGGGCCCGCCGGGGCCAAGGGGATCGGCGAGGTGGGCATCGTGGGCACGGCTGCCGCCATCGCCAGCGCGGTGTACCACGCCACCGGGATCCGGGTCCGCGACCTGCCGATCCGGCTCGACATGC
>Ga0335081_10002482_pt1 | contig 29057 bp, 18 predicted proteins | sample Lox_Sample_35_FD_206713 | JGI IMG/M metagenome (GOLD analysis project Ga0335081, IMG submission 206713) | Soil microbial communities from Loxahatchee National Wildlife Refuge, Florida, United States - Lox_Sample_3.5 | ecosystem: Environmental > Terrestrial > Soil > Wetlands | place: USA...
TTGGGATCAGGGACGTTACGAACAAAAGCATCCTGTCCAAAAATGAACATGTGCATACGCGCGCCGAGAGATTTGGGCGGCTCGCTGGTGTGCAACTGCCACAGATCTTCCAGTCCCGGAGCATTCCGAACGCGAAGCCACGTAGCGGGATTGTTTCCCTTGGTGCCGCCATTATCCATGATCGCGACGCGGGCAGAAATGCCGTTCACTAGAGCGGTGCTGTCGCTGGTCGATGAGCCGTGGTGCGACACCACAAAGATGTCCACATTCCCCAGCTTGTTGGCAGGACACATCAGTTCCTTTTCGTGATTCCAGGTAAGGTCGCCAAGATCAAGGATGCGCAGCTTTTCGTAAACGATCAGCGTTCCCAGCGAACGCTGGTTTTCCGAGGGATCGTCCGGCAATTGCTCAACGATACTGCAAGCAGAATTGCTGGCGCCGGCTCCAGGCAAGGGCTTGTCCAGCACGACTCCATCGGCGCTTACGACGGTTGCCGTGAAACCGGTGATCGGCAGAACATCGCCCGGCTTTGCGATGATGCGCTTGATATTTTTGGACGACAGCGTGTTCTGGTAAGCGTCGAAGATTTGCTTCGTCCCGGCGCTGTCTTCGCGATTGGGTCCGTGATCGATGAAAGCGCCGATTGGGATTTTCGCAGCGAGTTGCGGGATGCCGCCACTGTGATCCGCGTGATAGTGAGTCAGCAGAACGAAATCAAGTTTACTGACGCCCGCGGATTTCGCCGCTGCTGCAATGCGGTCGGCGTCGCGATTGTTGTTGTCTGGCCAACCCGCATCGATCAACAGCGATTGGCCCTGTGGCGTCACAAACAGCGTGGACTGGCCGCCTTCGACGTCAACAAAATAAATTTGCAAGGGCTTCGGCATGTCTGCCGCGTAAGCGACGAGCACTAGGCCTATGACCAGCAGCGCCAGGACTGTTAGACCAGGAAGAGTGCTTCTATCGGCGCGCGCGCAAAGGGCTCTCAAAATTCTTTTTGTTGTGATGGCTCTCATAGCCATCTATCTATACGGCGTCGCCACCCTGCGGTCAACTGGCATAGACCCGGGCATGCTTTGCCAACAGGGACTGGATCGACGCGGAGTTGCCCCAATTCTCAAAAAGGATCAGGCATCGCCATAGCTAACTCCCGGTATTCCCTCACATTCGGTTATTTCGCAGACGCTTGCGATTCAACCTTGCTGATCACGATCGCTTTCGAGCCACCGCGCTGATAGACGTTCCCCGTTACGACGACCTTCTCCGCAGCAAACGGCAGCAGCTTCGAATTCTGTCCGGTCGCCGGAGTCGTGGCAGCAATGGGCCAGTAGATGGCGCCATCATCCGCAAGAATAACGAGTTGCGATTCGGCGTTAGCACAGGCCGTGGCACACTGCCTGCTGATCGGCTTCGCCAAATCCTTGGTGAACGCGCAAGCCGAATCAATTACATACCCCTTCACCGTGACGGACGGCGCATCCGCCGCCAGCAGCACGATTGTCGCGCTTGCCGCGAGCAACATCCCGACAAGCCCACCCAAACGATAGAATCTCATATTCTCAACCTCCGAACAGCCAAAGACATTGACGATGAGTCACTGCAGGGCTTTCCGTCCAGGCTGCAACTCCTCGGCCCGCGCGACGAGTTTCTTCAGTTTGCCCTCAATCGATGCGTCGCCGATATGCTGGTCCTGTACAACCCCATCGGCATCCACCGTAAATGTCTGCGGAATCGCTTTCACGCCAAACAGCGTAGCCACCGGTCCAGTGAAGCCGCCATCGCGATAGTGCATCCAGTTCATCTGATTCTTCGCGATGAAATCCTTCCATTTCTTCTCATCGCTATCCAGGCTCACGCTCAGCACCACGAGCGGCTGTCCCTGAAACTTTTTGGCGATCTGCAGCATGTGCGGCAAGGCTTCGCGGCAGGGTCCGCACCACGTCGCCCAAAAGTCGATGAGCACCACCTTACCGGTGAGATCATCCATCGAGAGGTGCTCGCCCGTAAGCGTGTCCACGGCAAATGGCGGCGCCATCCTCGCGCGAGCCAGTTCCGGCTCGTCAATGAATCGCTGGGCACGCCGGCGGTCGGAATCGTTGGCCGAATGCAGGCTGACGTACTTTTCAAAATCCGCTTTGGCTGCCGCATCCTGATTCAGATGCGCCAAAGCCTTTCCGTCATCGAGCAACGCTTCGGGAAAATTCGCTACAGCCGCCAGAGCGTTCGAAAATTCCTCGTGTGCGCGGGAATAGAGGTCCTTTTTGTTCTTGATGATTGCCTCGTCTAACGCCACCATGCCGGCTTGATAGTGGGCGAGCGCGACATTCTTTTCGCCTTGCGCTTCGGCAATCATTTCTGCCGTAACATTTTGCGCTACTTTCCAATCCTGCAACTGAATCGCGTATTTCAGGGCTTTCTTCTGGCATGGCAGACAATGGCCTTCGTCTTGTTTGTCTGCCTTCTTGAAACTATCGAGCGCGCCGAACCAATCGTGTTTGCGCTCGTGCTCCAATCCTTCTTTGTAGCTCTTCTGCGCTTTCTCGGACGTGGGACCTTCTGGTTGTTGCTGAGCGAAGCCGAGAGCTGAGCATGCAAACAGACAAACAACGAAGGCGACGGGCAGACGCATGAAGAACCTCCTGGGCGAAGGTTGTGGAGCGTTGGGAAATTATCACAAATGGACGTACTTCGACGAGGTTGCAAAAGACAATTAGAACCTTAGCGTGCTTTAGACGTATTCTATAGGGACACCGGCAGTACAGGCAGATGCCGGAGCGCCCGCGCTGATGAATTTAACCGAGCGGTTAAATTCATCGAGGGAAGCCTTGGCAAGACGTGAGTTTGCCACTCCGGGACTCAAGTTTTGCAATGCCTACTGTCCGGTGCTGGGACGAATATTCCCACATTCGGCCAAGCAAAACTCGCCACCGGGCTGCACCACGCTGTAAGGCATTGACAAAACAGCTGGTTAGGCGAATTCTCTTGGGCCAGTGATTTGCGCCTTGGGAAGGCAGGAACTTCAATGGACATTCAAAGACCATCAAACGCACGGGCCAAAAAAATCCGCCGCATCGTCTACGGCACAGTCGCACTGATGCTGCTCGGCGGTGTCACCTACGGGCTGTCCAAGCTCAAGCCGGCGGCGCCGACCGTTGACGTCGGGACCATCTGGTCGGACGCCGTCAAGCGCGGTCCCATGGTGCGCGACGTTCGCGGCTTGGGCACCTTGGTGCCGGAAGACATTCGCTGGATCCCCGCGCAGACTGATGCGCACGTCGATAAATGGGTACTGCGCCCACCCGCGATCGTCAAGCCAGACTCCATCATTATGGAATTGAGCGATCCCACCGTACAAAAGGACTTCGTCGACGCGGAATTTCAGCTCAAAGGCGCCGAGGCCGACTACGAGAACCTCAAAGTCCAGGTCAACAGTGACCTGATGAGCCAGAAGGCCACCGAAGCTTCTGTCCGCAGCGATTACGAGCAAGCGCGAATTCAGCACGACGTAGATGCCAAGCTAGTCAAGGAAGGACTGACGGCTTCGGTCATTGAGCAGGAGTCGCGCGTCAAAGCAGAGCAACTCGCCATTCGCGTACAGCTCGAGAGTGAGCGCACCAAGATCGCTACCGACTCCGGTAACGCCAAGCTCGCCGCGCAACAGGCGAAAGTTGAACAGATGCGCGCGCTCTACAACCTGAAAAAGAGTCAAGTCGATGCGCTTCACGTTCGTGCCGGCATTGATGGCGTACTCCAATTGCTGCCCGTCGATGTCGGCCAGCACGTTACGCCCGGCATGAATCTCGCCCGTGTCGCCGACCCCAAGAAACTTCGCGCCGAAGTGAAAATCGCGGAAACCCAGGCGAAAGATGTGGCGCCCGGCCAGAAAGCCACGATTGATACCCGCAACGGCATTGTGAATGGTCACGTTTCCCGCGTCGATCCGTCCGTCATCAACGGCACGGTCACCGTGGACGTCACCATCGACGATCCGCTGCCTCCGGGCGCTCGTCCGGATTTGAGCGTCGACGGCACGATCATTCTCGAAAATCTGACCAACGTCTTGTATGTGGGTCGGCCCGTCCATGGCCAGTCGGACAGCACCGTCGGCCTCTTCAAAATCGATCCCGATGGCTCGGAAGCGCAGCGCGTCAACGTCAAGCTGGGCCGCAGTTCGGTGAACCAGATCGAAATCCTGGAAGGCCTGAAGGTCGGAGACAAAGTGATCCTCTCCGACATGTCCGCGTGGGACCAATACGACCGCATCCGTCTCAAGTAAGAGCCGCGTAGCGAGCGCGGCCGTCCGGCCCAGCATGGTGGTCTGCATCGCGTTCTGAATTTTTTGAACCGCAGAACGGTCGGTAACGTCAAGGAAGACGGACGGAGGCCCTGTGCATTCTCTCCTGCAAGATGTACGTTTTGGCCTGCGCATGCTGGCCAAGCACAAAGGCTTCACCGCTGTAGCCGTTCTTACTCTCGCCTTCGGCATCGGCGCCAACACGGCCATCTTCACGTTGCTCAATGCCGTGATGCTGCAGTCCATCCCCGTAAAAAGCCCGCAGGATCTCGTCATTTTTCGCTGGTCCGCCCATGGCCGGCCGCAAGAGTCCGGCTCCAGCAGCTACGGCGACTGCCAAGCCACCCACTGGTCAGACACCTCCTCCGGCAGTTGCTCGTTTCCTTACCCCGTTTTTCAGCAGTTCCGCAGCAACGAGGTAGGCTTCTCCAATGTTGCCGCTTTTGCCGGACCAACGCAGGCGGACTTGAGCGGCAACGGCGAAGCCAGCATGGTGCAAGCCGAGCTGGTTTCAGGCGACTACTTTCAGACCTTGGGAGTCACGTCGGCGCTTGGGCGAACGATTCAGCCCGACGATGAGCGCCAGGGCGCAGAAGCCGTCGCGGTTCTGAATCATGCCTACTGGCAACGTGCCTTCGGCGCCGACCCGGGTGTTGTGGGAAGAACGATCAAGCTGAACGGCGTGCCTTTCACGATCGTCGGCGTCGCCGACGCAGGCTTCACCCGCTTAACTCCAGGCAAGAACTACGATATGTGGGTGCCGCTGACTCAAGTCACCGCGTTGCGAATCGGCTGGGGACGTGGCGGCGCAATGGATGCCAAGAACTGGTGGATGGCAGTCATTGGCCGCCTTAAATCTGGAGTTACGCCACAACAGGCTCAATCAGCCGTCAGCCTCACGTTTCGTAACGCCACGGTCGAAAGCAAAACTCTGAAGCCCGAATACAACCCGCAGGTTGAGTTGCTGCCTGCGCAAAAAGCGCTGTCCGGCATTCGCGGACGCCTCGGACAGCCGCTCACGATCCTGATGATCGCCGTCGCCATTTTGCTCCTCATCGCCTGCGCCAACGTCGCGGGATTGTTGCTGGCACGCGCTACCACGCGCGAGCGCGAGATGGCCGTACGGCTGGCGCTCGGCGCCGGCCGTGGACGCTTGCTCCGCCAGCTCCTGACGGAAAATCTCATGCTCTCTTTCGCTGGCGCCGCTTTGGGTGTGCTGATCGCCTATTGGGGCGCTGCTGCGCTAACCGCGTTTGTTTTCGGCAACAGCTACGGCAGCTCCGGAACCGTGAATACCGAACCGAACGCGACCGTGCTAGCGTTCACGGTGGCTGTCGCTGCGTTGACAGGAATCTTATTCGGACTGGCTCCCGCACTTCGCAGCGCCCGCGTCCAGGTAGGTTCGACGCTCAAGGAAAATGCGGGAAGCATCGCCAGCCCAAGCTTCGGATCACGACGGCACTTTGGCCTCGGCAGCGGCCTGGTCATAGCGCAAGTGGCGCTTTCGGTCATCGTGCTGGCCGGTGCCGGCCTGGTAGTGCGTTCCTTAGCCAAGCTCAAAAACATCAATCCAGGCTTCGATACTCGTAATGTCCTGCAATTCGCCATCGATCCTTCGCTAACCGGCTACTACAAAAAAGACCAGATGGAGCCGCTCTACCGCGAACTGCAGCATCGCCTCAGCTCCCTTCCCGGCGTGCAGTCCGTAAGTTACGCCTCGGATACGCTGCTCGACGGCGGCCTGTGGACAGAAGATGTCAAGATCGAAGGCCGCATGGACAAAGGCACTGTCGAAAGCCAAATGCTCTCCGTGGGCAGCGATTTCTTCACTACGATGAAAATCCCGCTGCTCAGCGGGCGCCAGCTTTCCGCTCAGGATGTGAGTTCGACGGAAAAAGTCGCCGTCGTAAATCGCGCCTTCGTTGAAAAGTTCCTCGAGAAGCGCGAACCGCTCGGCCTGCACTTCGGTCCCGACGATCCGAAAGAAACACCTTGCGAAATTGTGGGCGTCGTAGGCGACACCAAATACGCCGGCCTGCGCGACGAAATTGCTCCTACCGCCTATGTTCCGCTCAAGGGAGGCGAAGCCCGCTTCGCGCTGCGCACCGCCGTCACTCCTCAATCGCTCGTCCCGGCTATTCGAAAAACGGTCAGCGAACTGGACAACAACCTGCCCGTCTACGATGTCAAAACCCAAACCGAGCGCATCGAACGCCTTCTCTTCAATGAACGCTTGCTCGCCCGTCTCGCCAGCCTCTTTGGTCTGCTCGCTCTGGTTCTCGCTTGCATCGGTCTCTACGGTTTGCTCGCGTACGAAGTCGCTCGCCGCACCCGCGAGATCGGCATTCGCTCGGCTCTCGGCGCGCAAAAGCGGGACGTGCTGAGTCTGATCGGCCGCCAAGGATTCATATTGGTCGCCGGCGGCGCGGTGCTCGGCGTGGCGGCCGCTTTGGCCATTACCCGTTCGCTCGGCAGTCTGTTGTACGGCGTTACTTCGTCCGACCCGCTCACGTTTGCCGCGGTCTGCATCCTCCTCGTCGCCGTCGGACTGGCGGCCTGTTACATTCCCGCGCGGCGCGCTACGCAGGTCGATCCCATCGTGGCGCTGCGCTATGAGTAGGAGCAAGCCACGCCGGGACAGTGGCTCGGAGGCGCACGCATGCTGACTTTCTGGCAGGACATTCGCTACGCGCTGCGCATGCTCGCGAAAACGCCGGGATTTGCCTGCGTCGTCGTTCTCACGCTGGCACTGGGAATCGGCGCGAACACGGCGATTTTCAGCGTGGTGAGTGCGGTCTTGCTCCAGCCGCTTCCCTTCCCGGAACCAGACCGTTTGGTTTCCGTTCATGGGGTGGACCTGCGCACCGGCGATTTTCGTCCGCTGAGCTACCCGGATTTCGGCGACTTGCGCGCGCAGAGCCAGTCGCTGGAATCGGCGTCCGTCAGGGACAGCGGTACAGCCACTTTAACGGGTCGCGGCGAGCCTCTCCACCTCGAGATCGGCATTGTGTCCGCGAATCTGCTGGACGTGCTGCGCGCCAAGCCGGAGCTGGGGCGGCCCTTTGCGGCTGGCGACGACAAGCCGGGCACGCACGTGGCCCTGCTCAGCTATCGCCTGTGGAAGGCTCGGTTTGGCGGCGACCCCCGGATCACGGAGCAACAGATTCTTCTCGATGGGAAGCCCTACGCCGTCGTCGGAGTGATGCCCGCGAGCTTTCAGTTTCCGCTGGACTCGACGCCGATGGATTTGTGGATCAGCATGGCCACGCAGGGCGACAGTCAGAACGAACGCGGCTCGCACTTTCTCGAGGGAATTGCGCGCTTGAAACCCGGTGTGACCTTGGCTGCCGCCAACGCCGAAACGGCTGAAATCGCCGCGCGACTCGCCAACCAGTATCCGGACACCAATCGGCATCTGAGCCTCGGCCTCGAACTGGAAAAAGACGCGCTCGTCGGCAATACACGCCCTGCGCTTCTGATGGTTTTGGGCGCGGTGGGGTTTCTTCTCCTGATTGCCTGCGCCAACGCGGCCAACCTCCTGCTCGCGCGAGCTACCGGGCGGCAACGGGAAATGGCTATTCGCGCGTCGCTCGGCGCGGCCAAAAGCCGCATCATGCGACAGTTGCTTACCGAAAGCGTTCTGATTTCTGCCACGGGCGGCGCAGTCGGCCTGCTTTTCTCGGTGTGGGCCACCGCAGCCCTGGCCAATGTGGGTGGCCTGAACATTCCTGGGCTCGCTTCCGCAGGTATTGACTGGCGCGCTCTCCTCTTCACGCTGGCCGTCTGCCTGCTCACCGGCATTTTCTTCGGCCTGGCGCCCGCGCTGCACGCTGCGCGCTTCAATCTTTTCCGTTCTCTCAAAGAAGGCGGACGCACCGCCACGGAAGGCACCGGGCACGCGCGGATGCGTTCGCTGCTGGTGATATCGCAAGTGTCGCTGGCGGTTGTACTGCTGGTTGGTGCGAGCTTGCTCGTCGAGAGCGTCTTCCATCTCCTGCATCAGTCGCCCGGCTTTGATCCACAAGGCGTTTTGGCGTTTAACGTAGACCTGCCCGACGCGCGCTACGGCAAACCGCAGCAGTCAGCTGACTTTTTCAAAGCGCTGCAGGACAGGATCCGTGCTCTTCCCAGCGTGCAAGACGCCAGTGCCGTCCTCCCGCTGCCTCTTTCGGACAACTCGCTGCGCACGTCGTTCGAAATTGAGGGCCGGCCCATGGCCAAGAGCGACCTTCCGCGAACCTATATTCGGGTCGTGGGCCTGAATTACTTCCAGACCATGCGCATCCCGCTCATCGCCGGTCGCGCCTTTACCGCTCGCGACGATCGCAAAGCGCCGCACGTCATCGTCATCAATCAAACGCTCGCGCGGAAATTCTTTCCCGGCGAAAACCCGATCGGAAAACACATCACGCCGGGCATGTCCGCGGACAAGACCGATTCCAGGTGCGAAATCGTCGGCGTCGTGGGCGATGTAAAACACCGCAATCTCTGGCAGGTGCCCGATCCAGAGTCCTACGTTCCGTACGACCAGAACTCTATCGGCGCGATGAACATTGTCCTGCGTGTCCAAGGCGACCCCGCTGCGCTCTTGCCCGCGCTGCGCAGTCAGGTGCAGGCGCTCGATGCCGAGCTACCCATCTATAAAGCGCAGCGCATGGAGGAATATGTAGCGGCGTCCGTGGCGGAACGGCGCTTCACCAGCTTGCTTTGCTCGGTCTTTGCCGGCGCTGGCCTGCTGCTGGCTATCGTCGGCCTCTTCGGCGTGATGTCCTACACGGTCGCGCAGCGCACCCATGAAATCGGTGTGCGCGTCGCTGTCGGTGCAGCACGGTTCGACATTCTGCGGCTTATCCTCGCTAACGGGATGGCGATTGCCGCAGTTGGTATCGGCCTCGGATTGGCGGGTGCGCTCGCTCTCTCGAGCGTGGTCAAATCCCAGTTGTACGGCGTGACGCCCACGGATCCGGGGACGCTGTTAGGCGTGGTCGTCGCGCTCGGCTTGGTGGCTCTCGCCGCCTGCTACATACCGGCGCGGCGGGCGATGCGTGTGGATCCCATGCGTGCGCTGCGTTATGAATGAGCTTATTTCGAGCGTCGGAATGCTGACTCCAATAAAATTTTCGGCCGCGCCAAGGCAGGGAACCATTCGACCCTCGTCTGCGTATTCCTGGTGACGGCTTTCAGTTTCGAGGCAAGTGGTTGTCTTTAAGCTTAATGCAGCAGACGAGCGGAGTATTGCAACGTCAAATGATGGTGCGCGGGTTGCCCAATTTCCTGGCCAAATGCGGGCGTACTGGTACTTTGTTCGGACGAAACAACTGCACCGCCCCATCGTCTGAGCAGGTGGGGTTAGCGTTTCCGAATTCTTTAGATAGCGTAAGGAAAGCGTGATGCGGAATCTCTGGCAAGACGTGAAGTTCGGGTTGCGCATGCTGGCTAAGAGCCCGGCTTTCACTGTCATCGCTATCGTGACACTGGCGCTAGGCATCGGCGCCAACACGGCGATCTTCTCTCTCATGAATCAAGTTTTGCTGCGCGACCTGCCCATCAAAAATCCTGGCGAGCTGGAGATCTTGCGCGCACCCGGCCCCAAGACCGGGCATGTTTCCACCGACGGCGATGACACGGAATCCTTTTCCTACCCGATGTATAAGGGCCTGCGGGACACCAACACGGTTTTCTCTGGCATGCTCGCGCGTTACGGATTTTCGGCCAGCGTTTCCAATCACGGACAGACCGATCGCGCCAAGGGCGAAGTGGTCACCGGCAACTACTTCGAGGTGCTCGGCGTGGAGCCGGCCATCGGGCGACTGTTCACGCAAGACGACGATAAGGTGGTATCGGCCGAGCCGTACGTCGTGCTGAGCCATGAATACTGGACGCGGCATTTTGGCGCCGACCCCAGCGTTCTCAACAAGGCGCTGCTTATCAATAATGTCGAAATGACCGTGGTTGGCGTGGCCCAGGCGCGTTTCAGCGGCGTCCAGGTTGGCAAGACGCCCGATCTGTACGTGCCCATGATGATGACGCCGCAAATGACCGAGTACGGCGAAACTCTGGACGGTTGGAACGATTACTGGATGACCCTGCTGGCCCGCCGCAAGCCGGGCGTCACCGAGAAGCAGGCCGAATCCGGAATCAACGCCGCGTACAAGCCGCTGCTCGAAGAACAATTGCCTCAGATCAAGTCGAATTGGCCGGAAAAGAAAAAGCAACAGTTTTTGGACAAGCGGATTCTTCTTTCTTCCGGCGCGCACGGCCGCACCGTTTTGCAGCGCGATTCCGGCGGGCAGATCGTCACGCTGTTTGTCATGGTTGGCTTGGTATTGCTCATCGCCTGCACCAACGTCGCGAATTTGGTTCTGGCTCGCGGTGCTGGACGTCAGCGCGAGTTCGCCATTCGCACCGCCATGGGCGCCAGCCGCGGCCGCATGATCCGCCAATTGCTCATTGAGAGTCTGCTCTGCGCCTCGGGCGGTGGCCTCCTCGGCATTCTCCTCGGCAACTGGCTGATGAAGATTATGACGCCTGTGGTCGTCGCGAACGCCGGCATCAATGGACTGAGCGATTCGCTGGACAAAGGTGTGCTCGGTTTTGCCATCGCGGCTACCGCACTCTCCGGCATTTTCTTCGGACTCATTCCCGCCTGGCGGGTCACCCGCATGGACGTAACCGACGTCATCAAAGATCAGGGCTCAACCTCCTCGGCCAGCGTCTCTCACGTTGGTTTCCGCAAGCTGCTCGTCGCGGGTCAAGTCGCGTTCACCGTGCTGCTCCTGGCGGGAGCGGGCCTGTTCGTCCGTTCACTCTGGAATCTCCGGAATCAAGATCTCGGCATGCGTACCGACAACGTGATCTCCTTCTCGGTTCAGCCCATCCTGAATGGCTACGACCTGCCGCGCTCGATTGCGCTCTTCGACCAAGTGCGCGCACGCGTCGCCGCGCTACCCGGTGTGCGCTCCGTCGGCTCGGGTGATGTCGCCACACTCACCGGCGACGATGAAGGCAGTAATATCACTACGGAAGGCGGCACGCAGGCCCTCCTGCCCGAGGATCTCCAGGACGTCGATCACATCGCCGTTAGCGCTAACTACTTCTCCACGCTCGGTATCCCCCTGCTTGCTGGACGCGAATTCACCGAATCCGACGGCGCAACCTCTCCTAAAGTTGCCGTGGTCAGCGAAGCCATGGCCAAGCGCTTCTTCCCCAGTCACAACGCCGTCGGCATGCACTTTGCCTTCGGCGGTGGAAGCAAGGCCGTGCCGGATATTCTGATCGTTGGCGTCGTCAAAGATGCCAAGCAGGAACACGTCAGCAGCGCGCCCGTCCCTTACGTCTATGTTCCCTACTCCCAGCGTCCCAAGCTGCGCGAAATGACCTTCTATGTGCGCACCGAACGCGATCCGCTGCTCGCCGCAACCAGCCTGCAAGAAGTCGTCCGCCAGTTAGACGCGAACTTGCCCGTCTTCGACCTGAAAACGATGCAGCGCATCGTCGAAGATGACCTCTTCTCCGCGCGCATGGTGGCTACACTCGCCGCCGCGTTCGCCGGTTTGGCCGCCCTGCTTGCAGCACTGGGAATTTACGGCGTTTTGGCATACGTTGTAGTGCAGCGCACGCGCGAAATCGGGATCCGCATGGCCTTGGGCGCGGCGGCCGGTCATGTGCGCCTTCTGATCATGCGCGAAGTCGGCCTGATGGTTCTTCTCGGTGTGGCCTTCGGCTTGCCCGCGGCATATGCTTTAGCCCGCTACAGCGAATCGCTTCTTTTTGGCGTGCATGCCGGCGACCCGGCGGTTTATGCTTCCGGCCTGGTTTTGATCGCGCTGATTGCGCTGGCCGCGTGTTTCATTCCGGCCCGCCGCGCGACGCGCGTGGATCCCTTGGTGGCCTTGCGCTACGAGTGATGTTGGGTAAACGGTTTTCTGTTTGTTGCTTTGGCGGTCGAGCAATACGGTTTTTGGGCAGAGCGAGTTTCGAAAAATTTGATCAAGGAGAGCAGAAATGTCCGACACACTCATCAAAATGGAAGGCGTTAAGAAGGTCTTCTACACCGACGAAGTGGAGACCCACGCGCTCTCCGAGATTCACCTCGAGATTAAGCGCGGCCAGTACATCTCGATAGCCGGCCCATCGGGCTGCGGCAAATCTACGCTGCTCTCGATTCTTGGTTTGCTCGACTCCCCGAGCGATGGCAGCTACATGCTGAACAATCAGCCGGTGGCCAAACTGACCATCAGTGAGCGCACCCGCATTCGCAATCGCGAAATCGGCTTCATCTTCCAGGCGTTTAACCTGATCGGCGACCTCACCGTTTACGAGAACGTCGAACTCCCGCTCACCTATCGCGGCACCAGTTCCGCGGAACGCAAGCAGAAAGTGCAAAACGCCCTCGAGCGCGTCGGCATGGCCCATCGTCTCCGCCATTACCCCTCGCAGCTTTCCGGCGGTCAACAGCAGCGCGTCGCTGTGGCCCGCGCATTGGTCGGCGATCCCCTCATCCTGATGGCCGACGAGCCGACGGGTAACTTGGACTCCAAGAACGGCGAAGCCGTGATGGAACTGCTCCGCGACTTGCACCGCAACGGCGCCACGGTTTGCATGGTGACTCACGACCAGCGCTACGCCAACTTCGCCGAGCGCACCATTCACCTGTTCGACGGCCGCATCGTGGAAGAAACCAAGGAAGCGCAAGTCGGCGCGTAGTAGCACAGACACTCTTGTCTGTGCCGTTTCGTAACGCCTCGAACGTTCCGAAACGGCCAACTCCGAAAAGGCGAACTCTATGAGCACGATCTGGCAGGACATCCGCTTTGGTATGCGGATGCTTCTAAAGTATCGTCTGACGACATTGGTGTGTGTAATCGCCCTCGCGCTCGGCATCGGCGCCAACACCGCCATCTTTAGTGTCGCCGAAGCGTTCCTGCTGCATCCCGCTTCCTTCGAAAATGCTGACCGTATCATCGCGCTCGTGGAGGCTCGCCCACAGCAAAACATTGATATGAACTCTGCCGCGCCGGCTACCTATCTCGAGTGGCGCAAAGAGGCGCAGTCCTTCGATCAAATGTCCGCCTACGCCTGGAATGAGATAAATCTCACTGGCGACGGCACGCCGCAAAAGGTTCAGGCCTTCAACATCACCGCCAACTTCTTCTCGATGCTTGGCGTCCAGCCACAAATCGGCCGCGCCTTCCTGCCCGAAGAAGAAATTCCCGGCCACAACCGGGAAATCATCCTCGGCCACGCACTTTGGGAACAGCGCTATGCCGCCGATCCGAACATTGTCGGCAAAAACGTCAAAGTCGACGGCAAGAACTGCGTGGTGGTCGGCGTCATGGGCAAAGGCTTCGATTTCCCGTTGCCCGCCGAAGCGTGGATGCCCCTGTACATCGAGAACGCCGACCGCGAGCGCCGCGACAACCGCTGGATTTGGGCTCTAGGCCATTTGAAACCGGGCGTTTCGTTCCAGCAAGCCGCCGCGGAAATGCAAGGCATCCAGCAGCGCCAGGCCGAAGCCTACCCGGATACCGACAAGGGCTGGGAGTTGCATCCTATGCCGCTGCCAACCTTCATGACCGGCACGATCACTCGCCAGTACACCTTGCTGCTTCTGGGTGCGGTCGCTTTCGTTCTACTGATTGCCTGCGCCGATGTCGCCAACGTGCAATTTGCGCGCATGGCTGGCCGCCACACCGAATTTGCGGTGCGCAATGCACTCGGAGGCTCGCGCTGGCGCGTCGTGCGTCAGTTGCTCACGGAGAGCATCCTGCTTTCCGCTTGCGGCGCTGTGCTTGGCCTCTTCGTCGCGCAGTGGGCCATCTGGATGATCCTCAACCACATGCCGGCAGACGTCGCCAAGTTCATCGCCGGCTGGAAAACCATCAGCCTCGACACAAACGCTTTTGTCTTCACAATGATCGCCGTTGTACTGAGCGGAATCTTTTCTGGCATTGCCCCGGCGCTGCTTGCTTCGCGTTCAAACCTCTCCGGCAATCTGCGCGAAAGCGGCCGCGGCACAACGGTGAGCCGCCTCCGCGGACGCCTGCGCAGCGTTCTCGTCGTCGCTGAAATCTCTGCAGCGCTCGTCCTTCTTATTGGTGGTGGTCTCCTCTTCAAAAACTTCAAGGGCCTGCTGGACGTGAACGAAAGCTACTCTCCGCGCACGCTCCTTGCCATGAATCTCACGTTGACCGATGCGCAATATCCCAAGCCCGCGCAGCGCGCCGCCTTCCACGAACAGCTTTTGCAACGCCTTGCCACCACACCCGGCATTCAGTCCGCCGCCATCGTCACGCATGTTCCCTACTCCGACGGCGGCGGGCTCAGCACCGACGTTTTCTCCGTTCAGGAACATCCTCCGGTAAAGCGCGGCGAGTTGCAGGACGCCATCATCGAAACCACCAGCCCTGCCTACTTCCGCATGATGAACATCGCTCTTCGTGACGGGCGCATTCTCGACGATTCCGACGGTGCCGAAACCCCGCATGTCGCCGTCATCAGCGAAAGTCTCGCGCGCCGCTACTTCCCCGGCGAAAACCCGCTGGGCAAGCACATCGCCGTTGGCTCACCGAATCTCACGAACTCCCACCGTGATCTGTATGATCAACACGCCTGGATGACCATCATCGGCGTGGTAGACGACGTCCACTACAGCTGGATCACCAAAGATAACGTTCCCACAATCTATCGCTCTTTCCGCCAGGCCCCCCCTTACTACACCACCATCCTTCTGCGCACTCCGGGCGACCCTTCCAAATTCATTTCCGCCGCTCGCGCACAAGTCGCCGCGATTGACCCCGAGTTGCCGCTCTACAACATCAAACCCATGGATCGCGTCATCACCGAATCCATTATCGGCATCGCTTACGTCGCCACCATGATGGCTGTCCTTGGTGTGATCGCACTGATCCTCGCATCCGTCGGCATCTTTGGCGTGATGTCTTACTCCGTCAACGAACGTGCGCACGAAATCGGCATCCGCGTCTCCCTCGGCGCGCAAGCCTCCGACATTCTGCGCATGGTTCTCCGTAGCGGCTTGATTCTCACCTTTGTCGGGATGCTGATCGGTTTACCGATCGCTTTGGCGCTCGCCTATGCTTTATCCAGTGTCCTTTTCGGCGTGAAAGTGGCGGACCCGTTCGCATTTGTAGCTTTGCCGCTGCTGCTGGCGGTCGTCGCCATTCTGGCTTGCTACTTGCCGGCCCGCCGTGCGGTTCGCCTCGACCCGATCGCCGCGTTGCGCCACGACTGAACGGCACGGGTCACGGCTTAGCTCGCGCTCACGACTTTCGCACGTCCCGCGATTCAGGTTACGGACTTTGCCGCCGGCGCTCGACGGTTCTGCCGCCGGGCGCAAGCGGCTAATCTTTTGTTGTGATAGTCTCAAATCAGAAACGGAATAACCGCTGGCGCGTCATCTGATTAGCGCTGAAGGAGCTAGAGTGGAACCCCTGATTCAATTGCGCAACGTAGAAAAGGTCTATGAAGCCGGCGGCAGCAAGTTCTACGTTCTGCGCCGGGTTTCGCTGGATATTCAGCCCGGCGAATTCGTCACCTTCATGGGCCCGTCCGGCGCCGGTAAATCCACGCTCCTCAGCATCATCGGTATGCTCGATGGCGCCTGGACCGGCGAATTCTACTTCAACGGCGAGCCTGTCCACCGCCTCAACGTCAAAAAGCGCAACGAACTTCACAAAGCTAACATCGGCTTCGTCTTCCAAAGCTACCACTTGATCGACAATCTCACCGTCTTCGAAAATCTCGAAATTCCCCTCTCTTACAAAAACGTCCCCCACAAAGAACGCGTCAGCCTCGTCTGCGACATCCTCGACCGCTTCAACATCGTCGGCAAGAAAGATCTTTTTCCCAACCAGCTTTCCGGCGGTCAACAACAACTCGTCGGAGTCGCGCGCGCTGTGATTCAAAGTCCCAAGCTGATCCTCGCCGACGAACCCACTGGCAACCTGCACTCCGCCCAGGGCGAAGAGATCATGGAGCTGTTCCGACGGCTCAATGAAGGTGGCACCAGCATCCTTCAGGTGACGCACTCCGAAAAGAACGCTTCCTACGGCCATCGCATCGTGCAACTGAAGGACGGCTGGGTAGTCAGCGAAAACGCTACTGCCGCTGCGGCGCCGGCAAAAGTTGGGTGAGTTGATTGCGACTTACTAAGGACCGTTTCCCTTGCTAACGGAAGACGCCCTCTCGAATCGAGTTTCTTCTCCAACGCGCATGAAGAATCCGGCCAATCATCCCTACCGCGTCCTCGTGGCCGACGATCAGGCCGACATCCGCGATGCACTGCGCCTTTTGCTGAAGCGCGAAAATTACGAAATCCAACTCGCCGCTTCCCCGGCTGAAGTACTCGCTGCCATCGAGGCCCGCGAATTTGATGCCGTCCTCATGGACCTCAACTACGCGCGCGACACTACCTCCGGCCAGGAAGGTCTCGACCTCCTCAATCAAATCCAGGCCGAAGATCCCACGCTTCCGGTCATCGTCATGACCGCCTGGGGCAGCGTCGAAGTCGCCGTCGAAGCCATGCGTCGCGGCGCTCGCGACTTCATGCAAAAGCCCTGGGACAACGCGCGCCTTCTGACCATCATTCGCACGCAAATCGATTTACGCAACGCGCTGCGCCAGGCTTCCCGCCTCGAAGCCGAAAATCGTCTCCTTCGCGCCGAATCTCGCCCCACGCTCATCGCCGAATCCGCCGTCATGCAACCGGTCCTCGAGCTTATCAGCCGCGTTGGCCCTTCCGACGCGAGCGTCCTTATTACCGGCGAGCACGGCACTGGAAAAGAAGTCGTCGCACAAACGCTCCACGCGCTTTCCCCCCGCTCGGGCAAGCCCATGGTCACCGTCAACGCCGGCGGCCTAAGCGAAGGCCTTTTCGAAAGCGAACTCTTCGGCCACGTCAAAGGCGCGTTCACCGACGCCCGCACCGATCGCGTCGGCCGCTTCGAACTCGCCGAAGGCAGCACGCTCTTCCTCGATGAAATCGCCAACGTTCCTCTCAATCTCCAGGCCAAACTTCTCCGCGTCCTCGAAACCGGCGAACTCGAGCGCGTCGGCTCCTCGACCACCCGCCGCGTCAACGTTCGCGTCCTCGCCGCCACCAATGCCGACGTCAATTCCGAAGCCGCCGCGGGCCGCTTTCGCCAGGATCTCCTCTTCCGCCTCAACACCATCGAGATCCATCTTCCGCCGCTCCGCGAACGGCGCGAAGACATCGGACTTCTCGCCCACCACTTTCTCCGCGGCTACGCCCAGCGTTACCGCAAAAACATCTCCGGCTTTGATCCCGCCGCGACGCAACTTCTCCACGAACATCCCTGGCCCGGCAACGTCCGCGAACTCGACCATGCCGTCGAACGCGGCATTCTTCTCGCACAAGGCCCACTCGTTCGCGCCGCAGATCTCGGCCTTCGCACCAGCTCCGCTGGAGGCACCGTCCGCCTCGAAGAAATGAGCCTTGACGAAGTCGAGCGCCACCTTATCCAGCGCACCCTCGGGCGCCACGACGGCAACGTCAGCCAGGCCGCCAAAGCTCTCGGCCTCAGCCGCAGCGCCATGTACCGCCGTTTGCAAAAACACGGATTGGAATGAAGCGCCTCGCGTACGAACGCCGGATCCAGCTCCTGGCGCTCGCGGCGGGACTACCCGGCTCCCTCATCGCGCTGCTCTTGCTCTGGAACGGTTCGCACTCCTCGCGCGTCGCCTGGACTCTCACCTTCCTCATCGTCACGCTTTGGGTCGGTTTCGCTCTCTCTCTCCGCCAGCGTGTCGTTTTCTCTCTACAAACTCTCTCCAACCTCCTCTCCGCCATGCGCGAAGAAGACTTCTCCTTTCGCGCGCGCGAAGCCAGTTCCGACGATGCCCTCGGCGAAGTCATGATCGAACTCAACGCCCTCAGCGAAACCCTCCGCGCCCAACGTCTCGGCGCCCTCGAAGCGACCGGCCTCCTCCGCGCCGTCATGGAGGAAATTGATGTCGCCATCTTCACCTTCGACGACAAATCTCATCTAGCTCTTGTCAATCGCGCCGGTGAACGCCTCATGAATCGCCCGTCCGAACGTCTTCTTGGCCTCACCGCCGCCGAACTCGGCCTCGCCAAGTGCCTCGACGGCGAGCCCGCGTCCACCATGGAACTCAGCTTCCCTGGCGGCCAAGGCCGTTGGGGCGTGCGTCGCGGCGAATTCCGTCAGGGCGGCCTTCCGCATCAACTCGTCGTTCTCAGCGATCTCAGCCGCGCCCTCCGCGATGAAGAGCGCCAGGCGTGGCAGCGCCTGATCCGCGTACTCGGCCACGAACTCAACAACTCCCTCGCGCCCATCCAATCCGTCGCGCAAAGCCTCGAAAGCAGTCTCAACGGTTCGAACTCCATCCCCGAACTGCAAGCTCCCGCCGCCGCTTCCATCATGGATGACATGCGCAGCGGCCTCAGTATCATTCGCTCCCGCACCGAAGCGCTCGGACGCTTCATGGCTGCCTACGCCAAGCTCGCGCGCCTCCCGCAGCCCAAGCTCGCCCCGGTCAACATCACCGAACTCATCACCCGCGTAGCCAGCCTCGAGTCGCGCGCCAAGGTGAAACTCAAAAAGGGTCCGCCTGCGGTCGTTTCCGCCGACGCCGACCAACTCGAACAGCTCTTCATCAATCTCATCCACAATGCCGCTGATGCCGCGCACGAAACTGGCGGCGGCGTGCAAGTCACTTGGTCCCGCTTCAGCAGTTATCTCGAAGTTCTCGTTCTCGACGAAGGCCCCGGCATCAGCAATCCCACCAACCTCTTCGTTCCCTTCTTCACCACCAAGCCAGGCGGCTCCGGCATCGGTCTCGCCCTGAGTCGCCAAATCGCCGAAGCCCATGGCGGCTCTCTCACCCTCGAAAATCGCCGCGACGCCCGCGGCTGCGAAGCCAAACTCCGCCTCCCCATCTAACCTTGGAGTGCGGCGGCTAGACGCCGCTTTTCTTCATCCCTTTTCGTGCCTCGCGCTAAGTCGTTCCCCTTCGCAATCTTGCCCTACCTCTCCTCACCCTCACAAAATCCTTATGCCCCTTTCATCCCTTTCTAAGCCTTGCTCCGATACTCTCCTTCCGACACTAGTTCGGTTGCAAACCCCCAGACACGTGAACCTTAATCCGCACCAACGTGCTGTGTCTGTAGGCACCGGAGTCCGGCCGCTACCCGCGTCGCATCATCCACCGCGCACAATCGACCCCGCTCTGGAAACAGGAGAACTCGTTTGACCGACACCATTTTTTGTCTCGCCAGCATCGCCTTTTTTCTGTTGTCTATCGCCTATCTGCGCGCTTGTGAGCGCCTGAAGTAAGCCGGAGATCATCATGCTCGAAAACGTCGTGCTCATCGTCATCAGTCTGCTGCTCTTCGGCTATCTGATGTACGCGCTGCTCAAGCCGGAGGATTTCTAGTCCATGACCGCCAACGGGTGGTTTCAAATTGGTTTGTTCTTGCTGGTGCTCTTGCTGATCACCAAGCCTATCGGTGTCTTTCTCGTTCGTGTATTTCAGCGCGAAAAGACCTTTCTCGACCCCGTTCTGCGCCCCATCGAACGGCTCATCTACCGCGTTTGCGGCATCGACGAAGGCCAGGAAATGCGCTGGACGCAGTACGGCGTCGCCATGTTGCTGTTTAGCGTCGTCTCCCTGGTCCTGCTCTATCTGATCGAGCGCCTCCAGCAATGGCTCCCGTGGAATCCGCAGCATTTCGCCGCCGTTGCGCCCGATCTGGCCTGGAACACTGCCGTCTCCTTCACCACGAATACCAATTGGCAGTCCTACACCCCTGAAGTCACTATGAGCTATTTCACGCAAATGGCTGGCCTCGCTTACCACAACTTCGCCTCCGCTGCCGTTGGCATCGCCTTGGCTATTGCCGTAATTCGCGGCGTCTCCCGCCACGAATCCAAAACCATCGGCAACTTCTGGGTCGACCTGACCCGCTGCTTCCTGTGGGTACTCTTGCCTGTGGCGCTCATTGGTTCGTTAGTGCTCGTCTCGCAAGGCGCCATCCAGAATCTGAAATCCTACACCACCGTGCAACTCGTCGAGCCGCAAACCGTGCAAACGCAAGGCGCGGATGGCAAGCCCGTCACGCAAACCGTCACGCAGCAAACCATCGCGCTTGGGCCCGCCGCTTCGCAGGAAGTCATTAAGGAATTCGGAACCAATGGTGGCGGCTTTTTCTATGCCAACAGCGCGCATCCTTACGAGAATCCCACTCCCTTCTCGAATTTCTTTGAAATGCTGCTGATCTTCGCCATTCCTTCCGGCCTGACCTACACCCTAGGACGCATGACCAAATCCCGTCGCCACGGCTGGGCCGTGTGGGGCGCCATGGCTGCGCTTTTCCTGGTTGGCGTTTCTTGTGCTTACTGGGCCGAAGCCGCCGGTAATCCTCAGCTTGTTGGCGTCAATCAGGCCGCCGGCGCCGCACAGTCCGGCGGCAACATGGAAGGCAAGGAAGTTCGCTTCGGCATTGCCAACTCCGCTCTCTTCGCTACAATCACCACCGACGCGAGCTGCGGCGCCATCAACAGCCAGCACGATTCTTTCACTCCTCTTGGCGGCATGATTCCGCTGGTTAACATCATGCTCGGCGAAGTGATCTTTGGCGGCGTTGGCGCCGGCCTCTACGGCGTCCTCGTCTTCGTCATCCTCGCCGTGTTCATCGCCGGCCTCATGGTCGGCCGCACTCCCGAATATCTCGGCAAAAAAATCGAGTCCTTCGACGTGAAGATGGCCATGCTCTCCGTGCTCATCTCTTCCCTCACGATTCTCGTGTTCACCGCCATTGCCGTCGTTGGAAAATTCGGCACCTCGAGCATTTCCAATCCCGGTCCGCACGGCCTCTCCGAAATCTTGTACGCCTATACGTCCTCGGTAGGAAACAACGGCTCCGCCTTCGGCGGCCTCAATGCGAATACCCTCTGGTACAACACCAGCACCGGAGTCGCCATGCTTCTCGGCCGCTTCTTCGTCGTCATTCCCATTCTGGCCATCGCCGGTAACCTGGCACGCAAGAAAATGACGCCCGCGTCGCTCGGCACATTTCCCGTCACCGGTCCGCTCTTCAGCGTGCTGCTGATCAGCACCATTTTGATCGTCGGCGCGCTCACGTTTTTCCCGGCGCTGAGCCTCGGCCCCATTCTCGAACATTTGCTCATGCACGCCGGAAAGGTTTTCTGAGGAACTTCATGGAACGCTCGCATCATCACGTCAAATCGAAATCGCTCGCTGACTCTGCCATTCTGAAGACGGCCATTGCGGATTCGTTTCGCAAGCTGAATCCGCGCACCATGGTCAAAAACCCCGTGATGTTTGTCGTGGAAGTCGGCGCCTTACTCACCTCCATTCAGCTCGTCCGCGACACGCTGCATCACACGGGCGAATTTGGCTTTGGCCTGCAGATTACGCTCTGGCTCTGGTTCACCGTCTTATTCGCCAATTTCGCCGAAGCCATGGCCGAAGGCCGCGGCAAGGCGCAAGCCGAAACACTCCGTAAAGCTCGTGCCGAAACGCAAGCCCGCCGCCTCCGTAAGGACGGCACAACCGAAACCATCGCCAGCTCCAAGCTACGTTCCGGCGATGAAGTTCTTGTCGCTGCTGGTGAGTTCATTCCCGGTGACGGTGAAGTTGTCGAAGGCGTCGCTTCCGTCGATGAATCTGCCATTACTGGTGAGTCCGCTCCCGTCATTCGCGAATCCGGCGGCGACCGCTCCGCCGTAACCGGTGGCACGCGCGTGCTCTCCGACGAGATCCGCGTGCGCATCACCTCCAACCCCGGCGAAACCTTTCTCGACCGGATGATCGCGCTCGTCGAGGGAGCTTCCCGTCAAAAAACGCCCAACGAGATCGCGCTCAACATTCTCCTCGCCGGCCTCACCATCATTTTTCTTCTCGCCGTCGTGACCTTGCAGCCGCTGGCCATCTATTCCGGCGCGCCGCAAACCATTTTCGTGCTCGTTTCTCTCTTGGTTTGCCTCATTCCCACGACGATCGGGGGCTTGCTCTCCGCCATCGGCATCGCCGGCATGGATCGCCTGATTCAACGCAATGTCATCGCTATGTCCGGCCGCGCCGTCGAAGCTTCTGGCGACGTGGACGTTCTCCTCCTCGACAAAACCGGCACTATCACCCTCGGCAATCGCGAAGCCACCTCCTTCGTCGCTTGCCCCAATGTCAACGAGACCGATCTCGCCAGCGCTGCACAGCTTGCCTCGCTCGCCGATGAAACTCCCGAAGGCCGCTCAATCGTCGTCTTGGCGAAAGAAAAATACAGTCTCCGCGGACGCGAACTCGCTCCCCATAGCCCCGTCTTCATTCCCTTCTCCGCACAAACTCGCATGTCCGGCGTCGATATGGATGGCCTGGAAATTCGCAAAGGTGCGCCGGAAGCCATCGAAAAATACGTCGCGGAAAAAGGCCAGATCGTTCCGCCGCAAATTAAGGAAGCCATTCGCGAAATCGCCAATGGCGGCGGCACGCCACTACTGGTCACGCAAAATCGTCACGTCCTCGGCGCCATCGCGCTCACCGACATCGTCAAAGGCGGCATGCGCGAACGCTTCGATCACCTGCGCGCGATGGGCATTCGCACCATGATGATTACTGGCGACAATCCACTCACCGCCGCCGCCATCGCCCGTCAAGCAGGCGTCGACGACTTCCTCGCCGAAGCCAAGCCCGAAGACAAAATGGCGCTCATCAAGCGCGAACAAGCCAGAGGCAAGCTCGTCGCCATGACCGGCGACGGCACGAACGACGCTCCCGCTCTCGCGCAAGCCGACGTCGGCGTCGCCATGAATACCGGCACGCAGGCCGCAAAAGAGGCCGGCAACATGGTGGACCTCGACTCCAATCCCACCAAGCTCATCGAAATCGTCGAAATCGGCAAGCAACTGCTCATCACGCGCGGTGCGCTGACCACCTTCTCCGTCGCCAACGACGTCGCGAAATATTTCGCCATCATTCCGGCCATGTTCGCTGCGGCCTTTCCGCAGCTCGCCGTGCTCAACGTCATGCAGCTTAAGACTCCTGAGTCCGCGATTCTTTCCGCCGTCATCTTCAACGCGCTCATCATCATCGCGCTCATTCCGCTCGCGCTCCGTGGCGTGAAATACCGTCCCGTAGGAGCTGCCGCGCTGCTCCGCCAAAACTTGCTCATCTACGGCGTCGGCGGCGTCATCGCTCCTTTTATTGGCATCAAGCTGATCGATATGGCCATCACTTCCCTGCATCTCGCGAAAGGCGCTCTATGAAACAACTCCGCATCGCCATTCTCATCACTCTCGTCACCACTCTGCTCTTCGGCGTCATCTATCCGCTGGTGGTCACTGGCCTGGGCCAACTCCTCTTCCCGTCGCAGGCCAACGGCAGCCTCATCACGCAGAATGGCAAAATCGTCGGCTCGCGGCTCATCGGCCAATCTTTTTCCGCCGACTGGTACTTTCATCCGCGTCCTTCTGGCGCGGGTACCGGCTACGATCCCATCGCCACCAGCGGTGGCGCCACCAACCTCGGCCCGACCAATAAGCAGCTAACCGACCGCGTCAAAGCCGACGTCGAGAAGTTGCATGCCGAAAATCCGGGTACCCCGATTCCCGTGGATCTGGTCACCACCTCGGGTTCGGGGCTCGACCCGGATATCTCTCCGGCCGCCGCCGAATTCCAGGTTCCGCGCGTGGCTCGCGCCCGCCACATGAGCGAAGGAGACGTAAGCGCGCTCGTCGCCAAGCACACTGCGCCGCGCCAGTTTGGCATTTTCGGCGAACCGCGCGTCAACGTCCTCGAGCTAAACCTCGACCTCGACGCCACACACCCCAAGCCCTGACGCCCGATCAACACATTGATTTGAGAGCGGTACCTAGTTCTTGAGACGAGGAGATTTTCCTGGGCCAGCCTTTGGCGCCTGGAAGCGATAGCCGACCCACGGTTCCGTCAGGATGTATTTGGGGTGCGCAGGATCAATTTCAATCTTCTTGCGCAACTGATTGATCACCACGCGTAAATTTTCCGTCTCTTCGCCATATTCGGGTCCCCAAACCGCTTGGAGCAAGCGGCGATGCGAAAGCGGTTTGCCCACGTCAGCCACTAAATATTTCAGCACGTCGAATTCTTTCGGCGTGAGGTGCACATCGCGGCCACGTACTGTGAGCTGCCGGCTCTCAAAATCAATACTCAAATCCTTTGTAACGAAGGGAGGCAACGCATCAATCGGAGCGTGACGACGCAGCGCCGCGCGAATGCGCGCCAGGAGTTCCTCGATCCCGAACGGCTTGGTCACGTAATCATCCGCACCAGCATCCAGCGCCACAACTTTGTCGCGTTCTGCGCTGCGCACCGTCAGCATAATGATCGGCACATCGCACATGCCGCGAATCTCACGCGCGGCTTCAATGCCGCCCATGCCCGGCATGTTCACGTCGAGCAAGATCAAATCCGGGCGTTCCTTGCGCACGGATTCGACCGCTTCTTCGCCAGATTTAACTTCGGTAATGACGTAGCCCTTGCTCGTCAGCGTGCTGCGCAGCACGCGGCAAATCTGCGGTTCGTCGTCCACCACAAGAATCGAAGCGTTCATCGCGACTCCCTGGCTGAACGGTCCACAGGCAACGTAAACGAGAAAACGGAACCGTGACCGAGCTGGCTGGTAACCGAAATCGTCCCGCTGTGAGCGGTGATGATCGCTTTAGCGATAGGCAAGCCCATGCCGGTACCGCTGACGAGGTACCGCTGATCTTTGCCGCGGTAAAACTTGTCGAAAATCATGCCTTGGTCAAAATCGTCAATGCCGGGCCCTTGGTCTGCAACGCTGGTGGTCACCATATCTCCGTTAAGCTCGGCGGAAATCGTGATGGGCTTTTCTTTCGGCGAATACAAATTGGCATTGTCGATAAGATGCACCAGCGCTTCTTTAATGCGGCCCAAATCGGCACGGACCGGGGGCAGGTTCTCTGGAACCTTCACCTGAATGGGGCGGCCAGCGAGGGCTGCTTTCGTTTGCGCCAGAGCCGCTTCGATGATGTCGGTAATGGGTGTCGGCACGAGTTGCAACTCGATCTGGCCCGCTTCGAGGCGCGACATTTCGGCGGCCTCCTCCACCAGGCGATTCAACCGGTCACATTCTTCATTGATGATCGTGAGAAGTTCGTGACGCTGGGAAGCTTCGGGTTTCTCCGTAGACAGCAGGCTCGTAGCGGCGGCCTTGATGGAAGTGAGTGGAGTGCGGAAATCGTGCGCAATGGAATCGAGCAGAGCTGATTTGAGACGCTCACCCTGACGCTCTGCTTCGGTTTCGCCGAGTTTTTCGACGGCACGGGCGCGTTCAATCGCGATAGCCACCAGACTGCCCAGGGCGTCCAGCGTTTGGCGCGACAGCCGCGCGCCAGAGATCCCCAGGCTGGCAATCGGTTTCACACCGAGCCGTACGGGGATGAAGTAGAGTGCGTTTTGCGCATCCACCAGCGGCTCATCGCGCAGAAACACTGACTTCATGCGCTCTTCATCGAGGTGTGCTGCGCCAAACCCGGAGCGGTAGAACTTGTCCTTCTGCGGCAGGAACAGTTCGGCGGCGCCCCCTTCAAAACTCTCAACGATGTAGTTGGGAATGGCGTTCATCAGCTGAATCACATTGCCTTCCGCGAGCAATTTCTGGCTAAACGTGTACAGGCGCTCGATTTCATAGCGGCGCGCATGTGCAGTATCCGCTTCCCTACGAATGCGCGCCGAGAGCTGACTGCCCATGATGCAGGTGACCAGAAACGAAAAGAGCGCCACCCAGTTTTGTGGGTCGGCGATGGTGAACGTGCCCACCGGAGGCAGGAAAAAGTAATTGATCGCCAAAACAGAAACCACCGACATGAACACCGAGACGATCATTCCCCACACTGCCGAAACTGCTAGAATGGCCAAAAGGAAAGTCAGCGCCACCGTCGTCTGATTGACGTGCAACGTGTGCCGGTAAAATACCGTGATGAGCGCGATGAGAATGAGAGAAACGGCGAAGCCGACGATGCGGCCGCCCAGCAATCTCTGCATGGCGGATATTCTATCGTATGCGGACGATTTGAAACGGAGAAGCTGACGCTTTGCCGAAGAAACCGGAAGAGTGGCTCGAGATCGTCTCGCCGCCGCAAAAAACCCGCGGCATCTTCAAACTATTTCTGGGGTACGCTCCGGGCGTAGGCAAGACGTACAACATGCTGAGCGAGGCGCTGCGCCGTTGCAGCCGCGGTGAAGACGTGGTCGTCGGCGTAGTGGAAACGCATGGCCGCAAAGGGATCGAAGAGCTCGTCTCGCAACTCGAGCGCGTCCCTCGCAAACAAATCGAGTACAAGGGCACCGTTTTCGAGGAGATGGATGTGGAGGCCATCCTGGCGCGGAAGCCGGAGGTGGTGTTGGTGGATGAATTGGCACACACCAACATCCCCGGCAGTAAACACCGCAAGCGTTACGAAGACATTCAGGATTTGCTGGCCGCCAAAATCGACGTCGTCTCCACTCTGAATATTCAGCACATCGAAAGCATCGCGCCGGTGGTGCGCTCCATCACCGGAATCACCGTACGCGAAACCGTTCCGGACTGGGTGCCGCTGACCGCCGCCGAAACGGTGATGGTCGACCTCACGCCCGAAGCGCTGCACAACCGCATGAAACGCGGCGATGTCTACAGCTCGGAAAAGGTCGAACGCTCCCTGAAAAATTTCTTCCGCCGCGGCAACCTGATCGCGCTGCGCGAGCTCGCGCTCCGTCAGGTGGCCGAACAAGTCGATCGCAGCCTCGAGACGTACATGGAGGACGAGGACATTCGCAAGAACTGGGGCGTGCGCGAGCGGATGGCCATCTGCGTTTCGGGAAATCCGGCCGGGCAATACTTGGTCGCGCGCGGCGCACGCATGGCGCGGCGCATGGACGCGGAACTGTATGTCGTTCACGTGGACCGCGAATTGGGACCGAAGGAATCGAATTTAAGCGCGCTGACGGCCAACCTGAAATTTGCGGAGAGTCTCGGAGCCAAAGTGATTCGCCTGAAGGGCCGCAGCGTCGCGGACACCGTGGCGGATTTTGTGCGCTCCAAGCACATCACCCAAGTGATTTTTGGCCGAGCGCCTGTGCATGACTGGAGAAAGTATTTGTATCTGTCGGCCGTGCACCGCTTCCTGCGCGAGTCGCCGCCAGTCGATATTCACATCGTGACGCAAGAAGCCGAGGATTGAAGCAGCATCACTGCGCAGCAGTGCTTTGCAGACTGCCCGCCAATTCCAGTTCGACCTGGACTGCCGGGTCAGCCTTCAGCAAAAAAGTGTTCGGACTCTTCAATCCCCATTGCACGTAAGGGATCGAGAATTTCGCCGAGCCTTTCCATTGCGTGCCAGTCAACTCGGCCTGCACCGGCACGGTAATTTCGTGTTCGCTGCCATGCAAGACAAAAATGCCATGCACCTGCACGTTCGAGCTGCCCTGCAACGAGATCGCGCCATCAATTTTCGTTGGCCGGAAAACCACGTCGTTGTACTTCGCGCTTTCCAGAATCTCTTTGTGCATTTTGCGGTCACGCGAATCGTTGTCGCTTTTTCCGCTGGTGGCATCGGCCACAAATTCTCCGGTCGCGGCGCCGGTGGCAGGATCAACATGCACTTCGCCGCGTTTCATCGCGAAGGTCCCATGCACCGTGTGCAGCGTACTGCCCAATGTCCAGTGGATAGCGCTGTGAGGCGCATCCAGCTTGAGCGTCAGCTGCGTGTTCTGCGGCGCGGCGGGAGCCCGGCCAGGAGCAGCCGATGCCAACGCCACGAGCGCGGTCACCAGGAATAGCAGCTGTCCAATTCGCGGCATCGCTACAGATTTTTTCATGCGTCTGCTTTTCCTCGAGTCGGTTAAGCCATCAAGAAACGCCAACCGAACTGCGCGCCAGTAGCCGCCAACTCCAACGGCCGCGTTTCACCTAGATGGTACGCCAGCATGCAGTCAAAAATATTGGGAGCCGCTTGCATCGCCTGGAAGGTGCGCTGGCGAATCCATTTCTGCTGGGCAAGAAACACCAGCAAGTTAGCCATGAAGCGCGGCCGGCGCAGCAGTTGCCGGTGCGACCGCTCATACTGCAGCAAATCGCCTGACTGCAACGCATCGCCCAACGCCAAAGCTTGCCGGAAGCTCAGCGAAAGCCCCTCGGCGCTGATCGCGTCGACGCCGCCCGAGGCGTCACCGACGAGCGCGACGTGCCCTCGCGCAACGCGGCGCAAAGCCGAAGTCCGCGTCATCGCCCCACGCTCGGAACTCGTCAATGGAGCGTCACCGAGTCGCGCAAGCAACTTTGGAAAATCCCGCAACGCTTCCTTGCCGCGCACCTCGGAGCTGTCGGAGATAAGCGCCACACAAATCTCCTCCGGTCCGACCGGCGTCGCATAGGCCTGTGCCGCGCCGCTCCAGTGAACTTCCGCAAAACTGCTCCAAGCCTCAGCGCGATAGTGCTGGCGAAACGCAAAGCGTTCCGCGTAAGAAACGCTTTTCTCCATGCCGGCCCAATGGCGTACACGCGAACGTGTACCATCCGCTCCGATAACCCAGCGCGCGCGAACTTTATTCCCGCCCGCGACGACACCGCTTTCGCAAAGTCCGGTGACCGGAGTATTCCACGCGAAAAAAACGCCGCACTCTTCGGCGCGTTCGACCATGTGGTGATGCAAGACTTCGCGCCGCACACCCAGACCCACACCGCCGCGAAATTTCGCCGCGACCC
>Ga0335081_10002483_pt1 | contig 29054 bp, 28 predicted proteins | sample Lox_Sample_35_FD_206713 | JGI IMG/M metagenome (GOLD analysis project Ga0335081, IMG submission 206713) | Soil microbial communities from Loxahatchee National Wildlife Refuge, Florida, United States - Lox_Sample_3.5 | ecosystem: Environmental > Terrestrial > Soil > Wetlands | place: USA...
GTCGTCGAGCTCCACGTCGAAATGCAGGCTGGGAGCTGGAAGCTCGAAAATCATTCTGTCTCTCCAATGTTGTCTTGCGAGGGGACGCGCGGATCTGCGTCGGCGGGTCGATCAAGGCGCGAGATCGGTTGCGGTGCGGCGGCGGGATATCGAGCTGCGCTCGGCATTGTTGATGATCGTGCGGACGGTCACCGAGCGAAGCGTTGCCGAGGTAAGGCGATCGACCTCGTGCAAGACACGCGCCAGTTCGTTGGTCAGCGCGTTGCCGGCCTGCAAATCTTGGTTTTCTTCCTTCGGCCATCCGGTCTCGAAAAGACAGATGATGTCATAGAGGGTGAGGCGCTTTGCGTCGCCGCAGAACGAGAAACCGCCGCCCGGGCCGCGCGCCGAGTTGACAATCTTGGCCTTGGTCAGGGCATGCAGAATCCTGACGAGGTGAGTCTGGGAAATACGGTAGGTCTGCGCCAGCTCCTGCGCCCTGATCTGCTCGTCGGGGCGGGACGCAAGCTCGATCACGGCCCAAATCGCATAACGTGTTGCTTGCTGCAGTTTCATTCCGTGCAAGCCCGTGCAGGAGCGTTCATCGCATCAAGACTTGCCGACCGCCATCTCGAGCTCGACGAACGGGCCAGCCGACATCCCTATGCTGCGCAAGAACGACATCAGGAGATGGTCGTCCACGTCTATCACGGTACGTACCGCTTCGACGCCGTTCTGGCGAAATCGCGAAAACAGTTCCGACATGAGGGCCGTGGCGATCTTTTGCAGACGGTGGCTCTTTTTGACTCCGATCGCGTACAGCCAACCGCAAACGGGCGTGCGCACGGGCCACGAGCGAATCTCGCCAAGCGCGTAGCCGACCAGAAGACCGGAGCTCCTGGCCACCAGAACAAACAATGTCGAGTTCGCCGCCTTCTGGCGAAACAGATCGCGCCAGAAATCGGCGCGCGAATATCCCGCGATCTTCTCGTCAAGGTCGATGAGCTCGGAGAGATCCGACGCCGCGGCGTCGGCGAGCGTGACGCTTTGCCGGCGTTCGGCCGGTGCCTTCTTTTCTTTTGCCCGTCGAGTCATTGACCCGCTCACGTCTTTGAGCCTGCGCAATCGAACGTTATCCGAGAAACGAATCGAAATAAAGCAATTATGATACGTGAATGCCTTTACTTCATTTCGACCGCGATGCTAACGTTCTTTATCTAGTCGGATTGCTGCGCTTGATTGCTTGGTCAGGGCGGCCGCCGGAGCTGGCGTGACCGGCACCCGCTCACGTGAGGTTTATTGGTGTCTCAGCTTGTCGGAACGCCGATCCTGCGGAAAGAGGATCCCGCCCTGCTTTCCGGGCGAGGCCGCTACGCGGACGATCTCCCGACTCCGGCCGGCACGTTGCATGCCCACGTCGTCCGCTCGAGCCACGCGCACGCCGAAATCGTCCGCATCGACACGCGAGATGCGCTAGCGCGTCCGGGTGTCTGGGCAGTGATTACCGGCGCGGAAGTCAAGGAACTGTCCGATCCGTTCCTGATTGCCCTCAAGGCACCGGTGCATCAGTGGTCGCTCGCTGTCGAGCGCGTGCGTTATGTCGGCGAACCGGTAGCGGCGGTGGTGGCCGAGAGCCGATACCTCGCCGAGGACGCCGCCGACTTCGTGCGCATCGAGTACCGCGAGCTGCCCGTGGTGGTCGATCCGCTTAGGGCGCGCGAGAAGACGGCGCCGGTGCTGCATCCAGAGGCGAAGACCAACGAGTTATCGGTGCGGGCGTTTTCCTACGGCGATACCAAGACCGCATTCGCGAATGCCGACCGCGTGGTCAAGATCACGACGGAATATCCGCGACTCTCCTACACCCCGATGGAGTGCTACGTCGTCGTCGCCCAATACGATCCGACCGATGACAGCTACGACGTGCTGGCGAATTTCCAGGGCCCGTTCAGCACGCATCCGGTCATGGCCCGTGCGGTGCGTGTGCCCGGCAGCCGCTTTCGGGTGCGCATTCCGCCGGACAGCGGCGGCAGTTTCGGCATCAAGCTCTCGGTGTTCCCCTACATGGTGCTCGCGGCGATCGCCGCGCGCGTCACCGGCCGGCCGGTGAAATGGGTCGAGGACCGGGTCGAGCACCTGATCGCCGCGAGCTCCGGCCCGAACCGGATCACGGAGATCGAGGCGGCGGTCACCAAGGACGGCCGCATCCTCGGGCTCAAGCTGGACCAGCTCGAGGACTACGGCGCCTTCCTGCGTGCGCCTATGCCTGGGCCGCTCTACCGCATGCATGGTTCCGTCAACGGTGCTTACGACATCGTCAACGTCGACGTCGTCAATCGCGTCGTCCTCACCAACAAGATGCCGGCTAGCCTAATCCGCGGATTCGGCGGGCCGCAGCTCTATCTCGCGATCGAGCGGCTCATGCAGCGGATCGCGGTTGAGCTTGGCCTCGATCCCCTCGATGTGATCAGGCGCAACATCATTCCGGCGGCGAAGTTTCCGTACAAGACGGCGGCCGGCTCGCTCTACGACTCGGGCGATTATCTGCGCGCGATCGAATTGACGATCGGCGAGGGGAGGCTCGACGAATTGAAGAAGCGTCGGGATGCCGCGCGCGCCGCCGGCCGCCGTTACGGCATCGGCTTTGCCGCGGTGGTCGAGCCGGGCATGTCGAACATGGGTTACCTGTCGACCTTGCTGAGCGCCGAGGCGCGCGAGAAAGCCGGCCCTAAGAACGGCGCCGTCTCGATGGTCACCGTCAATGTCGATCCGCTTGGCGCCGTCTCGGTCACCGCTGACGTGACGGTGCAGGGCCAAGGGCACGAGACCGTGATCTCGCAGATCGTCGCCGACCAACTCGGCCTCAAGCCGGACGACGTCAACGTCGTCCTCGAAATGGATACCGGCAAGGACCAGTGGTCGATCGCCGCCGGCACCTATTCCTGCCGGTTCACACCGGGCACCGCGGTTGCCGCGCACATGGCCGCCGCGCAGGTGCGCGAAAAGCTCAGCCAAATCGCCGCCAAGCAGCTCAACACGCTTCCCGACGACATCGAATTCGTCAACGGCAAGATCGGCAGCAAGCGCAACCCCGACAACGCCATGCCGTTCGGGCGCGTCGCCGGCACAGCCCATTGGTCGCCGGTCATGCTGCCGGAGGGCATGGCGCCGAGCCTGCGCGAGACCGCGGTATGGTCGCCGCCGGAACTGGAGCCGCCGTCGACCGACGACCGTATCAACACTTCGCTTACTTACGGCTTCATCTTCGACATGTGTGGTGTGGAGATCGACCCGCTTACTGATCAGGTGCGGGTGGACCGCTACGTGTCGATGCACGACGCGGGCAAGATCCTCAACCCGCTCCTCGCCGAGGGCCAGATGCGCGGCTCCTTTGCGCAGGGGATTGCGGCGGCCCTGTACGAGGAGTTCGTTTACGACGAAACCGGCGCGTTCCTTTCCGGCACCTTTGCCGATTATCTGGTGCCCACCGCGAGTGAGATTCCGCGCGTCGAATTCCTGCACATGGAGTCGCCGTCGCCCTTTACGCCATTGGGCGCCAAGGGTCTGGCGGAAGGCAACTGCATGAGCGTGCCGGTCTGCATCGCCAACGCGGTGGCCGACGCGCTCGGCATAAAAGACGTGACCCTCCCGGTAACGCCGCGCCGCATCCACGGTTGGCTGGCGGAAGGCGAACCACCTCCGCCTGCGAGCGCGCAGCGCGAGGCGGCGATCGCGTCGGCGCCCGAGAGCGGCCGCAACCTGCAAGGCCGCGGTTCGTTCCAAGTGGCCGCGCCGCCCAGTGCGGTCTGGCAGTCGCTGCTCGATCCGGAAAGCCTCAAGGCGGTGATCCCGGGCTGCCACGAGCTGCAACGGCTGGGCGAAAACGACTATCGCGCGCTGGTCTTGCTCGGCGTAGGCCCGGTGCGCGGCAAGTTCGAGGCGATGGTCAAGCTGAGCGACTTGGTGACGGAGAGATCCGGCCGCATCAACGGTTCGCTTACCGGTCCGCTCGGCGGCGCCTCCGGCGTAGGTACCCTGCGCCTGCAGCAGACTGCTGCCGGTACCCGCATCGACTACGACTATTCCGTCACCGCCACCGGCAAGGTGGTTGCGGTAGGCGGGCGCCTGCTCGATGGCGCTGCCACAATCATCATTCGCCAATTCTTCGAAGGGCTGGCGCGCCAACTAAATCCACAAGCCGCTCCGGCGGCGAGCCAAGTTTCGGGATTCCGGCGCTTGCTCGAGTTTTTGCAATCGTTTTTTGGAGGCGGTGCGTGAAACCGCATCCTTTCGACTACGTTCGCCCCGACACGGTCGAGGAGGCGATCGATGTGCTTGCCGAGCAGGGGGAGGCGGCCCGCGTGCTGGCCGGCGGGCAATCCCTGCTGGCCATGCTCAATTTGCGCCTGCTCGAGCCGGCGATGCTTATCGACATCAATCGCATCGCTGAACTGTCCGAGATCCGCGAAATTGGCGGTAGGGTCGAAGTCGGTGCCGCGGTGACGCAGAATCGCATGCTGGCTTGGCCGGGCCTGAAAGAGAAGCTGCCGCTGTTGGCGGCTGCATTGCCCTTCGTCGGCCATTTCCAGACCCGCAACAAAGGCACCGTTTGCGGCTCGGTCGCGCACAACGATCCGAGCTCCGAAATCCCGTTGTCGCTCGCTATGCTGGAGGGCGAAGTCGTGTTGCGCTCGCGTCGCGGCACGCGCGTGCTGGCGGCAGGCGAATTTCAGGCCGGCATGTTGACGACTGCGCGCAGGCCGGACGAGTTGGTCACCGCGGTCCGCGTTCCGGTGCAGAAATCTCGCCGCGTCGCGTTCCGTGAGGTGACGCGCCGGCACGGCGATTTCGCCATCATCGCCGTCGGCGCGATCGCGGACGGAGATCGTGTCAGGCTCGGGGTCGGGGGCATGGCCGGGCGACCCTCGGTGCGCGATTTCGCGACCGGCACCGATCTCACCGAAGCGGTCAACCGACTTGCCTGGGAGCTTGAAGGCTACGAGGACCAGCACGCCTCCGGCCGCATGCGGCGGGACCTATTGCGTCGCGTCGCGCCGGCCGTCATCGAGGAGGCAAAGCGATGCGCCGCGTAGGCCGGGATCAGCGCAGCCATGTGCGCGTCAAGCTCAACGGCCGCAGCCTCTCCGCCGAAGCCGAGCCGCGTATGTTGCTGAGCGATTTCATCCGCCAGACGCTGGGCGCGACCGGCACCCATGTCGGTTGTGAGCATGGCGTCTGCGGCTGCTGCACCGTATTGCTCGACGGCATAGCCGTTCGCTCGTGCCTGACCCTCGCCATGCAGGTCGACGGCCGCGAGATCACAACCGTGGAGTCGCTCGCGGGAACTGATGGCGCGCTCAATGTGCTGCAGCGGGCGTTCCGCAAAAACCACGCCCTGCAGTGCGGTTTCTGCACGCCTGGCATCTTGATGACGTTTACCGACTTCCTGCGGCGGAACCCAAGGCCGTCGGAAGAACAGGTAATCGAGGTGCTGAGCGGCCACATTTGCCGCTGCACGGGGTATGTCGGCATCGTCTCGGCCGTGCTGGAAGCAGCCGGGAGCACCGGGTCGACTTCAGGAGGAAAGCCATGAACAAGCCGCAGGAGCCGCCGAAGGCTGCCAACAAGGTTTATGAGGAACGTGTCACCATCGACGGCAAGAACGTCGTGCTCTCGCACAACGAGCCGCCGGTCATCAATGCGGGCGTGCTGGCGAACGCCGACGTTTTTCGCATGATCAACATTTTCGCGGAGAAGTTCTCGCCGACCAATATTGACAAGGCGGACGGCACACCGCTGCGCCTCTACACGGCCGATCACGTCAAGATCGACGTTTCTAAGCGGCGCAAGCACGACATGGGCTTTTGGCACCGCAATATCGACGCGCACGAGATCATCTTCTGCGTAAAGGGCGCCTTGAAGTGGGAAACCGAGATGGGCGTCCGCATCATGCATCCGGGCGACATGCTGCTGATCCCCAAGGGCATCGGCCACCGTTCCATGCTGTGCGAGGACTCTACCGATGACAACGTCCTCATCGAGCTCAAAATCTCCGATCCTCTCACCTATGTCGGCGAAAGCAAGTAAAGCGAGCGTCACGTGCAATCGGTCGATCTTGTCGTTGCGAATATAGACTGGCTCGTCACGGTCGACCCAAAACGCCGCATCATTCGCGATGCGGCGATCGCCGTCAGGGGCGGCAAGATCGTCGCAATCGCCAAATCGGCCGAAGTGGCGAAGGACTTCACAGCGGCCCGGGTGATCGACGCCCGCGGAACGGTCGCGACCCCTGGCTTCATCGACTGCCATCTGCACTCCTCGTTTCAGCTGTCGCGCGGGTTGGCCGACGAGTCTAACGCGCAAGCATTCCTGTTCGAGCGCATGTATCCTTACGAAGCGGCGCTCGACAGCGAAGACGTGAGACTGTCGGCGACGCTCGCGGCCGCCGAACTGCTCAGGCACGGCGTCACCTGCTTCGTCGATCCTGGCAACTATCACCCTGAGGCCTCGGTCGAAGGGATCATGGCCACCGGCATCCGTGCGGTCGTCTCACGCTCCTCGTTCGACCTCACCAAGTCGGTACTCGGCATCCTGCCAGAACGGATGATCGAGACGACCGAGGTGGCGCTCGAAAAGGCGGAGCAGGTGCTGGAGAAATACGCCAATACGGGTAACCCGCGGCTGGGCGCCAGCGCCTCGTTCCGCGGACTCAACAACGCTTCCGACGAACTGATCCTCGGGCTCGACAAGCTCGCGGAGCGCTATAACGCGCTGCTGCAGACCCATGCCTGCTTCAGCTATTCGACGCACGATTCCAGCGTCGCGCGGAGCAAGATGGCGGAGATCGAGCGACTGGAATCGCTCGGCGTGCTCGACGAAAAATTTTTGGTAGTCCATTCCGGTTGGCTCGAGCCGGAGGAGGTAGCCATCCTGGCCAAGCGCAAGCCCTCGCTGGTCTGTGCCCCGAGCTCAAGCCTGCACAACGGCTACGGCAACTTCCTGGTCGGCAAGCTGCCGGAGCTGTTGGCGCTCGGCGTCAACGTGACCCTGGGCTCCGACCACGCCTCGTCCGGCATCGTCGACATGCCACAAGAAATGCGGCTAGCCTGCTGCTGCTACAAGGAGACGCGCCTCAATCCGCGCGTCATGCCACCCGAGACCGCGGTCGAAATGGCAACGATCAACGGCGCCAAGGCGGCATTGCAGGCCGACCGTATCGGCAGCATCGAGGTCGGCAAGGACGCTGACGTGGTTTTGTTCGATACCAAGCGGCCCGAATGGCAGCCCTTGATCAACCCACTGTCGAATCTCGTGTACAGCGCCACCGGCGACTCGGTGCGTGACGTTTTCGTCGCCGGCGAGCAGGTTGTCAGCGGCGGCCGCTTGACCAAGATCGACGAGGCGGCGCTTTATCCGCAAGTGCCGATCGCGGTGGCGCGATTCGGCAAGCGGCTGAAGATCGACCAGATGGTTCAACTGCGTTGGCCTGTGTCTTAAGAACGGTTCGCCCAAGAGGGGACAAGCCCGATGGACATGTCGACCGGTCGCGCTGCGGCAAAGACGCAGGCCAGCGGCGAGCTTACCTTTCCGTTTCCAGACTATCCGGCACCGGGAACTGCGACGGAAGTCGCTGACGGCATTTTCTGGGTCTCTACTCTGGTGCCTTTCGTCGCGCTGAAGCAGGTCAATCTCTGGCTTCTCCGCGACGGCCCGGGCTGGACCATGATAGATTGCGGCTACGGCAAGCCTGATGTTCGCGAACAGCTCATGCGGGCGTGGTCGAGCGTGCTTGGCGGCCGTCCCATCACGCGGCTCATCGTCACTCATTTCCATCCCGATCATGCCGGCAACTCGGGGTTCATCGCGGAGCGTTGGGGCGTGCGACCCTTGATGAGCCAGGGCGAATGGTTCACCGCACATCTCGCGCGCGCGGACAAGGAAACCGACGCCATGACCGCGCGCCAGCTTTTCTATCGCCGGCACGGTCTGTCGGATGTCCAAACCGCAAAGTTCTTCAACGAGGTTCTTCCTTACAAGGATGGCGTCGAGCTGCCGTACAGTTACAAGCGGCTGCGCGACGGCGATACTATCTCGATCAACAACGATGGCTGGCAGGTGATCGTGGGCGGAGGGCATTCGCCCGAGCACGTCTCGCTCTATTGTTCGGCGCGGCGCATCCTGATCGCAGGCGACCAGGTCCTGCCCACCATAACCACCAACGTGAGTACATGGCCGGGCGAACCCGAATTCGATGCAGTGGGCGCCTTTCTTGCGAGCTGTAAGAGGTTTTTCGACATCCTCGATCCCGAGACGCTGATTCTGCCGTCGCATCGCAGGCCGTTCTTCCGTGTTCGCAGCCGCCTGCTTGAACTCGCGGTGCACCACGCCGATCGTCTCAATCTGATACTGGAAGCGGCCGGCCACGAGACTTCAGCCGGTGAGCTAATCGACGTGCTCTTCCGTTCGGGGCTCGACGGCCACCAGACCGGTTTCGCAATGGGGGAAATCATCGCTCACCTCAATCATCTCGTCGTGCTCGGACATATGGAGATGATCGAGACACCCGCGCGGGTTTGCTACAGGCGCGTCACCGATCCATCCCTCAAGGTTGCGCCGCATTTCTGCTAAGCGTGCGGTTTTGTAGGGACCGGTCTCTTGGCCCAGGTTGAGCCGATCCATACGTCCGCAGAAAGAACTTAGAATCGCTGCGCTGGCGCGATGCGCGATATCGTGACCGAATTTGCGGACGCATTTGCGCTGACTTGCGATTGTGCAACGTCGCTCACGGCACATCGGGGTCGCGCCAATTGCGCCAGTCTGACGAATAGGGCTGGTCTTGGTAGGAAGTGCGCGCTTCGATGAAGGGGATTGTTCATAGAATCTCGGATCGATGACGCGGACGTGACGGCGTCTCGGACCACGTGGGTGAGGCAATCGAATTTCACCTCAGGTTCCGCACGACGGCGCGCACCGATACTCCGCTGTCCGAACCACAAACAATCTTCTTATTGTCGAGTCTATGATTTACAAACTTTAGCAATCACGAAATACTTTTCACCGTCGTTCTGCCTCCATAGGTTGAACTCTTACGCGGCGCGATTGATGGCGATCCAATTGCTCTCATTGTGAAAGTAAACTAAGTTCGCCAAGCTATAGACTTTATACGGGGCGTGAGGAGGGAGGCTAATGGTCGGTAAGCGTATTTTTGGCGCTCTGGTTGCTGCGACAGCGATCGTGATGGGTGCCCAGTTCGCGCAAGCACAAAATCAAGTCGTCATCGGGGCCATCGTGCCGAGCAGCGGACCGTTCGCGGAATGGGGGCGAACCAACACCGTGACGCTCAAGATGCTCGAAAAGGATGTCAACGATGCAGGCGGCGTCAACGGGGCCAAGCTCAAAATTGTAATCCTGGATGACGCCGCAAAGCCCGCGCAAGCAGCCAATGACGTGCGCAAGCTTGCCGGCGACGAGAATGTGCTCGCGATCGCCGGTCCGCTTACCAGCACTGCGTGCGAAGTTGCCTTCCCGGTCGCCAATCAGCTGCAGGTGGTGGCGACCTCGCAAGCGTCCTCGAAGCCGGGGGTTGCTAAGGCCAACCGTCCTTGGGCTTTCCGCAACACCGTAGATGAGGGCATTCTGACGCGCGCATCGGTCCCTTATTTTAAAAAGACGTTCAACATTAAGACGGTGGCGATCATCTATGACGCGAAAGACGCCGTATCGACCGTGATTGGCACGAAGATCATGCCCGCGGTGATGAAGGGCAATGAGGTCAATGTCATCAACGCGGCAGACCCGATTTCCTTCAATACCGGCGATCTCGATGTCAGCGCCCAAGTCACAAAGCTGAAGTCGCTCAATCCCGACGGCGTGGTGATAGGAGCGGACTACAGCCAGGCGATCACAGTCATCCGCGAGATGAAGCGGCAGGGCTTGGTAAAGCCGGTGATCGGCGGCACGCCGCTGATTTCATCCGCTATTCTCCAGGCCGCGCCAGATGTTCCGATCGTGGCGCCGGCGACCTTCTACGCGACCATGGCGGACGCCAAGGCGCACAAGTTCGTCAGTGAGCTGCAGCCGCTTCTGCGCAAGACGTCCGGACTGCCGCCGGACATCGAGCCCAGCATGTTCGATGCGAACATCTATGAAACCGTGAACATGTATATCGACGCGGTGAAGCAGGCAGGCGTCACCGGCAAACCGGGCGATCTGGCATCCGACCGCACCAAGATCCGCGACTACATGGCCAAGCTGAAAGGCTTCCAGGGGCTCACCGGCGCCATCGGCTTCAATGAAAACGGTGACGCGGTGAAAAACTACTTCATCGTCCAGGGCCAGAAAGGTGCTTGGGAGACGAAGATCCGTGCCTGCAGCGTGCCGGGAAGTTGCTGAGTTCGGAGGTTATGCGCGGTCCGCCGGTGACCTCGGCGGATCGTGCAGGCGGTGATCTGAAGGATCGCGTTTGCGGCCCGCCACTCGACGTGCTTCCGCGCACGATCTTCACCAAGCAGGGACAATTTTCATGCTCGTGCGGGGCCGGTATTGGCCCTATTGTCCATTAGTGCCCGCCCAACTACAGCCCGCAGAGCCACTAAGTCATGCTGCTTCAGCAAATAGTGAATGGATTGACGCTGGGAGCGGTCTACACGCTGATCGCGCTCTCCTTCTCCCTCGTCATGGGTATGCTTTCCATCCTCAACCTCGCCATCGGCGAGCTGTTCATGCTGGGCGGCTATTTGGGCTTTGCCGTCATTGCGGCCAACATGCCGCTGGCCGTCGCAATCGTCGCCGGAATGCTGGGCTCATTGGCCGTCGCAGTCGTGATCGAAAAAATCGCGTACGAGCCGTTGCGCAATGCGCCGCTGATTACGCCGATGCTCTCGACGCTCGGCTTTTCCATCATCCTGCAAAATCTTGTAACCAATGTGTGGGGATCCGACCCGCTGCAGCTGCCGACCGAGCTATTCGACAGACGCATTAGTTTGGGGGCGGTCAATGTCGGTCTGATGCAGATCGTGGTGATCGCCGTCGCTGTTATCCTTGTCGGAGCAGTGGCATTTCTGATTCAGAGGACGCCGGCCGGCCGCGCCTTGCGCGCTGTCGCCGAAAACCGGGACGTGGCGCGGCTGCTCGGTGTCTCGGCCGGCCGCATTACGCTGCTTGCTTTTGCGCTCTCAGGCGCACTGGCAGGAGCGGCGGGCGTCTTGATCAGCCTGCATTACGGAGCGATCACCCCTTATATCGGTGTCGATACCGGACTGAAGGCGATCGCGGTGATGGTCATCGGCGGGGCCACGCGTGTCTGGGGAGCCTTGCTGGCCGGACCTTTGATAGGCATTGCCGAAGTGCTTACGGTCGCTTACGGCGGCTCGCAAATGCGCGATCTCGTCGTCTATGGGCTAATGATCCTGATCCTTCTACTGCGCCCGCAAGGCCTGCTGGGCGGCGCGCGGAGCGATATCGGGCAGCGCTTATGATCTCGACTTACGAAGCGGGCCTGCTCGCCGACGTGGGCATCCTGCTGCTCGGTGCCTTGAGCGTCTACATCATCCTCGCCACCGGACAACTGTCGCTCGGCAATGCCGGATTTATGGGCATCGGCGCCTATATCGCGTCTTTCCTGACCGTCGAACTGCACTGGCCGCTGACCGCCGCGCTGATCGCCGCGGCGTTCGTTGCCAGCGCCATCGGTGTCGTCGTCGGCTTTCCAGCCTTGCGCCTGAAAGGCATATATTTGGCAATGGCGACCCTCGGCTTCGGCGAGATGGTGCGCAGCTTCTTTCTTGGCTTCGAACGAATGGGCGGCTCGGCCGGCTACCGCGGCATGCAGCACGTTTCGCTCGGCTATATTTGGGCCTGGGCGGCCGGCGCTTTATTGCTGGTTATGACGCTGGAGCGCTCGCGCATGTGGCTCGAGATGCGCGCCGTGCATGACGACGAGACGGCGGCCGGCCTAGTCGGCTTGAATACGACACTCACCAAGATCGGCGCGTTCGGTTTCGGTGGGGCGGTGGCGGCGATCGCGGGCGGCCTGTTTGCGCATCAATACGTCTATATCGAGCCGGCCAATTTCGGCTTCGAGCGCTCGATCGATTTCGTGCTCGCAGTCATCCTGGGCGGTTCCACGGTCGGCGTCGGCGCCCTGATTGGTGCGGCGCTGTTGGTGCTGCTGCCGGAATGGCTCCGCTTCCTCACCGATTGGCGGCTGGCGGCCTTTGGCGTGTTGCTCATCCTGGTGCTGCTCACCCGGCGGCAGGGCATCCTCGACCGTGCCCTGCTGGCGAAACTGACCCTGCGCCGGAGTGCGTCATGACGGCCGCTGCGGATCAAGCGCTGCTGCGTCTGACCCGCGTCAGCAAGACTTTCGGGGGCATCAGAGCCCTGTCCGACGTTTCGCTGAGCGTAGAGCAGAAGCGCATCGTCGGGGTCATCGGCCCGAACGGCGCCGGTAAGACGACCTTGTTCAATGTCATCACCGGGGCTTACCGCGCGGACGCCGGTGAGGTCGCCCTGGCGGGCGAGTCGATTACGCAATGGCCATCTTATCGTATCGTGCGCGCAGGAATTGCGCGCACCTTCCAGAACATCCGGCTGTTCGCCGGCATGACGGTCTGGGAGCATCTTTTGGTCGCGCAGCCTCACCAGGGCGCGATGATGCGCCGCTTCTTGCCCGCGCGCTGGGCCGATCCGGCGGCTTGGTCGCGCGCCGAGGAGACCTTGGTGCTTTTCGGTCTCCAGAATTACCGCAACAGCGTCGCACGTACGTTGGCCTACGGAATCCAGCGCAAGGTCGAGATGGCACGAGCGCTCACCGCCAAGCCGAAACTGCTGCTGCTTGACGAGCCCGTCGCTGGCATGAACCGCGACGAGTCGACCGAGCTGCGCCGCCTGCTGCTGCAGTTGCGTGAACGCGGCCTCGCCATCTTGCTCATCGAGCACGACATGACCTTCGTGATGAATCTTTGCGAAGATGTTTATGTGTTGGATTTCGGCGCGGTCATCGCGCTAGGCAATCCGAGCGAAATCCGCCGCGATCCCGTCGTACTTGACGCCTATCTGGGAAGAGAGGCGGCATGCTGACGGTCCGCGGATTGGAAGTCTTCTATGGGCCAATCCGCGCCGTGCGCGGTATCGACCTTGAGGCGCGTGAGGGCGAAATCGTGGCGCTGATCGGCGCCAATGGCGCAGGCAAGACTACGACGGTGCGTGCGATCGCCGGCCTCTTGCCATACCGCGGCGAGATTAGCTACGGGGGCCGCAAGCTACCGCCCAATTCAGCCGAGCGAATCTTGCGCGCCGGGATCGCATTGGTTCCCGAAGGCAGGGGCATCCTTGGCCGGATGAGCGTCGAAGACAATTTGCTCATGGGCATTTATTGCCGCCGCGATCGTGCGCGCGCGCTCGTCGATATCGAGCGCCTATACGATCAGTTTCCGATCTTGAAGGAGCGTCGCGCTTCGCTTGCGAGTCTTCTAAGCGGCGGCGAGCAGCAAATGCTTGCTATCGGCCGCGCCCTGCTAAGCCGGCCTCGTCTATTGCTGCTCGATGAGCCCTCGCTCGGCCTTGCGCCAAAAATGAGCGATTTTCTCTTCAGCCTTGTCGTCGGTCTGCGCAAAGAAGGCCTGACCGTATTGCTGGTCGAACAGAAAGCGCGCCAGACGCTCAAGATTGCCGACCGCGCCTATCTGTTGGATACTGGGCGTGTGATGACCTCCGGCGCGGCTGCGGACCTCGCCAATGGTTCGTTGATCTCGGAGGCCTTTTTAGGAGGGGCGGTCGCAGGTCCACCCGCAACACCCTAATCTGGAAGTCGCGACGACCGAATGACCGCGCAGCCGCATTGCAAAAGCTATTTGCTCGCAGGTGGGACATCGGAAAGGCGATCGCCAAAAAAAGGAAAATCGCGCTATTGAAAACGCAGGCGCTCGCTCAACTGACGACAGGTAGTGCCACCACATCGTAGGCGTGCGCCATACTGCGGCCGAGCACAGGGTCATACAACTCGATTTCAAACCGCGAGGCCGGCTGAATTCCGCCGATAGCCGCAACCGTGCCGCAGAACATGACGGTCCGAGGCTCGAGCGTCCTGCTGCCGTTGTAAAGCGAGATCAGATTTTCAGGCGTGCGCATGCCCGCGAGCGCGCCTTGCTGGTATAGCACGCGCTTGCCCCCGATCGTCGCATGGGAGCGGATCTCTAAGCGTTCCCAATGTGCGGCGACGTCATCGAGCCGCCACAACGCTTTGCCGACGACCTTGCCGCAGAGCTGCTTGGACAACGCGATCCCCATGGTCTCCGCCTTGCGATCGGTATGATCGGAGCCGACGCCGAGCCACAGGCGGCTTTCAAGCGCGAACACGACCGGCTCCACCTCGCCCGAGGTTTCCGGCCCAAGCACTTCTAACCGGGTAGTTTGCGTCAGGCCATTGATGCTGGTGCGGTAGAACACTGGCACTGACGATGGCCGCGGCACGCCGAGCGCGGCCAGTTCCTCGATGTGATGCTCCAGCGCCGCAGTGTCGCGGCCGGTCCAACCCGCCACAATCAACGTGTCGAAGTCTGCTTCAATTGTTGCAGCTGATGTGCCGTGACAAGTGAATTTCAACATTCGGGAATATCCGGCGGCGACGGCGCGATGCCAAGTGACATTATTGTCAATAGAGGATATTCACTACCGTCAAGCAAGGAGTATCTGCGTGAGCTTCGAAGAGCGGCAATTCCGTGACGCGCTCGGCGCTTTCCCGACGGGCGTTGCGATCATCACCGGCGCGACGAAACGCGGCGAGCGTCTTGGCATGACGGTGAGCTCGTTCAATTCCGTTTCCATTGAGCCGCCGCTCGTCTTGTTCAGCGTCGCGCGGCGCGCTCATAGCTTCGCCGCCTGGACGAAAATGCCGCGCTACGCGATTAATATCCTCTCGCAACAACAGGAGGAGCTTTCCAACCGCTTCGCCCGCGCCTTCGGAGACAAGTGGTCGGGACTACTGACCCTGGACGGTCAGACCGGTTTGCCGCTACTACCGAACGCGCTCGCGGTATTCGAATGCGAAGCGCACGGTCGGCACGACGGCGGCGATCATGAGATTTTTGTGGGCCGGGTCGTGGCCTTCCGTACCAGCCCGTATAAGGAGGAGCAGCCGTTGATTTTCTTCGGCGGCCGCTATCGCCAGCTCGAGGCAGGCCGCGGCGACTTGCCGCCGCGCGATGCCAGCATTTTCGAGGGCTGGTAGCGTCGAGTCTGAACAGCAGCGTGCAACAGGAGCGAGTCGAATGGCCGTCAACAAAGAGCATAAGGAATTCCACCGACTCGACCTGAGTGGCGGGTGGGAAACGCCACCTGGCTATCCGGCCGGTATCCAGCAGAAGATTCTCGCCGGGGCGCTCGACGAAAAAGCCAAGCGCGGCACCCGCTCGCGGTTGTTGCGGTTCGTGCCGGGTGTCTATACCACCAAGCCGTTCGTGCACGATTATTGGGAAGAAGTCTATCTCATCTCGGGCGACCTGACGGTCGGTAATGACGAGCAGGGGAACGGCGGCGAGTCGTTCGCGCCAAACACCTATGCGTGCCGTCCGCCGGGCGCTTATCACGGGCCATTCAAGTCGAACAACGGCTGCATGTTGTTCGAGCTTCATTATTACGACCCGGCATGAGCGCCGGGCCGTTAGTGGGCGGCGCCCGAGAAATCCTGCATCATTGAGGACCGTGCCACCCGTGCCTTACGGATGGTGGCTGGCGTATTGCGGCTGCGGCCGACGAATCGTGGCACGCCGTCGGTGATTACAGCGCCGATGGCCGCGATGTCGCCGTGCTTGATGGCGGCGAGCGCCGTTTGTTGAGTCCCGCCATCCGGCGCGTCGATCAGCACGATGTCCGCCGCTTTGCCGGGCGCGAGATAACCGCTATCCAAGCCGTAGATGCGCGCATTGCTGCCTGACGCAGCGCAAATGAAGCGCTCGGCCGCCATGTCGGTCAGGCTGGCGCAATGGGCGATGGTATAGAACATGCCGAGCGGCATGATGCCGGAGCCGGTCGGCGTATCGGTCGCAACAATGAAGCGGTCGAAGGCGCCGAGTTGATCGGCCAGCCGGGCGCAGAGCAACGTGGTACGCAGGTTGCCAGCGGTGCAGACCTGCAGGGCGATCTCACTTTCAGTGATCACGCGCTCGAAATCGGCGTCGGGCATCGCCGTTGGACCGCCGTTGATGTGGAACGAGACGTGCGGCTGCATTGCGAGCAGATGGTCGCCGGTGATGGCGCCGGAGCCGGGGATCGATGAGCCGCCGGTGTGGCAAGTGGTGATCAGCCCCGCCGCTTTGGCGTCGCGCACCAGCGGCACGTAATCATAGGCCGTCTTGACGGCACCAAAACCAGCTTTGGCCAGCCTCACACCTTTGTCCGCCAGTTCCTTGAAATCGGCAGCCTGCAGGCCCGGCTCCAGGATGACCGAGCCGGCCACCACGCGCATGCCACCTGGCCGGTAGACGGCAAAGCAGCGCTGCGCGGCCAGCGCCAATGCCTTGACGCCTTCCGGATCGCTCGGCCGTCCCGGCACGTGCACCTCGGAAGCCGAGATCGCGGTGGTGGTGCCGCCGTGCAGATAACTTTCGAGATAGCCGACCGTGCGCTGGCGCGGCGTGTAGTCGCCGAAGGTAATGTGCACGTGCGAGTCGATCAGGCCGGGGATCGCCGTCATGCCGCCGGCGTCGATTACGACGTCGGCGCTCTCCACCGCCGCGGGCGAGGCCGAGCCGACGAGTGCGATGCGGCCGCCTTCGCTGATGATCGTATCGCCCGCAATGAGCGGCGCCCGCCAGTCTCCCGACACGATTTGGCCGAGATTGACGACCGCGACCTTCATAGACCTGCCTTTCGGGCGCTCACTGCTTGGCGCGCTTCAGTTCGCTTTGCAGGTCGTAGGATGACAGAAGCTTCTCGACCAGGCCGGTGGCGCCGTTCCAATCGAAGGTGCGGAAGCTGTGCCCAGTGGTGACGAAGCGCGCGCCGGCATAGAACATCTCGTATTGCGTATGGCGCGAGCCGAACTCGGAGCCGACCGCATCCCAGGCTGCCTTAAGAAATTTCACCTTATGTTCGGGATCCATCGAGGCCGAGCGCTGCGTCTTATTGATAATTTTTGCCAGCTCTGGATTGGCGAAGTCCTCAATCGAGGACGGCAGCATGATGAGCGCGCCGCCGGCGAGATCGCGAATGGTCTGGATCACGCGCGGATAGAGGTCCTGCGTGATGACCTGCGCCGAATACATGAAATGCTTATTCGGCACATACCATTCGCCCAGTTGCGTGCCGGATGCTTCCATGCCTGACAGCATGGAATTGACCATGCCGGCCTGCGCCGCCAGATAGCCGAGTTGTTCCGTCACTGAGGGGATGTTGGTGGTGCCGATCGCCTCGGTGATTCGCCGCGCAAGCCCCGTGAGGAACGCTATCTTCACCGAAAGCCGGATCTGCGCCTGATAGTTCTGATAGGCGTGGCCGGGCGTGTCGTGAAACTGTGCTCGGCACATGTTGGTATCGCGGTAGACGAACACGCGATCCCACGGAACCTTGACGTCGTCGAAATACATCAGTGCATCGTTCTCGTCGAAGCGCGACGAGATGGGGTTGTCGTAGATCGACACGGCGTGCGCTTCGTAGGACTTTCGCGAAAGTACGCGCAGGCCCTTGGCGTTCATTGGCAGCGCGCAGGAGAACGCCAGGTCCTCTTCGCCCTGCTTGAGCGGCTGCAAGTTGGCGACGAACACTTCGTTGGCCATGATCGAGGAGGTACCGAGCATTTTGGCGCCGCGAATCGTGATGCCGACCGAATCTTCGTCGACGATTCGCGCGACCAAGTCTTCCTGCTGCTCGCCCCAGGCCTTTGCCCGCTCGGCCTGTGGATTGATGATCACATAGGTCAGGAAAAGGTCGTTCTGGCTGGCGTAATCGAAATAGTCGGCCAAGGCTTTGGCGCGCTCGGGGCTGTGCTTGCGGAACACCTCGATGCCCATCCGCTGGCCGACCAGCGCGGAGGCGAGATGATCGGGCGCGCGGCCGAGAAAGCCGCAGGAGAGGGCGGCCCAAGCTTGCAGTGCCTTGCGCCGCTGCACCATCTCCTTGTAGTTGCGCGGCATCTGCCAGCCGCGATTGACGCGTCGGTTGGAGCCGTTGGGGGCAAAAGTCATCAGCTCGATATTTTCCGGGCGCGACTGAAAATCGTAGAGCACCGCCGCCGAATGCACCGAATTGCGGAAGGCCTTGTGCTCGGTAACGTCGGTCACCAGCTTGCCGTCGAGATAGACGGTCCGGCCGTCCTTCAATGATTTGATATGCTCGGCACCGGTCTTGCAGTCGCTCATGTTCGCTCCTTGGGGCCGCCGACGCCGAAGGCGTCAGGTGAGGCCGTCGACTCCCTTGATGTCGTCCGCCGCAAGTCCGCCGACGCGGTGATCGACGCGGCCGCGGCTGGCATAAGCGCATATCACCGCGATCTCATCAGGCAGTGGGCAATCGTGCAAGGTGATGGTCACGCCATCGTAATGTGAGCGCACATAGAGGGCGTCCTTGTGCGCCAGCGGGATGTCGATCGCCGTGCCGGGTGGCGCGCGCTTGGTGAGCGACGAGATCCAAGCCTTGCCGCCGCCTGCCGCCTCGCGCATGACATTGCCGAACACGGTCGTGAGCATGGCAACGCCGTGCTCTTGTTCGCCGGCCAGCCCGACGACCGCCGCCTTGCCGTAGCTCGCCGGCTTGAACGGCGCCAAGAGGGCGATTGCAATCGCGCAGATTTCGCGGCCGATTGACTCGCTGGCCCGCACTAGGGGCGAAAGATCCTCGACATAGCGGCCGGCAAAAGGATTGTGTACGACGGCAACTGCGGCGGACTTGCGCAACGGTGGGTCGGTCGGCCGCCCAGCCTCGCCGCGCAGCTCGTCGGCGAAAGTGAGAATTCGCTTGATCTGCATCCGCATCCCCGCCGTTGTGCAGAATTAATTTACATAGTCGCCTAACTAAAGAAGCCATTCAAGCAGACACGCCTTGCCGGTCGCTTGCACGCATGACGCGAAGCGAGGTTTTCGTGCGCGCCGCTCAACATCCCTTGAACTTTGCCGGGCGCTTGGCGTGAAAAGCTTCGACGCCTTCGCGGAAATCGTCGGACTGCCGCAGCCGGCTGTAACAATGGCCCTCAAGCTCGATGGCGAGCGACAGCGCTGCGTCTTCAGTGTCGTTAAGCAGCTTCTTGGCCGTGCGTTGCGCTAGCGGCGAGAACGCGCGCAGTTCGTCGACTAAGGCGTCCGTGGCGGCTTCCAGTTTGTCGTCCGCCACGCATTCGGTGGCGATGCCCCAATCGTAGGCTTGCTTGGCTGGAATGCGCCGTGAGCGCATCACGATATCCTTGGTGCGCGTGATGCCGACGATCTTTTGCAGCCGGGCCGATCCGCCGGAACCGGGAATCTGGCCGAGCTTTTGTTCGGGCAACGCATACTGGCCGGTCTCCGAGACCAGGCGAAAATCGCAGGCGAGTGAGATTTCGAAGCCGACGCCGAAACAATAACCGCGGTTGGCCGCGATCACCGGCTTGGCGCAGCGCGCCGGCGTCGCGATATTCCAGGCCAACTTGGCGACGTGCTCGGGCGAGGCTTCCATGAAGCCCTTGATGCTACCGCCGCTGGAAAAGTGCTCGCCGACCGCGCGCAGCACGATGACGCGCACGCGGGCATCTTCGTCGAGCGTCTCGAAGCCGAGCCGTAACTGGTCGCGTTGCGGCATCGAGATGATATTGAACGGCGGCCGGTCGAGGATGACGTCGGCACGCTCGTGTGTCTCGTCGATCTCGACGCGAAAGCCATCCAGGGCCGCCAGGCGCGGGTCCGTGAAAGTCATCGGGGCAGCCATCGGCTATTCCTTCCTTTGTATGCGCGCTCACGCGAGCTAGCCGTGGGCGAGACTCTGCCGCTTTGGGCGCCAGGAGCCTTGTGCCGGCCGTTTTGCCGTTCGCTCCGGCGGCTTTGCGTTGGCGCGCCGATGCGTCTTTCCGGCCGTTTCCGCCAGGAACTTGGTCAGCTCCTGCTCCATGGCCCGATACTGCGCGACCTTCAGCTGCAAGGACAAAAGCTGAAAGCGCCGTGCTTCGTGCTTCTTGCCCGGGTGCGCTTCGACGCGCGCTTTGGTGGCCTCGAGATAATTGCGCTCGCGACGTATGCGTTCGAGATAAGCATCGAGCTCACGGCGTATGGTGTCCTTGCTTGCGAAGTTGCCGAAGAAAATGCGTAACAGAACCTCATCGCGCGTCACCGAAGCGCGGATCGGTTCACTCATGAACATCTGCAGCGCGGCCCGTCCGCGCGGGGTGATCGTGTGGATCTGCTTGTCCGGCTTGCCGGTCTGCGCCAGCGCCTTGCTGGTGACGTAGCCTTCCTCGCGCAGCTTGTGCAACGTGTTGTAAATCTGCGGGCCGGTCGCATTCCAGATGAAATAGGTCGAGCGATCGATGGCGCGCTTCAGATCGTAACCCGACGCCGGTTCGACCGCGAGCAAGCCAAGGAGGGCGAAACGAAGCGACATGCGTCTGCTACCTAGGGGTTCGCGGCGCACTCCGGCGCGCCAAAAGGCTCAATCATAGGCGTCGACGCCCTTGCGCAAGGTGGCCCATTGCCGGGCGTCATGGCTGCACAGGATGGTGGCGCCGGCGGCCTCGATGCGGCGAACCTCGCCCAGCGATCGCAGCAACGCATCGCCGTCCCAGGTGTTGCGCGGGACGATGCCGGCATCGAGCGTCTCGCGCAAGCTCACGGTATCGCCGGCGAGCAGGAAAGTGCCGCTGCGCTCGAGCTGGGTCAGGGCGCCGATCGAGCCGGGGGTATGCCCGGGCAACGGCAGCAGCACGATGCGGCCGTCGCCGAACACATCGCGCTCGCCGGTCAGCGCATCGACGGGCATCGGCTGATCCCAATCGGCGGCGAGATAACCGGCTGCCTCGCTTTTCGGCGCACGAGCGGCGGCCAGCTCGTCGGAATGGACAAGGAACGTAGCCTTTCGGAAAAACGCATTGCAACCGCAATGGTCGGGATGAAGATGCGAGTTGATGACAACGTCCACGTCGTCGGGGAGAAGCCCGAGCTCGGCAAGACCGGTCAACACATGTTCGCCGGGCTGCATAATCGGGACCATGAGCTTGGATAGGCCACCCCAGCGCGCCTCCGGGTTCTCCGCCACGGTGGGATGGCAGCCGGTGTCGAACAGCACATTGGCCTGTCCGTGCCGCAACAACACGCTCGAAACCGGAAGCTCGATAGTCTCGCTGCGATCGGCCGCCGGCAGGAAGATGTTCTTGCGCATCCGCAGCCGTCCGCACGACAAGAGATGCATCTCCATCGCGTCAGATCCTTGCTCGTCCGCCTACACCATGCAATAGCCGCCGCTCACGCTGATCACCTGGCCGGTGATCCAGCCGCTCTTGGGTGAGGCCAACAGCGTAACGGTCGGAGCGATATCCGCGGGCAGCCCCAGGCGGCGCACCGGATAAAGCTTGACCAGCTTTTCTCGATTGGCCGCAAGCCATTCAGGATCGTGCCCGGTTTCGACCATGCCGAGCGAGACGGCGTTGGCGGTGACGCCGACGCGGCCCATTTCGCGGGCGAGCGACTTCATCAGCATGATCACGCCGCCGCGCGCGGCGGCGACGATCGACAAGCCGGATTCGCCGACACGCGAGGAGTCGCCGACGATGGCGATGATGCGGCCGTCGCCGCCTTTCACGAGGTGCGGGCCGGCCGCATGGCAAAGCTGGATGGCGCCCAAAAGGTTCACGTCGATCTGCTTGCGCCACTCCTCCGGCGTCGTGTCCTTGAAGGGCTTGCGGATGGCGAGCCCGGCATTGCTGATCACGATGTTGAGGCCGCCCAGGTCTGCGACAATACCGGCGACCATTTTCTGCACCGCCGCGTTGTCGGCAATATTGGCCTGGTAGGCCTTGGCTTTGCCGCCGCGGTTTTTGATTTCGGCAACGACGGCTTCGGCGGCATCGGCTGCGCCGTGGTAGTGAACTGCGACCTTGGCTCCTTCGCCGGCGAGCGTGAGCGCGATTTCCCGCCCGACATCGCGCGTCGCGCCAGTCACGAGAGCAACGCGATCCTTGAGTTGCATTTCCATTGTTATCGCCTCCTGCAGTTCGCGCCGCGGCGGCCCTGGGCAGCCGCTCCAGAAACCGGGCCGCGTCTTGTCGCGCGCCGCATTGCGCCGTCGCTCTTGACACCGTCACGCCGGGCGATGAAACTATAGTAAAGGTCTTACATAGTAAAGAACAGTTCTATACGGCAGCCGGTCGTCACGCGGGGCGCGAACAGAAAGCCGCGGCAGAACAAGCAGTGGAACGAAAAGGTCGAGGGACTCGTGAAGCCGGCATGGTTCGACTACCACGCTCCGCGCAGCGTTGACGAGGCGCTGCATCTCCTCTCGAATGCCGGACCGGATGGCAGGGTGTTGGCGGGCGGTCAAAGCCTGATGCCGATGCTCAATTGCCGCATCATTAGCCCGTCGGTTCTCGTCGACATCAACCGCATCGAGGAACTGGCTTACCTCGAGACGAGGCCGGACAGCCTGATCCTCGGCGCGCTGGTTCGGCACGCCGATCTGCTTCGCGATCCGCAAGTGCGCGCCGGCTGGCCTTTGCTGGCAGAGGCGACGGCCTATGTCGCGCACCCTGCGATCCGCAATCGCGGCACCGTGTGCGGCAGCGTCTCGCACAACGATCCGGCGGCCGAGCAGCCGAGCGTGCTGGTTACGCTCGATGGCACCGTGTTGATCGCAGGTCCCGCGGGGCGCCGCGAGCTGGCGGCCGGAGACTTCCTCACGGGCATGATGTCGAACGCGCTGAAGCCGGGCGAAATGGTGGTAGGCCTGCGCTATCCGCGGCCGGCTGTCGGCACCGGCGCGGCATTCGTCGAATTTGCCCGCCGTCTCGGCGATTTCGCGCTTGCCGGCGCGGCCGGGACGCTCACCATGCGCGGCGGGGTTTGCGAGAAGGCGCGGATTACGGTCGTCGGCATGGGCGGGGGTCCGTTTCGCGCCCGCGATGCGGAAGCTGCGCTCACGGGACGCTCGCTTGATTCCACGCAGTGCAAAAATGCTTTCGCCGAAGCGGCCGCCAAGGTCGTTGCTGCGGTCGATCCGGCAGAGGATGTGCACGCCTCCGCCTCCTATCGCCGGCATTTGGCGGGGGTGCTGACAACGCGGGCATTGGAAACGGCGCTGGCGCGCAGCGGAGGTGTGTGACGTGGCCAGGGAGCAGCGCATCAAGGTGACCGTGAACGGCAGGACCTATGACAAGGTCGTGCCGGTGAGGCTGTCGCTGGCGGACTTCATTCGCGAGCATCTTTATCTCACGGGGACGCATCTCGGTTGCGAGCACGGCGTTTGCGGGGCCTGCACGGTTTCACTGAATGGGCGCAGCGCGCGCTCTTGCCTTACGCTTGCGGTGCAGGCCGACGGCGCAGAGATCGTCACCATCGAGGGGCTGCGCGACCGGGACGGCAAGCGCCATCCCATGCAGCAGGCCTTCCACGAGAAGTTCGCCTTGCAGTGCGGCTATTGTACGCCCGGCATGCTGATTACCGCCATCGAGCTGCTGCAGGAGAAACCGGATCCGACCGAGCAGGATGTACGCGAAGCCCTGTCAGGCAATATCTGCCGTTGTTCCGGCTATCAGGCCATCGTCGAGGCGGTTTTGGCCGTGGCGCGCAAGGAGTTCGTCTGATGTCGGATAAGCGCTTCGTCAATGAGCGCGCGGTCGGCTCATCTGTGCTGCCGGACGAGGCCATCCCGCTGGTCGAGGGCTTCGGCCGTTTCCTCAACGATATCCAGCTTCCGGGCATGTACCACGTGGCGTTCCTGCGCAGCCAGCACGCGCATGCCCGTCTTCGTTCGGTCGATGCAAGCAAGGCGCGCGAACTGCCCGGCGTCGTCAAGGCGCTGACGGGGAAGGAGCTGTTCGGTCGGGTCGAACCGTTCCGCAGCATGCCCAACCGCTTCTCCGGCGGCGAGTCGGTGCAACATTGGCTCGCCGTCGACAAGGTGCGGTTCTGCGGCGAAGCGATCTGCGCCGTCGTGGCCGAGGACCGCGCCACCGCTGAAGACGCGTGCGAGCTGATTGAGGTCGATTACGAACCCTTGCCTGTGGTTTCGGATCCGCGCGACGGCGAGCGCGACGAAGCGCCGTTGGTTCACGACTCCTGCCCGAATAATTATCTCATCAAGCGCGAATACGAGCGCGGCAACGTCGCCGAGGCGTTCGACAAGGCCAACCTTGTGGTCAAGCGCAAGTTCCGCATCGGACGCAAGCAGGCGCTCTGCCTGGAGGCCCGCGGTTGCGTTGCCGCCTATCGGGAAAGCACGTTCGTCCTGACCGTTTGGATGAGCCACCAGCTGCCTTACGTTGTGCGGCACTATCTCGCCAAGCATATCGGCATGCACGAGAACGACGTGCGCGTCATCGTGCCCCACACGGGCGGGGGCTTCGGCCAAAAAGCTTCCGTCTATCCGGAAGAGTTCGTCTGCGCTTATCTCGCGCTCGAGCTGCGCCGTCCGGTGAAATGGGTTGAGGACCGGCTTGAAAACATGGTCGCGTCGACCCACGCCCGCGACCAATACATCGAGTTGCAGGCGGCCGTGGACAAGGACGGCCACCTGCTCGCGCTCAGCTCCGACGTCTGGGTCGATGTCGGCGCCTACTCGACTTATCTTTGGTCGGCGGGCATGGAGCCGTTGCAGACCGCCGGCTTGATGCCGGGGCCGTACAAAGTTCCGGCCCTGCGTTATCGCACGCGCGGCGTTGCCACCAATAAGACTCCGGTCGGCCCCTATCGGGCGGTCGGGCGTCCCTCGGCCTCAGCTTCGCTGGAGCTGCTGCTGGATGAAGCGGCGCGCCGGCTCAAGATTGACCCCGTCGAACTGCGCCTGCGCAACCTGATCCCTAATGAGGCGATGCCCTTCCGCAACGCCAACAATCTCGTGCACGACAACGTGAACTACGTGCCGTGCCTGAAGCTTTCCACCACGAAGGGGGAGTACGCACGGTTGCGCGAAGAGCAGCGGCAAGCTTTGGCAGATGGCAAGCTGCGCGGCATCGGCGTCGCTTGCTTCGCCGAGCTTACCGGGCTCGGTACCACCACCGCCGTCGGTCCTGGCACTCTGCTGCAACCCGGCCGCGACGCCGTCACTCTACGTTTGGAAACAAGCGGGGTGCTCACCGTGGCGGCGGCTCTTCCCTCACAGGGCCAGCGCATCATGACGGCAATGCGCCAGGTTGCGGCTGACGAGCTCGGTATCAATCTCGAAGACATCATCTGCCTGACTAGCGACACCGCGACGGCGCCCTATGGTTTCGGCACCTTTGCCTCGCGCACAGCCGTGTTCGGCAGCGGCGCCGTCATCAAAGCCGCGAAGGAATTGCGGCAGCGCATTCTGGCGCTCGGCGCCTTCCTGCTGGGCGTGGCTCTCGAGGAGGTCACCGTCGCGAATAGCGCCGTTCACACGCTCGACCGCTCCAAGAGTGTTTCGCTGCGCGAGATGGCCGAAAAAAGCTATTTCTCGGCCAAGGATATTCCGGAGGAGTTGAATCCGGGTTTCGAAGTAACGTCATTCTACGATCCGAAGCGCGGTAGTTTTGCCGCGGGTGCGCATCTGGTCGTGGTCGATGTCGACCCACAGACTGGAGACGTCAAAATCATTCGCTACGTAGCCGCCGAAGATGTCGGCACCATCATCAATCCGGCGGTGGTCGAAGGACAAATTATCGGCGGCATTGCGCAGGGCATCGGCGAGGCGCTGCTCGAGGAGATCGTCTATGACGATGCCGGTCAGCCGCGCACGGTAACCCTGGCCGACTATCTCGTCCCGTCTGCATTGGACATACCGCGCATCGAGCTTCACCATGCCAATACCCCCTCGGCAGCGTTGGGCGGCTTCAAGGGTTGCGGAGAGGGTTCGATCATTGGCGCGCTCGGCGCGGTGACTTGCGCGGTGGCCGATGCCTTGAGTCGCCGCGGCGGCGACATTCACGAGTTCCCGGCAACGCCGGAACGCGTGCTCAGGGGGTTGGGCGTGTTGCCCGGCGGAGCTTGAGTCTTTCGAGCGCGCCAAGGTGAATCGCATTGTTTGGAGCTGGAGTGAGGCGCTCATGCAGGTCGATTGCCGAGGAGTTGAACTGACGACGGCGAGCGCAGACGCGGCCAAGCACCTCGATCAGGCCGTTACCGACTACATGGACTACCGAACGACCGCCTCGGCCGAGGTCAAGGCCGCGCTTGATGCGGATCCCGCCTTTGTGCTGGCGAAGTGTTTCCGCGGCTATTTTCTGTTGATGCTTGAGAACAAAGCCATCCTGCCAAAGGTGCAGCAGGCGCTCGACGAGATCCGCCCCAATCTCGGCGCGACCACGAAGCGGGAACGCCTGCATGTCAACGCGCTCGCGGCGTGGGCAGCCGGCGACATCATGAACGCGTGCTTTCAGTGGGAGCAGATCCTCGTTGAAAGCCCGCGCGATCTATTGGCCCTCAAGCTTCATCACACCATGAGCTTCTACGCCGGCCGCAGCCAAGTGATGCGCTCGGTGGTGGGGGGTGTGCTCGGTGAATGGGACGACGACGTGCTTGGCTACGGTTGCGTGCAGGGCATGTATGCCTACGCGCTCGAGGAATGCGGCGCGTATGAAGAGGCCGAGCGATGGGGTCGCGAGGCCGTCGAGCGCAATCCGGGCGATCTTTGGGCCATTCACTCCGTCGCCCACGTCCTGGAAATGCAAGGACGCTCCGCCGAAGGAGTCAAATGGCTGGATTATACGCCGGATCAATGGGCAAAAAAGAATCCCTTCAAGGCGCACGTGTGGTGGCACGCCGCCTTGTTCTTTATGGCGCAGGGCGATCATGACCGCGCGCTCGGCCTTTATGATCACGAGTTGTGTTCGGTGAATTCGGAGACGTATGTTGACGTCTCCAACCAGGCCGCGCTGCTCAAGCGGCTGCAAATGAGCGGAGTCGACATCGGCGATCGCTGGGAGGCGCTGGCTGAACATTCGGAGAAACGCATCCACGATCACATGCTCCCTTTCAGGGACGCACATTTCTGTTTGGCGCTCGCCGCAAACGGCAATTTCGATGTGGCGCGGCGCCACGTGGAATCGATGGCTGAATTTGCCGGTCAAGGACAGGGCTGGCGTGCGCAGGTCACGCGCAGCGTGCTGATTCCGCTGTGTGAAGGCATGATCGCGTATGAGGAAGGGCGCTACGACAGGGCTAGTCATCTGTTGTGGGCGGTGCGCAATGAAATCGTGTCCATTGGCGGCAGCCATGCGCAGCGCGACCTGTTCGCGCGACTCATATGCGACGCGGCGGTGCGCGCGCACAACCTGCCTATGGCGCGTAGCCTTTTGTCCGAGCGCGTGCTGAGCCGCGGCACCCACAAGACAAACTGGCAGGCTTACGGCGACGTGCTGGAGGGTCTTGGCGAAACCGAGCGCGCGGCGGCGGCGCGAAAGCACCTCGAAACCGCAACCGAATTCGGCGCATGAACAGTGGCCGGCATGCTCGCGTCCGGACCTCAGGAGACTGACATGAGCACCATGCTTCTTCCCAAGAAGGTCGAGACGGTCCCGTCCAATAAGTACGGTGCCTTCCAGTGGGACGACCCTCTGCTGCTGGAAAGCCAGCTGACCGACGACGAGCGAAGCATGCGCGACACGGCGCGCAGCTATTGCCAGGAAAAGCTGATGCCTCGCGTGCTGATGGCGAATCGCAACGAGGAATTCGATCGCAACATTATCCGCGAATTCGGCACGCTTGGCCTGCTCGGGCCGACGCTGCCGGAGAAATATGGCGGCGCCGCTGCGAGCTACGTCGTCTACGGCTTGGCGGCGCGCGAGGCCGAGCGGGTCGATTCCTGCTACCGCTCTACCATGAGCGTGCAAAGCTCGCTCGTCATGCACCCGATCTATGCCTACGGGACCGAGGAGCAGCGCATGAAATATCTGCCCAAGCTCGCCACCGGCGAGTGGGTCGGCTGTTTCGGGCTGACCGAGCCGGACCACGGTTCCGATCCCGGCTCGATGACGACACGCGCAAAATCGACCGACGGCGGCTTTCGCATGACCGGAAACAAGATGTGGATCACCAACTCGCCGATCGCCGACGTGTTCGTTGTGTGGGCCAAGACGGACGACGGCGTGATCCGTGGCTTTGTGCTGGAGCGCGGCATGAAAGGGCTGTCGGCGCCGAAGATCGAAGGCAAGCTCAGCCTGCGGGCGTCCATCACTGGCGAGATCGTGATGGAAGACGTGCTTGTGCCAGCCGAGAACCTATTGCCGAACGTGACGGGGCTGGCCGGTCCCTTCGGTTGCCTTAACCGGGCGCGCTTCGGCATCGCCTGGGGCGCGATGGGTGCGGCTGAATTCTGCTGGCACGCAGCCCGCCAGTACACGCTCGACCGCAAGCAGTTCGGCAGGCCGCTCGCCGCCAATCAGCTCATCCAGAAGAAGCTTGCCGATATGCAGACCGAGATCACGCTGGGCCTGCAGGCCTGCCTGCAGGCGGGGCGGCTTTTCGATGCCGGCAAGCTGGCGCCCGAGGCAATTTCGCTCATCAAGCGCAACAATTGCGGTAAGGCGCTCGACATCGCGCGCACCGCCCGCGACATGCACGGCGGCAACGGCATCAGCGACGAGTTCCACGTCATGCGCCACGTCGTCAACTTGGAGACGGTCAACACGTACGAAGGCACCCACGACGTCCACGCGCTCATTCTTGGCCGCGCACAGACCGGCATTCAGGCGTTCTTTTAGAGTGAGGCGAAAGTCTCAGCCCGAGGCGAGCGCGGCTTGCGGGGCCGGAGTGTCCTGATCGAGCGTCTTCAATTGGCGCCGCATGATCTTGCCCGACGAAGTAGTCGGCAGTGCGGGCACGAATTGCACCTCGCGCGGCACCTTATAGGCCGCCATGTGCTTGCGGCAATACTCGATCATCTCGCTCGCATTCGCGCTCGCGCCCGGCTTGAGGACGATGTAGGCCTTGGCGATCTCGCCCTTGGTC